>Ga0247727_10004996_pt1 | contig 27433 bp, 20 predicted proteins | sample WisWelCaveWW1625_FD_202498 | JGI IMG/M metagenome (GOLD analysis project Ga0247727, IMG submission 202498) | Biofilm microbial communities from Wishing Well Cave, Virginia, United States - WW16-25 | ecosystem: Environmental > Aquatic > Deep subsurface > Groundwater > Cave microbial mat | place...
TCAATTATTGATAAGCGAATAATCCCACTCTCTCCGCTGAAAATAAATTTAGGAAAGAGTGGGATCATGAGCATAATAAAAAATCAATTATTGATAAGCGAATAATCCCACTCTCTCCGCTGAAAATAAATTTAGGAAAGAGTGGGATCATGAGCATAATAAAAAATCAATTATTGATAAGCGAATAATCCCACTCTCTCCGCTGAAAATAAATTTAGGAAAGAGTGGGATCATGAGCATAATAAAAAATCAATTATTGATAAGCGAATAATCCCACTCTCTCCGCTGAAAATTATAATTCATAAATCAAAAATTTCTTGGCAGCTGTTCTTCATAAAGATTACAACGCAGTTCTGAAATACGAACGCAAAAATCTCAGCAACGATAAACTGATTGAACTCTTCAAAGCGATCCTGCTTCCGCGCATGATTGAAGAGAAAATGCTGTTGCTTCTTCGTCAGGGAAAAATCAGTAAATGGTTTTCAGGAATGGGGCAGGAGGGAATCGCAGTGGGTTCTACGATGGCATTGGATGATGATGAATACGTGATGCCTTTGCATCGAAACCTTGGAGTTTTCACTTCACGCAAAATACCGCTTGATATTTTATTCAAACAATTGCAGGGAAAGGAAGGCGGTTTTTCAAATGGTCGTGAGCGGTCATTTCATTTCGGAAATAATGAGCATCATATTATCGGCATGATTTCTCATCTTGGTCCGCAGATGTGCGTGGCCGATGGCGTTGCGTTAGCCAATCTGCTTTTGAAAAATAATAAAATCGCTCTCGCTTACACAGGTGAAGGCGGAACGAGTGAAGGTGATTTTCACGAAGCGCTGAACATTGCTGCAGTGTGGCAGCTTCCCGTAATTTTTATCATTGAAAACAACGGCTACGGACTTTCCACTCCTACAACCGAGCAATTTAGAAACGATAAATTATTTGAACGTGCGGCAGGTTACGGAATGAAAGGATTGCGGATTGAAGGAAATAATATCCTCGAAGTATATCATACGATCAGTGAATTGAAACAGAAAATTTCCAAAAAGCCTGAACCGGTTTTGGTCGAGTGCATGACATTTCGCATGCGCGGGCATGAAGAAGCATCGGGTGTGAAATATGTTCCGAAAGATTTGTTTGAGAAATGGGAAAAGTTTGATCCGGTTACTAATTATCAGCAGTGGTTAATCAATGAAAATGTTTTGAATGAAAACGAAATCAAAAAATTCAGAGTAGAAATTACAGCGCAAATTGAAGCAGGATTAAAATCAGCTTTTGATGAACCGGAAGTAGTTGCGAACACAGAAAAAGAAATTGCAGCGGTTTTTAAATCACATGACGCAGTTGAACTAAAGCCAAAATCAAACAAGACCACAAAAAAAAGATTGGTAGATTCGATCTCTGATGGATTACGCGGAGCAATGAAAAAATATCCGAATCTGATTTTGATGGGTCAGGATATTGCGGAGTATGGCGGTGTCTTCAAAGTGACCGAAGGATTTGTAGAAGAATTTGGAATAGATCGTGTGCGCAATACACCAATTTGTGAATCAGGAATACTGAGTGCAGGAGTTGGTCTTTCTGCTATGGGATTTAAATCTGTAATTGAAATGCAGTTTGCAGATTTTGTTTCGAGTGGATTTAATGCGGTCGTAAATAATCTCGCGAAACTGCACTATCGCTGGGGACAGAATGCCGATGTGGTGGTACGAATGCCAACCGGTGCCGGAGTTGGTGCGGGACCATTTCATTCTCAGTCAAATGAAGCATGGTTCACTCATGTTCCGGGATTGAAGGTGGTTTATCCATCGAACGCTATTGATGCAAAGGGATTATTGCTTGCTGCAATTGAAGACCCGAACCCAGTGATGTACTTTGAACACAAGGCATTGTATCGCGCAGTGAGCGATGAAGTTTTTGATGATGATTACACAATTCCGATCGGAAAAGCAAAGCTTATTCGGGAGGGAAATGAAGTCAGCATCATTACTTATGGAATGGGTGTGCACTGGGCACTGGAAACACTTTCTGAGAATCCAAATATCAGCGCGGATGTTTTGGACCTACGTACTTTATCTCCGCTTGATTATGAAGCGATAGAAATTTCTGTGAAGAAAACAGGTAAAGCAATTATTCTCCATGAGGACACGATGACCGGAGGAATTGGAGGCGATATTTCTGCCTGGATTTCTGAAAATTGTTTTTCGTTTTTGGATGCTCCTGTAATTCGATCAGCGAGCTTGGATACACCGGTTCCGTTTGCGCTTCCACTTGAAAATAATTTTCTGCCAAAGGAAAGATTTAAAAAGCAATTGAAACAATTGTTGGAGTATTAATGCAATTTTTTTATTCGATTATTCGCACCGATTCGTTTTTCGTTGATTACTTCATGTTGTGAAAAACATGCTGCACATCTTCATCTTCTTCAAGCATTTCAATCAACTTGATCACACTCTCCGCCTGATTATCTGTTAATCCCTCTTTATAGAAATCAGGAATTTTTTCGTAGCTCGATTCAAGCAATTCAATCTTTTTTTCTTCCAACGCTTTACTCAACTTTCCGAAATCATGAAATTCCGAATATGCAATCACCACATCATCTTCCACTTGAAATTCACTCAATCCTGCATCAATCAATTCAAATTCCAATTCTTCCAGATTGTGATTTTCTTTTCTGAATTTGAACGTTGCGAGTTTCTTAAACATGTATGCCACTGATCCCTGGGTACCCATAGTGCCGTTCATTTTGCTGAAATACATCCGGATGTTTGCGACTGTCCGCGTGGTATTGTCCGTTGCGCAATCTACTACGAGCGCTACACCATTTGGCGCATAACCTTCGTAAGTTATTTCCTCATAATCTTTTTCATCTTTCGATGAAGCACGTTTGATCGCGGCTTCCACATTGGCTTTGGGCATGTTCGCAATTTTTGAATTTTGAATTGCGATCCGCAAGCGAGGATTAGCATCAGGATCAGGTCCACCTGCTTTTACAGCCATTGAAATCTCCCTTCCGATTTTGGTAAAGGTGATTGCCATCTGCCCCCATCTTTTGAATTTCCTGTTCTTGCGGTATTCAAATGCACGTCCCATGTACTCGATTATTATGTCGCGAATTTATTGAATGATGAGTTTTCTGTTTGTTGTTTCAGAAGCTGTTTGTATTCTGACAAAATAAATTCCCGGCTTCCAGTTTGAGATTTGAAGTTTGAAGTTCGAAGTTCGCGACTCTTCGAAAAATATTTCCTCCCCCAAAGAATTATAAACCTGCAAGCTTGCATTTTCTTTTTCAGACCGCTGACAACTGATAACCGACAACTGATCAGCCGGATTGGGATAAATGGAAAATTCATTGGTTATGTTTTCTAAATCTTCAAACCCAGTATAATCAACTGCTTCCGTTTGCCAATATCCGCGACCAAGGGTTGCAATGCGGACCGTTCTGTCAAGTGGATGATAGAGAATATCTTTTACTAAACACTTCGGTAAGTTGTCATTCCAAATATCCCAGTTTTGTCCTCCATCATCAGAATAATAAACACCGGTACTGTTGCCTAAATAGAATTGATTGTTGTTGTATTCACTAATGGTGATGCAATACGCAGGCTCAGCAGGAATATTATTTGAAATGTTGATCCAGTTTTGTCCGGAATCATCCGACTTGAAAATTTGAGAATTTGAATCGTAAGCTTCGCAGGTTACAAAAACAACTCCTGACAGATCGGGATGTGGTTCAATATCGGTGATCAGATCATTGAACTGATGAAGGGCACTCCAGTTATTTCCCCCGTCAGTTGAACTGAAGAAATTATGAGTTGAGTTTTCAGCTGCAAAAATCAAATTGGAATTATTGGGATCAACTGAGATGATTCTGATGTTTGAAATATCTGCAACCGGATTCCAGTTGTTCCCACCGTTAGTTGTTTTGTAAATCGTTGAATCAGTGGTGGTGAAAAGAGTGAAAGAATTTGATGGATCCATTTCAAGCGGCATATACCAATTATTTTTTTCGTTGATGCCGTTGTTGACATTTTGAAAACTTTGGCCACTGTTATTTGTTTTCACCCTGCCACGCAAATAATCACTGCAATAAAAAGTTTGAGTGTTTGAAAAATCAATGGCGGATTGAAATCCCTGACCGCTTTCCCACTGCTGCCAATCTGCATTTTGAATGATCGCATCATTTTTCCATGTACCGCAATATGCAGCACTTGCTGTCATCAATTGATTGTTCGATGCGACTGCATCAATATCATAAAGTTGCATCGCATTCAATCCGTTATTTTTTTTCTCCCATGTAAATCCACCGTTCAAAGATTTGTAAACGCCTCCATCATTAAAAGAATAAATGGTTTCAAAATCATTTTCATCAATGGCAATTTTATGTTGCCCGGGATGAACACGACCGAGAATCAAATCACTTTGACATAAATCCGATTGAACCCATGAAGCTCCAGCATCAGCTGTTTTGAAAATATTTACTCCACCTAGATAAATGACGGCTGAATCATCAGGTTGAACAATGATGCAGTTGTCAAACCAACCTTGACAAATGGTAGTATCAAAAGGAGATTGCTGACAAAAAATATCTGGAGCAGGAACTTCTTTCCAAAAACCACCACCGTTTTTTGTTTGAAATAATCCAACCAGATTTCCATCAGGATAAGGTGAGGAAACCAGCGCGTAAACTACAAACGGAAAAGAATCAGGAATCGCAAAAGTGGTGAACCCGATTTCATTTGTAGCCGGTAATCCGTTGGTTAATTGTGTCCATGTTGAACCGCCATTCACGGAGCGAAAAATTCCACCCAAAGAATTCATCGAAGGAATTTCCTGAATCGAAGCAAACACTCCGTCAGGAATAGTTTCATCAACCACTACACTGCTTGCTACACCGAAAAGTTTTTGACCCCAGTTTATTCCTCCATTGGTTGAAAGCCAGATTCCGTTTGTTGCCGCGAGATAAACTTTATTAGGATCAGTAGGATGTCGCGAAAATGCAATCACTTTTACCTGATCAGAGTCGTGATAAGCGAAAGACGTTGAAGCCCATGTATTTCCTCCATCCGTTGATCTGTAAACTCCGTTTCCTGTTAAAAAATCTCTTCCTGTAAATCCTTCGCCTGTTCCAACAATAATATTGTTTGCATTGGAAGGGTCAACGGAAACTGCTCCAATTGTTACAGAGGGAATTTCTTCGCCAATAGATTGCCAGTTATCTCCTCCATCAACTGACTTCCACAATCCGCCACCGGCAGAACCAGCGAAAATGGTGTTTGAATTTTGCGGATCAAATGCAGAAGAAATAATTCTTCCTCCGTAAGCAAAATTTCCTTTCTGCTGCCAGTTTGGAGGAGAAATGCCCTGCGAAAACAACATTCCTGAGATGCATAAGAAAAAGATGAGTAGCAAATTTTTTTGAATCATAATTGTACCAAATAATGGAACTGATCTTTTTAATCTTGATACTCAATACTCGATACTAACTGCTTCTTCAGATATTGGACTTTACTTGTTCATTATAAATGACTGCTAAGACAGTTTGACCAACAGCTTTTAAAGTTTTTGGATCAATCACATCCATGTCGTCATCCTGAGTATGCCAGTATGATGGAAAACCACCGCCCGTGTTTAAAGTATTTGCAATAATATCTATGGCGGGAATATTCGCGATAGTATTGATATAATAATGATCATCCGCAATGGCACCCGTTTCGCGATAAACAAATGTGCTAGAATATCCTCCTCTGCTGGCCGCACTCCAGACCTTTCGAATAACTCCTTCCGCATAGTAACGCGAAAATTCTTCGAGCGCAAACTGGGAATTTTTTCCACCAACCATATCGAGAAGTATTGCATAAATAGCTCTGTAGTTTGGTGTATGCGGTTTGCGCGACCAATATTGACTGCCGAGACAATAGGAGTTTTCCATATCAGGAATTCCCCAATCTTCCGCGTCAAAAAGTATAAGATCGATGCCGACACCAATTTTGTTCTGATGCAATACACGTGCAATTTCTATTAACACAGCCACGCCACTTCCACCATCATCCGCGCCCGGAATTGGTTTTTTCTGATTTTCCGGATTCGCATCGTGATCAGAAATATGGCGCGTATCCCAATGAGCGCAAAGAATAATTCTTTTTGGATGAGATGGGTTGAACGATGCGATATAATTTTCGATGTTGAGTTTTTTATTGTCGGCCGTAATTACTTCGGCTTTCTGGACAAAAACCGTATCCGCATAAGCGGAAAGTTTTTGAACGATCCAGTCACCGCATTTTCGCCAGCCATCGGTGTTGGTTACCCGTGGTCCAAAATCAACTTGCTGTTTTACAAAAGAGTAGGCAGAATCCGCGTTGAATTCTGGCGCCTTGATTAATTCAGGTTGCGGTTCATTGACGATCTCTTTTTTCTTTTTCAGCACAGGTGGTATTATCAAAACTGCAATGAGTAGAACCACGATGATGAGTACAGCTATTTGTTTTATTCGACTTTTATTTTTCATTTGTTAGGGTTAACACTGAAATTATTGTTCTGCTTTGGTCCATATAGTTGTTCCGTCTTTTTCATCCTTCAATTGAATTCCTGCTGCTAACAAATCATTTCTGATTTTGTCCGAAGTAGCGAAATCTTTATTTGTACGCGCTTCTTTTCTCAATTCAATAAAAATTTTCACCAATCCATCAGTCAAATCATTATTTCCTGATTCAGTCTCATTTGCTAAACCCATCACATCAAAAACAAACGAATGAAAAGTTTGTTTCATTCTATCGAATGTGGCAGCACTGATTGATTCCGCAGGAATCGTATTGTTTTTATATGAATTGATTTTTGTTGACATTTCAAACAGAACGGCTAAAGTTTCCGGTGTATTGAAATCATCATTCAATTTCTCGTAGCATGCATCGCACAATTCATTCACTTCCTTTTCTTCCTGCGGATTGATTTTGCTTTTGTTCTCAGCGAATTGAAAATTTTCAAAAGAAACAGCGGCATTCATTAATCGTTTGTAACCTTTCTCTGCAGCTTTCAACGGTTCGTTTGAAAAATCAAGCGTGCTTGCATAATGTGTTTGCAGTAGAAAAAACCGGACTGACATCGCGCTGTAACCTTGATCAAGAAGAGGATGAGTTCCGTCAACTAACTCGCGCGGCAAAAAAGAATTACCCAATGATTTGCTCATCTTGGTGCCGTTCACCGTAAGCATATTGCCATGCATCCAATAATGTACAGGCTCAGCCCCATCCGCACCAACTGATTGCGCAATCTCACATTCGTGATGCGGAAATTTCAAATCCATTCCACCTCCATGAATATCAAAATGTTGTCCGAGATATTTGGTGCTCATCACCGAACATTCCAAATGCCATCCGGGAAATCCTTCACCCCATGGAGATGCCCAGCGCATGATATGTTTAGCTGACGCATTTTTCCAAAGTGCGAAATCAGCGAAAAATCTTTTCTCATCCTGCGCCTCAAGGTCGCGCGTGTTCTCCAATAGATCATCCACGTTTCGCCCGCTCAGTTTCCCGTAGTTGTGTTTCTCAATATATTTTTTCACATCGAAATAAACCGAACCGTTCACTTCATATGCAAAACCGTTCTGCATGATTCGTTTTATCATTTCAATCTGCTCAACAATATGTCCGGTTGCGGTGGGTTCTATGCTTGCATCCAAACAGTTAAACATGTGCAGCACTTCGTGAAAACTGTTGGTGTATTTCTGGACAATTTCCATGGGTTCCAGTTTTTCCAATTGCGCTTGTTTGCCGATGCGATCAACTCCATCATCAAATTCTGAAACAATATGGCCTACGTCCGTAATGTTGCGAACATATCTCACTTTATATCCTGAATTTTTCAAATATCGAAACACGATGTCGAAAGTGATATAAGTGCGAAGATTTCCAAGATGCACTTCATTATAAACTGTTGGACCGCAAACATATAATCCCACGTTAGGTGGATTAAGTGGTTTAAAATCTTCCTTTTTGCGCGTGAGTGTATTGTAAATTTTAAGTACGGAATTCATAGCGCGCAAAGATAAACCAGCAGGCAGTTGACCATATCATAATGTGGTTAAGGCTTCTTAAATTTCTGCATATTTGTTAGCCATGTTCCGGAGTTGTTGTTCAACTCACGAAAAGAGTTATCAGAAAAAACGATTCACTTGGCTCGCTCAAAACAAATTAACCCATTCATTTCCACTTTGTCGGGTTCGCAATTCGTGAATTTTTTCAAAGCATTTCAAGGAGCAAAAGTCGAGCTGCGTTTTATACCGAAACTGATTATCTCTTTTTTGTTGATGTTGCTGATATCACCGTTTCGCTGGTGGGAGAATTTGTGGTGGAAGAAAAAAGTGAAGGCTGTAAAATTCAGCGCATCACCTGTTTTCATTCTTGGTCACTGGAGAAGCGGAACAACTTTTTTACACAATTTGATTTGTGTGGATCCGCAGTTTTCATTCTTTACCACCTTTCATGCAGTTTTTCCTAACGTTTTGTTCAGTGGCAGATTCATTTTTAAAAAATTTATGCAGGCGACCATGCCGCAAAAACGCAGCACTGACAATGTAGCATTATCACCTGATTTTCCGCAGGAAGAAGAATTTGCAATCGGCAACATCAATCCATATAGTTATTACAACTGGTGGTATTTCCCGCGTGCAATGCAATCGCTCTATTCAAAGTTTGTTCGGTTTGAAAATGTTGCTGAAGCAGCAAGAGAGCAATGGAAGGGCGATTATCTGTTCTTGTGTAAACAAGCTATGCTGAATTCTGAAATGAAGCGAAGCAAATCTTTGGATGGTAGCCGACCAATCTCAGCGGTTCTGGTTTCAAAGAATCCACCCAATACAGGCAGAATCAAACTTCTTCTGGAGTTGTTTCCGAATGCGAGATTTATTCATGTCTATCGTGATCCGTTGACGGTTTTTGTTTCAACAAAAAAATTCTTTTGGGCAACACATCTTCCGCTTCGGTTTCATTCCATCACAGAGGATGAGATGGATCAGAACATATTAGCGATTTATAAAAGGATGTTTGAAGAGTTTGATGAAGAGGTAAAACTGATTCCGAAAGAAAATTTGATCGAAATTAAATTTGAAGATCTGGAACAGGAACCGTTGAGTCACTTGAGGATGATTTATGACAAACTGAGAATTCCTGATTTTGAAAAAGCAGAACCCCGGTTACGGAATTATATAAATGAGCAATCAAATTATTTGAAGACTAAACATTCAGTGTCAGATAAAGTCAGAGAAAAAGTTTTTCGAAGCTGGGGTCACATGATAAAGCGCTGGGGTTACGATGAAGTAAAATGACCATCGAATGGTGTAAATCATTTTCGGTGCATTCTTAATCCTACAAATATCAACCTGCATATCTTTGGCAAATCAAATTCAAACTATGAGAAAATTTCTGATAATCATCATGCTTAGCATTATTTGTTTCACCTTACAGGCTCAATCAACCTGGACAGATGTTTACACATTGATGCAAACAAATTGTACCCAAAGTTCCTGTCATAACAATGCTGATTTGGCAGGCGGACTTGATCTTCAGGGAACAGGTGGAAATCAAAATCAACAGCAGGCAAATGCATACAACAATATTTATTTCGCAACGCCAAATAATTCATTTGCTCAGAGCAAACATTATCGAATTGCTTATCCGGGTAATCCTTATGAGAGTTCGCTTTTCAGAAAGATAAATAATGAACTTGCTATTGATGTTATTCTGGATCCTAACGAAGGACTTGCCTGTCCGCAGGATGGTTCAACTCTGGACGATGAAGAAATTGAATTGGTTCGACAATGGATTCTTGCCGGTTGTGATGAAAGCGGAAATGTTGTGAGCCAGAATATGATCAGTGATTATTATAATAATGGAGGAATTGCGAGTGTAACCAGTCCACCTGCACCACCGGATCCTGCTGAAGGTTTTCAGATTCACCTCGGACCATTTTTTATCCAGCCAAATACAGAGAAAGAAATTTTCAGTTTAATGGATACCCATCTCCCTGACTTAACGGAAATCAATCGGATTGAAGTTTTGTATGGCGGATATTCTCATCATGCTATCGTATATAAATTGGAAGACACCAGCAACATCAATCCATCGAATTACGGGATGAGAGGTGTTGATTTTGAAAATGATATCCGCTTGGTGGTGGCTACCCAGGAACCGGTTGATTTTCATTTCCCGAATGGAACCGCAATTGAGTTAGATGGAGATGCAAAACTTGACATGAATTCACATTACATTAATTACAGCCCTGATAAAGTATTAGCATGCGATGTGTATGTAAATTTTTATACCCAGGCTGCAGGCACAGCACTTCATATTATGGAATCTGAATTACTACCTGAGTATGATATCGCCATTCCACCAACAGGAGATACCGTAACGTTTACTCAATCATCCACTGAATTTGTCAATTTTCCTATTCCCATTTATTTGTGGGCAATTTCGTCTCATACCCATAAGTTGGCTACGGACTTTGACATTTATCATCGTTTATCCAATGGTCAAAAAGGTGCCCAGATTTTTGATGCATCTTGCGATGGAGGAATTCCCGGATGCAGCAGCGGCTATTACGATTATCAGCATCCGCCAATGATGTATAAGATGCCTTTTGAAAAAATTCAGCTGAATGAAGGAATTATTTATGAAGCCTCTTATGCCAACGATGGACCGAATTGGGTTTATTGGGGCGAAACTTCGGAAGATGAAATGATGCTAACCGTTATTATGTACACTTTTGATACAACAGGTTTGGGAGCGCTGAATCCAACGGGATTTCAACCGATTCCAATCAGTTCTTCCGGAAAATTTTATCCGAATCCTATGAATGATTACCTCATTGTTGATTTAAGTAACATCAATTATTTTCAATCGGGAACAATGACTTTGTTCGACTTGGTTGGAAGAAAAGTGAAAGAGATTGCAGTAAACAATCACGAACAAACTATTCTTTACAGAGATAATCTTTTGTCAGGAATTTATTTTTACCGGATTTCTGATGACGATACAATTTATGGTTCAGGGAAAATTATTGTCCGCTGACTTCCATTCATTCAGGCTTCACATTTTTATTGCAACATTGAATTAATTCTATGTTGCAATTACTCATTCTTCTTATTACGGTGCTTTATGTAATCATGATTGTTGATTTCATTCGTGGCTGGCGAAAGTTGGAAGATTTTGAGATGCAAGATTCCGGAATTGTAGCGAACAGCCTGAAATTTTCCATCATCGTTCCAACACGAAATGAATCTCAGAATATCAAAAATCTGCTGACCGATCTGATCAATCAAACTTACCCGGCACATTTATTTGAGATTATAGTGGTGGATGATTTTTCTGAGGATAACACCATTGAAATTGTCAAACAGATTCAATCTCCGAATATCAAAATCATTTCGCTGAAAGAAGATCTCGGTCAACCCGCTTCATCAGTATCATCAAAAAAATACGCGATCGCTTGTTCCATTCCTTCAGCCGCAAATGAATGGATAGTTACCACGGATGCCGATTGCAGAATCGGAACAAACTGGCTGAACACAATTGCCGCATTCATTGAGAGAAAAAATCCGAATATGATCTGTGGACCTGTTTCGCTGATGGATAAAGAAGGTTTGTTGAATCGTTTCCAGATCGTTGATATTGCCGCGATGACCGGAATTACAGGTGCCAGCCTTGCCAATCATTTTGCAAACATGTGTAACGGTGCAAATCTGATTTACCGAAAAGAAATTTTTGAAGAAGTAGGCGGTTATGACGGAAACGAAAAACAACCAAGCGGTGATGACATGTTTCTGATGCATAAAATTTCGAAAAAATTTCCGGGCACGGTTCATTTTCTGAAATCAAAGGAAGCAATCGTCCGAACCTACCCGCAACCTGATTTTAAATCATTTCGTGAACAACGAATTAGATGGCTTTCAAAATCGGCAAAGTACACTGACCTTTGGGTTACGCTGCATTTGGTGGTTGCCTACCTGTTCAATTTTTTCATTCTTGTTGCAGGTTTCATCGGATTATTTTTTGACACGCATTTTCTCCTGCTTTTTCTTTTGATGTTGTTCATCAAGCTGGCTCTTGAATTTCCTTTTGTGTACAAGGTGATGGAATTTCTTGGTCAGGCGAGGCTCATCATTTGGTATCTTCCGGTTCAGATTCTTCATGTAGTATATGTGGTCGTATTTGGCATCATGGGAATTTTTTCGTCCTTCAAATGGAAAGGACGCAATTTTTAGTATCGGCTGCTTTGCGTTTTCTCATTTGATTATTCGTTGATTTGTAACTGCTATGACGCCACAGGAATCAGAAATATTGGAGGAGCTTTATTTCGTTATTTCATTCAGCGAGTTGAAAGCTCAGCTCAGTTTGGGCGAAGAAGAATTAATTGAAATACTGAAATCATTACTGCTCAATGAATATGTTTGGCAAATGAAATTTGCAGAAGAGGTGAATGATTTTGACAGAAGGGAAAAAACGGATTTCGAAAATATTTCTGCGTATCATTATTTAGCAACCAAGAAAGGATTATTCGCACACCATAATTCAGCCAGTTGATTACCGAGCAGATCATCATCAAAACCGAGGAGATAAAACCACCTTCGAAGAATAAAACATGGCGAAGGTTTAAAAGGAATAAGCCTGCGATGTTAGGCTTATTCGTCATTGCCTTGCTGATAATCATTGCAATTCTTGGTTATCTGATTACTCCTGATCGTACTCCAAACGCTAACGATCAGGTACTTCAAATTGCGAATGAACAGCCCGGATTCAAAATCACATTTCTTAAAAAAAAGAAGTCAAAAGAAATTGATCATCGTGCATTTTTCATTGGTAAGATGTTGCACGGAAAGGAGAATTCTTATGAGTTGATCCCACTGATATCCTGGAAAGTTGAGGGAACTGAATTTTTTGCTGAACAATATGGAGGCAAAGACCGAGCAACTATTCCGATGAGATATCACCTGGCTGATCTGGTGTATTCCGTTTCCAATACTGACACGGCAATTGACATTCAGGATGATCAAATTGCATTCACGGATTTTGAAGGAAACAAAATCTCAACTACAATCACCGATTTAAAAGAACAGGTTGAGTCCAAACAAATTGTGAAGCGAAATTTTTTATTAGGCACTGATAAATTTGGTCGAGATGTGTTGAGCAGAATTATTATTGGTGTCAGAGTTTCGCTTTCAGTCGGATTGATTGCGGTCATCATTTCGTTGAGTATTGGAGTTTTACTTGGGGCATTTGCAGGTTATTTCAGAGGGCGATTTGATGATTTTGTCATGTGGTTTATCAATGTTGTTTGGTCAATTCCCTCGTTGCTATTGGTTTTTGCATTAAGTATTGCATTAAAAAGATTTATTGATAACCCGCTGTGGATTGTTTATATCGCGGTTGGATTAACCATGTGGATTGAAGTGGCGCGCGTGATTCGCGGTCAGGTACTCAGTCTACGTGAAATGCAATATGTAGAAGCAGCCCGGGCACTTGGTTATGGAGATATGCGTATTGTTTTTCTTCACATCCTTCCAAATGTGATCGGTCCGGTGATGGTGATTTCTGCATCCATTTTTGCGAATGCAATTTTGGTTGAAGCAGGACTGTCATACTTGGGAATCGGAGTTCAACCTCCTGCACCTTCATGGGGAGGAATGCTTAATGAAAATTACGGAATGCTTTTAACGAGCAACGCCATTGCAGCACTGATTCCGGGATTTGCCATTTTAATCAGCGTACTTTCTTTCTATTGGGTAGGAAACGGATTGCGCGATGCCTTTGATGTAAAAACCAATTTAAAGTCGAATACATAAATTTGATCCAACCTTTCGGTGTGAAAGATTTGTAATGCAGCAGGAGCTAGAAATAAAAGTGGAAAAAGGACAACCTCATCTTGAAAAGTTGTTGCAGATAAAACAACTGCAAATCAATTCTTTGCTTGAAGTCACTCAGGCGATCAATGAAAATTTCAAATCAGATGCACTTTTTCGTATCTATGAATTTATTCTGCGCGCTCAAATGGGTGTAAACCGGATTGCAGTTTTCATTCATGACAAAGAATGGAAATGTATTTCCTGTTCAGGCACGGAATTCAGCGATAAAGAATTCAGATTTCCTGAAGAACTTCTGGAAACAAAGGAAATCATGAGCCTGAAAGGTAAAAAGAATAAATACCTGAGAGCATTTGACATGGTGATCCCGGTTTATCACAGAGATGAGCCGCTTGCATTTTCCCTCATCGGTGATATTCATTCTGATTCTAATGATTCGTTGGAAGAGAAACTAAAATTCATTCAAACCATTACCAACATTATTCATGTTGCCATCGAGAATAAAAAACTTTTCAAAACGCAACTGGATCAAGCGGCTTTGAAAAAGCAACTGGAATTAGCGGCTCAGATGCAAACCATGTTGATTCCGCACAATTCGATGTTGCCAAATAACAAAAAGATGGAAATGGCTGCGGTTTATCTGCCTCATCATGATGTCGGTGGAGATTATTATGATTTCATCAAACTAAATAAAGATGAATCTGCTTTTTGTATTGGTGATATTTCAGGAAAAGGAATTCCGGCTGCCCTACTGATGGCAAATTTTCAGGCAAACCTTAGGGCGCTCATCACGCAGGATCATTCATTGGAAGAGTTCATTCGTAAATTGAATGATAAAGTAAATGAAATCGCAAAAGGTGAGAAATTTATCACGTTGTTTTTAGGGAAATACAACACCAAAACCCGGGTACTTCAATACATCAATGCTGGTCATAATCCATCCATTCTTGTTCATGATAAAAAAATACAAATGCTTGATCAGGGATGTACCATCCTCGGTTCATTTCAAAAACTTCCATTTGTAAATGTGAGTGAGGTTTTCATTGAAACCGGCAGTATGCTGGTGAACTATACAGATGGATTGGTTGAAATGGAAAATGAAGCCGGTGAGTATTTTGAGTCTGACCGGCTGATTGAATTTGCCAAAGAAAATCATAACCTCAAAATGGATAAATTCAATAATAAATTGCTTGATACTATCATTGAATTTAAAGGAAGAAAAATTTTCAACGATGATGTAAGTATTCTAAGTTGCCGCTTCCTCTGATTTTTTTCTTAAGCCCATCGTTACCAGCAAGGCAACCGCAATCCAGAACAATCCTCCGATTTTAATATCCTCAATCAGATCGCTGAGCAGAATATTGATCAGAATAATGATGATGGATAATAACACAGCCATTATAAAATTTTGGGTCTGTACATCGTTTTTGAATTTCCGGTAAATACTATTTCCGAAGAAAAGAATACTCAGCACAAACACGATGAACAAAAAACATCCGATCAGACCTTGCTCAACCAGCATCAGCAGGAAATAATTGTGAACCGTTGACCGCTCTTCGTTGTCGCTGATATATGTTTCGAAATCACTCACCGTATAATGTTGGTAGCTCGGATAAAAATTTCCGGGTCCGAATCCGGTAAACGGTCTTTCCTGAATCATGTGCAACGCGGCAATCCACCGGTAAAACCGCTCCATACTTGAAACATCCTGTCCCTGAAATGTAGCGGACATGTGTGCACCGAAATCATCGTGCATCACCGTCTTTTCATAATCAGGGGCAAATTCGAGATAGCGATTATTGGTTGAGAAATAAATCAACAAACCAATTGCTCCCGCAAACGCGGTTACAGAAACCCATTTCAGCAAATTATATCTGACAGTGAAATAAATAAACGGCATGGCGATAACAGAAAGCATCGCAGCGCGTGTATAAGAAAACCAGATAGCTACAATAAAAATTAAAATGCTTAATGAAATAAATCTTCGGTTGAATGTTCCGGGTTGATACCATGTTCTTGCGAAAAATAAATAAGGCAGGAAGGCTGCAATCGTAACCGCATAGTTGACATGATTACGGAAATACGGCATTACCGTGTCGTTGACATCTTCAAAGGGAAAATGCTTCAAATACTGACGGAACATTGAAACGCCAACAAGAATAAAGAGCGGGATAAAAAATGCCCAAAAGAATTTTTTAATTGATGCTTCATCCTTCAGCACCATTGATGTCAGAAAACAAAAGGTGATGATGTACCAGCTTTTTGCAAGAAAAAATTTAAATGAAACCAGTTGATCAACTGCAAACAGTGAGGCGAACAAAATCCAGAACCAATGAATGATCAGAAAGATAATAATCGGATGGAGAAGAAATCTGCCATTGAACTCTCCTTTCTTTAAAAAAATGTAGAGAACGGTTACGAGCATCAACCCGATCACCAATGGTTCAGCAGGTACATCGAGTGCTAATGAACCGGGTAAATTAATTTCTAACGTGAAGGGTAAAACGGCAATCAGAAAAAAGTACAGGGATTTAAAATCCGTGATAGCCATATAAACAATTAATGCAGCAGCCGGTACTACAGCAAGTAAATATTGTTCTTTCCAAAGTCCGATGAAAATGGAAAGCAATGTGATGAATCCGAAAAGAGAAAACAGAACGGTTTGTGTTCTGTCAATGGATCTGCTTATCATCAGCTAACTGAGCACGAATGATTTTGAATCGTTCAAATAAAATAGCTCCGAGAATAGCCAGAAAAAAAGCGAGCAAGGTGGAAGCTGTACAGATCAGCCAGCGCACCGGCTTCACTTTTTTCTCTCTGGGATAGGCTTTCTCCACCACGTGAATGGATGACATTTTCTGATCAGCAGATATTTCATATTGCTGTTTCAAGGTGGCTAATTCATTCATGCTGATGACTGCACTTTTCAATTGTTCATCCAGCACCATGATTTTATCCGAAGCCCATCCGGCAGATTTCGCTTTGGTCAAACTATCTGTGAGCACCGCTACATTTTTTCTGTTGTTTTCCAACTCACCAGTCAGCGATTCAAGAATCTGTGTTTTGCTTTCCTGAATCATTTCTGAATTGTGCTGATCAATCGCTTTCACAATCATGTTCACCATTTCTGCAGCAAGTTTGAAATCGCGGTCAATCAAAGTGATGGAAATAAATCCGTTTTCTGTTTTGATCGCGTTGTAATTTTTTTCAAATTCTTTTTTCACTTTATATCTCCAGTAACCGGACGAGGTGGTATCAATCCCATAATGTTCCCAGAGTTTATAATTGTTAATGATAAAATCTACAATCGGGGAGGAGTTCGCGAGCGTAAGCAAACGGTTCACATCCTCTTTCGTTCCGAAATAAGTGACCGGTTGAATCCCTGATTCTTTTGCAAAAATTGTTTGACGATCGCCCACTGCAGGATTTGCGGGGAGGATTAATGAAGAGGATTCATAATACTCAGGTAATACTAATGAGACGATTGCGCTTCCGCTTGCAGCGAGCACTGTGAGAATGACAATTGGCCATTTCCATTTGAGAACAATCCGAATGAGATCAATGAGTGAAAAAGAATTATTCATGGGGTGTGAATTTGATTTTTTTAAAATCTCGTTAAAACTACTGTTTGATCAGGAATCAATTCCGTTAGTTCGTTTCCACAAATCTGTAATTTGTTTCCGTTGAATAAGGCCCAACAAAATCGCTGTTAAAACAGAGGCGCAACCTGCTGCAATAAAATTGAATTTCCAATCCATGTGCAGCAATGTAGTTGAATAAGTGATGATCAAAACCGCGATGACGAAAAGCAAGATGTTCATCAGCAGTTTGCGGTTGCTTTGCAGTGAAAATATTTTCTTCGCGATCACGATATGTGCCAGCGCAACGATACTTTGAGTGATCAGTGTGGCGATTGCCGCGCCCATCGCTTTATATTCTGTGATCAGAAAATAATTCAGGGTAATGTTGATGACCACTCCGCTCAATGCAATGCGGTTTAATTGTTTCATGCTTGAATGCGCAGTGAGCAATGATCCGAAAACATACATGATGCAAATACTGATGAAAGAAAAAATCAGTATCCCGAAAATATCAGCAGTCCGATTTTCATTCGAGTGATAAAGCATTTCCATGATCGGTTGGCGGTAGAAAAAACAGACCACCGCAATCGATACCGCAAATACAATAATGGTCTTAAAACTGAGCGCGAGCAAATCTTCAATATTCTTTTTTTCACTCAACATTCGGGCAAAAAGCGGAAGCAGGAGTGAAGCAAATAAAAATCCGAACATGTTAGCCGCATCAAGCAAACGAAATCCCTGCGCGTAAATTCCTGCTTGCTCGTCCCCTTCTTTGCCAAGCATTCTTTCAATCATCACCACATCAATTCGGTGATAGATGGACATGAGCACACCGAGTAAAGCAAACGGAAATGTCTGACGAAGCAATTGAACGGCAAATTGAAAATCAAATTTCAATTTCGGTCTCGTTGCTTTCCATTGAACAACAATCAAAACAATCATTAAAGTGAAAACCAACGCAATTGTTTGAGCATAGATGAAGTATTCAATTTGAAATTCTTTGTTGAGCAACGGCAACCACAACAACGAGCCGCATATCAGTATCATGATGAATTTGTCGAGCACGGAAAGAATACTATCCGTCACAAAATATTGAAGAGCGGAAATATTGCTGCGCAGATAAAGAATCATCGAAATCAGGAATTGATTGATGGTCATAAAAAATAAGAAATGAAGTGCACGATCATCCAGACCGCTGATCAATGCGATGGCGAACGTGACGAGCAGATAAATAAACCCAAGAAGAATCTTGATCGAAAGAATATTAGGCAAATATGTTTCGAGCAACGTTTCATTTTGCGAGATTCTCCGGTTATTGAAATTCACAATGCCGAAATCAAGAAACATCTGAAACAGAAATGAAAAATTGAACATTGCGAAATACAAACCATATTCTTCATTGCCTGTCATGTTTTGCACGGTTCGGTCAATACCGAAAATCCAAAATGGTTTGATGAGCAGGTTAAGGAAAACGAGAAAAGCAAGATTGCGGAGGAATTTTATCTGCATAACAGGAATGCCAAAATACTTACTAAAGAGAATTGTTCAATTGTTTGATTGTTCGATGGCTGTAACTGATTTTTGCAACTGCCTTTTAACAATCTAACAATTCAACAATCAAACAATTTCTTCTTGCACATAGCAGTCAACACCCGCTTCTTAATTAAAGACCGCCTCGAAGGTATCGGTTGGTTTACCTATGAAACACTGAAACGGATCACGCAATTACATCCTGAACACGAATTCATTTTTTTCTTCGACCGAAAATTTTCTGATGAGTTCATTTTCTCAAAAAATATTACTCCGGTTGTTTTGAATCCGCCTGCCCGCCATCCATTGCTTTGGTATTGGTGGTTTGAACAATCTGTTCCGCGAGCTTTGCGAAAGCACAAAGCCGATTTATTTCTTTCTCCTGATGGATTTACTTCACTGAATTCCAAATTGAAAAACCTACTGGTGGTCCATGATATTGCGTTTGAACATTTTAATGATCATGTCAACCGGAGAACATTGAACTATTACAGAAAGAACACACCACGGTATTGTAATCACGCCACGAGAATTGCAACAGTAAGCGAATACACGAAAATGGATTTGGTTGAGCATTACAAAATCAGACCTGAGAAAATTGATGTGATTTATAACGGAGCCAATGAAGCTTACAAACCGTTGTCTGAAATGGAAATGACAGAGGTGAAACAAAAAATTTCAGTAGGAAAAAATTATTTTGTTTTTGTTTCAGCCATTCAGCCGCGTAAAAATGTGTCACGCATTTTTCAGGCGTTTGATGAATTCAAAAAATCAGATCAGCAAGAAATGAAGCTGGTAATTGCAGGAAGAAAAGCCTGGAACTACGATGAGATTTTCCATACCTATGAATCCATGTCTCATAAGAGCGATGTGATTTTTACTGAGCATCTTGCCCAAGCTGAACTCGCGAAAATTGTTGGCTCGTCTACCGCTCTTTTATATCCCTCTCTTTTCGAAGGTTTCGGAATTCCGATTGTGGAAGCGATGAAAGCAGAGACGGCTGTCATCACTTCCAATATTTCATCCATGCCCGAAGTTGCAGGTGACGCTGCGCTGCAGATTGATCCTTATTCCATCGAACAACTTGTTGAGGCGATGAAGAAAATTTCTCAAGTTCATTCGTTCAGAAATTACTTTGTTGAAAAGGGTAAACTCCAATGCAAGAAATTTAATTGGGATAATACAGCCAGCGCTCTTTGGAATAGTATGGAGACGGCAACGCAACTATAACTCATTTCTTCACTTCTTTGTGGCGATTTCTAAATCCATAGAATGAATTGGAAAACTAAAGCGCGCATTCAAAAAATTTTCAGCACAATTCCATGGGGTGAAAGGCTTAATTATTTTGCTCAGCGTTATGTTCTGAAAAATCTTCCTGTTAAAAATAATTTGTTCATTGAAAAAGTAAGGGAAGCTGATCGTCATTTCTCATCATTCAGAAAATTCAACCGCACAGTAACACGGATAGAAAATGTTACCGCATATGAATTTGGAGCTGGTTGGGATTTAATCATTCCATTGGCTTATTACTTTTTCGGAATCAAACAACAAAGAATTATTGATCTGAATCCGTTGCTCAAATTCAGTCTGGTAGATGACAGCATTAAAAGGTTCGATCAATTGAAAAATAATTTTGGTGAACTTGAATCGGAAGTTGTTGACGCAAAAAATGATCTGAGAATTTCTAACCCTGATCAGTTACTGTTGAAATTGGGAATTGAATATTCTGCACCGGCTGATGCGTGTAAGACATCAATCATCAGCAATTCAATTGATTTTGTTTCATCCACAAATACAATTGAGCATATTCCTCAAGAATCAATTTTACTAATTCTGAAAGAGTGTTACCGAATTATGAAAGCAGGCGGTATAATGAGTTGCCGGATAGACTATCAGGATCATTATGCTTATGTTGACTCAAATATCTCGTTGTATAATTTTTTGAAATTCTCAGATCAGGAATGGAAACCGCTGAATCCGGGTTTGCAGTTTCAGAATCGACTAAGACATAAAGATTATCTCAGCATCATTTCAAAAACAGAATTTGAAATGGTGGAAGTAAGGCACTATGCGCCCTTGGAATCTGATTTAAAAACTATTGCTGAAATAAAATTGGATGAAAAATTCAAATCAGGATATTCTGACTCAGAAATAGCAATTCGATGGGCTTATTTTGTTTTGCGAAAACCGTCACGCTCTTAAAACTTCGATCGCTTTTTCCAAATCATCATGTAGCAAGCGATCTTCCTTTAGCGGCTTCACCACTTTCCGAAATTCTTTCACAAACTTTTCAATCTCAGGTGAAGATTTCAAAGGTTTGCGAAGATCGAGCGCCTGAGCAGAACAGATTAATTCAATGGCCAGAATTTTTTCAAGATTATTCAGCACAGTAAAACACTTTGTCGCTGCGTTGGCACCCATGCTCACATGATCTTCCTGTCCGTTGGAAGAAACGATCGAATCCACCGATGCAGGGGTACAGAGTTGTTTGTTCTGCGAAACAATAGAGGCGGCTGTGTACTGCAAAATCATCATGCCTGAATTCAAGCCCGAATCAGGAGTGAGAAATGCAGGAAGTCCGCGTTCACCGGATAGTAATTTGAAAGTTCTGCGCTCAGAAATATTTCCGAGTTCAGCTATTGCCATGCAGAGATAGTCCAATACAAGAGCAAGCGGTTGTCCGTGAAAGTTTCCACCACTCAGAATAGCATCTTCATCCGGAAAAATATTAGGGTTGTCAGAAACGGAATTGATTTCAGTGGTAAAAACATTTTCAGCGTGCATCACTACATCCAGCGATGCACCATGAACCTGCGGAATGCAACGAAAAGAATATGGATCCTGAACCTGCGATTTTTTTTGCTTTGCGATTTCGCTTCCTTTTAAAATATCAAGTATATCGGCAGCCACAATTCTCTGTCCCACATGCGGACGGATTTGATGAACCAAGGCGCTGAACGGTTCTGTTTTACAATCAAACGCATCAACGGAAATAGCGGAAATGAAATCGGCATACGACAACAGATCAGAAGCACAAATCAAAATATAACAACCATACGCACTCATGAATTGTGTTCCGTTCAACAATGCAAGTCCCTCCTTGGATTGGAGGCGAAGCGGATTCAGTTTGTGCTCCTTTAAAACTTTTGGGGAATCAACGATTTTATTTTTGTAATTCACTTTTCCTTTTCCGATCAACGGAAGAGCGAGATGTGCAAGAGGAGCCAGATCACCCGAAGCGCCCAACGAACCTTGGGTGTAAATCACGGGAAGAATATTGTGATTGTAGAAATATATCAGTCGCTCAACGGTCTCTAACCGAACTCCCGAATGACCATAACTGAGCGATTGAATTTTGAGCAGCAACATCAGCTTCACAATTTCCTGCGGCACTTCATCGCCAATCCCGCAGGCATGCGAGAGAACAAGATTTTCCTGTAGTTGCTCCAATTGATCATCTGAAATTCTGACATCGCAGAGCGCTCCGAAGCCGGTATTCACTCCGTAAATAACTTCTTTTCCTGATTTGAGTTTTTGTTCGAGATATTTTCTGCAACGAATAATTTTCTTTTCCGCTTCCTTGGACAATTTCAATTTCGTTCCGTGCTCAAGAATACTTCTCAGCGTATTGAGATCAAGTGTTGCAGACGAGATGGAATGAAAAAAGACTTTCATTTCAGCTTTTCAATGATTTCTTCGATGGAATATTTTTCCTGTTCTCCTGTGATCATATTTTTCAACGTGAGTTTGCCTTCCGCAATTTCGTTCGTTCCCGCAAGCACAACAAAAGGAATTTTCTTGTTGTTAGAATATTTCATCTGCTTGTCGAGTTTTGCTTTGGAAGGAAAAATTTCTGCGTTGATTCCTGCTGAGCGAACTTTCGAAACAAAATTCAAAGATGCTGTTTCTGCATCTTCTCCGAAATTAATGAACAAAACTTTTGTTGATGAAGAAAGAGTTTCGGGAAAGAGTTTGAGTTCTTCCATCAAATCGTAAATGCGCTCAATTCCGAATGAGAAACCGACACCCGAAACATTGGAGAGACCGAAAAGTTCTGTGAGATTATCGTAGCGTCCACCTGCTGCTATTGAGCCGATTGCCATGGAAGATTTATCTTTTACTTCGAAGATGCAACCGGTGTAATAATCAAGTCCTCGTGCAAGAGAAAGATCAAAATCAATGTAACCCATCGGGGCATTTGAAATAGTCAGATAGCGAAATACATTGCTGAGTTCCTCTAATCCGTGAAGTGCTTTTTCATTCTGAAATAATTTCTTCATTTCAGAAACTTTAATTGAAGGCGCAAGATCCGAATTCAAGGAAGCGCGAAGTTGATCACAGATAAATGAAATTTGGTGCGCTTCAAATCCTTTCAATTGAAACTCTTCGCTCATTTTTTCGAAACCTATCTTGTCAAGTTTATCAAGGATTGTCACAAACGCGGAGAATTTGTCTTCTGCTTCTATCAACTCAGCCATCCCTTCAAGGAGTTTTCTGTGATTGACTTTGATACTGATGTTAAATAGTTTGAGCGAATGAAAAACTTCCTGCATGATCATCAGTAATTCCGCTTCATTAATCAACGAATCCGATCCAATAACATCCGCATCGCACTGATAAAATTCCTGGTAGCGACCTTTCTGTGGGCGGTCAGCTCGCCACACGGGTTGAATCTGGTAGCGCTTGAAAGGAAATGAAATTTCATTCTGATGCATCACCACATATCGCGCAAGCGGAACCGTGAGATCATAGCGTAAACCTTTTTTTGTAATTTGAGAAGCAAGTTTTCTGTAATCGCGTGATTGCAATGTTTGATCATCAGCATCTGATAAAAAATCTCCTGAATTCAAAATGCGGAACAAGAGTTTGTCACCTTCTTCACCATATTTTCCGGTGAGCGTGGAAAGATTTTCCATAGCAGGAGTTTCGAGTGGAACAAAACCGTATTTCTCAAAAACATTTTTGATCACTCCGAAAATGTAATTGCGCTTCATCACCATTTCCGGTGTGAAATCACGTGTACCTTTTGGAATGGAAGGAGTGATTTTGCTCATTGAATTTATTTCAGTTCAGACATGGTATGTCTTGAAGTATGAACGCTGCGTGTTTCTTCAAGATTTTTCATCAACCGTTCACACGCTCCATCAATCATTTTGAAGACATCATCAAACAAATCATCATCATACCATGGCTCAGGCACATTTGTATTCAATCCCTTTTTCATGATATTCATCAGCATAGCAACTTTATTTTTTTCTTCAGGCACTGAACTCATCGAAACTACATTTCCATAATTCTCCTTGTCCATGACAAAAATGAAATCGAATTCCTGAAAGTCTTTTTTACGAATCTGGCGCGCAAGCAGTTTTGAAATATCCACTCCGTATTTTTTGGCAATAGCGATTGCGCGAACGTCAGGATTCTGACCAACATGCCAAGCACCTGTTCCTGCAGAATCCACTTTCCAATCAAGATTTTGATCTTCAATTTTCTTTCTTAAAATCCCTTCTGCCAGAGGCGAGCGACAAATATTTCCGAGGCAAACCATTAATATTTTCATGTGTGGCAAAAATAAGTTGTCACAATTGTTTGACTGTTCAATTGCTTGATTGTTTTCCAACAATGAAACAATTCAGCAATCGAACAATCTTTGCAGAATGATTGATCAAAATCTCAATGACACGATTGTTGCCCTCGCAACGCCACCTGGCGTTGGTGCAATTGGTGTCGTTCGGTTGTCAGGAAAAGATGCAATTGAAATTTGCAGTTCGGTTTTTCAAGGAAAAGATTTGACGAAGCAAGAATCGCATACGATTCATTTCGGAAAAATTGTTGAAGACAATGAAGTGATTGACGAGGTTCTTGTCTCCATTTTCAAGGAACCAAAATCTTACACCACGCAAAACGTTGTTGAGGTTTCTTGTCACGGCTCACCGTTTATTCAGCGAAGACTTCTTGAATTATTTATCAAGCAAGGTGCAAGATTTGCGAAGCCGGGAGAATTTACTTTGCGCGCGTTTCTTCTGGGGCGACTTGATCTTTCACAAGCAGAAGCTGTTGCTGATCTGATCGCTGCCGAAACAGAATCCGCTCACCGCAATGCGCTGAATCAAATCAAAGGGGGATTTTCTGAAGAGATTAAAATTCTGCGCGGGCAACTTGTCAATTTTGCCTCACTCATTGAACTGGAATTGGATTTTGCGGAGGAGGACGTTGAATTTGCGAATCGAAATCAATTGAAAGAATTAGTCTCAAATCTCACATCTCAAATCTCACGATTGATTGACTCATTCAAGCTCGGCAATGTGATTAAGCATGGTGTTACAACTGTGATTGCTGGACGGCCGAATGCAGGAAAGTCAACTCTACTGAACGCATTACTAAATGAAGAACGCGCAATTGTTTCAGAAATTCCGGGAACAACACGCGACACAATTGAGGAAGTGTTGAACATTCGGGGAGTTCAATTTCGTTTGATTGATACGGCAGGGATTCGTGAAGCGACAGATGCAATTGAGACTTTAGGAGTTCAACGCACAATGGTTAAAATCAGTCAGTCTGCAATACTGGTTTATGTTTTTGATGTTGCGGAAATGTCCATTGAAGAAGTTGAAGGAGATTTGAAAAAACTTCAGAAAGAAAATATTGAAGTGATTGTGGTTGCAAACAAATCCGATTTGGTGAATCAAACACAGACCTTTCAGAATAATTACATTCCTGTTTCAGCCAAACTGAAACAAAATATTGATCGCCTGAAAGAAATTCTTTTCAGCTCAATTGTTCACTCTGATATTTCTGCTGAATCAACAATAGTTACCAATTCGCGTCACTTCGAAGCATTGCAGTCGAGCGCATCATCTTTAAGAGATGTATTGAAGGGAATTGATTCCAAAATCACCAACGATATTCTTGCTTTGGATATCCGCAGAGCGCTTCAATCGCTTGGTGAAATAACAGGTGAGATTACTAATGAGGATTTGTTGGATAATATTTTCAGTAGTTTTTGTATCGGCAAGTAACAGCCCTCAATGCGTTTCTCCAGGTTTTACTGGCAAATTCTGTCGTCAAATAAATCCGAATTGCCCCGTTCGGAATATAGAATTTGAGTATATAAGGAAATAAATCCTATAGGAGAAAATCCTTCTTCGCCCATTTTCTGCAACAAGTTCAAGTCCTTAAAGTTGATCTGAAACTCATTTGATACACTGCCGCAGCCTTGCGTTTTTTGTTCCGGAATTAAAAACCAAATCAAATTCTAAAACAAAAATTAACGTTATGAAAAAGCAATTTTCCAGATTAGGACAGCTACTTCTCAGATGTATAACTGTCAAACAAATCTTCGTGATGCTGACACTTTGTTGGTTCACCGCATCCTACTCCGCTGCACCTGTTTTCTTTAATGGTGACGGCTCTATCATTCTGCAAACACAGGATGATTTTGGCAACGGAGGTCAACTTACCGTTATAGCGGGCAATTTTATTCAGCAAAATCCCGGCTATGTGTCAGGTACCGCCACGCTTTATTCATTTAATAGTCAGGGGAATCCTGAATTAAATGAGAGTCAGCAGCTCGGTTTCAATCCGGTGAATTTCACCACACTTCTTGCTGCGCAGAATTATGATTTGACAGTAGTGCTATATGATGCAAATGCACAGGTCATCGCTTCCGATGTTGTGTCTTTCACTGTTGCCTGCCAAACCACTTGTGCCCCTTATCTTTTTTTCCGCGATGCCGATGGCGATGGCTACGGTAATCCTGCAATTTCCATTTTGGCGTACTTGCCCCCTCCGGGTTATGTTCCCGATAATTCTGATTGCAACGACAATGATCCAACGGTTAACACCGGAGCAGCAGAAGTCTGCAATGGAATAGATGATGATTGTGATGGACAAATTGATGAAGGACTCACCGGAGTTTATGCGTGCTTTGATGCAGATGGAGATGGTCATGGTGCAGGACCTTCACAGTTTTTCTGCAACGCGCCACCGGCAGGTTGGGTTTCTTTATGCGATGATTGCGATGACACTAATGCATCTATTTATCCCGGAGCACCGGAAGTCTGCAACGGAATAGATGATGATTGTGATGGACAAATTGACGAAGGACTCACCGGAGTTTATGCCTGCTTTGATGCAGATGGCGATGGTCATGGTGCAGGTACTCCGCAATTTTTCTGCAACGCACCACCGGCAGGTTGGGTTTCTTTATGCGATGATTGCGATGACACTAATGCATCTATTTATCCCGGAGCAGCAGAAGTCTGCAACGGAATAGATGATGATTGTGATGGACAAATTGACGAAGGACTCACCGGAGTTTATGCCTGCTTTGATGCAGATGGCGATGGTCATGGTGCAGGTACTCCGCAATTTTTCTGCAACGCACCACCGGCAGGTTGGGTTTCTTTATGCGATGATTGCGATGACACTAATGCATCTATTTATCCCGGAGAAGCAGAAGTCTGCA
>Ga0247727_10004997_pt1 | contig 27432 bp, 26 predicted proteins | sample WisWelCaveWW1625_FD_202498 | JGI IMG/M metagenome (GOLD analysis project Ga0247727, IMG submission 202498) | Biofilm microbial communities from Wishing Well Cave, Virginia, United States - WW16-25 | ecosystem: Environmental > Aquatic > Deep subsurface > Groundwater > Cave microbial mat | place...
TTGGTGGAGGCGGCGGGAATCGAACCCGCGTCCGCAAGCCCTAGGCAGTCAGGACTACATGCTTAGCCTGGTTATTTGAGTTTCGCCTCGCACCCGCCAACCGGCAGGCTGGCGCTCGGCTAGCCGCTTCGACGGATCCCCCCGGCCAAGCGGCCAAGCCAGGAGGAGAGGCTGATGTGAATGACGCTGCACTCCTTTTAGGGAGCCTAGCCCATCAGCAGGCTAGTGCAGCGTCTCGCGGGTATTAGGCCGCGAGAGCGAAACGCTCGTCGTTGGCGTTTGTAGTGTTTCCAGATGGATTTACGAGGTCACTGGTCCTCGGCATGCCCTGCGCTGCTTCGCAACCCGCGTCGAAACCAGGTCGCCCCCGTTTCGTGCGTGACGCATTATCCCATATGGGGCCTACAGCAGGCCGAGCAAGTCCCGCGGCTGGGAGATCTCCCCGTCGGCCTGCCACGTGCCGGGTGCGCCGCTGTCGGGGTGGTGGTAGCCCCAGTGCACTGCGATGGCCCGCATGCCCGCGGCGTGGGCGGCCTGGATGTCGCGCAGGTCGTCGCCGAGGACCACGCAATCCTGCACGGACAGCGCGAGCTGCTCTGCCGCGAGCCGCATCGGTGCCGGGTGCGGTTTGAGATGCGGCGTGCTGTCGCCGCACACCACGCAGGCCGGCGCCAAGCCGAGCGCGCCGAGGATCCGCTCCGTGAAGCGCGTCGCCTTGTTGGTCACTACGCCCCAGGCGATCGAGCGCCGCGCGAACTCCTCGAGCAGTTCCGCGACGCCCGGAAACAGGCGCGTCTCTACGCAAGTGCGCTCGGCGTAATACTCGAGGAAAGCTTCGCGCAGGGACGCATATTCACCGTCGCCGGGCTTGGCTCCGAAGCCGACATGCACCAGGCCGCGCGCTCCCGCCGAGGCGAACGGCCGCAGCTGCTCGAGCGGGAGCGCACCGAGGCTCTGGTCCGCGCGCAGCCGGTTCAGCGCCGCGGCGAGATCCGGCGCGGTGTCGGCGAGCGTCCCGTCGAGATCGAACAGGACTGCCCGGCTAGGCATCACGCTGGCAGCAAAGCAAGTAGTTGACGTCGCAGTCCGGCCCCAAGCTGTAGCGCCGCACGAGCGGGTTGTAGCTCATGCCGATCATGCCGGACTGGCGCAGCCCCTCGGCACGGCACCAGCGCGAGAGTTCCGAGGGCCGCACGAAGCGGGTGTAATCGTGCGTGCCCCTGGGCAGCAGCCCGAGCAGGTATTCCGCGCCGATCACCGCGAACAGGTAGGCCTTGGCGTTGCGGTTGATGGTGGCGAAGATCGCCCGGCCGCCGGGGCGCAGGAGCCGCGCGCAGGCCGCCACAGTGCTCGAGGGTTCGGGCACGTGCTCGAGCAGCTCCATGCAGGTGACGAGGTCGAAGCTCGCCGGGCTCTGCGCCGCCTTGTCCTCTGCCGAGCAAAGTTCGTAACGCACTTCCAGCCGGCTCTCCAGCAGGTGCAGCTGCGCCACCTTTAGCGGCTTCTCCGCGAGGTCGATGCCGGTGACGCGCGCGCCGCTCCGCGCCATCGCTTCGGCCAGGATGCCGCCGCCGCAACCGACGTCCAGCACGTCCTTGCCCGCCAGCGAGGCCTGCTGCTCGATCCATCCCAGTCGCAGCGGATTGATCTCGTGCAGCGGGCGGAACTCGCTCTGCGGGTCCCACCAGCGGTGCGCGAACTGGCTGAATTTCTCCAGCTCGGCGGGATCGGCGTTCGGAGCGGCGCTCATGGCCCCAGCTTAACCAAAAAAAAGCCCTGCCGTAGCAGGGCTTTCCTTCGGCGCGGAGGCGCTTACGGCCGGCGCGTGCCGATCACTTCGATCTCGACGCGGCGGTTCTTGGCGCGGCCGTCCTTCGTCTTGTTGCTGGCCACGGGCTGCTTCTCGCCCTTGCCCTCGGTGTAGATGCGGTTCGGCTCGACGCCCTTCGACACCAGGTAGGCCTTGACCGATTCGGCGCGGCGCACCGACAGCTTCTGGTTGTAGGCGTCGCTGCCGATCGAGTCGGCGTGGCCGATGGCGATGACCACCTCGAGGTTGATGGCGCGGACCTTCTGCGCCAGGTCATCGAGCTTGTTCTTGCCATCGGGCTTGATCACCGACTTGTCGAAGTCGAACAGCACGTCCGCGGCAAGCGTCACCTTTTCGGCGACCGGCTTGGGCGGGGGCTTCGGCGCTTCCGGCTTCGGCACGGGCGCTGGCGCGGGCGCCGGGGCAGGGGTCGCCGGCGCGGGTGCGGGCGCCGGGGCGGGGGCCGGGGCCGGTTTTGGCTCTTCGGTGGTGGCGCAGCCCACCAGTACGGCCAGCGCAATCGCGGCGCCGCTCAGACCGACCGATCGCAAAGTCTTGTTAAGCATGCTTGTTCTCCCTCTGGTCCTTGGATTGGATTGCCAGTCAATTCAAGATTTTAGTCTGCCACAACAACGCGCGCCCTTGCAAGTCTGCAAGGTCGAGCCGGGTCAGCATCCGGTCTTGCAGCACCCGCTCGCCGCCGACCCAGACATCGGTCACGTGCTCGCGCCCGCAGGCATAGACCAGGTGCGAAACAACGTCGTAGGCGGGCTGCAATTCGAGGCTGTCGAACCCGACGGCCGCCAGGTCCGCGGACTTGCCGGGAATGATCGAGCCGATGCGCTCTTCCAGCCCGAGTGCGATCGCGCCGCCGAGCGTCGCCGCGCGCAGCGCGACGTGCGCGGGCATCGCCGCAGCGTCCCGCGCCACGGCCTTGGCGAGGAGCGCAGCGCTGCGCATTTCCTGGAACAGGTCGAGCCGGTTGTTGCTCGCGGCGCCGTCGGTGCCCAGCGCCACATTGACGCCCGCTGCGAGCAGCGCCGCCACCGGCGCGAGCCCGCTCGCCAGCTTCAGGTTGGACGAAGGGCAATGCGCGACCGAGCAGCCGTGCCGCGCCAGCAGGGCGACCTCGGCCGCCTCCAGGTGCACCGAATGCACCGCGATCAGGTTCGGCCCGAGCAGGCCGAGGCGCTCGAGCCGCTGCAAGGGACGCACGCCGTGCTCCGCCACCGAACGCTCGATCTCCTCCAGAGTCTCGTGGACATGGATGTGCACTGGCAGTTCCAGCTCGGCAGCGAGCAGCGCCACCTTGCGGAAAGTCGCGTCCGACACCGTGTAGGGCGCGTGCGGCGCCAGGCAAAACGACAGCCGCGGATGCTCGCGCCACAGGTCGCGCAGTGCGAGGCCCTTGGCGAGGTATTGCTCGGGATCGGAGGCGTAGGCCGAGGGGAATTCGATGACGATCAGGCCGAGCGCCGCGCGCATGCCAGCGGCGAGCGCCGCTTCCAGCGCCGCTTCGGGGAAAAAGTACATGTCGTTCATGCAGGTGACGCCGCCGCGCAGCATCTCGGCGCAGGCCAGCAGCGTACCGTCGCGCACGAACTGCGCGGATACGTGCTTCGCCTCCACCGGCCAGACATGCTCCTGCAGCCAGCGCATCAGCGGCAGGTCGTCGGCAACGCCCCGCATCAGCACCATGGCGGCGTGCGTGTGCGCGTTGACCAGCCCGGGGATCAGCGCGTGCCCGGGCAGGTCGATGCGGGGGTAGTCGGCAAACTGTTGCGCGGCCTGCGCCATCGGCAGCACCGCCTCGATGCGGCCGTCGCGCACCGCCACGGCATGGCGCTCGAGCACCGCGCCGGCGGGCTCCACCGGCACCACCCAGCGCGCGTTGATGAGGACGTGGTCGGCCATGCAAAAAAAAAGCCCCGCGCTTGGCGGGGCTCCAGGCTCGTCCGCGGTCCGCGCCTAGCGGCCCGTGCCGAGCATCTCCACTTCGGCACGCCGGTTGGGCGCGAGGCAGGCGATCAATGCCTTGCGGTCCTTCTGGTCCGGACAACTCGCCACCGGCAGCGACGTGCCCGCATAGGCCTTGCCGTAGCCCGTGGTTTCGATCTTCGATCCGTCCACGCCCTGCTTGGCCAGGTAGGCTTTCGCCGCCTCTGCGCGGCGCAGCGAGAGCTTCTGGTTGTATTGCGCGGAGCCCAGGCGGTCGGCGAATCCGCTGATGGCGACGAAGCGCATGTTCGAGAATTCGCCCAGGCGCACCACGACCTCGCGGTCAAGCTTGTCCTGCGCCGCCGTGTTGAGTGCGGACTTGTCGAAATCGAACAGCACATGCGAGAACACGCGCAACGGCGCAGGTTTGGCCGGCGCGGCGGCGGGTTTAACGGCGGGCGCGGGCGCCGGCGCGGCAGCGGGCGCCGGTGCCGGCGCGGCCGGAGCCGGTGCAGGGGCAGGGGCCGGCGCGGGCTTGGGCTCTTCGGTGGTGGCGCAGCCCACCATGGCGGCGAGCGCGGCGACGCATGCCAATGACAGGATCCTGCTCTTGATCTTCATTGTTTTCCTCCCTGGGGACGCCCGCATTTAAGCACAGGGATGCGCGCCGGTCGAGAGGGTCGCGCATGGTAAAATTTCCCGTTCGCCATCGCGCCTGCAACGGCCCGCTTTCTCCCCTCATAACAAGAGCCGAAATGGAACAGTTCGCCAAGGAAACGATCCCGGTCAGCCTCGAAGAGGAGATGCGCCGGTCGTACCTGGATTACGCGATGAGCGTGATCGTCGGGCGCGCCCTGCCGGATGTGCGCGACGGCCTGAAGCCGGTGCACCGGCGCGTGCTCTACGCGATGCACGAGCTGTCCAACGACTGGAACCGCGCCTACAAGAAGTCGGCGCGCATCGTCGGCGACGTGATCGGCAAGTACCACCCGCACGGCGACGTCGCGGTGTACGACACCATCGTGCGCATGGCGCAGGACTTCTCGCTGCGCTACATGCTCATCGACGGCCAGGGCAATTTCGGCTCGGTGGACGGCGACAACGCGGCGGCCATGCGCTACACCGAGATCCGCATGGCCAGAATCGGCCATGAGCTGCTCGCCGACATCGACAAGGAGACGGTGGATTTCGGGCCGAACTACGACGGCTCGGAGCACGAGCCGCTGCTCCTGCCCTCGCGCATTCCCAACCTCCTGATCAACGGCTCCTCCGGCATCGCCGTCGGCATGGCGACCAACGTGCCGCCGCACAACCTGAGCGAGGTGGTCGACGCCTGCCTGCACCTGCTCGCCAACCCGCGCTGCGCCATCGAGGAGCTGATCAAGCTGCTACCGGCGCCGGATTTCCCCACCGCCGGCATCATCTACGGCCTCGCGGGCGTGCACGAGGGCTACCGCAGCGGCCGCGGCCGGGTAGTGATGCGCGCGCGCACGCACTTCGAGGACATGGAGAAGGGCAACCGCCAGTCGATCATCGTCGACGAGCTGCCCTACCAGGTGAACAAGAAGGTGCTGCTGGAGCGGATCGCCGAGCTGGTCACCGAAAAGAAGCTCGAGGGTGTCTCCGACATCCGCGACGAGTCCGACAAGGACGGCATCCGCGTGGTGATCGAGTTGAAGCGCGGCGAGATCCCGGAGGTCATCCTCAACAACCTGTTCAAGCAGACGCAGCTGCAGGACAGCTTCGGCATGAACATGGTCGCGCTGGTCGACGGCCAGCCCAGGCTGCTCAACTTGCGGCAGATGATCGATGCCTTCGTCTCGCACCGCCGCGAAGTGGTGACCCGCCGCACGGTGTTCGACCTGAAGAAGGCGCGCGAGCGCGGCCACATCCTGGAAGGCCTGGCCGTGGCCCTGTCCAACGTGGACGAGGTGATCGCGCTGATCAGGCGCTCGCCGACGCCCGCCGAGGCGAAGCGCGAGCTGATGGCGCGTGCCTGGCCGTCGCCGCTGGTGCGCGAGATGCTCAGCCGGTCGGCGGCCGGTCAGTTCCGCCCGGACGGCCTGGGGCCGGAGTTCGGCCTGAAGGACGACGGCTACCGTCTGTCGGACGAGCAGGCGCAGGCGATCCTCGAGCTGCGCCTGCAGCGCCTTACCGGCCTCGAGCAGGACAAGATCCGCAGCGAATACAAGGAAGTCGTTGCGCAGATCGCCGACCTGCTCGAGATCCTCGACCAGCCGGCGCGCATCACCGTGATCATCGCCGACGAGCTGCGCAAGGTGAAGGAGGAGTTCGGCGACCAGCGCCGCACGGAGCTCGTCACCGTGGCCGAGGACATCTCGATCGAAGACCTGATCGCGCCGCAGGACATGGTGGTCACCTTCTCGCACGGCGGCTACGTCAAGTCGCAGCCGCTCGCCGACTACCGTGCGCAGCGCCGCGGCGGGCGCGGCAAGCAGGCGGCCGCCACCAAGGAAGACGATTTCATCGAGCGGCTGTTCGTGGCGCATTCGCACGACTACCTGCTGTGCTTCTCCAGCCGCGGGCGGCTGTACTGGCTCAAGGTGTTCGAGGTGCCGCAGGGCAGCCGCGCCAGCAAGGGCAAGCCGATGATCAACATGTTCCCGTTCGAGGAGGGCGAGAAGATCACCGCGGTGGTGCCGGTGAAGGAATTCGACGAGCAGCACTACGTGTTCATGGCCACCGCGCAGGGCACGGTGAAGAAGACGCCGCTGGCGGAGTTCTCGCGCCCGCGCCCGAGCGGCATCATCGCCGTCAACCTGGACCCGGGCGACTACCTGGTGGGCGTGGCGCTCACCGACGGCAGCTACGGCGTGATGCTGTTTTCCTCCGAGGGCAAGGCGGTGCGCTTCGCCGAGGACGAGGTGCGGCCGATGGGCCGCCAGGCCACCGGCGTGCGCGGCATGCGCTTGGCGGAGGATGGCAGCCAACGGGTGGTCGCCATGCTGGTGGCGAAGGACGAGAGCCGCGCCGTGCTCACCGCCACCGAGAACGGCTACGGCAAGCGCACGCCGATCGCCGAATACACCAGGCACGGGCGCGGCGGCCAGGGGATGATCGCGATCCAGGCCTCGGACAGGAACGGCAGCCTGGTCGGCGCGGTGCTGGTGGTCGACAGCGACGAGGTGATGCTGATCTCCACCGGCGGGGTGCTGATCCGCACCAAGGTCGCGCAGATCCGCGCGCAGGGCCGCTCGACCCAGGGCGTGACGCTGATCGCGCTGGGCGAGGGCGAGAAGCTGGCCGGCGTCGAGCGCATCGAGGAGCACGAGGACGTCGGCAACGGCGGCATTGGCGGCAACGGTAACGGCGGCGACGGCGAACTGCCGCTGCCGGAGGGCGACAGCCCGCCGCCCACCGTGCATTGATGTCGCGCATCCACAACTTCAGCTCCGGCCCCGCGATGCTGCCGGCCGAGGTGCTCGCGCGCGCCGGCGACGAGATGCTCGACTGGCACGGCACCGGCATGGGCGTGACGGAGATGAGCCATCGCGGCAAGGAATTCACGGGCATCGCCACCGAGGCCGAGCGCGACCTGCGCGAGCTGCTCGGCATCCCCGCGCAATACAAGGTGCTTTTCCTGCAAGGCGGCGCGACGCTGCAGTTCGCGCAGGTGCCGATGAACCTGCTGCGCGGCAAGTCCGGCGCCGACTACGTGGTCACGGGCGTATGGTCGAAGAAGGCGGCGAAGGAGGCGAAGGCCTACTGCGACGTGCACGTCGCCGCCAGCGCGGAGGACCGCGGCTTCACCTACGCGCCGCGCGACTGGCAAGTGCGCGGCGACGCGGCCTACGTGCACTACTGCTCCAACGAGACCATCGGCGGCGTGGAGTTCCACTGGACTCCGGACACCGGCACGGTGCCGCTGGTGGCGGACGCCTCTTCGCACCTGCTGTCGCGCCCGCTCGAGGTGTCGAAGTTCGGCCTGCTCTACGCCGGGGCGCAGAAGAACCTCGGCCCCGCGGGGGTGACGGTGGTGATCGTCCGCGAGGACCTGATCGGCGGCGCCGCGAAGGGCACGCCGACGGTGATGGACTACAAGCTGCAGGCCGACTCCGGCTCGATGCTCAATACGCCGGCGACCTACCCGATCTATGTTGCCGGGCTGGTATTCAAGTGGCTGAAGCAATTGGGCGGCGTCGCCGAGATCGAGCGGCGCAACATCCGCAAGGCACAGCTGCTTTACGACACCATCGACGCGGGCTTTTTCGGCAATTCGGTCGCCAAGGAAGACCGCTCGCGCATGAACGTGCCCTTCCGCCTGCCCGACGAGCGGCTCGACGCGCCGTTCCTCAAGGGCGCGGAGGAGCGCGGCATGGTGCAGTTGAAGGGCCACCGCTCGGTCGGCGGCATGCGCGCCTCGATCTACAACGCCATGCCGCACGAAGGCGTGCAGAGCCTTGCGGCCTACATGAGGGAATTCGCGGCGCGGCATGGCTAAGGCCGGCAGGAAGTTCGAGGTCCTGGTCCTCAACCAGATCGCGCCGCAGGGGCTCAAGCGCTTTGCGCCCGAGCGCTACGCGGTGGTGAAGGAAGCCAGGTCGCCGGACGTGGTGCTGGTGCGCTCGCAGGACCTGCACCGGATGGCCTTCGGCGCGAACCTCAAGGCGGTGGCGCGCGCCGGCGCCGGCACCAACAACATCCCGGTGGCCGAGCTCTCCAAGCGCGGCGTACCGGTGTTCAACGCGCCCGGCGCCAACGCCAATGCCGTCAAGGAGCTGGTGCTGGCGGGCCTGCTGATCGCCGCGCGCAACCTGGCGCCGGCGCTCGATTTCGTCCAGGGACTCGGAGGTGCAGCGGGCGACCTGGAGCGGCGCGTGGAAGACGGCAAGAAGGGTTTCGCCGGCATCGAGCTGCCCGGCCACACGCTGGGCGTCATCGGCCTGGGCAAGATCGGCAGCCTGGTGGCCGACGCGGCGATCCGCCTGGGCATGCACGTGACGGGTTACGACCCGGAGATCACGGTGGATGCCGCCTGGAGCCTGCCCTCGCAGGTGCGGCGCGCCAGCTCGATCGACGAGCTGCTGAAAGCCAGCCATTTCGTCACGCTGCATGTGCCGCTGGCGGACAAGACCCGCCACCTGTTGAACGCGAAGAACATCGAACACCTGCGCAGCGGATCGATCCTGCTCAACTTCTCGCGCGAAGGCGTGGTGGACGATGCCGCGGTGCTCAAAAGCCTTCGCGCGCACCGCCTGCGCAGCTATGTCACCGATTTCCCCGCCGCCATGCTCCTCGGCCAGCCGGGCGTGGTGGCGCTGCCGCACCTGGGCGCCTCGACGCGCGAGGCGGAGGAAAACTCCGCGGTGATGGTGGTGGACCAGGTGTGCGACTACCTGGAGCACGGCAACCTCAGGAACGCGGTCAACTTCCCCGAGGCGGTGATGACGCGGGAGTCGCCGTTTCGCCTGGCGATCGCCAACGCCAACGTGCCCAACATGCTGGCGCGCATCTCGCATGCCATGGGCGGCCGGGGCATCAACATCCACAACATGCTGAACAAATCCCGCGGCGAGATGGCCTATACCCTGGTGGACGTCGACAGCCCGGTTCCGGCGGCGGCGCTGGCCGAACTGCACGGCATCGACGGCGTGCTCGCGGTCAGATATCTTCCCGCCACGCCATGAGCGACGACATCGACAAGCTGCGGGGCGAGATCGACCGGCTCGACGGGGAGCTGCTCGCGCTGTTGCAGCGCCGCGCGGGGCTCGCTCGGCGCATCGGCGCGATGAAGGGCGGGGCGCCGGCCTACCGTCCGGAGCGCGAGTCGGAGATCCTGCGCCGCGTCGCCGCGCGCTGCGGCGAACCGCTGCCGGCGCAAGCCGCCACGCGGGTATTCCGCGAGATCATTTCCGTCTGCCGCGGGCTGGAGGAAGAGCTGCGCGTCGCCTACCTGGGCCCGGAGGGCACGTTCAGCGAGCAGGCGGTGCGCAAGCATTTCGGCGGCGCGGTCGAAGCGGGCGCGGCGGCGAGCATCGACGAGGTGTTCCGCCGCTGCGAGTCGGGCGCGGCGCAGTTCGCCGTGGTTCCGGCGGAGAATTCCACCGAGGGAGCGGTCGGCCGCACCCTCGACCTGCTGCTCTCCACGCCGCTCAGGATCTGCGGCGAGATCGAGTTGCGCATCCAGCAGAACCTGATGGCGCGCGGCGCCGACCTGCGCGCGGTGAAGCGCGTGTATTCGCACGCCCAGTCGCTGGCGCAGTGCAATGGCTGGCTCAACCAGAACCTGCCCGGCACCGAGCGCATTGCGGTCGCTTCCAACGCCGAAGCCGCGCGGCGCGCAAGCGAAGAGCCGGGCGCCGGCGCCATCGCCGGCGAGACCGCCGCCGCGCGCTACGGGCTCGAGGTGCTGGCGCGCTCGATCGAGGACGATCCGAACAACACCACGCGCTTTCTGGTGCTGGGCAATCTGGATGCCGTGCCCACCGGCCGCGACCGCACCTCGCTGGTGATGTCGGCCGAGAACAAGCCCGGCGCGGTGCACGCGCTGCTCAGCCCGCTGGCACAGGAGGGCGTCAGCATGACGCGCATCGAGTCGCGCCCTTCGCGCGCCATGCGCAGCGCGCTGTGGGAATACGTGTTCTTCATCGACCTCGAGGGCCACCAGGGGGACGAGCGCGTTGCCGCGGCGCTCGCCGAACTGCGCCGCAAGGCGCCGTTCCTCAAGGTGCTCGGCTCCTATCCCGCCGCAGTCGCCTGAAAGGCGCACACTGCCATGAACATGGATCCCTGCGAACTGTCTCCCTCCCATGTGCGCTCGATCGCGCCCTACCAGCCCGGCAAACCGATCTCGGAGCTGGCGCGCGAGATGGGATTGGCCGAAAAAGACATCGTCAAGCTTGCTTCCAACGAGAATCCGCGCGGCATCGGGCCGCGCACGCGCGCGGCGATCGAGCGCACACTCGGCGAGCTGTCGCGCTACCCGGACGGCAACGGTTTCGAGCTGAAGGACGCGCTGTCGCGCCGCTACGGTGTGGACGCGGCGCAGATCGTGCTGGGCAACGGTTCCAATGACGTGCTCGAGCTGGCGGCGCTCGCCTTCCTCGGGCCGGGGCGCGCCGCGGTGTTATCGCAACATGCGTTCGCCGTGTATCCGCTGGCGACGCAGGCGCGCGGCGCGCGCGCCATCGTGGTCCCCGCAAGGAACTACGGCCACGACCTGGACGCCATGGCCGGGGCGGTGGACGACGAGACCTGCGTGGCGTGGGTCGCCAACCCGAACAACCCGACCGGCACGCTCGCGGCGCCGGATGCGCTGGAAGCGTTCGTGCGGCGCGTGCCCGAACGCGTCATCGTGGTGATCGACGAGGCCTACAACGAATACATGCCCGCCGACCTGCGCGCGGACAGCGTGAAATGGCTCAAGCGCCACCCCAACCTGATCGTCACGCGCACTTTCTCCAAGGCCTACGGCCTGGCGGGGCTGCGCGTCGGCTACGCGCTGGCGCATCCCTCGGTCGCCGACGTGATGAACCGCGTGCGCCAGCCGTTCAACGTCAACAGCGTGGCGCTCGCCGCGGCGACGGCGGCCCTGGAGGACATGGAGTTCGTCGCCAGGAGCTTCGCCGAAAACCTGCAGGGCCTGCGCCAGCTGCGCGAGGGCGCGCAGCAGTTCGGGCTGGAGTTCATCCCGTCCTGCGGCAACTTCCTCACCATCCGCGTCGGCAAGGCGCCGGAGATCTACCGGCGGCTGCTCAAGCGCGGCGTCATCGTGCGCCCGGTCGGCGGCGGCTACCAGCTGCCCGAGCACCTGCGCGTCACCGTCGGCACCGCGGCGGAAAACGAAAAGTTCCTTGGCGCGCTGGCCGCGAGCCTGAAGGAATGATGCGCTTTGAACGTGTCGCCGTGATCGGCGTCGGGCTGATCGGCGGCTCGTTCGCACTCGCGCTGAAATCGGCGAAGGCCTGCGGCCAGGTGGTCGGCATCGGCCGCAGCGCAGCCAACCTGCGGCTTGCGCTTGAGAAAGGCCTCATCGATTTTGTCGCTGCGGACGCGTCGGACGCCGACCTGATCCTGGTGGCTACGCCGGTGGCGCAATTCCCGCAGGTTCTGGCATCGATCGCGCCGCGCCTCAAGCCTTCGGCGATCGTCACCGACGCCGGCAGCACCAAGCGCGACGTGGTGGCGGCGGCGCGCACGGCGCTCGGCGCGAAGTTCCGTCAGTTCGTGCCGGCCCATCCCATTGCCGGGGCGGAGAAAAGTGGCGCCGGGGCGGCACAGGCCGGACTGTTCCGCGGCAAGCGCGTAGTCATCACTCCCTTGCCGGAGAATTCCGCGGACAGCCTGCAGGCGGTCGAAGCGGCATGGACCGCCTGCGGCGCGCGCGTCAGCCGCATGAGCGCTGAAGAGCACGATGCGGTATTCGCCGCAGTGAGCCACCTGCCGCACCTGCTCGCCTATGCCCTGGTGCATGAATTCGCCGCGCGCGCCAATTCGGTGCAGCTCTTTGGCTATGCCGCGGGCGGCTTCCGCGACTTCACGCGCATTGCCTCCAGCCACCCGGAGATGTGGCGCGACATCTGCGTCGCCAACCGCGAGCCGCTGCTCGCCGAGCTCGACCGCTACGCCGACAAGCTGCGCGCGCTGCGCCCGCTGCTCGAGCGCGGCGACGGCGCGGCGCTGGAGGAGCTGTTTACCGAGGCGCGCGCCGCGCGCGAGCGCTGGCTAAACGGCGAGGTCGAATGACTTCGCTCGATCTCGGTCCGCTGCACGGCGCTGCCGGCACGGTGCGGCTGCCTGGCTCGAAAAGTATTTCCAACCGCGTGCTGCTGCTTGCCGCGCTGGCGCGCGGCACGACAGACGTGCGCGGGCTGCTCGAAGCGGACGATACCCGGGTCATGCGTGAGGCCCTGGGCAAGCTCGGCGTCCCCATCCGCGCGAAGCAGGCCGCGCTTTTCCTCGGCAACGCAGGCACCGCACTGCGGCCGCTCACTGCGGTGCTGGCGTTTTCCGGCGGCGAATACACGCTGTCGGGCGTGCCGCGCATGCACGAGCGCCCGATCCGCGACCTGGTGGACGCGCTGCGCGGCATGGGCGCGCGCATCGACTATCTGGGCGAGGAGGGTTTTCCGCCGCTGGCGATCCATCCCGCAGACATCGCAGCCGGGCAGACCGTGAAGGTTCGCGGCGATGTTTCCTCGCAGTACGTGAGTGCGCTGCTGATGGCGCTGCCGCTCGCCGGCGGCGGCGCGGTCGAGGTCGAAGGCGACCTGATCTCGCAGCCCTATGTCGAGATCACACTCGAGCTGATGCGGCGCTTCGGCGTGGAAGCGGCACGCAAGGGCTGGAACCGCTTTGCGGTTCCAGGGGGGGCGTACGTTTCCCCGGGAACGGTCTTTGTCGAAGGCGATGCCTCGGCGGCCTCGTACTTCCTCGCCGCCGGCGCGATCGGCGGCGGCCCGGTGCGCGTGGAAGGCGTCGGCCGCGCCAGCATCCAGGGCGACGTGCGCTTCGTCGAGGTGCTGGAGAGGATGGGTGCCAAGGTGGCGATGGGCGAGGAATGGATCGAAGCCAGCGGCCATGCGCCGCTGCGCGCATTCGATCTCGATCTCAACCACATTCCCGATGCCGCGATGACCGCGGCGGCACTGGCACTTTTCGCCGACGGCCCCTGCACTGTGCGCAACATCGCCAGCTGGCGCGTGAAGGAGACCGACCGCATTGCGGCGATGGCCAAGGAACTCGGCAAGCTCGGCGCGCTCGTCGAAGCCGGCGCGGAATACCTCAAGGTGACGCCGAGCAGGCTCAAATCCGGCATCGCGCTCGACACCTACGACGACCACCGCATGGCGATGAGCCTGTCGCTCGCCGCGCTCGGCGGCGTCGCCGTACGCATCAACGACCCGGACTGCGTGGCCAAGACCTTTCCGGACTACTTCAAGGCGTTCGCGGCGATAACGCAATGAACGCGCCGGTCGTCGCCATCGATGGGCCATCGGCCTCCGGCAAAGGGGCGGTCGCGCAGCGGGTGGCGCAGGCACTTGGCTTTCACTATTTGGAAAGCGGAGCGCTGTACCGCTTGGTCGCTCTGGCCGGGCCCGAAACGCCGGAAAGAACCGCCACCACCATGCAAATCAGGTTCCAGGATGGACGTATTTTCCTTTCAGGACAAGATGTTACGGATGATTTGCGCAATGAGGCCGTGGCGGCCTGCGCATCCGACGTGGCACAGCGGCCCGGCGTTCGCACCGCTCTGCTCCAGCGCCAGAGGGCATTCCTGCGGCCCCCCGGCCTGGTGGCAGAGGGCCGTGACATGGGTACCGTGGTGTTCCCCGACGCAGGGCTCAAAGTGTTCCTGACCGCAAGCGCGGCGGTGCGGGCCCAACGCAGGTATAAGCAGTTGATAGACAAAGGAATCGATGCTAATCTGCACGCCCTTTCCCGCGACCTGGAGCAGCGCGACGCGCGCGATGTGGCTCGGGCCGTGGCGCCACTGGCGCCGGCCCCTGACGCGCTGCAACTGGATACTTCGGAGAGGGCGGTCGACGAAGTGGTCGACGTGATCCTCGGCTGGTGCCGGGAGAGAAAACTTGGTGGGCGGCCCGCTTGAGGCGGGCGTCCGTTTCGCAACCTGACCCGCGGCAGCCTGCGAAGGCGCGCGGCTGAAAGAGGTTTTTCCTTTTCATGACAAGCATTTCCCCCGCAGTCTCGAAGTCAGCTTCCACCCCCCCCGCCGAGTCGTTCGCCGCGCTGTTCGAGGAAAGTCTCACGCGCAAGGAGATGCGCATCGGCGAAGTGATCACCGCCGAGGTGGTCAGCGTCGACCCGAATTACGTGGTGGTCAATGCCGGGCTGAAATCCGAATCGATCATCCCGGCCGAAGAATTCAAGAACGACGCCGGCGAGGTCGAGGTCAAGCCCGGTGATTTCGTTTCCGTGTCGATCGAGGCGCTCGAGGATGGCTACGGCGCCACGCGCCTGTCGCGCGACAAGGCCAAGCGCATGGCTGCCTGGATCGAGTTGGAGCAGTCGCTGGAAAAGGGCGAGAAGATCGAAGGCGTCATCACCGGCAAGGTGAAAGGCGGCCTGACCGTGATGACCAAGGGCATCCGTGCCTTCCTGCCGGGGTCGCTGGTGGACCTGCGCCCGGTGAAGGACACCACGCCCTACGAAGGCAAGACCATGGAATTCAAGGTCATCAAGCTCGACCGCAAGAGGAACAACGTCGTGGTGTCGCGCCGCGCGGTGCTTGAAGCCAGTGCGGGCGCAGAGCGCGAGGCGCTGCTCTCCAGCCTGCAGGAAGGCGCGGTGGTGAAGGGCATCGTCAAGAACATCACCGACTACGGCGCGTTCGTGGACCTGGGCGGCATCGACGGCCTGCTGCACATCACCGACCTGGCCTGGCGCCGCGTGAAGCATCCTTCCGAGGTGCTCAACGTCGGCGACGAGGTGACCGCCAAGGTGCTCAAGTACGACGCCGAGAAGAATCGCGTGTCGCTGGGCCTCAAGCAGCTGGGGGAGGATCCCTGGGTCGGCATCTCGCGCCGCTATCCGCAGGGCACGCGCCTGTTCGGCAAGGTCACCAACCTCACCGACTACGGCGCGTTCGTCGAGGTCGAGGCCGGCATCGAGGGCCTGGTGCACGTCTCGGAGATGGACTGGACCAACAAGAACGTGCATCCCTCCAAGGTGGTGCAGGTGGGCGACGAGGTCGAGGTGATGATCCTCGAGATCGACGAGGAGCGCCGCCGCATCTCGCTCGGCATGAAGCAGTGCAGGCCGAATCCCTGGGAGGATTTCACCCGCGAGTACAAGAAGGGCGATCGCGTGAAGGGCCAGATCAAGTCGATCACCGATTTCGGCGTGTTCGTCGGGCTGCCCGGCGGCATCGACGGCCTGGTGCACCTGTCGGACCTGTCCTGGTCGCTGGCAGGCGAGGAGGCGGTGAAGAACTTCAAGAAAGGCGAGGAAGTGGAGGCGGTGGTGCTGTCCATCGACGTGGAGCGCGAGCGCATTTCGCTCGGCGTCAAGCAGCTCGAGGGCGATCCGTTCACCAACTTTATCGCCAGCCACGACAAGAACAGCCTGGTGCAGGGCACGGTGAAGTCCCTGGATGCCAAGGGCGCGGTGATCGCGCTGAGCGCCGAAATCGAGGGCTACCTGAGAGCCTCCGAATTCTCGCGCGAGCGCATCGAGGACCTGCGCAGCTTGCTCAAGGAGGGCGACACGGTCAATGCCATGATCATCAACGTGGACCGCAAGAACCGCTCGATCAACCTGTCGGTGAAGGCGAAAGATGTGGCGGACGAAACCGACGCCATGAAGCAGCTGCGCACTGAAAACGCGGCCAGCGCCGCGGGGTCGACCAACCTGGGCGCACTGCTGCGGGCGAAGCTCGACAAGAGCAACACCAACCCGCAGCAGTAACCGGACCGGACCGAGAACGCGGGAAGAGCGGTCGCCATGACCAAGTCTGAACTGATCGCCCGACTGGCTCAGCGCTATCCGCAGCTGGTGGCCAAGGATGCCGAGTATGCGGTCAAGATGATCATCGATGCGATGACGCAGAGCCTGCTCGGCGGCCATCGAATCGAGATCCGCGGCTTCGGCAGCTTCGGCCTCAACTATCGGCCGCCGCGCGTGGGGCGCAATCCGAAGTCCGGCGAGAAGGTGCATGTGCCGGAGAAATACGTGCCGCACTTCAAGGCCGGCAAGGAGCTGCGCGAGCGAGTGGACTCGGAGCTCGAGGCGGCCGCGAAGGCGCAGGCTTCGCGCTAAGGCCGGGGCGGGGCCCCGGTCCGCGCCATGCGCATCGTCACCTGGACGGCCTGGCTGCTGTTGTTCATCCTGCTGCTCGCGTTCGCGGCCAAGAATACCGAGCCCGTCGCCCTGCGCTTCTATTTCGATCTCGTTTGGCAGGCGCCCCTGGTGCTGCTGCTGTTCGCATTTTTTGCGGCCGGTGCGGCGCTCGGGCTGATCGCCGGGCTGGGCAGCTTGCTGCGGCAGCGGCGCGAGGTCCTACGCCTGCGGCGCGAGGCGCGCGGCAGGTCGCCGGCGCCCGAGCCGCATCCGGCGCCGCAGATGCCGCCCTCGGCGGCGGAGGGCTGATGGAATTCGAGTACTGGTGGCTGCTCGGCTTCCCGCTGTTCTTCGGCCTGGGCTGGCTGGCGGCGCGTATCGATATCCGGCACCTCGTCTACCAGTCGCGCGCGCTGCCGCGCTCCTACTTCCAGGGGCTGAATTTCCTGCTGAACGAGCAGCCGGACAAGGCGATCGAGTCGTTCATCGAAGTGGTCACGGTGGACCCGGAAACCGTCGAGCTGCACTTCGCGCTCGGCAGCCTGTTCCGGCGGCGGGGTGAGTACGACCGCGCCATCCGCATGCACCAGAACCTGATCGAGCGTCCCGACCTCGCCGCCGAGCAGAAGACCACCGCGCTTCTCGAGCTGGCGCAGGACTACCTCAAGGCCGGCATCCTCGACCGTGCGGAGGAACTGTTCGCCAGATTGGAGCAGGGCCCGCACGCCACGGCGGCGCGGCACTACCTGTTGGAGATTTTCCAGCTGGAGAAGGAATGGCAGAAGGCGATCGACATGGCGCGCCGCCTGGAGGACGATTCGGGCGAATCGCGGGCCAGGGAGATCGCCCAGTTCCAGTGCGAAATGGCGGCCACCGAGGCGATGCACTCGCGTCCGGAGGAGGCGCGCAAGCAGCTCGAGGCGGCGCTGGAAGCCAACCGCAAATCGGTGCGCGCGAGCGTGCAGCTCGGCGACCTGGAGCGCTCGGCGGGCCATCTCGATCGGGCGATCGAGCACTGGAAGCGCGTCGAGACGCAGAACCCCGCCTACCTGGCGCTGGCCGCGCAACGGCTGCTCGATGCGCATCGCGAGGCGGGGCGGCTCGAGGAGGGGCTCACCCTGCTGACCGGCTATTTGGAGCGCTTTCCGTCGCTAGACCTGCTCGACACGGTCTTCCAGTACACGCTGGAAGCGAAAGGCGCCGATGCGGCCTACAAGCTGGTACGTGACGAGCTTAGGCGCAACCCGACGCTGCTCGGTCTGGACCGGCTGCTGGAAGCGCAAATCGTCGCCAACGAGCATCCAGAGCGGCGGCGCGATCTCGAATTGGTTAGAAACCTAGTGCACAGCCATACGCGCAGGCTGGCGCGCTACCGCTGCGAGAACTGCGGTTTCAAGGCGCGCCAGTTCCACTGGCACTGTCCGGGCTGCGGCGGCTGGGAAAGCTACCCGCCGCGCCGCACCGAGGAGTTCGACCTGGCGCCATGATGGGGGACGCCGGCAAGCTGTACGATCCGGCCATGGTTGCGAACTGGCGCAGGACGTGAAGACCCCCGATTGCTCGAAGGCGCGCGTACTGGTGGTGGGCGACGTGATGCTCGATCGCTACTGGTACGGCGACGCCTCGCGCATTTCGCCCGAAGCGCCGGTTCCCGTGGTCCTGTGGCAGCGGGAAGAAGAGCGGCCCGGCGGCGCGGCAAACGTGGCGCGCAACTGCGCCGCGCTCGGCGCGCGCACCCACCTGCTGTCCGTGATCGGCCGCGACGAGGCCGGCGACCGGCTGGTGAAACTGCTGCAGAAGGAAGGCGTGACGGCCAGCCTGCACCGCGACGCGTCGATCCGCACCACGCAGAAGCTGCGCGTGGTGCACAGGAAACACCAGCTGCTGCGCATCGACATGGAGACGCCGCCTTCGAAGGAGGTGCTCGCCAGCAAGCTCGCCGATTTCAGGCGGGCCTTGCGCGTCTGCGACGCGGTGCTGCTGTCCGACTACGGCAAGGGCGGCTTGACGCACATCGCGACCATGATCCGCGAAGGACGCAAGGCCGGCAAGCATGTTCTGATCGATCCCAAGGGCGACGATTACTCGCGCTACCGGGGCGCGACGCTGGTGACGCCCAACCTGGCGGAACTGCGCGAGGTGGTAGGCCGGTGGGACGGCGATAAGGACCTGGCGCAGCGCGCGCAGCAGTTGCGCGAGAAGCTCGGGCTCGACGGGCTGCTGCTCACCCGGGGCGAGGACGGGATGACGCTGTTTCGCCGCGGCCGCACGCTGCACGTCAAGGCGGACAAGCGCGAGGTTTCCGACGTCACCGGCGCCGGGGATACCGTCATCGCGACGCTCGCGGTGATGCTGGCCGCGGGCGAGGGGATCGAATCGGCGGTGCGCATCGCCAACCGCGCGGGCGGCATCAAGGTGACCAAGTTCGGCACCGCGGTGGTCACGCCGCGGGAACTGTTCGGCAAGGCATAGCGATGCACGTCGTGACCGGCGCCGCCGGCTTCATCGGCTCGAAACTGCTCGAGGCGCTCAACCGGCAGGGGATCACCGAGATCCTCGCGGTGGACGACCTGGAGAACGCCGACAAGTTCAGCCACCTCGTCGCCTGCGAGGTAGAGGATTACCTCGACAAGCGCGAGTTCCTCGCGCGCCTGCAGGCCGGCCAGTTCGACGGCGCGCTCGACACCGTGCTGCATCAGGGCGCCTGCTCGGACACCATGGCGACCGACGGCCGCTACGTGATGGAGAACAACTACGGCTACTCGCGCGCGCTGCTCGACTGGTGCCAGGAGGAGGAGGTGGCGTTCCTCTACGCCTCCTCGGCGGCGGTGTACGGCGCGGGGAAGAACGGGTTCAGGGTGGCGCGCGAGTGCGAGGCGCCGCTCAACGTCTACGGCTACTCCAAGTTCCTGTTCGACCAGCTGGTGCGGCGGCGCCTGGCAGGGCGCTCGGCGCAAATCGCGGGATTGCGCTACTTCAATGTCTACGGGCCGAACGAGTCGCACAAGGCACGCATGGCTTCCGTCGCCTTCCACGCCTTCCACCAGTTCAGGGCGGAGGGCAGGGTGAGGCTGTTCGTGGGATCGGGCGGCTATGCCGACGGCGGGCAGCGGCGCGATTTCATTCACGTCGACGACGTGGTCGCGGTGAACCTGCATTTCCTCGAGCACGGCGGGCAGTCCGGCATCTGGAACTGCGGCACCGGCCGCGCGCAGAGCTTCAACGAGGTCGCCGCCGCGGTGATCAATGCGGCGCGCGGCACGAGATCCACCCCGGCGGAGCTGGCGGCGCAGAAGCTGATCGAATACATCCCGTTTCCGCCGCAGCTCGCCGCCAGGTACCAGAGCTACACCGAGGCCGACATCGCGCCGCTGCGCGCCGCGGGTTACGCGCCGGAGTTCATGACGGTGCAGCAGGGCGTGGCGGCCTATGCAAGGGAGCTGGCGAAGGCGTGAATCGCACAGTCGAGCACTTGATCGGCGAGACGCCGCTCGCGCGGCTGCAGCGCCTGCCGGGCGAGGTGAGCCGGCGCAACGGCAACGTCATCCTCGCCAAGCTGGAGGGCGACAACCCGGCCGGTTCGGTCAAGGATCGCCCCGCGATGTCCATGATCCGGCGCGCCGAGGAGCGCGGCACGATCAAGCGCGGCGATGTGCTGATCGAGCCCACCTCGGGCAATACCGGCATCGCACTCGCCATGGCGGCCGCGATCCGCGGTTTCCGCATGCTGCTGATCATGCCGGAGCACCTGTCGCTGGAGCGGCGCCAGACCATGCGCGCCTTCGGCGCCGAAATCATCCTCACCCCGCAGAAGGGCGGCATGGAGGCGGCGCGGGATCTGGCCGAGAAGATGGTGCGCGAGGGCAAGGGGTTCATGCTCGACCAGTTCGCCAACCCCGACAACCCGCTGTCTCACTACGAGGGCACAGGGCCGGAAATCTGGCGCGACACGCAAGGCAGGATCACGCACTTCGTCTCTTCGATGGGCACCACCGGCACCATCATGGGCTGCTCGCGCTTTTTCAAGGAGAAGAACCCGAACATCCAGGTGCTCGGCTGCCAGCCCGAGGAGGGCGCGCAGATCCCCGGCATCCGCAAGTGGCCCGAGGCCTACCTGCCGAAGATCTACGACCGGTCCCGGGTCGACCGGCTCGAAAGCGTGAGCCAGGCCGACGCCGAGGAGATGGCGCGGCGCCTGGCGCGCGAGGAGGGCATCTTTGCGGGCATCTCTTCCGGCGGCGCCGTCGCGGTCGCGCTGCGCGTCGCCAAGGACCTGAAGAACGCGGTGATCGTCACCATCATCTGCGACCGCGGCGACCGCTACCTGTCCACCGGAGTATTTCCGGATTGACCCCGGTACTGGCATTTGACATCGAGACGGTCCCCGACTGCGTGGGAATTCGGAAACTGCATGAGCTTCCCGAATCATTGTCGGACGCTGAGGTGGCCGAGGTAGCGTTTCAGAAGCGCCGTACGCAATCAGGTAGTGATTTCTTGCCGCTGCCTCTTCATCGTGTCGTGGTGATCTCCTGTGTTCTTCGTGACGATGAAGGTGTCAAAGTTTTTTCTTTGGGCGAACCCGAGGCAATGGAGAAGAGTGCCATACAGCGGTTTTTTGATGGCGTGGAAAAGCTTGTGCCACAGCTTGTGTCGTGGAACGGGGGCGGCTTCGACCTGCCGGTGCTCAACACCCGCGGCTTGATCCTTGGGGTCACGGCAGCGAAATTCTGGGACCAGGGCGAGGACGACCGCGATTTCAGGTTCAACAACTACGTCAGCCGCTACCACGGGCGGCACCTCGACCTGATGAACCTCCTGGCGATGTACCAGCCGAGGAACAACGCACCGCTGGACGACGTGGCGCAGCTCGCCGGGCTGCCGGGCAAGATCGGCGTGGGCGGCGCCCAGGTGTGGAGCGCCTACCAGGCAGGCAAGATCGCGCAGATACGCGACTACTGCGAAGCCGACACCGCCAACACCTACCTGCTCTATCTGCGCTTCCAGCTGCTGCGCGGCGCGCTCAGCGCCGAGCAGCATAAGCAGGAGTGCGCGCTGCTGCGCGCCGCCCTGGACAAACTGAAGGGCGCGCACTGGCGCGAGTTCCTGTCCCGTTGGTCAAGCTGAACGTCCACGCGCTCGACGCCGGCGGCCACGGCATCGCGCGCAATTCCGAGGGCAAGGTCGTGTTCGTCGAGGGCGCGCTCGCCGGCGAGACGGTCGATGCGCAGCTCGTGCGTTCGAAGCCCAAGTTCGACCTCGCGCGCACGCTCCACGTGCTGAAGGAGTCCTCCGGGCGGCGCGAGCCGCCCTGCCCCTACTACGAAAGCTGCGGCGGCTGCGCCATCCAGCACGCCGATGCGCGCACCCAGCTCGCGGCCAAGCAGCGCTGGCTGGAGGACTGCCTGGCGCGCATCGGCAAGGTGGAGTGCGGCTTCATGCTGCCGCCGATCTACGGCGAGGAGTGGGGCTACCGGCGCCGGGCGCGGCTGTCGGTGCGCTACGTGGAGAGGAAGGGCGGGGCGCTGGTGGGATTTCGCGAGCGCAGATCCACCCATGTGACCGACATTCAGGGTTGCCTGGTGCTGCCGCCGCATGTTTCCGCGCTGATCCCGGGATTGCGCAATCTGGTGGGGAGGCTCTCGATCCGCGAGCGCGTGCCGCAGATCGAGGTGGCGGTGGGAGATGAGGCGGTGGTACTGGTATTCCGCCATCTGCTGCCGCTGAGCGACGGCGACAAGACGCTGGTGCGGGAATTCGCGGATCGTTTCTCGGTCCAGGCCTGGCTGCAGCCGCGCGGGCCGGAAAGCGCCGCGCTGTTCCATCCGGTGCCTGCGCCCGGGCTTTTCTACGCGCTGCCCGAGTTCGGACTGCGCATTGCGTTCCGCCCCACCGACTTCACCCAGGTGAACCATGCGGTGAACCGCCTGCTGGTCTCGCGCGCCATCGGCCTGCTCGATCCCCGGCCGGGCGAGAGGATCGGCGACCTGTTCTGCGGGCTCGGCAATTTCACCCTGCCGATCGCAACGCGCGGCGCGCAGGTGATCGGCATCGAGGGCAGCAAGGCGCTGGTCGAGCGCGCGCGGCACAACGCACATGCCAACGGGCTGGTGGCCCAGTTTGAAACCGGCAACCTGTTCGAGCCGAACCTCGGGCCTTACGGCGTGTTCGACAAGTTATTACTCGACCCGCCGCGCGAAGGGGCGATCGAGCTGGCGAAATCCCTGCCGGATGCCTGGCCGCAGCGCATTGTCTACGTGTCTTGCGACGCGGCGACGCTGGCGCGCGATGCCGGGGTGCTGGTGCATACCAGGGGATTCCGGCTGGCGGCGGCCGGCGTGGTCAACATGTTTCCCCACACCGCACACGTGGAAAGCATCGCGCTGTTCGAGCGCCAGAAATGAAAAGGGCGCCTGGTGGCGCCCTTTGCGCGGCAATTAGGCCGGCGGCGGCTAATCCCGCTCGCCCCCGAGCGCCATCAGCAGGTGCAGCAGATTGGCGAAGATGTTGAACAGGCTCATGTACACGCCCGTCGTCGCCATGATGTAGTTGGTCTCGCCGCCGGTCACGATCCGCGACAGGTCGTGCAGCAGAAACAGCGAGAACACCACCACCACCAGCGTCGAGATGGTGAGCGCCAGCGCCGGGATCTGCAGGAACAGGTTGGCGATCATGGCGAGCAGCAGCGCGATCATGCCGACGAACAGGAACTTGCCCATGAAGCTGAAGTCGCGCTTGGTGACCGCGGCCACCGTCGCCATGCCGAAGAAGATCAGCGCCGTGCCGCCCGCGGCGTAGCCGACGAGCTGCGCGCCATTCTTCAGCGCCAGGGCGTAGTTGAGCAGCGGTCCGATGAACCAGCCGAGCAGGCCGGTCATCAGCAGCAGCAACACCACGCCCAGGCCGCTGTTGCGGTTGGCGGCGATGGCGAACTGCAGGCCGATCACGGCGCCGAGCATCACGAAGAAACTGATGATCGGAAACTGCTGGATGATGCCGCCGGTCGCCATGCCGAAATACGCGCCGACCGCGGTCGGCACCATGGTCAGCGCCAGCAGCAACTGCGTGTTACGCAGGACTTTCTGCGCGCTGATGTCGGGCAGGGCGGATCCCGGCGCGTAGCTCGGGCCGCGGCTGCCGGAGATCTGATCGTTCACCGGAATCGGCTTCAGTTCGGGTTGCATTTGCTGCCTCCTTGTTCGCACGTATTGCCTAAGACTACCAAACAAGCGTGAAGTTTCAATGTTCTGCGAGCGTTAAAATGGGGGCGCCTCGACGCGATTGCAACAGGGAAGGGTGGCAGAGCGGTCGAATGCGCCGGTCTTGAAAACCGGAAGGGCCTCGCGGCCCTCGGGGGTTCGAATCCCTCCCCTTCCGCCATGTGCAACTCCAAGAATCCTCTGCGTTTTCAGCTAGAATCGCAGCCTTTTCCCATGGCGCTCATCGTGCAGAAATTCGGCGGCACCTCGGTCGGCTCGGCGGAGCGCATCCGCAGCGTCGCGCGGCGCGTCGCCAAGTGGCAGCGTGCCGGGCATGACATCGTGGTGGTGCCCTCGGCCATGGCGGGCGAGACCGACCGGCTGCTCGCGCTCGCCGCCGAAATGCAGGCGCAACCCGATCCGCGCGAGCTCGACGTGGTCGCCGCCACCGGCGAGCAGGTGAGCGCGGGACTGGTGGCGATGGCGCTGACGGAAGCGGGCGTCAAGGCGAAGAGCTATACCGGCTGGCAGGTGAAGGTGCTCACCGACAGCGCGCACACCAAAGCGCGCATCGTGTCGATCGACGACGCGCGCATCCGCAAGGACCTGGCCGCGGGCTATGTGGTGGTGGTGGCCGGCTTCCAGGGCGTGGACGCGGAGGGCAATCTCACCACCCTGGGGCGCGGCGGTTCGGACACCTCGGCGGTGGCTCTGGCCGCTGCGCTCAAGGCCGACGAGTGCCAAATCTACACTGACGTGGACGGGGTTTACACCACGGACCCGCGCATCGTGCCCGAGGCGCGGCGCCTGCACACCGTCACCTTCGAGGAAATGCTGGAGCTGGCGAGCGCCGGCTCCAAGGTACTGCAGATCCGTTCGGTGGAGTTCGCCGGCAAGTACAAAGTGCCGACGCGCGTGCTCTCCAGCCTCACCGATCCCATGCTGCCGGTCGCGCAGGAAGCGCAGGCCGGCACGCTCATCACTTTCGAGGAAGACCCGCACATGGCGATGGAAAAAGCTGTCGTTTCCGGCGTCGCGGCGCAGCGCGACGAGGCCAAGATCACGGTGCATGCCGTGCCCGACAAGCCGGGCATCGCCTACGCGATCCTCGGCCCGATCGCCGACGCCAATATCAACGTGGACGTGATCGTGCAGAACGTCAGCCACGACGGCATGACCGACCTGTCGTTCACGGTGACCCGCGGCGACCTGCCCAAGGCGATGAAGATCCTCAAGGACCAGGTCAAGCCGCACATCAAGTGCAAGGAGGTGACCGGCGACGACCGCATGGCAAAAGTCTCGGTGGTCGGCATGGGGATGCGCTCGCACGCCGGCATCGCGGCGCAGATGTTCCGCACCCTCGCCGAAGAGGGCATCAACATCCAGATGATCTCGACTTCCGAGATCAAGATCTCGGTGGTGGTGGACGAGAAGTACGCCGAGCTCGCGGTGCGCGTGCTGCACAAGGCCTTCGAGCTGGATCAAGAGTAAAATCGCGGCGAGCCGGAGTGATGCCCGAGTGGCCGAAGGGGGCGCCCTGCTAAGGCGTTATACGGGCTAAACCCGTATCGAGGGTTCGAATCCCTCTCACTCCGCCAACGAGTCACCTGCGAACAGGCTCATTCTCCGTTGTGCAGAGAATGAGCTAAGTTCTCAATCCCTTGCCGAGCCGCGCCTGCAACGAGCTCATCGCGAGTACAGCGGTCACGATATAGATACGAACAATTCTATGATGCAGAGCAGTGGTCTATATAACGAGGATTCTGTGTTGCATGTGACCGGTGTGGAGTACCTCCGTATTGCATTGGGCACTTGGGCTGTCTTAACTATTTTCTGGTTAATGACGCTACTTCTGGTAAGCGACAGCGAGAAGAGGAGAAGGAGCTTACATCGGCTCACTATTTGGCTTCTACTCGGAGGCATTGAGGCCCTGCTGGTATCGTTTCCAAGTCCACATTTCTGGTTATTAGCGTACCTAATTGCGCTTGGCGCTTGCCTACGTGAGATTAATGACCTGCAAAGCAATACGCAACTTGGTCTAGTGATCAGTATTGTAGTACTTCTTGCTACAGGTTATTTCATTCCAGCATTTGCTTTCGGATTGTGGATCTTTGGTGCGGTTGGATTGTTTGGACTACCTGCGCGACTTTCTGTTTCCAGGCTAGCACCATTGTTTATCGTACTTTGTTATGGCTCTCCTCTTGTTGTTCTTTCCGGAGTAAATCTAGAAGAAGTAATCAACTTAGGCCCGTTAGTTGGTTGCCTCCTACTGGCAGGCCACGTGGTAGATATCACCTCTGGATTTGCCGGGAAGCTGGGTGGAGCAAATCCACTCCCGAAGCTCAGTCCAAGCAAGACATGGTTTGGATTCGTAGGGGGATTGGTTGGCTCCATTGCATTCTTCGCTGGTGTAATGTGGCATACAGATCAGTTTTCGCTCTTGGCGCTATGCTTCGCCGCTTCGCTGCTTTGGCTACTAACAACGGCCGGAGATCTAGTCGGATCCAAATTCAAGCGCATTGCTGGAGCGAAGGACTTTAGTCACATTCTCGGTCCTCACGGCGGAATCGGAGATCGACTGGACTCGCTTGCTCCCACTTTGACCGTGGGATGGTCCGCTGCTCTTGGCGCAGAGATTGTCTTTAGGTGACAGTCAAAGTACGAAATTCTTCACAAAAAAAAGCCTGGGCCTTCGATCGGGCGCGAGAGGTAGCGTTGGAACCGAGAATTAAGCACCCTTCTTTGGGAATTAACGTTGCCCAGTTAACTGGAAATCATCGGTCATGACAATGTCTATGCCGAGAGAGACAGCCTGTGAGACCTCCCTTTGGGAAGTGGGCAGATAAAGCATTAGTGCGACCCCGGGCTCTTTCAGATTCCGAATAACTCGCCTGGCAATTGGTGGGATCCGAAACACAATTGCGGGAATTGCCACGAGCGCAAATCCATGCTTTGCCTTTGGAACGTGCCCTATTAGGGACAGTAGAAGAAGTTCTATGCTCTGCACACGATTTGCAACGAGTCTAAGTTCCGAGAACAGAGAGCGTGCCAATTCAACGTGCTGAGGTAGCCAAAGAAGGAAGTAGGCTTTCTCCTGCAATTCTTTTAGAACTCCCCCGTTGTGAGCCCAATTTCGGAGCGCAAGCAATGCCTTCTCGCCATTCCTCCACTTGATATCTAGAACATACTCGCAAGACCGAAAGCGCTCGAAGAGTTGACCAAAAGTTTCCATTTGCACTGAGGAACGATTTGCTTCTGTGACCAAATCCTCAAAGGAGTGCTCACTAACAATCATTCCTTTGCGAAGAAATCTTGGGTGCGATTTGTTGTGAATCAGTACAAGAACATGATCCTTGGTTGCCCGGATGTCTGTCTCCAGGATAGACGCTCCTTTACTTAACGCATCCTCAAATGCAGATAGAGAGTTCTCCCGAAATGCAGTTCCTTTCCCTCGGTGTGTGGCGACCTTCATTCCAGAAGCTCACGATCAACTAGTCTGGCAGAGTTGGCTTTCCAGATAACAACGCGCGACCTTGATCTCGTTCGAATATCGCGGATATTTCCGGATGCAGAGGCCCAAACATTACTTCGGCGAAGAAGGTAGAAGTGGCCCCAAGAATTTAGACAGTCCGGTAAGTGTAATCTCGGCCCGGAGGGGCGACGGAATCGCCCGTATGGACGGAGAGGACGATGGCAAGAAGGCCGAGAAGGAATCATGGAGGGGAGTTC
>Ga0247727_10004998_pt1 | contig 27412 bp, 27 predicted proteins | sample WisWelCaveWW1625_FD_202498 | JGI IMG/M metagenome (GOLD analysis project Ga0247727, IMG submission 202498) | Biofilm microbial communities from Wishing Well Cave, Virginia, United States - WW16-25 | ecosystem: Environmental > Aquatic > Deep subsurface > Groundwater > Cave microbial mat | place...
CGGTGGCACGACGACGGGCACAGTTGGGACGCTAATGATCATTCACGCGATTTTGGGCACGATTGCCGAAGCAACTGCGTTGTATCTCATTGCAGGAGAACGCACCCAAATTATTCCCAAACCGTGGCGCATCAAAAATATCAAACCCGTCATGCGCGCCACGCTTGCCGTGTGGACGATCACTTTTCTGCTCGGCGTTGGCATTTATTATTTTCGCTGGCTCGCGCCGCGCGTGGAAACGCCCGCCGCACAAGCATCCACCACTGTCATCCTGTTGCAGTATCAAGCGGATACCTTGTTAATTCACGCCGATGAATTGTCGCTCGCCGCTGGCAGCGCGCGCGATCCTGCGGTGCGCCGCCACACCGAGCATGTGATCAATTTGCTCGTCGGCAACGCCAGCCCCGATTTTGGCGATCTCGATAAAGATGGTTCCGTCCAAGACCCCGGCGACGGGAAAGGGATGTTGAACTATTTGCAAATTGTGCATGATGATGCGGTAGCGTCGAATCAAACGCAAGCGGTTCAAACCACCGATGCGGTGCGCGAAGATTTGTTGAAAATTCTCGCGGACGCGCAAGCGGTTCTGCGCGCGACGGGTTATGCCAGTGTTGCGCCGCAACTCGATGAAATCCGCGCGTTGTCGAAACAAGTCGCGACAGCGGGCAACAACAGCGTCCCGCAAATCGCGCAACTCCTCAACACCAACACTGCACTGGGCGCGCCGGTTCCTGCTCAAGTGCAAAGCGGGACGCTTACATTGGACATGAAAGATTTTGCATTCCAGCCCAAAGCGCTCACTGTAAAAGTGAGTTCAAAGGTTGTGTTTGTGAACAAGGACAATGCGAAGCATACCGCGACGGGTGACAACAACGAATTTAATACGGGTGATATTGACGCGGGGCAAACAGGCGAGATTACGTTCGAGCAGATCGGAACATTCCCCTATTTTTGCGCCTATCACGGAGACAAGGGCGGCGTGGACATGGCGGGCGCGATTACCGTAGAGCCGTAAAGGAGAAAAGATACCACGCACTTTCGAATGTGCGTGGCATCTTTTCGCAGCCACATTCACCGCCGCGCGGCGTTCGTATCTTGGGTATGGAACAAACGAATGGCACAATCACCCTCATTGGTTCGGGGGAATTTAGCGAAATGATGGGGCGGGTGTATCGCGCGATTTTGGCGCGCGCCCCCTCCAAACCCAGCGCCATCTTTCTCGACACCCCCGCAGGGTTTGAATTGAACGCAGATGCGATTTCCGCCAAAGCCGCCGAATATTTTTCACAGCGTCTCCAGCTTGACCTACACATTGCAAGTCACAAAAGTAAAGCGCGCGCGACGGGGCGTGACGTAGAGCAAGCGATTCGCCTCCTACGTCGCGCCGATTTTATTTTTGCAGGACCCGGCAGCCCAAGTTACACGCTTCGCAATTGGCAAGGGACACCCATATGGGAAACGCTGCTGAATCGTTTTGAACTCGGCGCGCACTTGGTTTTCGCGAGCGCAGCTGCCATTGCGGTCGGCGCATCTGCGTTGCCCGTGTACGAAATTTACAAAGCGGGCGCGGATTTGCATTGGCTCGATGGCATGAATTTATTTGCCGCGCTCGGCATGAATCTCGCCATCGTGCCGCATTGGAATAATGCGGAGGGTGGAACGTACGATACGCGTTATTGCTTTATGGGCGAAACGCGTTTCAACGAACTCGAAAAATTGCTTGCGAGCGAGGTGGTTGTTTTGGGGATTGACGAATATACCGCGTGCATTTTCGATGTTGCGGCGCAACAAGTGCGCGTGTTGGGCGCGGGCAATGTGACGATTCGCTGTGATGGACAAGAATTTGCATACGCGTCGGGCGAAACATTTTCGTTCGCGCAATTGCGCGCGGGGACGCGTCCAAGGGTTGTACGACCAGAGCGCGACGAAACGCCAATCGCAACGGTTGATGAGACAACCAACTATCTCATGCACCTCGCGCGCGCGTTGGATGAAACGCAAGAGCTAACCGCCAAGCGCGAATTGATAGATCGCGCGCATAACACGATGCACGAATTGTCAGCTGATTGGCTCGAAGCATCACACACCGCGTCGCGAGAGGAACTCGCGCCGTATCTCGAAATCATTATCGAAATTCGCAAACAATTACGCGATGCAAAACAATACGCGCTCGCGGATGAAATTCGTCAACGTCTCGCCGCGCTCGACATTGTAGTCGAGGACAGCAGCTCGGGAACGACGTGGCGTAGGGAACGTTCGCTGTAACGTTCCGAACGCATTGGGGGATTGAGCGAAGGCGATTTACAATTCTATGTGCCGAGGCTGTGGGTGAAGGAGGGGCGAATGATTATGTTGGAGACGATGATACGCGAGGGTGTGTTGGAGCATGGGCAAGCAAATTTAACTGAGGTTGAAATCCGTTTATCAAAGGAGCTAAACAATGAAGAATACTGAAGGCGCAAAAAAATCCAATGCTGCACATGACGAGTCAAAACCATTCGGCAGTCCGGGCATAGATGCCACCGCTTTACCTACACCGTTTGAATGGTACGTTGATCAAGGGGGTCAACATGCGTACCTCATGCTCAAGGGGAATCGCCAAGTGTTAAACACGCTTACGGAACAATTGGATCAGCATGGCTTCTCCCATACCGTCACTGGACGGAGTTATCGTCCCGCCAACAATGGCTTGCAATATGATATCTTTGTCCGAGTAGATGAAAAGGTTCAAAAAAACCTTGATTCCCTCAGGCACTTTCTTGACCGAGTTCGTAACAAACCTTCCCAAGAGCCGAGCACTTTATCACCCACAGTCCCATCGCCGCTTGAAGTCGAATTGAAACAGCTGCGTGTCGCGTATGCACAGCTCCAGCAAGAACTGCAAGAACTCAAAAATATCCGCCTCACGGAACTGAGTAAGGGGAACGAACTCGAGGCATTGTTTGATGCAGAAAATAAGCGGCTGGGAGAAACCGAGCGCGCGCTCAAACTTGAGCGGGATACACTCAAAAACGATATGGTCATTATGCGCGCACAGTTGGCAGCCCATCACGAAAAATTAGTCAGCTATGAACAAAATGAAATGGAACGAAGTCATTTGCCGCGCCGCCTCGAAAAAGACTTTGAAAAAATGATTAAATGTTTGCTGCCCAACCTCGAACTCGTACGCGACTCGGTGAGCGTATTGAGCAACGAACTCAAGGATTTTTCTGACGCGATGCGCCAACTCCGTCTATTGAATGAACATGGCATCGTGAAAGCCAAACGCGTTGGTGGCGCTCCAGCGTGGAGCGAAATTCACTTTAGCACGGGCGAATCCGATGCAGGGCGCATTTATTTTGGCGAGAGAAGCAAAGGTGGAAAAATTCGCGTTCTCATTTCTCACAAAACTCTTCAACCACGCGACATCAAATATCTTGCGAAAAAAAAATCAGACCAGTAAAATGTCATTTCCTTTCTCAACGCAAATCCTTAATGTTTGCAATCCCCCGTACGAGTTTTACCAAAAATGCGGCTATGTGATTTATGGCATCATTCCAGACGCGAACGGTTTTGGCAGACCCGATATTCTGATGGCGAAACGGGTTGGTCAAGTTCAAGGAGCAACTCATGTTGCACGATGAAAAAATAATTCCCACCACTTGCCCCTTTTGCGGCGTCGGCTGCCGTCTCGATTTGCATGTCCACGGCAATCAAATTTCGCATGTCACGACGCCTTACGGCGACATTACGAGCAAAGGGAATTTGTGTGTCAAGGGGCGCTTCGGCTGGGATTTTATCTATCATCCCGATCGCGTTCTCATGCCGCTGATTCGTAAAGAATTGCAAACGCCCGGGCATCGCACCCAAGCGCGCCGCGAAGACTGGCGTGAGGCGAGTTGGGATGAAGCGTTGGATTTGGTGACGACGCGTTTTGCGGACATTGTGACGCGGTATGGACCCGATGCCACAGCTGTCTTTTGCTGCGCGAAAGCGACGAACGAAGACAATTACGTGATGCAAAAAATGTTTCGCGCGGTGATTGGCACCAACAACATTGATCACTGCACGCGCTTGTGTCACGCGGGTTCCGTCGTCGCGCTGCAAATGACCGTCGGCACATCCGCCATGTCAAACAGCGCGAGTGATATTTATGATTGCGATGTGGCGATTGTCACGGGATCAAACACGGCGGAATCGCATCCCATCATCGGCTTGCAATTCAAGGACGCGGCGATGCACCACGGCACGAAATTGATCATTGCCGATCCGCGCCGCGTCGAGATGGTGAACTTTGCTGCGTTGTGGTTGCAACAACGTCCCGGCACCGACGTCCCACTTTTTTCCGCGATGGCGAACGTTATTATCCAAGAGAACCTCTGTAATCACGAATTCATTCGTTCCCGCACTGAAAATTTTGAAACCTTCAAGAAAGCGATGGAGGACTTTACGCCCGAAATGGCGGAACGCATCAGCGGCGTGCCCGCGGAAAAAATTATTCAAGCCGCGCGCATGTACGCCACCGCGAAAAATGGCGCGATCTATTGGGCGCTCGGCATCCCCGAACATACGCATGGCACACAGAACGCGCTCTCGCTCGTGCATCTCGCGTTGTTGACAGGACACATTGGCAGACCGGGCACTGGCTTGAACCCATTGCGCGGGCAAAACAATGTGCAAGGCGCGTCCGATGCGGGCGCAATGCCGTGGCATTATCCCGGGTATCAACCGTCCGACGATCCGAAAACAGTTGAAAAATTTCGCGCGCGCTGGGGACACACACCGCCCGTCGGGCGCGGTCTAACGACAACAGAAATTGGTAATGCGTGGGGAACGGGTGAGGTGAAAGCGCAATACGTCATGGGCGAAAATCCGTTAATGAGCGAACCGAATTTGCGGCACGCGCATCACGCGATTGAGCATTTGGAATTTCTCGTCTGCCAAGATTTGTATATCAACGAGACCGGACGCTACGCCGATGTGATTTTGCCGAGCGCGAGTTTTGCGGAAAAAGATGGCACATTCACCAACACCGATCGACGCGTGCAACGGGTTCGGAAAGCATTTGAACCGCTGGGTGATGCACGCGCGGATTGGGAGGTTGTGAGTGAGGTTGCGCTGCGTCTCGAACAGAAATTGAAACGCGAACACTCCGCGTATTGGGGCTATGAACATCCGTCGGAAATTTATAAAGAGATGAGCGAACTTGTGCCCGCGTTTGCAGGCATCAACTACGAACGTCTCGAAACCGAACGCTTGCAGTGGCCCGTTCCCACAACCGATCATCCCGGTACGCCATTCCTTTTCGCTGAAACATTCCCGCGCGGGCGCGGCAAATTTTTTCCGTTGGTGTATCAAAAGAGCGCGGAAGAACCCGATGCGGAATATCCGTATGCGCTGACGACGGGACGCGTGTTGTATCATTGGCACGGCGGCACAATGACGCGGCACTCGAATCTCGATTTCGCCGCGCCCGAAGCATTTGTGGAACTCAATCCCGCCGATGCGCCGCGCGTGCCTTGTGAAAATGGTTCGCCCGTGCGCGTGACCTCGCGGCGCGGTTCCGTTGTCTTGCGCGCGAGCGTCACAGAAAAAGCTGCGCCCGGTGTGGTCTTTGTCCCGTTCCATTACGCGGAAGCGGCGGCGAATACGTTGACAATTGATGCGATTGATCCCGAAGCGAAAATTCCCGAATACAAAATCTGCGCGGTGAAAATCGAACCCGCGACGTTGGCGGAGTTGGAAGGGGCGATGCCGTTGGGATTGGGTGAAAAGGTATACTCTTGAAAAGGGGTTGTCATGCCGATTGATCGCGTGCGAGTTGCTGTCAGTAATACGGGTCCGCTGATTTCAGTTTTTCAATCTGACCAAATAGAAATCTTGCAACAGCTTTATGATCGGATTGAGATTCCCTTGAGCGTGCAAACCGAGTTGGTCAAGCATGGCGCAGAAGCAGATGTAAGTGAGCTGCTTGAGACTGGATTCATCGAAATTGTCAGGTTGTCACCACGCGAAGAGCAATTCGCGCAAACCATCTCTCAGGAGATTGCTAATTCGCGGCTTACCAAAGACAAAGAGCCTGCAAACCATTATGCCGAAGCCGAAGCGATCACGCTCGCATCCAGAGCTGAAATCGGCGCACTTGAGATTCTATTGGACGAGCGAGCTGCACGCCAGATCGCCCAAGCGCGCCGCGTACCCCTTATTGGGTTTGCGGGAATATTAATTCGTGCTTGTCAGCGCGAGCTGATTTCACCAGAGACAGTGCGGGCAATCCTGATGCGCTGTCAAGAACAAGGCACGCATTACTCCAACGCGTTCATTATAGAGGTTTACCAGCGGTTAATGAAAGGAAGCTCATGAAAAAAATTACGTCACATGAACCCGAAGAAGAATTAATGTCCGTGAACGAAGCATTTGAGGATGCCCGCGCGTCAGAAGCGCGTTGGCGAGTATTCGATACGGAACATGGTCTGAAACGCGTATTTATTGAATTGCCCTTGCCACTTTACAACCGCTTGGAACGCATCGCGCGCCAACAACATCGTAGTGTGCCAATCTTGATCGAGCGCGTGATTGAAGATTTGGCGGTGACGTTTGGGAATGTAACCTAAGCGCAAATTGAACGAGCCGCCTTGCGCGGCTCGTTTCTTTTGGAACAATTTGAAAACTAGCTTACACTCTCCGCATGGGCGCACTCAAAGGACAAATTGCATTGGTGACAGGCGCGTCGCGCGGGATCGGGCGCGGCATTGCGTGGCGGCTCGCGCTGGCGGATTGCGATGTCGTTTTGCTCGCGCGTTCACAGGACGAATTGAATGAACTTGCGATGGAAATAAAAACGATTGGACGCGAGGCGATGGCGATCCAAACCGATTTACGCGACGCGGCGCAGATTAAACACGCGGTGGAAAAAGCGATTCATTATTTCGGACGCATTGATATTCTCGTCAACAATGCGGGGCTGTGGTATTACGGCGCGCCGCACGAGTTGACCATCGAGCAATGGGATGAAATGTTTGCGGTGAACGCGCGCGGTACATTTCTAACGACAAAATATGTGCTGCCCTCGATGCTGGCGCGCGGACGCGGGCACATTGTCAACATTGTTTCCGTTTCGGGTTTGATTGGCGAAGCGCAATCCGCGGGCTATAACGCGACGAAATGGGCAATGCGCGGCTTTTCGCAATCGCTCATCAAGGATGTGCGCGACAAGGGTGTGCGTGTCACGGTGATTAATCCGGGCGGCGTCAATAATGAAGAATCCAAAAACGCGCGTGCCGCAAAATTGATCCAAAATGAAGATGTCGCGGAACTCGTCTATCTTGCCGTCACCTTGCCGCCGCGCGCGCATTTGACCGAAGCGACGGTATGGTCGGAAATGGATGAAACGGATTTGTTGCCGTAATGGAAAATTATTCTCTTGAAGCGCTACCCGAAGCCGAGGCGCGGCAACAACGCGTCAATCGTATTTTGCTGTACATTTGGTTCGCGCTGGGGCTCGTCGTCGTCGCGCTTTTGTGTTACATCGTTTCATCTGCGTTTCGCCCCGCGCCTGTAGTTCCGATTCAAGTCGGTGAATTGGACGAATATCCAGCTAATTCAGTGAATCTTGAATTTGTCAACGCGCGTTTTTTTGACGAGACCGCGAATAAAGAATTGGAAACCATCCCGCTCCAAGTCGTTCGCGATGCAACCGGGAACCTGACCGTGTTTCTCGCGCGCAGCACGCGCCAAGACGAAGCTATTCTCGTCCCACGCACCTGCCTTGTTGAATGGGAGGAATCGCTGCAAGAATTTTTGGAATTGTGCGCGGGGTCACGGTGGACGCGTGATGGCAGATATGTATCAGGACCAGCGCCGCGCGATTTAGATCGGTTTCCCGCGCGCGTCGAAAATGGAAAAGTGTTCATTGACTTGAAATTGGAGAAAGGCGCGGCGCGTCCGTAATTCGAATAGAGTTGGTTCTGAAAAAAATTCAAAACCCGTTTTTTTTTTCAAAAAACGGGTTTTGAATTTTTTTCGCTTTCTTTGTGCTATAATTTCACGCGTGCCAATTTTGGTGGAACAGCGCCGCCTTGATTTGGAATCTTGGTTGGGCAGCACCGAAACCCACTTGTCCATGCCCCTACGCTTTGGACTCGGCGCGGGTTTATATTTTGAGTATCTTCAGCGTCCCAACGAGTTTCCTTCGCACTTTATTATCAGCTTCAATCGCGATCTCGATGTGACTCTCCCTGCGCGAATCAGGACGTATCAAAACGGAAGCGCGCGGCAAACCGTGCGCGACGCGCTGCGCGAAAATGCGCTCTTGTTCAATTTGGATCGCGCGCCGACGACCGCGTTAATGGGCATGGAGATGCTCGCGGAACAGCTCACGGATTTTGAGAGGATTCCCGATTGGCAAACTTGTCTTTCGGATATGCGCGAAGAAATTACCGCAACAGGTTCCTGCTATCGCCGTCTCTATTTACTATTTTTGCAAGAGATTGAATCACTCATTGAAACACAATCGCTTTGTCACGAACTCTCCGAAATCGCTGATGAATGGGACGCGCTCGCCGCACATTTTACGGTTGCAATGAACGATTCGTCGCAACTCGAACGCGCAAGTCGCTTACTGCGCCGCCTCGCGTTTCGTGAAGAACATTTTTGGGGAAAGGTTTTGGAGGTGGTGGGCGACAGTTGAAGAGCATCGAATTGCTCGTCACCCGTCACCCGTCACCCGTCACTTTATGCCTCGCTCCACTTGGCTCAATATTCTCATTATCCTGCTCGTCATCATCGCCGCGTCGTATGTGGCGCAATTGGTGTTGAGTTTCTTTAGCGGCTTTGCCAATATCATTTTGCTCGTGGCGCTGTCCGGGCTCGTTGCGTATGCGTTGAATCCATTGGTGGATAGTTTGAATGAGCGCGCGGTATTTGCGGCGCTTATGCGCGCCTTGGGCATGGATCGCGGTGGCATTGGACAGCGGCTCAGTGCGTATCGCGTGCCGCGTCCACTTGCTGTGGCGCTCGTTTATCTTGGCGTTGTCATCCTCGTCATTATTGTTATTGCTTCTCTCATTCCCGCCATCCTCACCCAAGTCAACGCGATTGTTCCGCAGTTGAGTCGCATAGATGTTTTAGAAGCCACCTTGACGAACTTGTTTCAAGATGTTCTCGCGCGGTTGAATATCGCGTATAACGTCCAAACCCTCATTGACAGCGCGTTTTCGGGTTTGCAATCTCTCGCCACGCCATTGCTGCAAAACACTGTTGCGATCTTGACGAGTGTGTTGTCCTTGTTGGGCAACGCACTGCTCGTCATATTGCTCTCTTTCTTTTTCGCGCTGGACGGACCCCGTTTTACCACGATGCTTTATGATACGATGCCCGATCGTTTGCATCAAGAGACGCGCATGTTTCTCGTCACCACGGACCGCGCATTCGGCGGTTTTCTGCGCTCGCAAATTTTACAAGCCAGCGCGATTGGGATTGGCACGGGCATCATCATGTCTCTGTTGGGGATTCAAGCGCCGCTGCTTTCCGGTGTGTTTGCGGGCGTGTTCATGTTGATCCCTCTCATCGGCCCCGTCTTGTCGTTTCTACCGCCCTTGCTCGTCACGCTTTTGACTGATCCAAGCCGCGTGTTGCTCGTCATGATCCCCATTGCGCTTTTGCAGGTCGTCGTCGTGAATGTGATCATGCCGCGCATCATGGGCGCGGCATTGGGTTTGCATCCTTTGGTGATTATTGTTGCGCTGTTGATTGGTGTCCAGATCGCCGGCTTTTGGGGCGCGTTTTTTGCAATGCCTGTCGCGGGAATTATTTCCGCGTTCGGCGCGTTCTTGATTCGGCGGCGGCAGCGTTTAGCGGAATTAACCTCCGCGATTGTGCAACAAGATGCTCCGCTGTCACACGCGCCGCTGGAGGTGGGCGCAATCGTAGATCAAGCGCTTGAAGCATCCGCTGCGCCACAGGACAAATTGAGCGACCTGGTGTGAAAATAAAACCGCTTCCGTTTAACAATACCATCGCCAATCGGAAAATGCTCGCCAAAAAACCCGTTTTCTCGATTAGATTCTTACAGCGAACTTGTGCGAGACCCAGAAAACGGGTTTTTGGCGATGGTATTAGTTTAACGAAAGCGGTTTCTTTTATGATGCTTGCGGAAAAAGTTCCAGAAACGCATCCACAACACGGGGATCGAATTGCGTGCCACGACAGCGTTTAATTTCCGCAATGGCTTCCGGATGCGACATTGCCTCGCGATAGGGACGCATCGAAGTCATGGCATCGTACGTATCGGCAATGGCAAAGATGCGCGCAGCTAAAGGAATTACTTCGCCGCGCAAACCCGCAGGATAGCCCGAACCGTCAAATTGCTCTTGATGATACAAAACGACGGGCAGCGCATCTTGCAAAAATGGAATGTCCTTGAGCATGTTGTAACCCAATTGCGGATGTTGATTCATCAACAACCGTTCTTGCGGCGTCAATGGTCCCGCTTTCAACAAGATGTTGTCTGAAATTCCAATCTTGCCAACATCATGCAGCAGCGCGCCACGTTCCAGACTCGTCAATTCGGCATCCGATAATTTCAGTTGATGCCCCACCGCCAGCGCCCATTTTGTAACCCGCTGTGAATGTCCTTCCGTTTCGCGATCCCGCGCGTCCAGCGCGGCGGACAACGCCAGCAATGTCGCTTGATACGATTTTTCCAGATCGCCCAATGCTGCCGCGAGCGACTCTGCTTGTTCCAAGGTTTGCTCGTTGAGGCGCAGCCGCTGTAATGCTTGCGCGGCGAGATTCGCAATCGTCGTGGCAAGCCGCACTTTGCTCGCGCTGGGCGCGCCGCGTTCGACAAAACCGACAAAGAGAGTGCCAAGCACGCCCGATGGGGTCCGCAAGGGGGCGACGATGGCGCCGTGCATTTGTTCCAACACTTCAGGCACACTCACGCGCGCATCTTGCATCACGTCCGCCACTGCAAATGATTCGCCCGTCGCATGTGCCTCCCACGACAAGCCACCAGCGCTGTGCGGATGGGCGAGTCCAAGGTGTTTCATATTGTGAACCGCTGCTACTACCAAGCTCTTTTCATCTGTTGAAAGCAATTGCAGCGATCCGCCAACCGCTTGAAGAACACTCACCGCGTCCTGCACAACGACATCCAACATGCGCGTTTCATTTGTCGCTGTGCGTAGTTTGTTGGAGAACTCAAACATCGCGCTAATCTCGGCGAGCCGCATGCTTGTTTCGTCCAACAACCGCGCACGTTCAATCGCAGCGGCGATTTGTCCTGCCAGCGTCGTCAACAGGCGCAGATCATTCGCGTCGAACGTATTCGGTTCGGGATGCGCGACCGCAATCACTCCAATCACCTGCTCACCAATGGTCATCGGCGCGCCCAAACACGCGCGCGTTTGTTCGCTGAGGGTGTTAAAGCGCGCGTCCCGCGCGAGGTCTTGGATCAATTGCGGCTGCCGATTGCGAATGACCCAATTCGACACCGCTTTGCCCCAATCGAAATCCCCCGCGCGCGTGGAAGGACGCAATGCCGCGCGCAATTCCACCTCGCGGCTCATGGACTGCGCGAAATACACTTGCACATCCTGACTGTTCAACAACGCGCCAACTTCTGCCGTCACACTTTTCAGCACAAGTTCCAATGACACTTCGGAATTTGCTGCAACGATCACATCATTGAGCAAGATCAATTCATCGAGGCGGCGCGCGGCTTGCTGCGAATGACGCGCTTTTTCCAACGCCATCGCCGTTTGTGTAGCGACGAGATACAAAAAGTGCGACTGCTCTTCCGAAAATTGACGCGCCGCGCGGCTGTACACACCGAGCAGTCCGATCACGCGCGTTTCCGCCAGCATCGGCGCGCACACCCCGGCGACGACTTGGTGGCGCATCAAATAATCGGACGGTTGAAAGCGCGTTTCCTTCGCAAAATTTTCAACAATAACAGGCAGCTGCGCGCGCAGCACATAGCCCGCATGCAGATGCGGATCGTCCACCGTGCGAGTGCGTCCCACAACGCCGCGTCGCCAACCCCGCCCATTCGCCAAGCTGAACGCGCTTTCGCTGTCGGGCAGCAGCACTTCGTAATAGTCTCCCGGCAATAACGTTGCCAGCGCGTCAAGTGTTCGCTCCAACACTTCGTCGGGACTCACCGCGCTCAAGAATCGCTGTGCCAAATCGCGCAGCGCGCTTTGTTCTTGAAAGCGCCGCTGTGATTCCGAAAACAGACGCGCATTTTCTATCGCTTGCGCCGCCTGGTCTGCCAGCCCTTGCACAAATTCGCGATCGGCGAGTTCGATTTTGCCTTCCGGGCGAGCTAAAACGATCAAACCGATCCCGCGTCCTTTGACGCGCAGGGGCAAGAAAACGGCGGTGCGGACGGGGATGGTTTCCGCCAACGCGCGCCCGCGCTCGCTGATCGCCGCGCGTTGCAGATCCTCAATCGTCAACAAACGCCCTTGCTCAAGCGCCAACTGCGCGTCCGGGTGATGTTTCAAGCGCGTAAAGCGAAACGACTCGATCAATTCGGCGGGCAACCCAAAATGAGCCACGAGCCGAATCGCTTGCTCTTGTTCCAACAAATAAAATAAGCCGAAGGTTGTGCCTGTCGTATTCAAAAAGATCGAGAGAAAACGGCGCGCAAGTTGTTCGACCTCCACCCACTCGTTCACTGTCGAGGCGACCGCGCTAAACGCCGCCATTTGATCGGTGCGCCGCCGCGCTTCATCCAACGCGCGTTCGCGTTCTACCACCAACGCGAGTTGCTGCGCGAGCGCGGTGATGATTTCTTGATCGTCGGCGGCGAGCGGTTGCTCAATTCGATGCGATTCCACAATCAACACCGCCGGCACACCCACCAGTTGCAACACCGGCACCGCGATAATGGATTGCACTTCGGGCGGCGGATTCTTAACGCCCATCGCGGTTGCGATACTTTCTTCCGTGTCCGGAATGCTAAGGTGTGCCAGCGCTTGCGCCTGCGTAACGAGGCGCGCAGTTTCCGTCACATAATCGCGTACACATTGTTCAGCGGTCGCGCCGTCAGGAAAGATGAGCGCATAGGGTTGCTCCAATGGCGGCACCAACACAAACGACATGCGGTCAGCTGGACTCACTTCCACCAGCAGCGTGTACGCCTTCTCGAGCATTTCTTGGAAGGTGGCGCTCGTTGCAGTCAAACGCAAAAGGCGCGTCAAAAAGAGCGCAGTACGGTGCGTGGGATCCATCGCAACGCGCGCGGGCGCGTCGTTTGTGGCGAGGATGCGAGTGGCGCGATGCAAGTCATCACCCACCTCGACCTCGCGGCGTACTCCTGCCACCAATGTTTCCGTTTCCATTTTGCAATTTGCCGCGCGCTATCCGCCGCCACCAACTCCATGCACGCCGCCTTCCGTCAAGGCGCGCAAATCCCCCAACACCGCGTCAATGTCTTGAATTGAAACGCGCGCGCCCGTATTGACGTTTATCACTTCCCCGCGCGCGATTTTTTCCAACGCGATTTCGCGCACGGACAAATTACGCGCCATCGCTTCCTTCGCAATCGCCGCGCCTTCCGCATAGCCGATGATCGGATTCAGCGCGGTGACAATGATTACATTTTTACCGAGCCACCCTTCCGCTTTTTCCCGATTCGCTTTGATCCCCACAACACACTTTGTTGTGAACGCCTCAATCGCATTGGCGAGAATATCCATCGCCATAAATAAATCGTAGGCGATGATTGGCATCATCACATTCAGTTCGAGTTGCCCAGCTGCACTGGCAAGTTGCACCGTGAGATTGCGCCCCATGACATGATACGCAACCATGTTCAACATTTCCGCGAGAACGGGATTCACTTTGCCCGGCATGATCGAAGAACCGGGCTGCACCGCAGGCAATCGAATTTCATCGAGACCGGTTGTGGGTCCCGATGCGAGCAAACGAAAATCATTCGCGACGCGCGTGAGTGTGACGGCGAGCGTATTGAGCGACGCGGAAAAATCGGAAACGTCCGCCATGCTTTGCATGGATTCAAACAGATTGCCCGAAGATCGCACGTTGAAATTTGTAAGTTCGTTGATGCGTTGGATCATGCGCGCGTGATACTCGGGATGCGCGTTCAATCCCGTACCCGCCGCGGTGCCGCCAATACCCAAACGTCGTACCCGATCCGCCGCCGTTGCAATCCGTTCGCGATCGTTTCGGATCGCTTGCGCGTAACCGCCAAACTCTTGGCCCATTCGCACAGGCACTGCGTCTTGCAAATGCGTGCGCCCCGATTTCACGATGTCGTCGAACTCGACACTTTTCACTTGCAGTGCGTCCGCGAGACCATCGAGCGATTTCAACAAATCGCCCAACCGAAACAACACGCCGAGACGAATCGCGGTGGGAATGGTATCGTTGGTGCTTTGCGCCATGTTGACGTGATCATTCGGGTTGACGGGTTTTTTGGCGTCGGTGATTTGCGCGCCGAGAATTTGATTTGCGCGATTGGCAATCACTTCGTTCACGTTCATGTTGTGCGATGTGCCTGCGCCCGCTTGAAAGGGATTGAGTTGAAAATGCGCCGCGTGCTTGTCATCCATCACTTCTTGCGCGGCTTCCATAATAGCATTGGCAACGCTCGCGTCGAGCAATCCTAAATCGCGATTGACTTCCGCCGCGGCGCGTTTGATCAACGCCATGCTGTAAATGAACGCGTGGTTTTGTTTCAGATCACTAATGGGAAAATTTTGGATCGCGCGTTGCGTCTGCGCGCCCCAGAGTGCGCTTTCTGGCACTTGGAGTTCGCCCATCGAATCTTTTTCGATACGGTGTGACATAGTGGATAAAGGATGAAGGATGAGGGATGAGTGGGTGAGTAATCGGTGATCAGTGATCAGTAATCAGTAATCGTCAGTCGTTTACGATTCGCGATACGCCATTCGACTTTAGCCATTTGCGATCAGCCATTCGCCATACGCTATCTGCCATCCGCGAATCGCGTACAACAAAACGGCGGGTTTCCGAGACACAGAAATCCCCGCCGTTGTAGCTCGCTCGAAATCAATTGCCACCCAAATCGTGTACGCTCGAGATATTCGGAATCCGCGCGCGCGCCTGATCTTTGAGCATTTGATTGTTGCTGATCTGTAAAACTTGGGTGAGCGCGTCATTTGCTTTGTCGCGATTTCCCAAGGCGGCATTCAAGATGCCGAGATAGTAATAGGCAAATGCTTGTTTGGGATCCTTTTCGACGGTTGCCTCAAACGCTTTGACCGCATCTTCCCAGCGTTTGGCAACGTAATATGCTGCACCGAGTTCCAGATAATTCACCGCCGTCGGTTCAGACTTTATCGCATTGCTGTATTTTTCAATCGCTTCTTCGGTGGTGAGAAGCGCGTTGTTTGGTTTTGTCGCGGGTTGTTTGGATGACATGCGTTGCTCCGTGTTGGATTTGACGCGCGAAATTTTACCACAAGTAAAGCATAAAGAGCAACGAGCAAAAAGTAAAGAGTAAAAAGTAATGTCGCTGTCCATTCGCACAATTTACGCTTTACTTTTTACTCTTTATCTTTTGATGATTGGAATCGCGCCCGCGGAAATCAGTTCGCCTTGCGCCGCTTGCGCGTTCAGGACGCTGACTTTGGCGGCAACTTGCTGTGAAACATGTTTGAACGCGAGACCCAAAGGCGAATCAGGTTCGGTGATGGTGACGGGCAAGCCCGTATCGCCGCCGAGACGAATTTTTGGATCGAGCGGAATTTCGCCAAGAAACGCGATCTTCATTTTTTCCGCCATCCGTCGCGCGCCGCCGTGATCAAAAATGTCGGTGCGTTCGCCACAGTGGGGACAGAGAAAATAACTCATGTTTTCGATGACGCCCAGCACGGGAACTTCGAGGCGTTTGAACATGCCCACGCCGCGCACGACATCGGACAATGCGACATCTTGCGGTGTAGCTACAATCACCGCGCCAGTAAGTGGTAACGTTTGCGCGAGGGTGAGCTGCGCGTCGCCTGTCCCCGGCGGAAGATCAATGACCATGTAATCGAGCGCGCCCCATTCGACATCGGACAGAAATTGTTTGATGGCGGAATGAAGCATCGGTCCGCGCCAAATCATGGCTTGTTCCGGTGAGACGAGAAAACCCATGCTCATTAATTTCAAACCGAATGCTTCGATGGGAATAATTTTATCGTTCGCGGACTGCGGCTTTTGATGTTCGACGCCGAGCATGATCGGAATGTTGGGTCCATAAATATCCGCGTCAAGCAAGCCCACACGCGCGCCTTGCTGTGCGAGGGAAACGGCGAGATTCACCGCGACGGTTGTTTTGCCCACGCCGCCTTTGCCCGATGCCACCGCAATCGTCGAACGCACATCCATTTGCAAGCGTCCCACAATCCGCATATCTGTCGGCACGTTCGCGTCCCATTTGATATTTACATTTTTCACGCCAGGGATCGTTCGCACCGCCGCCGTCGCTTCAGAATCAATCTGTCCGCGCAAGGGACATGCGGGCGTGGTGAGGACAATCGTAAAATTTACATCGCTCCCTGAACCTGTTGAAGGGTGTATCGAAACATCTTTGATCATTTTGAGCGTGACGAGATCGCGATGCAGTTCAGGTTCTTGCACTGTGCTTAACGCGTTCATCACTTGTTGTTCGGTAATCACTAATTTTTTCCTTTAAGAATTATCCCAACGCGGGCAAAAGCGCGCGTTCTGCAATTTTCGGTAGTTCAATTGGAACAAATATGGACGCGGAATATAAATAACCATCGCGTTCGGACGTGTCTTCATCAATGACGCGAATCAAATTGTGGCTCTCTGCGTCTTTATCTGGCAACATGCGATAGACTTTGCCAACAATCAGACTCGCGGGATTACTTTTGTTGTGGATGCAAATGACAAATTCGTTCATCCTTGCCTTGTACTTGCCTTACTTTTCAATTTCTTGAATGAGTACAGGAAGATTCGGGCGCGAAAAACTCATGTTCGGCGCGGGGATGCGATGATGTTTGATGTCGGGTGGAATATGTTTGTGATGCGGCATTGTGGAAGCAAGTGTCAGATCATTCGGATGTGGAAAGTCATCGTACCAATACAAACGTTCTTCGCCGCGATACACTTCGTAGCCGTAGGAAATAATAATACCTTGATCAAAATCCAATTCCTCACGGATTCGCAAACGCAACCCATTGGCGAAAAATACGTCGCCTTCTGCAATCCCTGTGTACGGACTATCCGCCCAAATTGTAACTGTCGAACTTGTCACGAGTGGCTGATCAAGTAACTCAGCAACAAATTGACTGTATGCGCCTAAGGATGCGAGAGGATTTTCAGACATCAGTAGGCAGGTTGAACGCGCAGCACTTTGGACAAATCACGCGCTTGCAATTGTTCGCGATACTTTTGCTTGCGCCTCTGCCACGTTTCATAGATTCCTTTCCAACGCGAAAAATCCGCGCGCGTTTCATCATAGGCGTCATAGTCTGCCAATTTGCCAGACATCAGCGCGGAATAGAAATCCTCGCTAAGGATGCCGTATTTTTCTTCATACAGCGTTTGGCGTCGTTCCAACAATTTCATTTCTATGACGAGTTCATGGATTTCCATAATTCTTACTCCTGCCGCCCAATCTTCCTCTGAGGCGATCCTTCCACCAACTGCATCAACTCAATCGCGTTGCCGTCGGGGTCACGAATCCACGCTTGCCAATTGTGATCCAAGCCCACTTTCGGTTCTTGCTCAATCGCAATTCCTTCGCGCCACAAATGTTCCACCGTGCTGTGCAAATCAGTGGTGAGCAAACACAAGTGCTTGAAACTGTGTTTCTCGAAACTCTGTGTGCGCTGCGCGTCGGGTTCGGGTCCGTGCGGAAAAATTTCGATAAAGCGATCGCCCGCGACATGCAGGTAAAGCAACATCAACGAACCGTCGTCATGGTTGAGCCGAAACGCTTCGTGGATGCCGAGTTTGGCATAAAACGCGAGTGTGCGCTCGATGTCGTGTGCGGCGAAGGCGGAGTGTCATATATCAGTTATCATGATCTTTTTGTTTTGTTGAATCTTGAAGGTCTTGCAAGTCTTGGCGCATTTTTGTTAGGAATTCTTTGGAAATGAAAGGACCAAATTGCGTTGCGATAATATCTAATTCAACAGCGCGTGATCGCGCTAATAGATGAACCAAACGCTCTACAGTTTCTGATACCCCCTCGACTTGGTGGGTAGCTCTCTGCAACTGTAAAATGGTCTTGCCTTCAAATTCTTCCAAGTCTCTGACCGCTTTGCGAATCAGCGTACAAGTAGGTCCGACAGCAGCAATTAGATTATTATCTTTTCGATCCCCATCAAAGGTTGCCGCAGTAACCCCGCTAAATCCGATGGTATTTTCGGACTTGAACGCGTATCATAAACAATAAATGTACGCGCGCGCCCCAAACGCCCCATGAATAGACCGAGCTCAAACATAACATTATCTCGAGGACTGCGCGCGAGGACATCCCTGCTCAATGTAAAATCATCAGGGGTAAGGACTAGGATAGCAAAATCGAAACGATCAAGCGCATTTACGAGCGATTCTAAAGAACTTTCACTCAGCCCAAAAATACCCTCGTTCCAAATTGTAACCTCCACGGCATCTTTCAGCTGAAACTCTATTGCGCGAGCAATTTCTATTCCTTCGGATGATGATCCAACAAAGATTGATGGCTTCGCCATAGTATTTTATCACCTCACTTTTCCACCATTTGATGTGTGGGCGAGTGCGAATTGACTTTACGTTTGGCACAACAACCCATTTCACCCCTTTGGCGAGAACGCGATCTTTAACGCTTTAACAAGACGATTGATCTGTTCACCATCTTTTGCTTGCGCGACTTCTAAATCGTATTGGGCTTGCAAGCGTAACCAAATCCCTGGCGTCGTTCCAAAATAGCGCGCCAACCGCAAGGCGGTATCAGCAGTAACAGCGCGTTTACCACGCACGATTTGGCTGATTCGCAACGGCGCGACGCCAATATCCATTGCCACGCGATATTGACTCAAGCCCAACGGCTTGATGAAATCTTCCAGCAGAATTTCGCCGGGGTGAACGGGAGGAAGTCGTTTCATAGGATTAGTGATAGTCCGTGATTTCTACATCGTAGGCATCGGGTTGCTGCCAACGAAAGCAGATTCGCCATTGATCATTGATTCGAATACTGTGCTGGTCTGCGCGGTTGCCTTTGAATTGCTCAAGGTGATTGCCTGGTGGCGCTAGCAAATCACGAAGTTCGTCGGCTTGATTGAGATAAACCAATTTTCGCCGCGCAGTTTTCTGGATCGCGGGAGGAAACTTTTTGGAAAACTCACCTCCAAAGATTTTTTCTGTCTCTTTGTCCGCGAAACTTTTGATCACGGCGACATCTTAATGCAGCGTAGTAGTATTGTCAAACGATATTAGCACGCTCTCAAAATTATTGTCTAATCAAAAATATCGCGCAGTAAATTCACCCCCGCGTGCTGAAATTATTCCTCCCCTCGCCCCGAAACAAACACCACTACTTGCGCCACATCCAAATACCCCAACTTGTAATACAGCGCGCGTCCCTCGACGGACGAGAGCAAAACCGCTTCCGTGCAGCCGCGCGCGACTGCCTCGCGGTGCATGGCGTTCATCAGTTCAAACGCCAATCCTTGCCGCTGATACTCGGGACGCGTTCGTATTTTGTCGGGTCCAGCAATCCCATCGCTTGTCATTGCAACGCGCCCAAACGCGGCGGGCAGATCATCGCGCGAAATGTAATAATACGCGATAGACGGATCATGCAAGCGCGTTGGGTCAACAAGCAGCACGCCCGTTTTCTGATTGAGCCATTCACTTTCCTTCTCGGACTGCACGCGCGTCACGCGCACTTGGGGATTCGGGGCTTGTAAATGGTTCGCCAAATTTGGCAAGCGCATGAGAAACTCGTCGGATTCAAACGCATACCCCAATGCCGCATAGTCGCGTTTTGTCTTGACAGGATCAGACGTCAAAACGGTCAACCAATGCGGATGCGTACCAATTGTGGAATGAATGAGTTCTACATTCTCGCACGGTTCGCCGCGTGCAGTTAGAAATTCATTGACGCGCGTTGGATCGGACAACATTTGCGGATTGCCAAAAATAACATGTCGTAGCCATTCTACATGTTCAAGCTTTACATTATGGTCTTGGCGCGCGTTCAGCCATGGGAACAAAAAGCCGTCGAACGCGCTTGTAATTTGTTCTGCTGTGAACATTTTGTCTCGTTTCCAATTGAAAATGCAGAGGGCGGCAATTCGCATGCCGCCCTCGATTGTCTGGTCTATCGCGATGGATTGTTCGCGTGGTGATGTGACGGATGCGGTCAAGTCAAAAGCAAATTGACTGGATTCTCCAACAACTTTTTCAACTCTTGCAAAAACCGCGCGCCCAACGCGCCATCTACAATGCGGTGATCCGCCGAGAGTGTCACCTTCATCACTTGCGCGATTTGGATTTGATCGCTGACGACAACGGGAATTTTTTTCACCGCGCCGACGGCGAGGATGCTGGATTCGGGTGGATTGATGATGGCGGCAAATTCGTCAATGCCGTACATGCCGAGATTGCTGATCGTGAACGTGCCAGGTCCCAAATCTTCAGGTTTCATTTTGTTGGCGCGGGCGCGCGCCGCGAGCTCTTTGGTTTCCACCGCGATTTGCTTGAGCGATTTTTGATCGGCATTGTGCAAAACGGGGGTGAGCAAACCATCGTCCACTGAAACGGCGACACCGACATTCACCGCGTCGTGCATTTCCATTTTGTCGCCCTTGAAATACGCGTTGACGTTGGGAAATTTTTTGAGCGTGCGCGCCGAGGCAGCTACGATGAGATCGTTCACGGAAAGTTTTTCCGAGTCGTTTGCCGCCATCGCGTTCAGTTGCTCGCGCAGTTTCATCGCGTCGCCCATGTAAATTTCCATCGTGAGGTAATAATGCGGAATTGTCGTTTTGCTTTCGAGCAAACGGCGCGCAATGACCTGACGCATTTTGCTCAACGGTTGTTCGCCCGCGACGAGTTCCGCGGGCGCGCTGGGGGGGGGAGCGACGGGCGCGGGTTTTATTGCGACGGGCGGCGCGGGTGGAAGGGCGGGGAGTGTGGGAGCGGAGGGCGCCCGTGTTTGGAGAAACGCGTTGACGTCGCGTTCAGTGATGCGTCCGTTCGGACCTGTGCCTGTGAGCTGCGCGAGATCAATATTGTTCTCGCGCGCGATATTTTTGGCAAGCGGCGATGCTTTGATGCGTTCGCCATTGGAGGATGCTGTAGAGGCGATGGGTGTGGATGTTGTTTGTGTTTGTGATTGAGACGACGCGGCGGGGGGGGAAGCGGGGCGGGATGACCCCGCCCCTACCGTTTCGCCCACAGCAGCAATTACCGCAATCGGGGTGTTCACAGGTACGGTTTCGCCGGGCTGCACGAGAATTTGTGCGAATACACCATCTACAGGCGCGGACAAATCCACTGTCGCTTTTTCGGTTTCGATTTCGCCAATCGTTTCATTGCGCGCCACAGGATCGCCAACATTTTTGATCCAGCGCGACACCTTTCCTTCGGTCATGTCAAAGCCCATCGAGGGCATCGTGACGTTGGTGGACATGGGCAGGAATCAGTAATCAGTGATCAGTGATCAGTATTCAGTCGCGGGCTGAATACTGATCACTGATTACTGATTTTACGCAAGCATTTTTTTCACTTGCTCTACCACTTTCCCTTCATCGGGGAACGAAAGTTTTTCCAAGTTCGGCGCGTAGGGAAGGGGGACTTCGAGTTGCGCGAGACGTTCGACGGGCGCATCGAGGTAATCGAATGTGTCGTGACTGATGCGCGCGGCAATTTCCGCGCTCACGCCATAGGTCATCCAATCTTCGGTGACGACAAGCGCGCGATGTGTTTTGCGAATCGAATTGTACACGGTCTCCCAATCAATCGGACGCAGCGAACGCAAATCAACCACTTCCACTTCGATCCCTTGTTTCGCTAATTCATTCGCGGCGTTCAAAGCTACATGCACCATGCGCGAATAGGTGACGATGGTTAAATGTTTGCCCGCGCGTTTTACATCCGCAACGCCGAACGGCACGCGAAATTCGCCTTGTGGCACATTGCCTTTTTCGCCATAGAGACGCGAGTGTTCGATAAAGATGACGGGGTTTTGTGAATACAACGCGGTGGTGAGCAAACCTTTGGCATCATACGGCGTCGAAGGCATCACGACGATCAACCCTGGCACATGCGCGAACCACGCTTCAAACGATTGTGAATGTGTCGCCGCGAGTTGTCCCCAACCTGCCGCTGTGCGAATCACAACGGGCGCGCGCATTGTGCCGCCGAACATGGAATGAATTTTCGCGGTGTTGTTGATGATCTGATCTATCGCGACGAGCGCGAAATTGATTGTCATAATTTCGGCGATCGGTTTCATGCCGCCCATCGCCGCGCCTGTCGCAACGCCGATGATGCCCATTTCCGCAATCGGTGTATCGAGCACGCGCTTGCCGCCAAATTCATCGTGCAAGCCGCGCGTCACGGCGTACGTTCCGCCCCACACGCCCACTTCTTCGCCCATGATGACAACGTTGTTGTCGCGTTTCATTGCTTCGCGCATCGCCTCTTTGAGCGCGTCGCGATAAGTGATTTGAATGTCAGCCATTGTCGTATAAGACTTGACAGGTTTCCGAACATTTGCTCCAATCAAAACAGATGGTACAAAATTGCGCGCTGGTGGTCGGTCAAACGTTGTCTTGAAAACCTGTCAGGTCTGGCGCGTTATTCTTCAACCAAAATATCGGTATAAAGTTCGCTGGGATCGGGAAAGGGACTCTCTTCGGCAAATTGTACCGCATCCGCGATTTGTTTGTCCACGCGCGCAAAAATTTCTTTGATAAGCGCGTCGTTCGCCCAACCTTTTTCAATCAATTTTTTCTCCCACCGATTGATCGGATCATCGGGGCGGCGACTTTCGACTTCATCTTTGCTGCGATAACGCTGCGGATCACCCATCGAGTGCCCTTTGAAACGATACGTCATCGCTTCCACCATTTGCGGACCTTCGCCGCGTCGCGCGCGTTCCGCGTATTCGCGAATCGTCGTGTACACCAATTCAATATCGTTGCCGTCAATTTGTGTCGCGGGCATTCGATATGCAGCTGCTTTTTCAAAAATGTTCACCGTCGCGGACGCGCGATCTACAGCGGTGCCCATGCCGTACTGATTGTTTTCGATCAAAAAGAGAACGGGCAATTTCCAAACGGCGGCCATGTTCAACGCTTCATGGAACATACCGATATTTGTCGCGCCTTCGCCCATGACACAAAACGCGATGCGATCCCGTTCGAGATATTGATGCGAAAACGCCATGCCCGCCGCGAGCGGAATGTGTCCGCCGACAATCGCGTAGCCGCCCCACATGTGATGCTCAACGCTCGCAAAGTGCATCGAGCCGCCTTTGCCTTTCACGAGACCCGTCGCCTTGCCGTACAGTTCCGCCATCGCGGGTTTTGGATCCACGCCACGCGCGAGAACCCAGCCATGATCGCGATAGTGTGTAAAAATATCGTCGTCCGCGTGCATGCCTGCAACCGCGCCAACGGCGATAGATTCTTCGCCAATGTAGAGATGCAAAAAGCCGCCAACTTTTTTCTGCGTGTACGCATATTCCGCCGCCTCTTCAAAGCGGCGAATCAACATCATTTGTTCGAGCCAATGCAGCGCGGTCTCGCGCGAAATTTCCGGCGTTGTGGTTGGAGCAACGGATATTTTTTCTGCTACAGGTGTAATCATAACTCGCTCCTAGAAAAAGTGACGGGTGTCAGATGACTAGTGAAAGGGTAAGTCTCACTCACACATCGCCGTCCTCTGTGAAAAAATTTTGGTGGCACAAAAAAGCGTCACGCTGACGTGAGACATTCAAGGTCTAACGCAGCCGACGCTTGAAGCCAAATGGATCGGCGAACGCAGCAAAGCGTTCATGCAACTGAAAAAACACTCCACTGCATCGTTCGTTGCACATCCCAACACTCGCGCGGGATTGTAGCATTGATCATGGAAAAGTGGGAATTGTCGCGCCGCGTGAGACCCAAAGGGTTTTACCGCGTCTGCGAATCTCAACGCGTCCGCGCAAAAACCCTTTGGGTCTGGGACTCACGCGCGCAAAATTTTTTCCCTCACTCCCTTTGGCATAAAGAACCACGCGTGATCCTCGTCCGAATAAATTCGTGTCGGCGGACAAAACGGATTGCGCGCGATTTTTGGATCGAGCGATTTCGATGCGACAGTGAACGTCCACCAATTGCCCGGATACATCGCAAGCGGCATCGTCACCAATTCAATGTGTTTGAATAAACCGCGCAGCGCGCGCCGCACATTTTTCACCGTGTCCGCGTGAAAATGCAGCGATTCCGTTTGCGCGGCTAAAAAGCCATCGGGCGCAAGATGGTCCGCGCACAATTTGTAAAACGGACGTTCAAACAAGGGTTTCGCAGGTCCAATCGGATCGGTGAGATCGAGAATGATCGCATCCCAAATTTTTCCACTCTCGCGCAAAAATACTTGTCCATCTTGAAAGCGTACTTGCGCGCGTATGTCTTTGTAACCCATCGCGAGTTTCGGAAAATACTCTTTTGCCACCGCGACGACTTGCTGATCCAATTCACACTGCACCGCGTTGACGACAGACGGATATTTCACCACCTCACGCATCGTCCCTCCATCGCCGCCGCCGATGATCAATACATTGCGCGGGTTCGGATGCGCCTGCAAAATAGGATGCACCAACATTTCGTGATAAAAACGTTCTTCACGCGTGGTGAGCTGCACGATGTTGTCCAAGGCGATAACGCGCCCATGAAACGGGGAGTCGAACACCAGAATTTTTTGGTACTTGCTGCGCCCGCGATACAAGACGCGCTCGACTGGATACCGCGCGTTGATGGGCGAGGTGGGTTCGTTTTCAGTGAAAAATTTCATTGTATAATGATGTGCGCGCGGAGGACGGATGCCTGCTCATGATCTTATTCACAACGCGGTAAAGAATGCTTTGATCAAAGATGGCTGGACAATTACCGCCGATCCCTTCACGCTCAAGTTTGATGCTGAAATCGTATATGCCAATCTCGCCGCAGAAAAGACCATCGCGGCAGAGCGCGCGGGCGAAAAGATCGCGGTCGAAATTAAAAGCTTTCTTGGTCCTTCTCAAATGCGCGATTTTGAAAGTGCCATCGGACAATACACCATTTATCGTGATTTTTTGAAAGTGCTTGAACCAAACCGCAAGCCCTTTATTGCGATTAGCGACACAACCTATGACGATTTTTTTTCGCGCACAGGGATTCAATATGTTGTGCGTCAAAATGGGATTGCGTTGATCATTGTAGATATTGAAAGAGAGGAGCTTGTCAAATGGACAAACATAACAGATACCGCGCCTTAATTCAACAATTGCTGCGCGAGTACGCAGCGTATGCGCGTCGTTCCCCGTCGCCCGGGACCGAGATTCTGGAAATCTACGATCCAAAAAACGATCAATTTTTGATTCGAGATGTTGGCTGGTCAGGACACAAACGGATTCGCGTGACCACGCTGCATGTTCGACTCGTAGGCGACAAAATTCATATCGAAGAAGATAGAACGGAGGAGGGCATCGCGACGGACTTGATGAAAGCAGGCGTACCCTCCCAAGATATTGTCATCGCGTTTCATCCTCCCAATCTACGGCAACTAACTGATTTTGCGGTGGCGTGAGGGGGGCTGCCAACGGATGCGAAAGCGGATAAACGGATAAGCGGATGTGTGCGCGCGCATCCGCTTATCCGTTTTTATTATCCACCGCCCCAGCCACCGCTTTTCGCGTCGGTGTCAATGAGGCGCGTCATCTCTTGCCCCAACCGCACCGAATAATTCGTCCCGCGATCTTCGGGATAAATTTGCGTCGTGTTGCCGAGATAGAAATTTTGGATCGGCGTGCGAAGCGGCGGGATTTTTTGGGAATAGTTGAGGGGAAAGACGGGTTGTGCAGATGCTTCTTTGAAATGCCAAAATTCCTCTACCCAATCGGGCGAAAAGTTTGGATTCAATTTTTTCAGGTGTGGAATGTAGGCGCTAAACAATTCGTCGCGCGTCATTTGAAAATACGGGCTTGACGCGTCGAGATAGTTTGAAACGTACATGATCCGTTTGTTGTTGTACACTTCAGGGGGAATAAAATTTGTTTGTTCAATCGTCGCGACAAAGGGCATCGAACGATCCGCGATGTTGAGCCAATACCACGGCGTCATTTGCTGCTTGAGTTTCAAAATGAGCAGCACCGCGCCCATATATTTCGCCTCGTTCATTTTCGCAACGTAATCGCTCGGCAATTCGTGGACAAATTTCAAGGTGGCGAAGGATGGTGCGCTGGAATAAATGCGGTCAAAGGGGATGTAGCCCGCTTCGTTCAGGAGCGAAACGGCGTTCGCCCCTACGAGCGCGGCGCGCGTGTTCTCGTCCTCTGCAAGTTCGATGCCACACGCGACATTATTTTCAACAACGACGCGTTTCACCGTCGCGCCTTTGAGAATCACCCCCCCCTTGTCCTCAATCGCTTTTTCGAGCGCGTCAATCAACACTTGGAACGAGCCACGCGGGTAACCCAATTCTTCTTTCGACAAGCCGCGCCGCGAACCGATGCGCAAAACAATTTTGAACCAGTGCCACACCATCGGCACCTCGTCCGCGCGCGCGCCAAATTTTCCGCGAAACATCGGACCCCACACTTTATCCCAAACGTTGTCGCCCGTATATTTTTTCCACCAATCATGCGCGGTGATGCTTTCGTATTTCGGTAAATTGTTTTTGTTTTGCTGCAAGTACGTGAGATAACCTGTAGCTGCTCCGAGCCGAATGCGATCTAGCAGCGGAATCGTGCCAAGCTTCATCAAATCCGTCGGCGTGACCATGTTCCAAATTTTGCCCTGCTCGAACCATCCCGTTTTCGATGGAATCCACTGGACGCGATTACCGAGTCCGAGTTCGTGCATCTGCGCGACAACATGCGTGTCCGATGTGAACCAATGATGATAGCCGCGCTCCAAGGGAACGCCTGGCTCGACTTGGAACGTACTTGCCAAGCCACCCAATTCCGTCATGCGTTCAAAGATAACGGTTTTGTAGCCAAGTTTGCCCAACTCATACGCGGCGGTCATGCCCGCAAAGCCGCCGCCGATAATTCCAACAATCATTCGCGTTACGGTGCCTTTTTCACTTTATCGAGTTCTGCTTCCATTCCGAGACGCTTCGCCCAACGATCCAGATATTAGACGTTATAAGAAATAAAATATAAACTGTGTGGATGCTTCAATATACCATCGTGAAACGGGACGAGCGGAAGTTTCTAGCCCTCACGGGGTTAACAGATAAAGAGTTCAACGCG
>Ga0247727_10004999_pt1 | contig 27405 bp, 27 predicted proteins | sample WisWelCaveWW1625_FD_202498 | JGI IMG/M metagenome (GOLD analysis project Ga0247727, IMG submission 202498) | Biofilm microbial communities from Wishing Well Cave, Virginia, United States - WW16-25 | ecosystem: Environmental > Aquatic > Deep subsurface > Groundwater > Cave microbial mat | place...
CAGATTCGGGTTCTCGTGCGAGAACACACCCTGCGGGCTCTCCCATGACGGCACGACCCACGCGTGCACCATCCAGCCCGTGATGGTCATGAACGTCCCGCCGACCTCGGCACATTGTTCCTCGGTGACGTCAGAGTCCGGCGGGAACGGAACTTCTTGGCCGTTCGGCCCGAACTTCGTGCATACGTTGCTGTGACGGTGCCAGTGATCGTTCGGCCCCGCGAAACCTTCCGGTGCATCGTCGCCGATCGCGAAGTACATGAGACCGACGATCTGCGACGTCGGGCTCACACCGTCGTAGAGGATCGAGAGTGGCTTGGTCGCGTCGAACGCACCACTCGACATGCCGCCGAGCGCACCGCCTATGTAGTGAGCTCCGCTCCCCGGCCCGAAGCCGGCGATCACGCGATAGCCGGCTGCGGTCGCATCGGCGACGGTCGGATAGCGCATCGCTACGTCTCGAGCGACGATGAGTTGCAGCTGCAACACCGCGCGCGTCTCTCGGTCGAGCGGCTTGTCCGGCTCCGACTCCGCCATCACGTCCTGCGCCTTGGCACCCTGGATCTCGTGGCCGTTCAGGTCGGTGATCGCGTCGGAGGTTTCGGCGCTCGCGTCGTGCGCGTGCTCGGAGCCGTCCGTCGACGTGGTGCTCGTGGCGACCGTTCCACCCGATGTCGCCGCGCTCGCCGCGGCCGAGCGGGGGTCGTCGGTACTCCCGCACGACGCCAACCCCAACGCCACAGCACCGATCAACGCGGTCGCTGCGCGCCGCCGCAGGGGCCGGGTCACGTCAGGTCGTCCAGTGCTGGCTTCGGCAGGGCTCATCGGTCGCTCCCTCCGCGTGGCTGACTCAAGTTGGGATGTTGGACGGGTCGGCGAAGGCGAGGAGCGCGTCGCGATCCTCGGCGAGCACGAACCCGGCCTCGATCGTGGCGTCGGCAGCGGCTTCGTAGCGCTGCTGGTACTCGGCGCTCGACGGGTACAACTCAGCGAGTCGCGCGTCGCTGAACGGAACCGTCGACCCGAGCAGCAGGCAAATGGTCGAAGGGTTCGGTCCGGGCGCCCCGGACAGTGTCGCGACCGGTACGTCGACCGGTGGCGTCCGGATGCCACCGAGCGCGATCCCGTCGGGATCACGGCGAACCTGCGGGCTCTCGCCTTCCGCCATGTCGAGCCGCGGCGCACTGGCAGGAGGCGTGCCGTCGGCGAGCCAGGTCGTCAGCGCGCGCAGCGCCGCCTTGGCAACCACGTGCATCGGACCGTCGTTGATCGGCACGCCGCAATCGAGGAGTTCAGCATTCGCACCGACGAGATGTGCGTCGGCGTGCGCGGTGCCGGCGATCTCCCAGAGCCGGAACTGCTCGCTGTCCGGTTGGCGTGCTGCGTAGGAGTTGAGGATGCTGGCCACGTCGCCCTCGGTCTGGATGTCGAGGACCGGCGCGTCCTGATCCGTGCGGAAGATCGCCGGCGTCCCGCTGATGGCTCCGGCGATGTCGGCGGATTCGCCCGGCGCGACCAGAGGCAGCCCGATCGCGCCGCGGCTGTGCACGAAGAACGCGTCGAAGGCTTCGGCAAGCGGTTGCACGCCGTTGTAGTACGAGACGAGCGCGAACGCCGACTGCGATTCGCCGGCCGCGATCAGCCGCTGCGGCGCCAGCCCGTTGAGGCCCGCCCCCGTGCGGATCGCGCGGGCCACCTGGGTGAAGATGTCGAACGCGTAGCCGTCACCGGGATGTTCGAGGGAGCCATAGCGCTCGGGGTCGATCACCTTCAGGCCCTTGCCCTGATCCTCTGCACCCGGGAATCCCTCGACCGCGACGAGCACGGGCCCGCCCTCGATTCCGATTCGCTGGGCCGACACACCGACCCATGCGTGGCCCGCCCGCACGATCTCCTCGAACACACTCGCCCATTCGGGATTGGCATCGACGCCGCCGCTGACGTTCAGCCACTCGACGATCACCGTGCCGCTGAAGTCGGCAGCGTCCGCCGGGGCGCGCACGATGACGCGCGTGTTGTAGGGCACGCTCGCATCGGGAGCGAAGCTCCAACGTCCGTCACCCGTCAACGGACCGGTCGCCGCGTAGGACGTCGCCGTCCCCATCGCCGAGTGCTCGTACTGTGCGTAGCCGAGGGATTCCAGATCGGGCGGCATCGCCTCCCCCATGTAGGCACCCTGTCCGCCGGTCATCTCGGTCGACAGATCGGCCGCTGGTCCCGACGGTTCCGGCGTGGTCGTCACGGGTGCCTCGGTCGTGGTCGCGGCCGGGGCGGTAGTGCTCGACCCCGAATCCGTGCCCGAGTCACCAGCGTCGTCGCTCGAACACGCCGCAAGACCCAAGCACCCTACGCAGGTCACGACGATCGCAGACCGCACCGACGATCGCTGCCTCCAACTCGCCCGTTCGCCGATCCTCATGCACACCCCGCGCTCAACAGTGACAGTACCTGTATAGAATGGCACTTCATGCCACGTCAAGCACGCAATGCACAAGAGCGTGATCCAGGGGTGGCAACGGGCGCGCTCGCCCGGCAGATCAGCATGAAGCGGTTCGAGCTGATGGTCGCCGAGTTGGAGGCGGTCGCCCTGGCGCTGTTCGAGCAGCGCGGGTTCGACATCACCGTCGAGGAGGTCGCCCGGGAGGCGCAGATCTCGGTGCGGACCTTCTACCGCTATTTCCCGACCAAGGAGGATGTGCTCCAGGTACGGATCGACCGCCGGACCGCGCGCCTTCGCGAGGTGCTGTTCGCCCGTCCCGTCGACGAACCTCCGCTGCAGTCCCTTCGTGTGGCGCTCGAGGAGGTCGTGGCCGCCGAAGACTTGGAACTGCTTCGGCGCTGGACCACGGTGGTGGCAGCCACGCCGAGCGTGTTGCCGGGGGTTGTCGGCGGGATCCAGCTGAAAGGCCACCGCGCAATCGCGGAATTCTTGGGTGCTCGCCTCGGAGTGCCGAGTGACGCGCTCGTCCCCACGATGTTGGCGGCGGCGGCGGGTGGCGTCATCCAGGCTGCACAGACTCACTGGTTTCTCCGCGGGGGCGACCTGGCGACATCGATCGCCGACGGCCTCGCGGTGCTCGAGTCCGGCATCGGCGCCGGCTCGAAGATGATTCCCGCCGGGTGAGGCGAGGGCGAAGGCACCCGTTGCTCCTCGACGGACACCCGGCCCAAGCCCTGCGACCGAGCAGAACCGGGGGGGATCGAGGTGCAGGCAGCCGTCTACCAGGCGGCCTCGCCGAGCGCGGTGATCTCTGGAGCGTCGGCGGGGAGGAGGAACCCGGCCGTCACGGCGGTGTGCGTCGCCGCACGGAACTGTTCGAGGTAGTCGTCCCGACCGCCGGGGTAACGCGCGACACGCGCGTCGTCGTCGAGTGACCGTGTGGTGCCGAAGAGTTCCGTCATGTCGCCCGGCTGGCCGAGCCCCGACAACACGGCGTTCGGTGCGTCGACCCAAGGCGTGCGTACGCCGCCTCGGCCGATCCCGAGCTCGTCGCGCACGAGCCGCGCACCGTCGTCGGTGTCGAGTCGGGCGGCCGACGACGGCGCATCGCCGTCGCGCACCCACTGGTCGAGTGCGTCGAACGCGCACTGGAGCACGAAGTGCATCTGCGGCTGATCGGAACCTCTGTCGGTATGCCGGATGCGTCAGCGCGCGCGATGAGCGCGGCGAGCTCGTCGACCGCGAGGGTTCCGGAGTCGAAGGCCGACGCGCACAAGAAGTACGTGTCGCAGTGCGCGGCGCCCGCGACCTCCCACAGGCGGAAGTGCTCGTTGTCGCGTTGGCGGGCCGGGAGGTAGGAAAGCCTGCCGAACACGTCGGTCTCGCTCTGAACGACCACGACGGGGACGCGTGCATCGTCACGGATCTGGTCGCGGCCGGCGAGGAGCCGACGCCTCGCTTGGTCGTTGGCGTCATCGAAGCGGTCGAAGGTCCAACCCTCGATCGGAGCGCCGGCCCCGGCACGCCCCTGGAGCAAGAAGCCGTCGACGGCGGCCGCGTGCGCATCGACAGCGTTGACATAGGTCGTGAGGTGAAAGGCCGATTGTGAGGCGCCGGTGGCGATCACTCGCTGCACCTGAATGCCGTATCGATCGAGCAACATCTCGCGTACCGCGCGGGCGACCTGCGTGAAGATGTCGAACGAGAACGCGTCGCCGGGATGCTCGAGCACTTCGTAGCGCTGGGGCGCGGCATCGCGCAGGCCGAGCCCGGGCATCATGCCGCCGCCTTCGATCCCAGCGCGCTGCACGCTTACACCGACCCACGTGTAGCCCTTACGAATCAGGTGACGGTGGGTCATCATCCATAGGGCCGGGACGTCGAGACCGCCAGTGACGTTGAGCCACTCGATGATCACCGACCCGTTGCCGCGGGCCGGGTCATCCGGGAGGTACACGACAAATCTCGTCGCGTACTCAGCGCTCCCCGATTCCTCGACCTGCCACCGACCAGCAGGCTCGAATGGCTCGGCAGCCGAGTAGGAGTTCGCTACCCCGGTCACGACGTGCTCGTGCACTGCATACCCGACCGACGCGAGGTCGAAAGCCACCGAGAAGAGCGAGGGCGTGCCATCGAGTTCCGGCCCGATCGTCGCCCGGTGCGCGCCCACGTTCCGCAACGCTACAGAGCGACATGTCCCCGCGCTCGAGCCGCTGAGCTTCGACGGGGTCACTGGTTCTGATCCCGTTCTGATTCGGCCTCCCGTTTGAGCCGTCGGAGGCTCTGGTCCCAAGAGGGCGCGAATTGATTCAGCCACTCGCGTTGGATGTCTGCCAGCGGTTGGGCATCCAAGGTGTAATGCCACTCACGCCCGCGTGCCTGCGCGTGCACCAAGTTCGCACCGCGCAGCACGCGCAAATGCTTCGAAACCGCGGGCCGGCTCATCCTGGGGAACTGCGCTGCGAGCTTGCCCGCGGTTAGACTCGCATGGCCGCGCAGCAATTCCAGGATCGCTCGCCGCGTCGGATCGGCAAGCGCGGCGAACACGGCATCACTCACCGACAAGCTCGCGCAGCGACTCGAGTTGCCGCATCGTCCATCCACCCTCGAAGCCGCGATGGTTGTCGGCGGCGTCCCCGCCCAGCACCTCGAAACCGTGATGGAACAGCTCGACGAGCGTTCCGCCGTCCAATGGTGTGAGCCGGATCGTGATGAGCGGCGGCGCCTTCCAGCCGTGACCCACCCAGTCCTGCTCGAAGGTCAGCTCGTGCGGCGGCTCGACGACCACGACCCGGCCGACGAATCGGAGCGCCTCTCCGTCGTCGAGCGAGCCTGCGTCGGTCTCGACCTCGGCTCCCACCTTCGCCTCGTACCGTACGAGCGCGTGGCCGGTGCCGAACCAGCGGCGCATGCGTTCGAGGCTCTCGAACTCCTCCCACACGCGGCTCGGGGACGCGTGGATCCAGATGCTTCTCCTCACCGACAGCAGCCCGATCTCGGTGCCCATGGCCACCCCAATCTGTCACCGACAGGAAACATGTAACCAGACGGCGACGCGACTTGCGAAAAGCCCGCGCAGGGAGCAGGTGTCGGCTTGACAGGTGACTAAACCGGGGAAGTATCCCTTGATGGTAGGTACCACGGTGGTTAACCTTGGGGGGCGGTGGGTTTCCTACCGCTCGGCGGACGGTCTGCCATTTGCAACCTGGGAGCGTGAGATGCCGCGGATCCCGGATCGGTTGGTCGATGCGGTCATCTATCTGTACCCATCGGTGGACGATGCACAGCGCGGCACGCGCTACGGCGGATGCGGATTCATCGTCGGCATGCCGGTCGCTGATGCTGCGCTCGCCGCACGCAACCTCGTGCACGTCTATGCGGTCTCGAACGCTCACGTTGTGAGGGGAGCGCCTGCGGCTTCCGTAGTGCGATTCAATCGACCGCGTCAAGGCGTCGAGCACCTACCCCTGCGCCCCGAACACTGGGTACCCCATCCGCTCGGCGACGACATTGCCGCTTGCCCCGTAGCTCTCGACTTCAATGCCGTGCAATCGAGCATCATCAGTACCCAAATGATGGTAACTACGGAGCGAATGGAGCGCGGCGATTTCGGTATGGGCGACGACTGTTTCCTGCTCGGGCGCTATGTGGACGTGGACGGACGCGACGTGGGGAACAGGCCCGTTGTGCGGTTCGGGAACCTATGCCGTGCGACAACCGAACTCCTAGAGCGTGACGACGGCAGCGGTCATCAGGAGAGCTTCCTCGTCGAGGTGCGATCGCTGAGCGGATTCAGCGGCTCAGCAGTGTTCATCATGCCCGACGGGCTCAAAATAGATCTCGGTGATCAGGAGCCCGACGTCGCGCTACTTTCGAATGTGCGAAGGCCAGCCCTTCTCGGGATCAACTGGTGTCATCTCCCCTGGAAAGGCGACGTCTTTCGGGGACCGAAGTTCAAGCCGACAACCACGGACAAGTGGGCATATCAGAACTCCGGGATGGCAGGCGTCGTTCCGGCGTGGAAGATCATCGAGCTATTGGAGGACGACACCTTGAAGCAAAGCCGAAGAGTCGCGGAAGCCATCGAATTGAAGAAGGCACCACCCGCCACAGGAGTGTCCGATGTTGAGGCCCGTCCGATCAGCAACGCGTATCTGCGCGACGACTTCCTGCGCGATCTGACCAAAGTCACCGAGCGGGAAGCCCGGCGAGACCGAGAAGCGTGAGGAACATCGGGTGACGGTCGTCGCGGTGGTTGTACCGCCATGCGTACTCGTTCAGGTAGGTCTGGAGGTACTTGGTCGAGACGGCGTGGTAGGTGCCGCGCAGGCCGTTCTTTACGAGGCCCCAGAAGCCGTCGATCGTCTGCGTGTGGACGTTGCCGTCGACGTAGATGCGGGCGGCGTGACGGATGCGGTAGTGGGCGGCGAAGTTCTGGCCGGGTCGGTTGTAGCCGACGTATTCGTCGGTGAACAGCGTCGACGCTGGCAGCACGAACTCGTTCACGCGCCGCGGGATACCTCCCGCGTCGTCCTTCGGAACGACTTCGGCGCGGACGCGTCCGCCGCGCTCGACAGCGCCGAACACCGTCGCTTTGGCTTTGCCGCTGCGGCCCTTCGCCAGCGTTCCGTCCGCCTTGCGTGGCTGGTCCTTCAGCCGGGGCTTGCCGCCCACGTAGGTCTCGTCCGCCTCTACGTCGCCTTCCAGCGGCGTCTCGTCCTGGGCCATGAGCTTCGTGCGGATCAGGTTCGCCATCCGCCATGCCGTCTTGTACGTCACCCCAAGTTCGCGTTCCAGGTGCTTCGCGGAGACGCCGCAGCGGGTGTTGCTCATCAGGAACACGGCGTGGAACCAGACGTGCAGCGACGTGGACGACTTGTGGAAGATCGTTCCTGCGGTCGGGTGAAGGTGGTGGCCGCACGTGTCGCATGACCACGACGGCCGGGAGGCGACGCGGTGGAACCGTCGTTCGCGCTCGCACTTGAGGCAGGTGGCGTGCTGGCCGTCAGTCGAGAAGTTCCGGCGCCAGAGCCATTCCAGGCACGTGGCGTCGTCGGGGAACTCGGCCATGAACTCCATGAGGGAGTACGTCGAGTCCGATGATGCTGCTCGCTTCGGGGCGTTCCGCTTCACCGCTGTCATAGGGACACCCTACTATGAGGGGATACCTACCGTCAAGGGATACTTGCCCTAAACCGTCACCTATTGTTGCCCTCGTGGATGCGGTGTTCAGAGCCCTCGCCGATCCGACTCGGCGGAGCCTGCTCGACGAGGTCTTCCGCGAAGACGGCCAGACATTGCACGCGCTCGAGGGGCACTTCTCGATGACGCGCTTCGGCGTGATGAAGCACCTGAAGCAACTGGAGGATGCCGGCCTCGTGGTCACGAAGCGGCGAGGCCGCGAGAAGCTCCACTTCCTGAACCCGGTACCGATCCGCCTCGTCCACGACCGGTGGGTGAGCAAGTACGCCGAGCCCTGGTCCGCCGCTCTCAGCGACCTCAAGCACAGACTGGAGAATCCCATGGAGAAGGTGTTCGAGATCTACATCCGTACCACCCCGGAGCGCCTCTGGGAAGCGATCACCGACGCCGAGATCCGGAGCAAGTACAACTTCGGTGCCCGCGTCACCTCCGACTGGACGCCCGGCTCGCGCTACGAGATGAGCGCCATGGACGGCACGGTGGCACTCGGGGAAGGGGAGAACCTCGAGGTCGACCCGCCGCGCCGGCTCGTCCAGAATGCGGTGTTCCTCTGGAGCGACGACGCGAAAGCCGAGGGAACCTCGCGGATCACCTGGGAGATCGAGCCGATCGGCGACTCCTGCCGCCTGACCGTCACCCACGACCAGCTGCGCGACGGCGCGAACGACGAGCTCTACGGCGGCTGGCCGATGATCCTCTCCGGGCTCAAGACGTGGCTCGAGACGGGTGAGCTGCTCACGACCCCGGGATCGTTGCTCTACGGCTGAGCTCGCATTGACGTCGTGCTGTGGGCCGAGCATGCTCCGGGCGGCCTGCAGCACGAACGAAGGGATGCGGTATGGACGGACCCATCGTGACTGGTACCGACGGATCGGATTCTGCGACCAAGGCGCTGAGCGCAGCGATCAAGCTGGCCGGCGCGTTCGACCAGCAGCTGCTGATCGTGAGCGCGTACCGCCCGACGGGACAGGCGCCCGGCAACGTGCCGGCCGAGTTCGTCGATCTGCTCACGCCGCTCAGCAAGGTCGAGTCGTTGCTCGAGGACGCTGCCTCGCGTGCCCGGACAGCGGGCGTGAAAGTGACCACGCGAGCAGTCCAGGGCGACGCGGCCGACGCCATCCTCGAGGCGGCGGATGAGATCGGGGCCGACCTGATCGTCATCGGGAACAAGGGCATCGGGTCGGTGAAGCGTTTCGTGCTCGGCAACGTCCCGTCGAAGATCGTGCACAACGCGTCCTGCTCGACCCACATCGTGCACACGACCTAGGCGCGTCGATCGCGCTCCGAGCATGAAGCTCGACGCGTCCATGGTGGCTGTCGTCACCGGAGGTGCCGGCGGTATCGGCGCCGCCACGATCGACGCGCTCCGAGCACGCGGTCTCACGGTCATCGGCACGGACCTCGAGGGGCGCGGCGCCGACGTCGTGCTCGACGTGACCGACCGCGCTGCGGTCCCCGACACGATCAACGCGATCGCCGAGCGGCACGGACGCCTCGATCTCGTCGTCCACACAGCGGGGATCGGCGCGGGAGGCCTCGTCGAAGATCTCGACGAGGACGCCTGGCGACGCACGATCGACGTGAACGTGTGGGGCACGGTGAACGTCCTACGCGCCGCCTACCCCCACATGATCCGGCAACGGCGCGGGCACCTCGCGCTCATCGCGTCCCTCTCGGGCCTCGTGCCCACTCCCCTGCTCGTTCCGTACGCGCTCAGCAAGTCCGCGACCGTCGGGCTCGCGACGAGCCTCGCGCCGGAGGCGCACCGGCACGGTGTCGGCGTCAGCGCGATCTGCCCCGGCCCGGTGGACACGCCGTTGCTCGACAGCGGCGGGATCGGCGGTGTCGTCCGCGGCGTCGACACGCGCCGCTATCTCACGGCGGCGGCCGGCAAGGCGATCTCCGCCGAACGCGTCGCCGCTACGACGCTGCGCGCCGTTGAACACGGCAGGGTGATCGTCGCGCCGGGCACCGCAGGATTGCTGTGGCGGGTCACACGCCTCTCGCCGTCGTTGGCGGCGAAGGCTGTCGCCCTGCAGATGCGTCGCGAGCTCGCCCGCGCTTCCTAACGTTGCGGTGTGGCAATGTCACCCTGGCTGGCCGGCGTGCGCGCCGAGATCGGGAACGCGTTGCTGATGCTGCCGTCGGCTGCGGGCGTGCTGTTCGACGACGACGCCCGCATGCTCGTCGTGCGCGACCTCGACAGCGGCAACTGGGTCGCACCCGGTGGGTACCTCGATCCAGACGAGACTCCTCGTGAGTGCTGTGAACGCGAGCTGCGCGAGGAGCTCGGCGTGCGGGTGCGGGCGACACGTTTGCTCGGCACCTTCAGCGGACCAGAGTTTCGGATCACCTACCGGAACGGGCACGAGGTTCAACCGGCGATCACGTGCTTCGAATGCGAGCTGCTCGATCTTGACGCCGTCATCGTCACCGACGGAGAGGAGATCGGCGAGCATCGATGGGTCACCCCCGACGAGCTCCGCGCACTCCCTCTCCAACCCTGGGCGACGACGACGTTGCCCCGGTTGTGGTCGGCGCGGGAGCGCCCGTTGCTCTCCTGAGGTGCCCGACCGCGCGACGAGTCAGACGACCCGATCGTTGCCGCCGTCGACGGGGATCTGTGCACCTGTCGTCTTGGCGAAGCTCGACGAGCACAGCGCGACGATCACCGCGGCGACGTCGTGGCTCGTGACCTCCACGCCGAGCAGGTTGTTCGTCTTGTACTCCTCCACGGTCAACCCATAGTTCGCCGCGCGCGTGCGCAGGGTTTCGTCGTCCCAGACGCCCGTGTCGAACACGGCGTTCGGGTGGACGATGTTGACGCGAATGTTTCGCTTGCCCCATTCGAGGGCCGCGACGCGCGCGAGCTGGGTCAGCGAAGCCTTCGAGGCCGAGTACGCCGCCGCGCCCGGCCCCGGCGCGGGGACGTTCTTCGAGGCATTCACGACAACACGACCGCCACGCGGCGCCCGGGAGAGCAGATCGGCGCTCGCGCGCAGGATCGAGAGGTTCGCGTCGACGTTCACGGCCATGACGTGGCGCCACGTGTCGAGCGAGAGCGAGTCGATCGGGCTCGAGGGCGGGAAGATGCCGGCGTTGAGGACCACCATGTCGAGGCCCCCGAACCGATCGACCGTGCGATCCAGCGCACGCTCGATCGCCGCCTCGTCGGTGACGTCGCATTCGACGCCGAGCTGATCGGTTGTCGTCGTGTCGACGATCTCAGGGTTCACGTCGAGTGCGACAACGGCTGCGCCCTGGTTCCGGAGTGCGCTCGCGACCGCCTTGCCGATGCCCGACGCCGCACCGGTGACGAGCGCGATCTCGCCGGCGAATGCCGCGGGCGCGCCCGCTCGTGCGAGCTTCGCCTGCTCGAGTTCCCAGTACTCCACGTCGAACAGATCACCCTCCGACAGGGCCTGCCAGGCGTCGAGCGCCGTCGCGCGCTCGATCGCGTCCAGCGTGTGGAGCACGATGTCGGACGCGATCGCCGCATCCTTCGCCGTCCGTCCTGCGGTCAGCAGGCCGAGATCCGAGTCGACGACGACGCGCGGCGCCGCGTCGAGCATGCGCAGCGCAAGTGGGCTGCGCGCTCGATTCCGTTCGAAGTACTCGCGATACTGGTTCGCGTAAGACTGGACGTCGCGACCGATCATGGGAATCCGTTTGGTGCGGATCACGTGGTCGGGTGTCATCGGCCCGCGCGCCACGAGCTCGGCCGCGTCGGCGCGCGCCAAGAAGCTGCGGCTCCGCCCCGTCGACGTGGTCGCGAGGACCATCGGAGCGCCCGCGACGGCAGAGATCTCGGCACGAAGCTGCGCGTACACCGACCGTCCGCTCGCCGGCTCGTCTGCTCTCGCGCGAGTCGGGAGCTCCCACGCTCCCGACGAGGCGAGAAACTCCTCGGCGAGCGTGACGAGCTCGATCATGCGCTCGTAGGACTCACGCGCTGTCTCGCCGAACGAGAACACGCCGTGCTGCAACAACACCATGCCGACGGTCCCGGCGTGCTGCTGCGCCGCGAGCTCTTCCGCGCACCGACGCGCCAACGCGAAGCCGGGCATCACATAGTCGACGATCACGACCCGATCGCCGTACACCTCGTCGACGAAGTCGCGCCCCTTGGGCGTGTTAGTGATGCTCAGCAGGGCGTCGGCGTGGGTGTGATCGACGTATCTGGCCGGGATCAACGCGTGCAGGATCGCCTCGACGGACGGAGCCGGCGCGTCACCGCGCGTGCAGCCGAGCTTGAGCTGCTCCGCCATCGTCGCGTCGCTCATCTCCGGGAGCCCGGCGAGCGCGAGCAGATGATCGAGCCGGACGGGCGCGAACCCCGACGCCGTCATGGTCGAAAGGTCCGAACCCGAGCCCTTCACGTGCAGCACGTCGACGGAGCGCCCGAAGAGATCGACCTCGGAGAGCTTGACCGACGTGTTCCCACCGCCGTGCATCACCAGGGCGGGGTTCGCGCCGAGCAGCCTCGAGGTATACACACGCGGTCCGAGAGGACCTTCGTGCTGCGCACTGTCGGCGTCCGACCAGAGGCTCTGCATGCGAGCAGTGTGACAGACGCTCAGAACCGACCGTAAAACGCCGGGCTCGTCGCGCCCTTGGGCACGGAGTCGAGCGGCGCACACACTTCCTCGGGTGTCGGCCCGCAGGATGCCGCCAGCACGTCGAGCGTCGGGAGATCGAAGCCATAGACGCGCGCGGCGTTCTCGCCGAGCACCGCGCGCAGCGTCGCCTCGTCGCGTTCGGCGAAGGCAAGTCGCAACGACTCCTTCGAGTACGGGTACGTACCCTCGTGGTGCGGGTAGTCACCGCCCCACATCACCTTGTGCGCACCGAGCGCATCGATCGCCCTGGCCTCGCGCGGCCCTGGGAAGCTGACGCCCACGAAGCAGTTCTGCTCCCAATACTCGCTCGGCGCGCGCAGGGTGCGCGCGTCTGCGGCGAAACCCAGCTCACCGACGCGGCCGGCCGCCATCTGCGCGTGGAACATGTCGAGCTGCGCGAGCGTCTCGGGGATCCAGCCCATGCCCGTCTCCGTGATCACGAACTGGAGACTCGGGTACCGCTCGAACACGCCGGCGAGGATCAGGTGCCAGAACGCGCGATGTGAGAAGAAGCTGGTCTCGACCATCCACAGCAAACCGCTGCTCGGGTAGCTGCCGTAGTCGGGTGCGCCGTTGCCGGAGTGATGGTTCACGACAACCTCGAGGTCCTCGCACACCTGCCAGAGCGGTTCGTAGCAGGGGTCCGCGTACATCTTGATCTCGTGCTGCAGGTCGGGCGGGATCCCCGGCAGGAGGATGCCGCCGCGGAGCCCGTGCTCCTTGGCGAAGCACACCTCCTCGATCGCCCTGTCGACATCGTTCAAGAAGATCTGCGCGATCCCCGCGCGCCGCTCCGGCCGGAGCGCGCACCAATCGGCGAGCCATCGATTGTGTGCGTGAAGCCCTATCCAGCGCAGCTCGAGATCGTCGCGCGAGGGCGGGCGCGCGACAAGTGCCCCCGTAGGGAAGAAGGGCGGAACTGTGTTCGGGAAGATCACCTCGGCGACGATGCCGTCGGCTTCGAGCTCGCCGACCCGACGCTCGTCGTTCCAGTTGCGCTCGCGTGTGCCGCCCTGCAAGTCGCGGAACGGGTTCTTGTACGCGCCGCGCCAGTCGTCGAACGGGTCGTGGTGGCTGCTCGGCACGTACTCACGGTACGTGTCGAGGTTCGCGCCAGCGTGACCGTCGGCGGAGATGATCGTGTACGGCTTCGTGGTAGTCGCGGTGGTCATCGTCGACTCCTGTTCGGTGACACCACGCTAGCGGTGTGGGGTAGCGGTGTGGGGTAGCGGTGTGGGGTAGCGGTGTGGGTACCGGTGTGGCGGCGACCGACCCGAACCCGCCAAGATGCGCGCCATGTTGCGAGTGGTCGTCTGGGGAACGGGCAACGCCGGGATGCCGGCAGTTCGGCAGGTGTTGCGCCATCCGCACCTCGAGCTGGTGGGCGCGATCGTGTACTCCGCGAGCAAGGCCGGTCGCGATGCAGGCGAGCTCGCCGGTCTCGAGCCGTGTGGCGTGACCACGACGCACGTCGATGCGCGCGACCCGGCGTTGGCGGCCAGCCCGGACTGCGTCGTCTACTGCGCCACGGCCGATCTCCGCCCGATGGAAGCACGCAACGACCTCGTCTCGATGCTGGAACGCGGCATCAACGTCGTCTCGACGAGCATCGTGCCGCTCGTGTATCCGCCGGCGGCGCACCCCGGCCTCACCGCGAAGCTGCAGGCCGCGTGCGAGCGCGGAAAGGCGTCGTGCTTCACGTCCGGCATCGACCCCGGCTTCGCGAACGACCTCTTTCCGCTCGCGCTCACCGGCGTCTGCGAGCGTATCGACTCGATCCGCGTGCTCGAGATCCTCAACTACGACACCTACGACCAGGCGACCGTCCTGTTCGACACGATGGGCTTCGGCCAGCCGCTCGATCACACGCCGTTGCTGCTGTACCCCGGCGCGCTCACGTTCGCGTGGGGTCCCGTCGTCCACCAGCTGGCCGCAGGCTGCGGCGTCGACATCGATCGCATCGAGGAAGTCGTCGAGAAGCGCGCCGCGCCGCGCGATATCCACGGGCCGGTCGGAACGATCGCGGAAGGCACCATGGGCGCGCTGCGCTTCGAGGTCCAGGGCTTCGTCGGCAGTGCACGCGACGCCGCACCCAAGATCGTCATCGAGCACGTCACTCGGCTCGCCGACGACCTCGCCGCCGACTGGCCGCAGCCGCCCGGCGACGGCGGCTACCGCGTGGTGGTCGAGGGATCACCGCGGTTCGTGCTCGAGCTGCAGATGGAAGGCGACGACGGCGACCACAACACAGGCGGGCTCGTCGCCACCGCCGCTCGCGTCGTGAATGCGATTCCGGCCGTGTGCGCAGCGCAGCCCGGGCTGCTCAGCGCGCTGGATCTGCCGTTGATCACGGGAAGCGGTCTGATGCGCTGACAGCCGGCACCTCACGCTGCACGCCGACGATCGCGATCGCGACGACGCGATCAGCACCGAGGTCGGAGACGACGACCTTCACGACCACCTCGCTTCGCCGCTCGCCGAGCGGAACACCGACCGCGCGCACAGGTCCAGCTCGAGATGGCGCGAGGAAGTGAACGGTTGCGTCGACGACACCGCTGGCACCCGGCACCGCTGCCCTCGCCGCCGAGTCGATCAGCGAGGCGGTCACACCGCCGTGCACGATCCCCCATGGGTTGCGCAGACCGTCGAAGACGTCGAGCTCGACACCGACGCCCGTCGGGGCCGGCCGGATCCCAAGCCATCGGTAGAAGTGATCCGCACCGGCGTCGCTCCGCTTGTTGTCGCGGTCGTGGTCGCGTTGGCCGCCGTCTGGCGGCTGGGCGTCGTGAACGAGTCGAGCCGGACGTTCCCAGACTGGTACACCGCCCTTCGGCACCAGCACGGCCGACGTGAGCGTGGCGATGGCCAGCAGTCCCTTCTCGTCGCGCGCGACGGCGTCGGTGACAACCGACGACCGGCCGGCGCGAAGCACGCCACTGCGAAACCGGACGTCGCCCACGCTCTGCCAGCGAGCGCGGCGGATCATGAGGCTCGTCGACACGACCCAACCGTGCGGAAGCGCCGCAAGGCCCGCACAGAATCCGGCAACGTTGTCGCACATCGTGAGCAAGGCACCGGTGACAAGCCCGCCGTGCGACCCGGCAAGGTGGGTTCGCGGCGACACCGTTGCCTCGAGCACCACCTCGCCGCGCTGCCAGTCGCCGACTTCGATCAAGTTCATGCCGACGTACCGCGCGACACTCCGGCCCGTCGAGGGATCGTTGACGTAGGTCACCGGCGACCGAGCCGGGCGAGCGCAACCGTCGTCGTACGCAAGGCGTGGCCGGCGTCGATGATCTCGACGCGCACGACGTCGCCCGCTCCCGCGAAGCTGGCGGTCGCCCGGATGGGCCCACCCTTGGCGAGCGCGAGGTACGCGAGCTGGAGGTCCACGGTTGCCGAGGCCCCGGCTTCGTCGAGCGTCTCGGCCGCGTACTCCGCGAGCGTCGCGAGCGCGCCACCCTGCACCGAACCGAGCGAGTTCACGACGTACGGGGTGAGATGCAGCTCACCGACTCCAGGCCCGGGCCGTTGGACTCCGAGGGCGTCGAGCAGCGGTCGCCGCAGGGTGCTGCCGTTGCTGGCCATCGTCTGGCGCTCGGACCTGCCGCCGATCTGCGGTGTGGTGAGCACCGGATTCGATGCCCGCCGCTCGAGGACCGAGAAGGTCATCGTCGCAAGTGCGACGGCACCGCCGGCAGGCTCGGACTCGATCGAGCACTCGATCACGACGGTCGTGCGCCCTGCGCGGAGCACGCGTGCGTTCGCGACGAGGGTGGTACGGTCGTCCGCGATCACCGGGTTGAGCGCGTGCACCGACAGATCGGCGGTTGCAATCCAGCCCGGCGCGGCAGCGAGCGCGGCGAGGCCACCTCCGATCACATCGACCATCGTTGCGAGGGCTCCGAGGCGTACGTGGCCGCGCGCGTCGGCGAGATGCCGCTGGGCCGGCATCCACACTCGGCTCTCGTCGGCGTGCTCGAACTCGATGCGAAGGTCGCGCAGCATGTGGTGCGGCGGCGGGTAGTCACCCGGCCCGGTCAACGTCACGGCGCCTACCTCCCGGAGGATTCAGTGTCGACCGCCTGACCTGGGCTTTCGCGCTACAACGGTGCGAATCTGAAGGGTCGTCAGATCCTATCGGTCGGCGCGGCGCGCATGCTCTACTGGCCCGATGACCGCACAGCTCCGTCCCGGCGAGGCCGAGTTCCTCGCCGGCTACGACCCTCACGCGCACCCGCCGGTCGCGCTCACGGCCGACACGGTGCTGCTCACGGTGCGCGGCGGCCAGCTTTCCGTGCTGCTCGTCGAGCGCGCGAAGCACCCGTTCCAGAACGAGTGGGCGCTGCCCGGCGGCTTCGTGGAGCACGACGAGGATCTCGACGACGCGGCGCGGCGTGAGCTCGCGGAGGAGACCGGCGTGGCCCTGGCGCCGAACCATCTCGAGCAGCTGCGGTCCTACGGCACTCCTGGCCGCGATCCGCGCATGCGCGTCGTCACGGTCGCGTACCTCGCGTTCACCGCCGTCCCCGAGGCGCCCATTGCGGGCGACGACGCGCGTCGCGCCCGGTTCTTCGCGATCGACGATCTCGCGATCGACGATGCTGCCGGGCGAAGTCGAAGCGGTGGCACATCCCTTGCGTTCGATCACGCGGACATCATCGCCGACGGCGTCGAGCGCGCTCGCTCCAAGCTCGAGTACACGACGCTCGCCACGGCATTCGTCGACGACACGTTCACGCTCGGCGAGTTGCGCCGAATCTATGAGGCCGTGTGGGGTATGCCGCTCCACGAGGCAAACTTTCGCCGCAAGGTGCTCGGTACACGAGGCTTCGTCGAACCGACGGGCGCGACGATGCCGACGGAAGGTCGGCCGGCGCAGTTGTACCGGAAGGGCGAGGCGACCTCGCTGCACCCACCCATCCTGCGGCCGAGCTGACGCGCGATGAGCAACCAGTTCTTCGAACAAGTGCGTGATGCGCTCGTCGCTGTCGTCGACGAGCGGTACGCCGACTTCGTCGGCACGTGGCACGGTTCCGGTTTGAAGATCGTGTTCGGTGATGGCGAGCGGGCCAAGGAGCACTACGAGACCCAGGTGATCCAGGCCATGGGCGCGCGCGGACGCGAGCGGGGTGCGGCGCCCGCGCTCGAGATCGGCTTTCATGCCGAGCATCCGCGCGCCGAGCGCAACGAGGCCGTGCTGGCGACGCTCAACGCGATCGAATCGAAGTGGCGCCGCCGCCTCGGACCGCAGGCGGTTGCCGGACCGTTCCTCGGCAACGATCGGTGGCGACGCCTCTCCGAAACGTGGGATGAGTTCGACCTCGACGACCCAGAGTACGCATTCGAGGTCGCCGATCGGTTGGCGATCTACATCGCGACGCTCGAGCCACTGCTGCGCAAGTGATCGCTGTCGCATTTCCGGGCTCGTTCGATCCGCCGACTGTTGCGCACCTCGCGATCGCGCACGCCGCTCACACCCACACCGCCGCCACCGTTGTGCGCTGGATCGTCTCGCGGGCTGCGCTTGGCAAGCCAGCTGCGCCGGTTCCCGAGCTCGCCGATCGGCTCGCCGTGTTGCGGCACGACGCCGACGCGTACCCATGGCTCGAAGTCGAGGTGACGGACGAACGGTTGATCTCCGAGATCGCCGCGTGCTACGACGCGGTCGTCATCGGCGCCGACAAGTGGCGGCAGATGCTCGAACCTCGGTGGTACGGCGACACTGCTGCGCGTGATCGCGAGCTCGCACGCCTGCCGCGCGTGCTCGTCGTGCCGCGCGCCGGTGATCGGCTCACCGACCTCGATCGACAGGGCGTCGAGCTCCTGGCCATCGACGAACAGCATGCATACCGTTCGTCGACACGGGCGCGTGCCGGCGACCGTTCGCTGATGCTTCCCGCGGCAAGGCACCTCGACGAACGAACGGGGGCGTGGACCGATCCAGACCGCTATCGCCGTTCGCGATCAGCCGCATCGCCGGCTCCTCCAACGGCTGCGGACCGAGCTTCGCGGCGAGCGTAATCTCAGGCCGCATGACCGTGTTCGCCGGTGACGACAAGTCAGAGCTGCAGCGCAAGGGTGAGCAGCTGTTCTGGATCGCGTGCCTCGAGACCGTCACCTACGCGCTGCTGTTCTTCTGCTGGCAGATCATCGACAGCGACGTTGGCACCAAGCTGATGGGTTGGTTCCACGGGTGGGTCGTCGCCGCGTTCGCCGTCATGGTCGTCTGGATCACCCCCGCGATCCGTTGGCGGTGGTGGTTCACGGCGCTCGTCATCGTCGGTGGGCCGCTCGGTGCGGCAGTCGTCGCCATGCGGTTGCGTCGCACCGACTGGGCTGCGCTCGACGCTCGACGCCGAACCGAGCGCCTCGCGCGCGCCGAGCACGAGCGCGCGGTTTCCTAGCCCATGGTCTCGCTGCGGGCTCGCCACAAGTTCTCCGCTCCGATCGAGGTGGTGATCGGCGCGCTCGGTGATCCCGATTACCACAGTTCGCTCGACTTGCCAGATGTCGAAGCACCCCAGATCGTGACATGCGGCCACGACGGCCCTCGCGTGGTGATCGACGTTCGCTACGAGTTCACGGGCCGGCTCGATCCGGTGGCGCGCCGTATCGTCGGGCGCGAGCGGGTGGCGTGGATCCAATCCCTGTCGCTCGATCCGATCACGCGCCGGGGCGAACTACGGATCACACCCGAGCTGCGCGGTGTGCGGATCACGTGCGGCGCGGCGCTGGCGTTCGTCGCGGCAGAGGACGGCGGTTGCACTCGAACGCTCGACGGTGAGCTGAAGGTGCACGTCCCGATCGTCGGTGGGCGCGCCGAGGCGTCGATCGCGCCTGGCATCCTGCGCCGCATCGATGTCGAGGCCGAAGCGTTGGAGCGCTGGGTCGCTCGCTGATCCTCAGTCGAGGATGCCAGCACCGCCGAAGAAGTCCGCCTGCTGCGCCGAGTCGCCGACGCTGGGAGTGTCCTGCGTCCAGAGTGCCGTGCTCGAGCTGATAAGCCCCAACGCGCTGCCGCCAAACACATGCCCCGCGCCGGCGTCGGTGATCGCGCCGACGTCCTCGAAGGGCACGCCGACGAACAGTCCGTCGAGACCGTCGCCATTGCCGTCGACCGCGAACAGGTACTCGCCGAACGCGTCGAAGGGTTCGGCCTGATCGACGACATTGGACGTGTTCTGGGTGAGCTGCACGCCCGGGATCGCGCCTCCGAGCAGGGTGTCGCCCCCATACATCGTGACGACCGCGCCCGAGTTCGCCGCGCCCGGCATGTCGGCGTTTGGAGCGCCGATGGCGAGATCGTGACGGCCATCGCCGTTGAAGTCGCCGCGACCGAGCGCCGCGCCGAAGCTCGTGTTGGCCTGCAGCCGCCCCGCGACACCGGTGCTCCGCTGCGTGAACATCACGGAGGCGCCGGGCACGAGGCCGGCGACGCTTCCAGGGATCACGACGATCGCGCCGGCATTCGGGACCGAGCCGACCGCTTCGCCGCGTGCGCCGATCACGAGGTCGCCGAAGCGACGCGCGTCGAACAGGCCGATCGTCAGGGCGACACCGAACTCGTCGTCGCGCTCGCTGAGCCCCTTGACGCCGTCGAGACCTTGCACGAGAAGCTGCGTGCCCGTCGCCGCCAACCCCGCGTGCGTGCCGTACAACACGGTGACGGCTCCCGCATGCGATGCCGAGCCAACACCCTCTTGTGGCGCGCCGATCGCGAGGTCTGCGCGGCTGTCGCCGTCGAGGTCGCCGGCCGCGAGGGCGAAACCGAACAGGTCACCGAGCTCAGGACCTCCCGCAAGGCCGCCGGCGCCCTGGGCGAACACCCGGCTACCCGTCGCGCTCAGGCCGGCGCCGGTGCCGTAGAGCACGGTGACCGTTCCGCCCCGAGTTCCGCCGGCGTCGAGCGACGCGTCGACCGGCGCGCCGATCGCAAGGTCGTCGTCGCCGTCGAAATCGAAGTCGCCGGCGGCGAGCGCGGTACCGAAACCGTCGAGTTGCGAAGGGTCGCCGCCGATGTCCGGCGTGTTCTGCCAGAACAACTGGTTGCGGAGGCTGGTGAGACCGTCCGCCGTGCCGTACAACACGTTGACAGCACCGGTGTTGCTCAATTCGCCGGGCGCGCCGATCGCAAGGTCGTCGAAACCGTCGCCGTCGAAGTCGCCGGCCGCCGTCGCAGCGCCGAACCGGTCATTCGTTTCGGCGCTGTCGCGCACGCCCGGCGAGTCCTGGGACCACAGCTGCGAACCGGCGGTGACAAGGCCGCCGCTGCTGCCATAGAAGACGTGGACCGCGCCCGCCTTGGCGGCGCCGCCGATCGCCTCTCCGGTGACGGGCACGACGAGATCGCCGCGCTGATCGCCGTCGAAGTCCGGGCGCGCATCGGCCGCAGCGTGCGCGACGCGCTGATCGCCGACGACCGGAACAACGGCGAGCAACACGACGGCGAGCACCAGGAGAAGACGACGCATGATCATGCAACGTACCGGACCCATCGCGGCATTACGCGGCGCGTGCGACGTGGCTATGAGCGAGGGCCCTTCTTCGCCCTGGTGACCTTCGCGCGTTCTCCCTGGTCGAGCACACCCTTGCGGAGTCTGATGTGCATCGGCGTCACCTCGACACACTCGTCGTCGGCGATGAACTCCAACGCCTGCTCGAGGTTCAGCAGCCGAGGCGGTGTCAGGCGTTCGAAGTTGTCGCTGCCTGCCGCCCGCATGTTCGTCAGCTTCTTCTCCTTGGTCGGGTTCACGTCCATGTCTTCTCGCCGCGCGTTCTCGCCGATGATCATCCCTTCGTAGACATCGACGCCCGGACCGAGAAACAGCGCGCCTCGTTCCTGCAGCGACAGCAGCGTGTAGCCGGTCGTCAGACCGCTTCGATCGGCGACGAGGCTGCCGGTCGGGCGCGTCCGCAACTCACCAAACCACGGCGCCCATCCCTCGAAGACGTGGTGCAGGATTCCGGTTCCGCGCGTCTCGGTGAGGAACTCCGTGCGGAACCCGATCAACCCGCGCGCTGGGACGATGAAATCCAACCGCACCCATCCGGTGCCATGGTTCACCATCTGCTCCATGCGGCCCTTGCGCAGCGCGAGGAGTTGGGTCACGACCCCGAGGTACTCCTCGGGCACGTCGATGCTGACGCGCTCGATCGGCTCGTGCACCTTGCCGTGGATCTCGCGCACGACGACACGCGGCTTCCCCACCGTGACCTCGAAACCCTCGCGTCGCATGAGCTCGACGAGCACTGCCAACTGCAGCTCGCCCCGACCTTGCACTTCCCACGAGTCGGGTTGGGCCGTCTCGAGCACCCGCAGGCTCACGTTGCCGACGAGCTCGGCGTCGAGCCGGTTCTTCAGCAGCCGGGCCGTGAGCTTGGTGCCGCCGTCGCGGCCCGAGAGCGGCGAGGTGTTGATGCCGATCGTCATGGAGATGCTGGGCTCGTCGACGGTGATGACCGGGAGGGGCCGCGGGTCGTCGGGATCGGCGAGGGTCTCACCGATCGTGATCTCGGCGATGCCGCTGACGGCGATGATCTCTCCGGGGCCGGCCTCGTCCACCTCGATGCGGTCGAGCGCATCGGTGACGTAGACGTCCCCGATCCGCACGCGGTCGATCCTGTCGTCGCGCCGGCACCACGCGACGACCTGGCCGCGCTTGATGATGCCGTGCTGGACACGGCACAGGGCCAACCGGCCGATGTACGGAGAGGCGTCGAGGTTGGTGACGAGCGCCTGCAGCGGATGGTCGGCGTCGTAGGTCGGCGCAGGAACGTGCTCGACGAGCAGGTCGAGCAGCGGTCGCAGCGACGTTCCCGCCGCGTCGGGATCGAGCGACGCCTCGCCTGCCCGCGCATTGCAGTACACGATCGGGAAGTCGATCTGGTGCTCGTCGGCGTCGAGGTCGAGAAAGAGGTCGTACACCTCGTCGACCACCTCGGCGACGCGAGCGTCGGGCCGGTCGACCTTGTTGACCACGAGGATGACCGGCAGGCGGCGCTCCAACGCCTTGCGCAGGACGAAGCGCGTTTGGGGTAGCGGCCCTTCGCTGGCATCGACGAGGAGGAGCACGCCGTCGACCATCGTGATGCCGCGCTCGACCTCGCCCCCGAAGTCTGCGTGGCCGGGCGTGTCGATGATGTTGATCTTGACGGCGCCGTGGCAGATGGCCGTGTTCTTGGCGAGAATCGTGATGCCCTTCTCGCGCTCGAGGTCCATCGAGTCCATCACCCGCTCCGCAACGTCCTGGTTCGCGCGGAACGCACCCGACTGCCAGAGCATCGCGTCGACGAGGGTCGTCTTGCCGTGATCGACGTGCGCGACGATCGCCACATTTCGCAGATCTTCACGTCGCACCGAGCCCATGAGCCCAACGACGATACCCGCCCCCATGCGTGTCCCACCGATTGGCGGCTGTCACGCTGATGCGCGGCATACCGCAAAACCGTGGGACAGCTCTGGTTCGAGAACGGTGCTGCGCGCGAGACTCACGCTCCTTCCCCCGCCTTCCCCCGTCACGGTTGATGCAATTCGACGCGAAGCGGGGACCGTCTTGGCGACGTCGGCGCAATGGCGCGAACTCCAACGCATCGCTCGCCGCCAACGTGGACTGTTCACCATCCGGCAAGCGCTCGACACAGGGTTCACACGTTGGGCCGTGCGCTGTCGCCTCGAGCGCGACGAATGGGAAGAGGTCGTTCCCCGCGTGCTGCGGGCTGCGACAGGCGCGCGACTCGACTGGGTGACCCGGCTCGAGGCAGAACAGTTGGCGACGGGTGCGTTGGCGACCGGGTGGTCCGCACTCGCCATGTTCGACCTCGCGGTACCGCCGTCAACGCCCGAACTGCTGGTGTGTCGGTCGAAGCGAAACCTCGAGCGCGTACGACTGCACTCGACGCTGATTCTGCCCCTATCCGACATCGTTCGCGTCGACGGGATCTCCTGCACGGCCATCCCGCGCTCGATCACGATGGCCGCGAACACCATGACCGATCGGAACGCGCAACTGCTGGTCACCAAGGTCATCGCCCGCCAGCGCGCGCCGCGCGACGCGATCGCTCGTCGCGCCGCATCACTCTCGCACCTCTCGACACCCGGTCCGCGCCGTGTGCTGCGAGCGCTGGCACACATCGATCCCGCGATCGACCGCGCGCGGAACGAGTGGGAGGCGCTGCTCGTTGAAGCATGCAACGAGTTCGGGATACCAACCCCGATCCTCAACTACCCGGTGAAGCTCGACGGTCGGACGCGCTACCTCGATGCCGCGTGGCCGCAGCCGTTCGTGTTCTCCGAATACGACGGGTTCCTCGAGCATCTCCTTTCACGCGAACGATTCGAAGACGACAGGGTCCGGCAGAACGACGCGGTGGCCGCGGGCTGGCTGCCATTCCGGTTCACGGCTGGTCAGCTGCGGCCGCCGCTCCGCGCCAAGGAGTTCGGCAAGCTTGCTCGCGCCGTGGTCGGACGCTCCGCGACGGCGAAATCGTGAGCTGTCACACCAAGTGGCGGCATACCGCGACTTGATGGGACACCCGCACAACGGTGGGACAGCCAGGACAAGGCCTCTAGTCGTGGGCTAGTCGGGGGCGGGGAGGCCGAAGTGCTTGGCGAGCATCTGGGTCGCGAGGTTGTTGGTCTCCATCGGACCGAGCTCGTCGGGGTTCGCTCCGTGCGCGACGTTGCTCTGCACCACACGCATCATGATCGCGGCGAACCAGACCATCGTGAACACGGTGTACCACTCGAGGTGCTCGGCCTTGCGTCCCACGAGCTCCTCCCACCGAGCGATCGCCTCGACATCCGATGTGAAGCCCGTGAGCCGCGGGATGCCGATCGCTTCCGTGAAGTGCTTGTCGAACCAGAGGTACCACGCGAGATCGAACTCGGGGTTGCCGATTCGCGCCATCTCCCAGTCGAACACCGCTTGCACACGGAAGTCGTCGCCGAACATGAGATTGCCGAGCCTGGCGTCGCCCCAACAGAAGCCGAGCAGGTGATCGTCGTTCGGTTGATTGTCGTCGAGCCAGCGCCACGCGTGCTCAACACACGCGACCCGCTTGCGTGCCGCCCACTCGTAGTAGCGGCGTTGCCAGCCCATGAGCTGCTCTTGTCCGAGTGCGCCGTACTGCCGTCGATCGAGCTCATCGAGGTCCGCTGCACGCCAGTCGATCGCGGCGATCTTCGCCAGCGTGTCGATCCCGTCGAGCCACATCGTGCGACGCTCGTCGGCGGTCGCGTCCGTGACCCAGCCGCCCAGCGTGTACGGAGGGTTGTCGGCGGGGACCCGTCCCGAGAGACGCTCCATCGCGAAGAACGGAGCACCGAGCACCGACGTGTCCTCTTCGAGCCAGAACGTGTTCGGCACCCTCACGTCGGACACGCGACCGACCGCCTCGATGATCCGGTACTGCACCCCGATCTCGTAGGTCTCGAAGACCGCCTCTCCCATCGGCGCGGCGCGCACGACGAACCCTTGCCGGCGTGGCGCTCCCGCGGCAGTCCACGTGGCGTCGAAGATGATCGTGTCGGAGCTGAACCCCGAGACCTCCGATGCGCCCGCGACGTGGATCTCGATACCTGACGCATCGGGCATCTTCGACGCGAGCCAGCCTGCCAGCGCGCGCTTGGCCGCGTCCGGGTCACGCTTCTGGATGATCGCCAACCGTCTCCCCCTCGCGCGCGATGGCCCCCATCCGGCCCTCCCGGAAATCGTCGAACGCCTCGACGATCTGCTCCTTCGTGTTCATGACGAAGGGGCCATATCGGACCACCGGCTCGCGCAGGGGACGGCCGGCGAGGATGATCGCGTCGAGACCGCGGTCGCCGGCGCGCGCGCCGAGTGGCGCCTCGCCGGGATCGAACACGGCCAGCTGGGCACGCCCCGCCTGGACGGCGTCCGGCCCGAGCTCCGCGGAACCGCCCAGCACGTAGACGACGGCGTTCGTGTCGCTCGGCAACGGAATCTCGAGCTCGCGATGGGCGTCGACTCGGGCGTGCGCATACACGATCGGGACGTACGTGTCGCCGGGTCCGGACACGCCGAGGACGTCACCGGCGATCACGGTGAGGGTGAAGCCGTCGCCCCGCGCGACCGGGAGCTCGGCGGCGCGCAGATCCTGATATCGAGGCGACACCATCTTCTGTGCGGCAGGGAGGTTCACCCACAGCTGCACGCCGTGCACGCGTCCGCCGGTCTCCTGCAGCGAGCGCGCCGGCATCTCGGAGTGGACGACACCAGCGCCCGCTGTCATCCACTGCACGTCGCCGGTACCGATCGATCCGCGATTGCCGGCGCTGTCCTCGTGCTCGAACTCGCCCTCGAGGACGTAGGTCACGGTCTCGAATCCGCGGTGGGGGTGGTCGGGCGCGCCCTTCGCCTCGCCCGGCCGCAACTCGACCGGACCCATCTCGTCGAGCAACAGGAACGGGTCGACCATCGCGAGGCTCGGCGTCGGGAACGGGCGATGCACGAGGAAGCCCTCGCCCTCGAACGTCTCGAGCGCGTCGACGATCGCGACGACCTTCCGGGTCCTCGTGAGGTCAGGCATCGGGGTGGGTGGGAAACGGCACGGACGTTGCGTCGACGCCGTCGTCGCGCTCGGTGCGACACGAGTTCAACGCCATCGCGACGAGATGATACTGACCGACCGTGAACACCAGGTCGAGCATCTGCTGCTCTGTGTAGTGCTGCTCGAGCGCCCGCCAGGTCACCGCGCCGACACATGCCTTCTCGTGCAGCTCGTCGGCGGCCCGCAACAGCAGCGCGTCGAGCTCCGACCATCCTTCTGCACCAGCGCCGTACGTGACAGCGGCGATCTCGACGTCGGTGATCGCGCACGCGCGTGCGATCGCGACGTGCTGACCCCACTCGTACGGCGACCGGCAGTTCCAGCCAGTGCGGAGGATCAGTAGCTCTCGATCACGCGGTGGGAGCGTGCTCTTCGCCATGACATGGTTGCCGAAGACGAGCCACCGCTTCATGAGCTTCGGGTGGTGGGCGAGCGTGGCGAACACGTTCAGCGTGCCACCGCCCGGCGCCGCCGGGTTGCCGGCGATGGCGGCGATCTCGGGGTCCCACTCGGTCACGGGAAGCGGGCGAACGAAGGGCTCGGCGTCGGTACTCACACCTTCACCAACAGCTTGCCGGTGTTGCCGCCGGTGAACAGCAGGTTGATGGCGGTGGGCGCCGCTTCGAGCCCGTCGATGATCTGCACGCGGTTCACGAGCTTGCCGGCCTCCATCCATTCGTGCATCGCCAGCATGGCCTCGAGCGCGCGTGGCAAGTAGTCGATCACGATGAAGCCCTCGACGCGCGCCCGCATCGGCACGATGTTGAACCAGTTCTTCGGCCCGGGAACAGCTTCGGTCTCGTTGTACTGGCTGATGGCACCGCAGGCAATCACCCGCGCGCGGAGCGCGAGACGGGCGAGGCACTCGTCGAGGATCTCGCCACCGACGTTGTCGAAGTAGATGTCGATTCCATCCGGGCAGAGCGCGTCGAGGCGCTCACCGACCTTCTCGGTCTTGTAGTTGACACATGCATCGGCGCCGAGCTCCTCGACCCAACGGCACTTCTCGTCGCTGCCGGCGAGCCCGACAACACGGCACCCTGCGATGCGGCCGAGCTGCACAACGACTGATCCCACCCCACCGGCAGCGCCGGAGACGACGAGGGTCTCGCCCGCTTTTGGTCGTCCGAGGTCGAACAGCCCGAAGTACGCGGTGAGCCCGGTCGTTCCGAACACGCTGAGCGCGTCGACGGTGTCGACGGTGTCGGGCAGCACCTGCGCGAGCACGTCAGCGCCGATCACCGCGTAGTCCTGCCACCCCGTCAGGCCGAAGACGCGCGCGCCGACTGGATACGCGTCGTTGCGCGATGCCACGACCGTGCCCGCGCCTCCACTGCGGACGACATCGCCGATCGGCACTGCCGGGAGGTAGGAGTCGTGGCTGATCCACCCTCGTTGCGTCGGATCGAGTGACAGGTACTCCACCCGCACGACCGCTTCGCCGGCCCCGGGCTCCGGCACCGCCGCGGTGACGAGCTCGAAGCAGTCGTCGGTGATCATGCCGACCGGCCGCTTGCGCAACAGAATCCGTCGGTTCGTCTGCATGCGGGCACCATAACCTCCCCCGGATGT
>Ga0247727_10005000_pt1 | contig 27400 bp, 19 predicted proteins | sample WisWelCaveWW1625_FD_202498 | JGI IMG/M metagenome (GOLD analysis project Ga0247727, IMG submission 202498) | Biofilm microbial communities from Wishing Well Cave, Virginia, United States - WW16-25 | ecosystem: Environmental > Aquatic > Deep subsurface > Groundwater > Cave microbial mat | place...
GCTCCAGGCGCTCCTGCACGATCTCCATGTGCAGCAGCCCCAGGAAGCCGCAGCGAAAGCCCGGCCCCAGCGCGACGCTCGATTCCGGCTCGAAGGCGAGCGACGCGTCGTTGAGCTGGAGCTTCTCCAGCGCCTCGCGCAGCGGGCTGTAGTCGTTCGGCTGGGTAGGGTAGACACCGGCGAAGACCATCGGCTTCGCCGGGCGGTAGCCGGCCAGCGGTTCGACGGCAGCGCCCTCGGCCGTCGTCAGCGTGTCGCCGACGCGGCACTGGCGCACGTCCTTGAGGCCGGTGGCCACGTAGCCGACCTCGCCGCTGGCGAGGCGGCCCGTCGGCGTCAGCTCGGGCGTGAAGACGCCTACCTCCAGCGCCTCGATGTCGCGGTCAGTCGACATAAGATGGAGCGCCCGCTGCGGCTCGACGGCGCCGTCGACGACGCGCAGGTAGGCGATGACCCCTTTGTAGGGGTCATACTTTGAATCGAAGACGAGCGCCCGGAGCGCGCCCTGGGCGTCGCCGCCGGGCGCGGGCACGCGGCGCACCACCTCCTCCAGCACCTCGCGCGTGCCGGTGCCTTCCTTGGCCGAGGCGAGGAGCACCTCGTCGCGCGGGAAGCCGAGCACATCGGAGACCTGCTGCGCGACGGCCTCCGGCTCGGCGCCCGGCAGGTCGATCTTGTTGACGACCGGGATGATCGTCAGGTCGTGGTCCAGGGCGACGTAGACGTTGGCGATCGTCTGTGCTTGGATGCCCTGCGTCGCGTCGACGACGAGCACGGCGCCCTCGCACGCCGCCAGCGCCCGCGACACCTCGTACGAAAAGTCGACGTGGCCCGGCGTGTCGATCAGGTTGAGCTGGTACTCCTGGCCGTCGGCGCTGCGAAAGGGCAGGCGCACGGCCTTCGCCTTGATCGTCACGCCCTTCTCGCGCTCCAGCTCCATCGAGTCGAGCACCTGTTCGATCTGCCCGCCCCGCGCCGCGCGACCCTCGACCCTCGAGCCATCGAGCAGGCCCGTGATCTCGAGGAAGCGATCGGCCAGCGTCGACTTGCCGTGATCGATGTGGGCGATGATACAGAAGTTGCGGATGCGATCGCGCTGCATGCTATCGGTGCATGGTAGCACGGCCTCAACGCGACTACTGGCGCGGGTGCACCCCGTCTGGTTCAGGGTTAGCAGGGTGCTGAAGAAGGAGGCGGAGGAGGGGGTACCGTGGGCTTGCCCCTTGCCGGCGGTCTGGGGGTGTCCCCCAGATTCAAACTACTTGTCTGGGCGGGTGGGTGGGAAGAAGGACGTTGCTTTCTGAGAGGTGCTCAGAGTGCTCCTCCAATTTTGTTCCGTGTGGATGAAATCGGTTTGCGGCAGAGCGAACCCCGGCCTGACGGCCACCCCTCTCTCGCGAGTGGGAGACGGGCAGGGGTGAGCGGGGAGTCTTGAGCAGCTGCGCGAAGCGCGCGTTTGGCCGAAGAGCTTAACCCGCCAGCGCCTGCAGTTCAGCGTTCGTTTGCCGAACGTGCAGAGCAAGTTTCTTGGCTAGGTTCTCGAGGAGGACCGCGCGAACCTTCGGCGCGATCGCATCCAGCCGGTCGAAGTCACTGACGTGCAATTCGTAGTACTCGACGTCGGTATCCGCGATCACGTCCGCCGTCCGAACAGCCTCACCGAGCATCGACATCTCACCAACGGACATTCCAGCGGAGAGCGCGGCGACCCGTAGGTTCCGACCGCCGCCACGATCCAACGTGATGCTGACATCGCCACGAGTAAGGAGCAGGATGCTCGTTCCATTTTCGCCTGCGCTGATGATTCGTTCGCCCGCGGACGCGCGCCCGTATTCCAGGATCGAACAAAGTTCGTCCAGCCCCTCCTCGTCTAGGCCGCGGCAGAGCTCATTCTCCGCGAGCGACACGGCGCGGTCCTGGCTGCCCGCTGTCTGTTCGGCTTCGAGGAGGCGGTTCTCGCACCACTCGAGCGCGCGGTCTCGGTCCGGGGCAATCGCGACGGCGTTCGTCTCCGCGGCGAGCGCGACGAGCTGCGCGGCGAACTCCGGTAGGTGCGCAATATCCGAGAGGGCGATCTGCTTGCCCGCGCCGATCAGGGCCGATAGGAGGTCTGACAGGACCACCTGGGCGCCCCGCTCGACCTGTTCGACCAGTCGAAAGTCCACGGCGATGAATTCGAACGTTTCGGCGTCAGCGACCGCATCACGAGAGAACTTGTCGGCCGAAGCGAAAGCCAGGTCGCCCTGGAGCTCGTAGACGCGAATGCGCTGGCCCTGAGCCGCAAGCGACTCGGCGAGGGATCGGGAGCGTACCCGCTTCGATCGGACGGTTGTCGCGTCGTACGTCGCGCGGATCGCGGAGCGAGCCAAATTCGGGACGCTCAACATGTGCAGGCGGAAGGTCCGGGAGAGGGCGCCGCACACCGCGAGGCCCCGAACGCTGTTTCCGCGCTCGTCGAGGCGCGGTGAGAAGACGCCAACGCCGAACTGGCCGGGCAGGATCGCGAGCAAGCCGCCGCTGACGCCGCTCTTCGCGGGCATGCCGACCAGGTACGTCCACTCGCCCGCGTAGTCGTACATGCCGCAGGAGGTCATAACGCTGAGCACGCTCTCCACATAGCCACTCGAAAGGGCCCGTACGCCGGTGACAGGGTGGACGCCACCGTTCGCCAGGGTAGCGGCCATGAACGCCAGGTCGCGGCAGGTGACGGACGCCGAACACTGCCGGAAGTAGAGATCGAGCGCAGCGTCAGGGTCACCGCCCAGGATGTCGAACCCGCGTAGCAGGTGACTAATCGCCCGGTTGCGGTGCCCGGTATCGCGCTCCGAGCGGTAGACGTCCTCGTCGATCTGGACCTCTCGTCCTACGTAGCGGGAGAGCATCTCGATCAAAGCGGCGAGCGGGTCGGTTGCGGCCGCGTCGAGGACCATGCCGGTCGTCGCGATGGCTCCCGCGTTGATCATCGGGTTGGAGGGCGTCCCCGCGGATGGGTCAACGCTGATCGCATTGAACGCGTCGCCGGTCGGTTCGAGGCCGACCTTCGCGAGCACGCGATCCGCGCCGGCGCTTTCCAGGGCAAGCCCGTAGACGAACGGTTTCGCGATGGACTGGATGGTGAACGATACGTCAACGTCGCCCGCGGCGTATTCATGACCGTCGATCATGACCAGGGAGATGCCAAACCACTCGGGGTTGGCCTTGGAAAGCTCAGGGATGTACGTCGCGACGTCGCCCTCGCGAAGTGGCGCAAATTGTTCGTGGAGGCTGTTCACCACCCGTTGCACGGGTACCAGGATGCTGCGGCTGGCAACCATCCGCGTCTGTTGCTCCTTGTTTCGCCGATCGCGGCAGAACTTGCCTCATTGTCCCGCCACGAAGTTACAAGGCGATTGCCGAGGCGTTACGTTCGTGTTACGGACGGCGCTCGAGCAGGAGTGAAGCCGCTACCTAACAGGGTGGTGAAAAACTCTCTCAGGAACCAATGTCTCTCTTCCCACCCACCCGCCCTGAGAGGTTTGTTTGAATCTGGGGGACACCCCCAGACCCCCGGCAGAAGGGCTGCGCCCCTCTGCACTCCCCTTGTTCGGCAGCCTGCCAGGAGTTCGCGCTTATTCCACCGTCACCGTCTTCGCCAGGTTGCGCGGCTGGTCGACGTCGCAGCCGCGGCGAACGGCGATGTGGTAGGCGAGGAGCTGCAGCGGCAGCACCGTCAACAGCGGCAGCAGCAGCGGCGGCGCCGCCGACACCGAGATCGCCGCGTCGGCCTTCGCGGCCAACTCATCGTCGCCGTCGTTCAGCAGCGCGATCACCGTGCCGTCGCGCGCGCGCACCTGCTCGATGTTGGAGAGCATCTTCTCGCGCAGGCCGTCGCGGACGGCGATGGCGACGGTGGGCATCGTCTCATCGATCAGGGCGATGGGACCGTGCTTCATCTCGCCGGCGGGGTAGCCTTCGGCGTGGATGTAGCTGACCTCCTTCAGCTTCAGCGCCCCTTCCAGCGCGATCGGGTGCTGGAGGCCGCGGCCCAGGAAGAGGAAGTGCTGGTAGCGGAAGAAGCGGTGCGCCAGCTCCTCGATCGCCGGCTCGCGCTCCAGGACACGGCCCATCAGGTCCGGCACGTGGGCGAGCGGCGCGACGAGCTCCGCCAGCCTCGCCTCGTCCAGCGTGCCGCGGGCCCGGCCGACATGGCAGGCGAGCAGGTAGAGCGCGACGATGGAGGCCGTCAGCGTCTTCGTGCTGGCGACGCCGATCTCCGGCCCGCAGCGCGTGAGCAGCGCGCCATCCGCCAGACGCGTCGACTGCGCGCCCGGCGTGTTGCAGATGGTGATCTGCAGCGCACCGCGCTCCTTCGCCTCGTGCATCGCCTCCAGAGTATCGACCGTCTCGCCGGATTGCGCGACCGAGACGACGAGCGTCTCCGGGCCGAGGAGCAGCTCGCGATAACGGAACTCCGAGGCGTTGTCGACCTCCGCCGGCAGGCCCGCGATCGCCTCGAAGTAGTGACGGCCGACCATCGCCGCGTGCAGGCTGGTGCCCATCGCGATGAGCGTGACGCGCTGCACGGAACGGAGCGCCTCCTCCGAGACGCCCAGCTCGCCGAGATCGACGGCCGGCGGGTCGAACAGCACGCGGCCCCGGAAGGTATCGAGCACGCATTCGGGCTGTTCCAAAATCTCCTTGATCATAAAGTGCTTGTAGATGCCCTTGGCGGCGGCGACCGGGTCGAGCGGCACCGTCTGCGCTGCCTTCGCGATCTCGCCGCCCTGCGCGTCCCAGTAGCGAACGCCTTCGACCGTCAGCTCGGCCAGCTCGCCGTCGCCCAGGAAGGCGACGCGTCGCGTCTCCGGCAGCAGCGCCGGCAGGTCGCTCGCGACGAAGTGCTCGTGCTGCCCGTAGCCGATGACGACGCCGCCGGCGTTGCCGAGCCGCGCGGCCACCAGCCGCCCCGGGTGCCGGCGGCTGAGCGCGACGATCGCCTGCGACCCCTGAACGCGCCCGATGGCGCTCCGGAGCGCGGCCGGCAGGTCGTCGCTGTCGCGCAGGTGCGACTCAATCAGGTGGGCGAGCACCTCCGTATCCGTCTCCGACGTGAAGCGGTGGCCCTGGGCCGCTAGCTCGCGCCGCAGCTCCAGGTAGTTCTCGACGATGCCGTTGTGGACGACGGCGACCTCGCCGCTGCAGTCCAGGTGGGGGTGGGCGTTCTCGTCGCTGGGCCTGCCGTGCGTCGCCCAGCGGGTATGCGCCAGCCCGAGCGTTCCCGGGGGGTAAACGCCCTCCAGGCTGGCGACCAGGTTCTTCAGCTTGCCGGTGTGCTTGCCGACGTGGAGCCGGCCGTCGCCGTCGAGGATAGCGAAGCCGGCGCTATCGTAACCCCGGTATTCCAGCCGCTGGAGGCCTTCCAGCAGCAGGGGCCCCGCCTCCCGCGAGCCGGCGTATCCGATGATGCCGCACATGCAGCGCTCCTTCCTGCCACGTCAGGCAGCGATGTTAATGAGGCCGGACGTCTGAGTAGTGGTGTGCGTATGCTTCGTGGTTCGCCGCTGGGGAACGCCAGACACGGCATACTTGCTGAAGGGGGCCAGCCTCACTGCGCTCATCGAGAGAGTGGTCAAACGAGCCTGAACTCCCCCTGCCGGTCTACTTTGCAGATGAACGGCCGCGGGGTCACGCCGAAATACTCCTCCATCTTGTCCAGTGTCTTAGCCAACAGCTTTAGGTATTCCCATTTCGTGAGGTCTTGCTTCTGGTGGATGATGAAACAGCCAACCCTATTCCTGATGATGGCTGCTCGCTCGCCAGGGCGCGTGCGAACCTTCTTGTCTCGGAGGATGACAAGCCAATCATTTTGACCGGCTATCGGAAGCCAGACTGTCTCCGGCGTTGCGTGGGGGAACTTATCTTCAAGCCAATGGACATCGTCCCGAACTTGCTTTAGGGCCTCCGCCACACCCTTGGGGATGGAGCGATCGATGAAGATCATGCAGCACGTTTCATCGCTCGATCCACTTCAAAACGAAGAGCTTCGTCTATTTGACTGGGAGAGATGTTGAAATCCTCCGCAATCTCTTGGGTCGACTCACCGACGTTCCATCTCTCAAATATGATCTCTGTTCGAATGCCTGAATCGGCAATGACGGGAAGTCCGAATGCGTACTCAGGATCAATAACAACTAACTTATGCCTGCCAAGAGGCCACCAGCGCCTAGCGAGGCGATGATGCTCGGAATAATCCAGCGTTTCCAAGAACGGCCACAGGACTTCATCCCAAGCACGCTGTCCTTTGCTGTGCAGCACGTTGACAAGCTTCCCACCGGCCTGAACGAAGGCGTCATGGCCATCGAGCTTAAAGATCTCCGTGGTCAGCGGCCGCTGAACATTCAGAATATCCTGAGTGTTGATGACGATTGTGCGAATCTGTCCAAGGGTGTAGCCGAACGACTTGAGCCCTCCGATAGCCACCACCTCTACCAGATCGATGAATGACACGCCGCCTTCTTCTCGACCGGATTCTGGCGTTACCGGAGGCCGCCTTACTCGTTTCGAGCCTGATTTCTTGTATTCGTACCCGGCGAGCCAGCGCCTGGCAGTGCCCCTCGTGACCCCAGCTAGATAGTCGGCTTCAGAATAGCCGTAGAGGGGCAAGTGCAGGAATTGGTCGGAGACCTCGTTGTCGTTCATCCTATACGGCGCCTACCTCCCAAGTTCGGCAGCCCACACAGCTTTGAGTCGTCGTAGGTCGGTCGTCTGTCGGTCCCATTAGGCCGGCGCCAGTTCGCGAAGGCGGGCGACGACGGCGTCGATGGCGTCGTCCGGCGTCGAGGCGCCGGCCGTGACGCCGACGCGCCGGTGGCCCGCGAGCCACCTGCCATCGATCTCGTCCGCCGACTCCACATGGTAGGTTTCGATGCCCTCCTCGCGGGCGACGTCGGCCAGGTGGCGGGTGTTGGCGCTCTCCCGCCCGCCGATGACGACCATCAGGTCGACGTCGTGCGCCAGCTCCTGAGCCGCCGCTTGCTGGCTGGTCGTGGCGTTGCAGAGCGTGTTGATCACGCGCAGCTCGCTGATCCGGTCCATTCGACGCTCCAGCAGCGCGCGAACGAATTCGGCGAAGTGCGCCTCCGTCTCCGTCGTCTGCGAGAGCACGCCCAGGCGGCTCGGCAGGTCGTCTGGCAGTGTGTCGAGCGCGTCGACGCTGGGGATGGCGAATGCCTTGCCCGGCGCCCAACCCAGCACCCCGCGCACCTCCTTGTGGTTCGGGTCGCCGAAGACGATGACGGCGAAGCCGTCGTCGGCCAGCCGCTTCGCCCACTGCTGCGAGCGGGTGACGATGGGGCAGGTGGTATCGACGATCGTGGCGCCGCGCTCCTCGAGCTCGCGCACCACCGACTCGCTCACGCCGTGGGCGGTGATCGCCACCGGACGCGTGTCCACCTGCTCGAGCATCGTAATCACATCGACGCCGCGATCCTTGAGGCGCTCGACGACCTGAGGGTTGTGGACGGTGTTGCCCAACGAGACCATCTCGCCGACGCGCCCGCCCGCCTCCTCCATCATCTCGACGGCGCGGCGCACCCCGAAGCAGAAACCCATATCGCGGGCGAGGACGATCTCCATGGCGTTTCCAGTATACCGGTTGCCCGGACTAGCAGGCTGCTGAAAAAAGGGGGAGTGCAGAGGGGCGCAGCCCTTCTGCCGGGGGCCTGGGGGTGTCCCCCAGATTCAAACAGACCTCTCAGGGCGGGTGGGTGGGAGGAGAGACATAGGTTCCTGCGAGTTTTTTTCAGCAGCCTGCTAGGGGCGCGCCTGCGCGGCCGAAGGCTGCGCCGGCTTCGCTACGGGCGGATCAGCGTAGGCGCCGCGGTACTCGGGCGGCAAGAGCGCCGCGATGTGGCGCATGATGACGCCGGTCGCCTGGGCCGCGGCCTCGCTCGTCACGCGTTCGACGGGTGGCAGCCGGAACGGCTCGCCGATGACGATGCGGATGCGGCGGATCGAGAGCGGTTTGAGGAAAATCCAGGGCCAGGTGATGGCCTCGCTGCCGGTGACGGCGACCGGTAGGATGGGCGCGCCCGTGCGCAGCGCGATGATCGCCGTGCCGGGGTGTCCCTCGCCCAGGCCGCCGGTGCGGCTGCGCGTGCCCTCAGGGAACATCACCAGCATCTTGCCCTCCGCTAGCACATCGGATGCCATGCGCAGCGCGGCCAGGTCGGCCTTGCCGCGACGGACGGGAAACGCGCCGAAGATGCGGAAGGCCGGGCCCAAGATAGGCCAGCGGATCATCTCGCGCTTCGCCATGTACGTCGGCAGGCGCGGCACCGCCAGGGCGATCATCGGCGGGTCGGCGTTGTTCAGGTGGTTGCTGGCGAGGATCAGCGGGCCCTCCATCGGCACGTGCTCGCGGCCGACGATCTCGATCTTGCGGATGTAGATCCGGCAGAGCGTCCAGTCGAGCAAAATGATGAAACGACGGTAGGCGCTCAGGAGCGACATCGCGCTAGCTCCAGGATGCGCTCGACGACCTGCTCGAGCGAGAGACCGCCGGTGTCAATGACCACCGCGTCGGCCGCCGGCCGCAGCGGCGAGACGTCGCGGCTGCTGTCGATGGTGTCGCGCTGGGCCAGCTCGCTCCCCACGTCGTCCGGCGAGACGGCCTGCCCCTTCGCGCGCAACTCGTCGACCCGCCGGCGGGCGCGTTCGCCGGGCGAGGCGTCCAGGTAGACCTTGAGCGGTGCGTCTGGCAGCACGACGGTGCCGATGTCGCGCCCTACCATGACGATACGCCCTTCGCCCGCCAGGGCCCGCTGCTGCGCCACCATCGCTTCGCGCACCGCCCGCACGCGCGAAACGATCGACACCGCCGCGCCGACTTCGGTGTTGCGTAGCTGGTCGGTGACGTCCACGCCGTCGACGACGATGCGCGCTGCTTCGGTAGCGCCGGCCGGGCCTGGTTCCAGCGTGAGGGAAGCGTCGCGGGCCAGCCGCCCCAGCGCCGCCTCGTCTTCGAGATCGACGCCACGTTCGAGCGCGAGCCAGGTCACGGCGCGGTACATGACGCCGGTGTCAACGAATCGATAGCCCAGCCGCCGCGCCACCTGGGCGCCGACGGCGCTCTTGCCCGCGGCCACCGGCCCGTCGATGGCGATGGCGCCGGGCGCCGCCTCACGGGCTCCGGTGGGGGGACCGCGCTCCGCTTCGACCTTCGTACGCTCTCCTCTCCGACTTCCTGCGATTATAGGCCCGCGCGGAAGAGGCGGACAAGCGGGGCATACCTGTCACGGATAGCGAACGGTTTGGCGGATGGCTAATGAGCGTTACGCTTCAGATCCGTTTATCCGCTTGGTATCCGTCAACGAACCTATGGCGGCGGCGGTTCTGACGGCGGTGGCGGTTCTGACGGCGGCGGCGGTTCTGACGCCGGCGGCGGCTCTGGTACCGTCGCTGGCGGCGGTATCGATGCGGGCGGGGCGCCGCCACCCGCCTGAAGCTCGGCCTGGGCGCGGGCAGCAGCGGCCTGCTGAGCGCCGGGCAGGAACTGGGCGATCAAGTCGACCGGCACGGGGAAGATGATCGTGCTGTTGCGCTCGGTCGAAATCTCGGTCAGCGTCTGGAGGACGCGGAGCTGGAGGGTGCCAGGCTGGCTGGTCATGACGCGGCCGGCCTCGGCGAGGCGCTCCGCCGCCTGGAACTCGCCCTCGGCGTGGATCACCTTCGCCCGGCGCTCGCGCTCGGCCTCCGCCTGTCGGGCCATCGCCCGCTGCATGGTCTGGGGTAGCTCCATGTCCTTGAGCTCCACGACCGTGACCTTGACGCCCCACGGCTCGGTCTGCTCGTCGATGATCTGCTGCAGCCGCTGGTTGATCTGCTCACGGTCGGTGAGCAGCTCGTCGAGGTCGGACTGGCCGAGGACGCTGCGCAGCGTCGTCTGGGCGATCTGCGAGGTAGCGCGGACGTGGTCGAGCACCTTGACGACGGCGTCCTCCGGGTTGAGGACATGGAAGTAGATGACGGCGTTCACGCGCACCGTCACGTTGTCGCGGGTGATCGCCTCCTGCGCGGGCACGTCCATCGTCACGGTGCGCAAGTCGACCTTCACCATGCGTTCGATGATGGGCAGGATGAAGAACAGCCCCGGCCCGCGCGCGCCGACGAGCCGTCCCAGGCGGAAGATGACGCCTCGCTCGTACTCCTGGACGATGCGGACGGCGTAGGGATAGACGAAGAATCCCCAGGGGGGAATCAGCAAAATGTAGGCGAACGCCAGCAGCGCTGCCCGGGCGAATCTTTCCATCACTCGGCTCCTTCGCTAGGCTGCGCCTCCGCAGGGTCTCGCCGAACGGTCAGCTTGAGGCCGCGCACCTCGGTCACTCGCACGCGCTCGCCCTCCCGGACGGGCGCATCTTCAGCCGTGGCCTGCCAGCGGGCGCCCTCGAAGAAGATAACGCCGCTCGGGTCGAGGGCGGAGCGGGCGACCGCCACGCGGCCGACCAGCGCCTGCGCGCCGAGGTACGCCGGGGCGCGTCGACTGCGGATCAGCGCGCCGGCGACGCTGAGGAAGAAGGCGCCGGCGATGATCGCTACGCCCACCAGCAGCCAGCGGTTCACCTGGAACTCGGGGTTGCTGCTGCTGGTCAAGATCAGCCCGCCGAGAATGAGCGCGACGACGCCCCCGATGCCGAGCGCCCCAAAGCCGGCGATCGCCACCTCCAGACCGAAGAGCAGCACCGCCAGGAGGATGAGCGCGACGCCCGCCCAGTTCACCGGCAGCGTGCCCAGCGCAAAGAAGGCGAGAATCAGCGCGATGGCGCCGAACACGCCCGGGAAGATGTGGCCGGGGACGACGAACTCGAAGATAAGGGCGAGGGCGCCCAGGCTGAGCAGGAGGAAGGCGATGTTCGGGTCGCTCAGCACCGCGAGGAAGCGCTCGACGAACGTGCGGTTGTTCTCGACGACGGGCGCATCGAGGCGCAGCACGACCGCCCGCCCCTCCTCTCCGACCGTGACGCTCCGCCCTTCGGCGCGCTCCAGCACGCCGTCCAGGGAGCGCGCCTCAAAGTCGATGACGTTCAGCTCGACGGCCTCGTCGGAGCTGGCGGAGACGGCCTTGCGCACGGCGTCCTCCGCCCAGTCGGCGTTGCGGCCGCGCTCCTGCGCGATGCTGATCAGAAGCGCGGCCAGGTCGTTCTCGATCTTCTCGCCCAAGGTGCCGTCGATGTCTTCGCCGCCCGGGCCGACTGGGCTCGCGGCGCCGATGCGCGTGCCAGGCGCCATGGCCGCGACGTGTCCGGCCATGACGATGAAGGTGCCGGCGGAGGCGGCGTGGGCGCCAGAGGGCGAGACGAAGGTGATCACCGGCACCTCGGAGGCGTTGATTCGCTTGACGATATCCTCCATCGAGGAGACCAGCCCGCCGGGCGTGTCGAGACGGAGGACGACGGCGCGGGCTCCGGTGTCCTCCGCTTCGTCGATGCCGCGGTCGATATATCGCGACATGACCGGGTCGACGGTGCCGTCGTAGGTGAGGACGTGGATGGCGTCGCGCTCATCGATCGAGGGCGCGCAAGCGGCGGCGACGCCCAGCACCAGGAGGACGGTCGCGAGCGCGAGGCGATGGCTCGCGGGGACGAGGGCATTGCGAAGAGCGCGCCCCGGCATGGAGGAGACCCCCTGCCGCTATTGTTGCACGGAGGGTGGCGGCTTGGCTATCTCGTGCCTACGCCAGCACGGAGAACGGCTTGGTGCGGGGCAGCCGATATCGGAGCAGCACGGCGATCGAGAGGCCCGTGATCGCCACGGCCGCGCCTGCCGCCGCGTCCAGGAAGAAGTGGTTGCCGGTGAGGACGACGCCGCCCAGCGTCATCACGGGCAGGCCCAGGGCCAGATAGCGAAGCGGCGCTCGCACGTTCATGAACACCGCGATGGCGGCCAGCAGGCTCCAGCCGAAATGCAGGCTGGGCATGGCTGCGTACTGGTTGACGAACGCCGGCGGCTGGAAGAAGTAGTACGACCCGGAGCGCACCGCCGTATCGACGAAGCCCCAGTACTGGAAAAAGCGGGGCGGCGCGGTGGGCGCCAGCCAGAAGAAGAACAACGCGATGGCGCCGGAGATGAGGAAGGCGTTGCGAAAGAGGGGATAGCGGTGCCGGTGGAAGGTGAAAAGCCAGATGGCGACGACGATGATCAGCGGCAGGTGCCCCCAGACGTAGACCGCGTTCACCGCCCGAACGGCCACGTCCCAGGTCTGGATCATGCTCTGGAGCTCGGCCTCCCAGAAGATGCCCAACCCCTGTTCGACATCGATGAGGATGGCGGCGCGATGGAAGGCCTCGGAAGTACGGCCGTCGACCGTGCCTCGCACCAACTGATAAAGAAAGTAGGCCGGTACCAGGATGAGCACTTCCAGGACCGTCCGGGCCACGCCCCGTTCGGGGAGCCACCACCACGCTCGGGCCTGCTGGGTGCTCAGAGCTTCGCGCTCCGCTGCCATGGTCACATTATACCCCAACGACCACCTGGATTGAATCCCCCAGCGCCTCGACGATCCGGTCCACCTGCTCCGGTTCGACGACTAGAGGGGGCGCTAGCAGGATGCTCTCGCCTCGCGCTCTCGATATCACGCCTCGTTCCCTCATCTCGCGGATGATACGCGCACCGATGTTCTCCTTCGGGTCGAAGGGCGCTCTGCTCTCAGTATCGGCCACCAGCTCGACTGCTGCCAGCAGGCCGAGGCCCCGGATGTCGCCGACGTTCGGTAGCGGAGCGAGCGAAGCTAGGCCGCGCAGGAGGCGCTCGCCCATCGGCGCGGCGCGTTCGACGAGGCCCTCGTCCTCGAAGATCTGCAGGTTGCGGAGGGCGACGGCGCAAGCGGTGGGATGGCCGGCGTTGGTGTAGCCATGCCAAAACCGGGCGCCGGGCGGCGCCTCCAGGAAGGCCTCGTGAATGCGGCCCGACATAATGAACGCGGCCAGAGGCACGTAGGCGCTGGTGATCGCCTTGGCGACGGTCATCAGGTCGGGCTGGACGCCCCAGTGCTCCAGGGCGAACCACTTGCCGGTGCGCCCGAAGCCGGTGATCACCTCATCGGCGACGAGGAGGACGTCGTGGCGGTCGCAGATCTCGCGCAGGCGGGGCCAGTAGCCGGGCGTGGGCGCGATCACGCCGCCGGCGCCGTGGACCGGCTCGCCGATGACGGCGGCGACGGTCTCTGGCCCCTCGCTCACGATCGCCTGCTCGATGTCCCCGGCGCAAGCGAGGGTGCAGTCGGCGGCGCCGGGGCAGTGCCGGCAGCGATATGGGTAGCACGTCTCGACCCGGACGAAGGCGCTCGGCAGCGGCCCGAAGCCCACGTGGAAGCCCGGCAGGCCGGTAGCCGCCGTGGCGCCGTAGGTGCCGCCGTGGTAGGCCTCCTTCCGAGCGATGATCTTCACCTTCTCCGGCCGGCCGCGCAGGTGCCAGTAGAAGCGCGCTACCTTGATCGCGCCGTCGACGGCCTCCGAGCCGCTGTTGCAGAAGAAGACGGCACGCATGTTGGGGTAAACGAGCGAGATGAGCCGCTCGGCGAGGCGGATCGAGGGGACGTTGCTGTAGCCGACGTAGGCGTTGGCGAACGCCAGCTCCTCCATCTGCCGGGCGGCGGCCTGGGCGAGCTCCGTTCGCCCGTGGCCGACCGCGACGTTCCAGAGCGACGACAGGCCGTCGATGTACTCGCGGCCGTGCGCGTCCCAGAGCAGGGCGCCCCGACCCCGGACGAAAATAACGGGGTCCTGGTGTTCGCTGGCGTGATGCTGCGGGTGGATCAGATGGGCCAGGTCGGCCGCGACCAACGACCGGGGGTCCTCTCCGCTCATGCGTCTACCTCCCTACGAACCGACGGAGGGTGGGCGCGTGCCCACCCTCCGTGAAGTGCGTCAACCGATAGGCCCACTGGCTATCGCGAGGTGGCCTTTCGTCGCGCCGCGCGTGGGGCGCGCCCGTTGCGCGCTCGCGCGGCCTGGCCGTTGGACGCAGCGGCGGGCTTTGCGGCGCGGGGGGTCGCGGCGCGGGCGACGCGGACCGGGGCCTCGCGGCCGTCTGGCGAGACCTCCGCTTGCGGAAGGTGGTAGATGCGCACCGCGTTGCCGGCGATGAGATCGTACCGTTCCGCCGGGTCGACGTTGTGCATCATCTCAGCGATGAGCTTGCGACCGTAGGGCCAGTCGTTGCCGTGGTGAGGGTTGTCGGTGGACCACATCATGTTGCGGACGCCCACGTTGTGGCGGAGCTGGATGCCGCTGTGGTCGTGCATGAAGGTAGCGGCGCAGTTCTTGTACCAGTAGTAGCTGGGCTGCTCCTTCAGGTCGAAACCGACCCAGGCGCGGTTCCTCCAGTACCGGTCGTCCATCATCTCCAGGAAGTGAGGGATCCAGCCGACCCCGATCTCCACGAAGACCACCTGGAGGTTCGGGAAGCGGTCGAAGACGCCGGTGAAGATGAACTGGCTGATCACCGGCGTGACGCGGGCGAAGACGCCGGCATAGCTGGCGATGGCGCGCTTGCGCGCGGCGATCGCCTGGAGGCCGGTGGTTGCGCTCTGAGCGCCGGAGGCCTGCTTGAGCAGCGTCTCGCGACTCTCGAGCATGATGTGGACGTGGACGGGCAGGTTGTACTCGACGCAGGCGGCCCAGAACGCGTCGTCCGCGTCGGTGATGCCATCTTCGCCGCTCGGCCAGCTCCCGATGAGGACGCCCTTGGCGCCGGCGCGCGCCGCCTGGCGCACGTACTGGACGGCGGTGTCGATGCCCAGGCTGGGAACCTGGTACATCGGGAAGATGCGGGTGGGGTCGGCGGCGGCGAATTCTTCCTGGGCGAAGCGGTTGTAGGCGTCGATGCCGGCCATCGAAACCTCGGGGTCGGGCTGACCGAGCCAGCGGAAGATGGTGCGCTCCGGCGGGAAGACGACGATGGCGTCGACGCCCTCGGTGTCCATGTCCTTGATGCGCTGCTTGCCGTTGTAGCAGGCGGCGCGGATATCGTTGTAGCTCACGCCGAACCACCGGAACTCCTCGAACCGCTTGCCTGGCGTGGAGACGAGGCCGATCGGGTCAGGCGAGCTGCCGCCGTGCGACCAGCCGTCGCCGCCCTCATGGTCCTTCACCAATTTGGGTGCGTACTTCTGGAACTGCTTGGGGAGGTGCTTCCTCCAGATGTTCCGTGGCTCTAGGATGTGAGTATCGGCGTCGACGATCTCGTACTTCTGCGGTGTCATAACGTCTCCCTTCCAGCGGCCGCCTCCGGCGGCAACGTGCGCCGTAGTATACTGCCCGTTCCCTGACCCCGACAAGCGCTACCCGAAGAGCACCGGCAACGAGGTGGGTGAGCGAAAGATGAGGCCGGTGATGTGCACGTCTTCGGCGGCCGGATCCAGCCGCAGGTTGGGCAGCCGGTCGAAGAGCGCGTTCAGGGCGACCGTCGTCTCCATGCGCGCCAGGTGCTGGCCCAGGCAGACGTGCGCGCCGAAGCCGAAGACGACGTGCGGGATGCGCTTGCGGAAGATGTTGAACTCGTCGGGATCCTCCCAGCGCGTCTCATCGTGGTTGGCGGCGGCGATGCAGATGCTGACGGCGGCGCCCTTCTGGATCGGAACGCCGCAGACCTCCGTGTCCTCTGTGGCCGCGCGCACGACGATGGCCAGCGGCGGCTCCCAGCGCAGCCCCTCCTCAAGAGCGACCGGCAGGAGCGACCGGTCGTTGCGGACGGCGTCCAGCTGATCGGGGTGGGAGAGCAGGCCGAACAGCAGGTTGCTCGACGAGCGATAGGTCGTCTCGCCGCCGGCCGGCAAAAGAAGGCGCAGGAAGGCGCAGATCTCTTCGTCGTTCAGGCGCACGCCGTTCAACTCGGAGTGAGCGAGGACGCTGATCATGTCCTCGCGGCGATCCTGGCGGCGTTCGTTGATGACGCCGACCAGGTAGTCGTGCAGCTTCTGCGAGGCGGCGATGGCGCGAGCTGGGTCGCTGCCGATGCTGATTAGTTCCACCGCCCAGCGGTGGAACTGCGGCAGGTCCTCCTCGGGCAGGCCGAGCATGCCGCTGATGACGCGGATCGGGAAGGGGAAGGTGAACTCGCGCACCAGGTCGGCGTGGCCGCGGCCGGCGAAGCGGTCGATGAAGTGGTGGACGGTGGGCGCGATGACCTCGGCCTCCCAACGCTCCATCGCCCGCTTGCTGAAGGCCTGTTCCAGCAGCTCGCGATAGGTCTTGTGCTCCGGCTCGTCCATCATCAGGATCGAGTGGCCCATGACCGGCCCCATCACCGGCGCGTACGCCTGCTCCGACGAGAAGGGCGCGCCGGAGCGCAGCACCTGCGTCACGGCGTCGTACGAGACGGCGGTGAAGAGGCGCACGTCACGGAAGGGGCCGTCGGTCGGCGCGGACGGCATGCCGAACTCGGCCCACATGTTGCCCTCGAACAGGGGGCCCCGGCGCCGGATCTCGCCGAACTTGAGGTAGGGGTTGCGGACCAGGCCCAGGCCCTGGGAGTGGTCGAACGCCTCGAACGGGTCGTATGAGTCGTCCTCGATTGCTTCTAACGTCTTCGTTGCCATTTCGTGCTTCCTCTCCGCAGCGACCGGCGTTGGGCGGCGCCGCGCACTGGTCTCTCACCGCTGGTTAGGTGACGACGCCTTGCTCCTTGAGGCCGGCGATCTGGTCCCAGCCGTAACCCAACGTCTCCAGGACTTCCTCGGTGTGCTGGCCCAACTCAGGCGCTCCTCGGCTCACCTCCAGCACGCCGTTATTGTACTGCACGGGGCTCGCCACCAGGCGGCCCTGCTCATGCGTGGGATGCTCGGCCAGGTAGCCGTTTGCGGCCACCTGCGGGTCGGCCGACGCCTCCAGCGGCGTCTGCACCGACGCCCAGACGCACTCGTGCTCGGCCAGGCGGGCCGACCAGTGGGCTAGCGGCCGCGCCGCGAACGCCTCGCGAATGATGGCGACGAGCTCATTTCGCTGCTCGGCGCGGGCCTCGAAGGTGGCGAAACGCGGGTCTTCGATCAGGTCCTCCCGCTCGAGGACGCGGCAGAACCCTGGCCAGTAGCGGTCCGACTGGAGCATGTTGAGCAGGACGATGCGCTGGTCGCTCGTCCAGTAGGTGCCGACGAGGGGATTCGGCGGCATCTTCGCGCCGATGCCGACGGCCTCGCGCGGATCTTTGCCCAGCAGGTGGCTGGCCAGCACGTCCGGCGCCAGGTTCCAGAGGGCGGTGCCCAGGAGCGAGACATCGATCTGGCCGCCCTTGCCGGTGACCGAGCGCCGGTAGAGCGCCGCGGCGATGCCGCCGGCCAGCGACATGCCGGCCATCACGTCGCCGAAGGCGGCCCGCTGCATGACGAACGGGCTGCCCGGCGCCGTGAGCATGTGGGCGACGCCGCTGCGCGCCCAGTACGAGATGACATCGAAGCCGGCGTTCTCGGCGTCGGGGCCGCGCTGCCCCTGGCCGTGGCCTCGGGCGTAGATGAGGCGCGGGTTCAGCGGCGAGAGGTCGTCGTACGTGATACCCAATCGCCGGCGCGCCGGCTCCAGGAAGCTGGTGACGAAGACGTCGGCCTTGGCGATAAGCTTGAGGAAGACGTCCCGTCCGGCGGGCTGGTTCAGGTCCAGGCCGATGCCGCGCTTGCCGCGGTTCATCTGCTCCACCATGTAGTTGAAGTCGCCGGTGCTGGCGATCATGCCGCCGGCCATCAGGCCGCGCAGGGGGTCGCCGCGCTGGGGGTGCTCGATCTTGATGACTTCGGCGCCCCAATCGGCCAGCACGGCGGCGGCCGAGGGGACGAAGCCCCATTCGGCCAGCTCGACGACGTTGATCTCCTCTAGGAGGGGCTCCATGGCGCTCCGGCGAGGGACAGGCGTAACGGTCGCGCGCGCTCAAGAGAGCTCCGCGACTACCACCGGCGCAAGCGTAACAACGAGGTTCTAGGCTGTCAAGAAGCGTTCGGCCCGTTGGCGATGAGAGAAAACGTGAGGGCAGTCTCGGTAGAGGGCTCGAGGCGGCCAGGGGGGTGCGGTCAGGTTAGCCTACTCGGGGCGGGTGATTTCCCAGAGCTCCCGTCCGGTGACGCCATCGCTCGCGGCGTAGTAGACGATACCCCCGACGTTCACCGGCCCGTGCGGCGGCGTCTCGCCAGCCGGGTAGGAGAAGTAGCGCCTGAGCTGCACGGTGCCGGCGGCGGTGCCGTCGCTCACAAAGAGATCGATGGCTATCGGCCAGTCATCGTTGAAGAAGTAGAGCAGCCCGTTGACATTGGTCAGGTCTCGCAGTTGGACTCGATCATGAGTGGGCCAGACGTCCTTGACCATGACGGCGTTCGTCCCGTCGCTCTTCCAAAGGCTGTACTTCAGGCCGCCGTTCCACACGAACGGCGCTACGAAGAAGAGCGTGCCGTTGACGTTGGTGAGGTGGTGAGGCGGGAACGGCAGGTCGGGGTCGGACTGGATGAGCGGCGCCACCTGCGTTGTGCCGGCGGCGGTGCCATCGCTCCGCCATAGCCCGGAATGCATGTGCGCGTTGTCATACGCGAAGAAGTACAGCACGCCGTCTCGATCGGTCAGCTCGCGCGGCGCGTCCCAAAGGAAGTCCTTGAGAAGCACGGTGCCGAGCGATGTGCCATCGCTCCTGCCGAGCCAGTACGACCCGTCGCCGGGCGTCGCGGAAAAAAACAGTGTCTTGCCAACGGCGGCGAGGCCATACGGAACGATCTCGAGGCTGACCTGCACGGTGCCGGCCGTCGTTCCGTCGCTCCTCCACAGGCCGCCCAGGAGCCAGTCCGACGCGCCCTGACCTTCGTAGCGGAAGAACAGGGCGCCTCCCACCGCGGTGAGCTCCCGTGGCCCGTAGCCGAATCTGGCGCTGATGTCCTTGACTAGTTTCGTGCCGGCCGTCGTGCCGTTGCTCTTCCACAGCTCAAGGCCATTCGCGCCGTTGTCGGCGACGAAGTAAAGCGTCCCGCCTACGTTGGTAAGATCACGAGGCCATGAGCTTGCCGCGCCCGGCATGATGTCCTTCAGCAGGCGGGTGCCGGCGGTGGTGCCGTTGCTCTTCCACAGCTCGTTACCGTGGACGCCGTTGTCGGCGACGAAGAACAGCGTGCCATTCACGTTGACCAGCTCATGGGGGGATGAGGCGGCGCCGGCGCCAGGGTTGACGTCCTTGAGCAAGCGGGTGCCGGCGGTCGTGCCGTTGCTCTTCCAGAGCTCGGCGCCGTTCGCTCCGTCGTCCGCCACGAACAGAAGCGCCCCGTTCACGTCGGTGAGCTCGGTTGGCGTCGACGGCGCGATGCCCGGCCTGATGTCCTTGACCAGCCGTATCCGTCCGCCGGCGGCGTCCGCCGGGCTCGCCCCTAGGGCCAGGACGGCGAGCAAGGCCAGGGCGAGGCCGGCCCGGAGCAACCTGGCTCTGGCTGTGCGGCTAGGCGTTGATGGCGTGTGACGAGGTGGCAAGACGTTATCCAACCTGGCGGGGCTGCGCAGGGCGTTCGTCCGTCGCAAGATCCAAACGCGGTTGTCGTGGGCGGCGTATCATGGCGGGTAGCGCCGTCGTCGAGAGCCTGCCGTGCACCCAACCCAACAGTACTTGACAAAATATTCCGCCTTGCTTATACTAGCGCCGTCTGGTGGTCTGGGCGCCCTCCCTGCCCGCCATGTCGTCAGGAAGGCGGCCTGAGAGACCCCCGCGCAGTGCCCCGTGTCACCCCGTAAGCGACGAACGGCCCCTCGGCCGTTGCTTCGTCATCGAGTAGAGGAGCGCGACCCGATGGTTGGCGTGTCGATCATTCTCGCCGCGATGTCGGACCCGCCGACACCGAAGCGGCCGCGAAGCCTAACGGACGGCGGTCACCAGCCATGATGCGCCGGATCATCGCCTGGAGCCTGCAGGCGCGTGTCCTCATCGTCGCGATGGCCGCAGCGGTACTGTTTTTCGGCGCCGCGCAGCTTCGCGAGATGCCGGTGGACACCCTGCCGGAGTTCACGCCGACGACGGTGGAAATCCAGACCGAGGCCCTGGGGCTGTCCGCGGCCGAAGTAGAACAACTGATCACCGTTCCGCTGGAACAGAACTTCCTCAACGGCATCGCCTGGCTGGAGGTGATCCGCTCGCAGTCGGTTCCCGGCCTGTCCTCGATCGAGCTCATCTTCGAGCCTGGGACTGACGTCTTCCTGGCCCGGCAGGTGGTGCAGGAGCGCCTGGCCGAAGCGACGGTCGTCCTGCCGGGCGTATCGAGGCCGCCTCAGATGCTCCAGCCGCTTTCGTCGACCAACCGGGTGATGATCATCGGGCTCTCCTCGAGCGAGCGGTCGCTCATCGAGATGTCGGTGCTCACCCGCTGGAACATCAAGCCCCAACTGCTGGGCGTGCCCGGCGTGGCCAACGTCGCCGTCTATGGCCAGCGGGAACGACAGCTGCAGGTGCAGGTCGACCCGGAACGGCTGCGCGACAGCGGCATTTCGCTGTCGCAGATCATCTCCACGACCGGCAACGCCCTCTGGGTTTCCCCGCTGAGCTTCCTGGCGGCATCGACGCCCGGCGCCGGCGGCTTCATCGATACCCCCAACCAACGGATCGAGGTCCAGCACATCCTGCCCATCTCGTCGCCGGGCGAGCTGGCCCAGGTGCCGCTCGAGCGGTGCACCGGCGCGACCTGCCCGCCGCCTTCGGACGCCGGGCCGCAGTTGCGCCTGGGCGACGTGGCCAGGGTGGTGGAAGACCATCAGCCGCTCATCGGCGATGCGGTCCTCGGCGACAAGGCCGGCCTCCTCCTCGTCGTGGAGAAGTTCCCAGAGGCCAACACCGTGGAAGTGAGCGAGGAGGTGGAGAACGCCATCGATGCCCTCCGGCCGGGCCTCGCCGGGCTGGAGTTCGATACCACCGTCTTCCGGCCGGCCACCGCGATCGAGCGGGGGCTGGACCGGCTCACGGTAGCGGCGCTGGTCGGCGGCGCGCTGGCGGTCCTGGCGCTCGCCGTCCTCTTCTTCCAGTGGCGCGCCGCCCTCATTAGCCTCGTCGCGGTTCCGCTGTCGCTAGTGGCGGCCGGACTGGTGCTCCATCTGCGCGGCGAGACGTTCAACGTGATGCTGCTGGCCGGGCTGGTACCGGCCCTCGGTCTCCTGATCGATGAGGTCGTCACGGACGTCGATCGCATCATGCGCCGTCTGCGCGAGCGACGTCAGGACGGGAGCACGGAGTTGGCGGCGAACATCGTCCTCGAGGCCGCGCTTGAGGCGCGGGGCGTCCTCCTCTACGCGACGCTGATCATCGGCGTGGCCTGGGCGCCCGTCTTCTTCCTGGACGGTCTGGCCAACGAGTTCTTCCCGCCGCTCGCCGCCTCCTACCTGCTGGCGGTGGCGGCGTCGCTGGTCGTCGCCATGACGGTCACCCCCGCGCTCAGCCTCTTCCTTGTCTCATTCGCGCCGCCGGCGCCGCAGGAGCCTCCGGTCGGTCGCTGGCTCCAGCGCCAGTACGGCGCGGCGCTTTCGCGGATCTTCGGCATGCCGCGTCCCGCCTTCTTCGCCGCCGTCGCCGTCGTCGCTGTCGTCGGCCTCGCCCTGACGCCGATGCTCAGCCGGCCGTCACTCTTGCCTTCGTTCAAGGAGAAGGACCTGCTGATCCACCTGGACGGCGCGCCCGGCACCTCCCGGCCCGAGATGAACCGCATCGCCGGCGAGGTGAGCCGCGAATTGCGGGGCATCGACGGCGTTCGCAACGTGGGCGCCCATGTTGGACGCGCCGTGACCTCGGATCAGGTGGCTGGTGTCCACGCCGGCGAACTCTGGGTGAGCATCGATCCTGAGGCCGACTACGACGCCACGGTGGGCGCGATTGAGGGAGTGGTCAACAGCTACCCCGGCCTCGCCCGCGATGTGGTGAGCTTCCCCGACGAGCGCGTGAGAGAGGTGCTCACGGGAACCAACGATGAGCTCACCGTGCGGGTGTACGGCGAGGACCTGGCGGTGCTGCGCGCTAAGGCAGAGGAAGTACGGCAGGTCCTGTCGGAGATCGACGGTGTCGTCGATGAGCACGTCAACCTGCCGGCGGAAGAGGCCACCGTGGAAATCGAGGTGGACCTGGCCGCCGCCCAAGGCTTCGGGATCAAGCCCGGCGATGTGCGCCGAGCGGCCGCCACCCTCCTCTCGGGCATCGAAGTGGGCAGCTTGTTCGAGGAGCAGAAGGTGTTCGAAGTGATCGTCGTGGGCACGCCCGACACCCGCCACAGCCTGACCAGCATTCGCGAGCTCCTGATCGACACGCCCGGCGGCGGTCACGTGACCCTGGCGGAGGTGGCCGACGTCCGCATCGCGCCGAACCCGAACGTCATCGAACGCGAGGCCGTCTCGCGTCGCCTCGACGTGGCCGCGAATGTCAGTGGCCGCAGCCGCAGCGCCGTCGTGGACGACGTCGAGGAACGGCTGAAGGGAGTCGACTTCCCGCTGGGGTACCACGTCGCCGTGCTGGACGTTGACGGAGAGACGTCGCTGCTTCGCCTGCTCTCCTACGGCATCGCCGCCGGCATCGCCATCTTCCTTCTGCTCCAGGCGGCCCTCGCGAGCTGGCGGCTGGCGGCGCTGGCCTTCGTCACCCTGCCGATGGCGTTGGTGGGAGGCGTGGTGACGGCGTTCGCCGCCGGCGGCGATGTCACCATCGGCACCTACGCCGGGTTCCTGGCGCTGCTGGGGATCGCGACGCGCCACGGCATCGTCCTGATCAACCGCTATCAGCAGCTCGAACAGGAGACGCGCGAATCCATCGGCCCGGCCCTGGTCCTGCGGGGGGCGCAGGAGCGGGTGGGCCCGGTGCTGATGACGGCGCTGGCGACCGCGCTGGCGCTGGCGCCCATGGTCTTCCTGGCCGACACCTTTGGCTACGAGATCCTGCATCCCATGGGCATCGTGGTGCTGGGTGGCCTGGTCACGTCCACCGCCCTTAACCTGTTCATCCTGCCCGCCTTCTACCTGTTCCTGGCGACGAGGCCGGAAACCGCCCCGTCTCGCCCGCCAATGACTATCACCGATGTTCAGCCGACTCCGAGTTTGGGGGGAGGAAGCTAATGCGCACACAGTATCGCTGGATCCTTATCGTTCCGGTCATCGCCCTCTTGCTAGCAGCGTGTTCGTCGACAGACGCGGTGACCAAGGGCGGAGCGGGGTACGACGAACCCGCCGTCGTGGAGACGGTGGAGGGCATCAGTCGCGTCGTGCTGACTGAGCGGGCGGCGGAACGCCTCGGCATCCAGACCGCCCCGGTGAGCGATACGGAAGTGGCGTCACCGGACTCGGAGACGGCACTGCGGAAGGCCGTCCCTTACTCCGCTGTGATGTATCACACCGACGGCGAAACGTTTGTCTACACCAACCCAGAGCCCCTGATCTTCGTCCAGGCGCTGGTCAGTGTCGACTACATCGAAGGCGATCTGGCAGTGCTCTTGGAGGGTCCGCCCGCCGGGACGGCCGTGGTGACCGTGGGCGCGGCCGAGTTGTACGGCACCGAGACCGGCGTCGGCAAGTAACTGAGCAGGGGGTGCTCCTCCGGTAATGCGCGCGATCGTTAGCTGGAGCCTACAGCTTCGCTTCCTGGTGGTCTTCCTCGCGGTGGCCATGATGTTCTTCGGCTATCGGGAGCTTCGCGACACGCCGGTGGACGTCTTCCCGGAGTTCGCGCCGCCGCGCGTGGAGGTGCAGACCCCCGCGCTCGGGCTTTCTTCGACCGAAGTGGAGGGGCTCATCACCATCCCGCTGGAGCACGCGCTCAACGGCGTGGAGGACGTCGACGTGATGCGCTCCAAGTCGGTGCCGCAGCTCTCCTCCATCGAGCTCATCTTCGAGCCGGGGACCGACCTCTTCCACGCCCGCCAGCTCGTCGCCGAGCGCCTGGCGACGGCGCGACCGGCCCTGCCTTCGTGGGCCGCCCCGCCTCACATCATGCCGCCCCTCTCCGCGACCAGCCGGGTGATGAAGATCGGCCTCTCCTCTGACTCGCTGTCGCAGGTCGAGCTGTCGACGATCGCCTACTGGAAGATCCGCGCTCGCCTGCTGCGCGTCCCGGGCGTGGCGAATGTGCCGATCTGGGGTCATCGCAAGGAGATGCTCCACGTCCAGGTCGACCCCGAGCGGCTGCGCGCCAACGACGTCACGCTCGACCAGGTGATGCGCGCCAGCGCCGACGCGCTGGACGCGGGCCTCCTGAAGTTCTCCAGCGGCGCCGTCGTCGGCACCGGAGGGTTCGTCGATACGCCGAACCAGCGGCTGGTGACGCGGCACGTGCTGCCGATCTTCTCGCCGGACGACCTGGCCCAGGTGGTGATCGAGGAGCGCGACGGCGTGCCGCTGCGCATCGGCGACGTGGCCGACGTGGTGATCGATCACCAGCTCCTCATCGGCGACGCGGTGATCAACGACGGCCCCGGGCTCATGCTCATCGTCGAAAAGCTGCCCTGGGGCAACACGCTGGACGTGACTCGCGGCGTGGAGGCGGCGCTGGACGAGATGGAACCCGGCCTTCCCGGCGTGGCGATCGAGCGCGACATCTTCCGGCCGGCGACCTTCGTCGAGGCGGCGATCGATAACCTCACTGAGGCCATGATCATCGCTGCCGTCCTCGTCATTCTCATCCTCGTGATGTTCCTCTTCGAGTGGCGCACGGCGCTCATCAGCGTCGTGGCGATCCCGCTGTCGCTGGTGGCGGCGGGGTTGGTGCTCAACTTGATGGGACAAACGATCAACGTGATGATCCTGGCGGGGCTGGTGATCGCCATCGGCGTTGTCGTCGACGACGCCATCATCGACGTCGAGAACATCTGGCGACGCCTGCGTCAGCATCGCAGCGAGGGGAGCGAGAAGCCCACGGCGCGCATCGTCCTCGACGCCTCGATGGAGGTACGGAGCGCCATCGTCCACGCGACGCTGATGGACGTGGTGGTGTTGATCCCGGTCTTCTTGCTGGATGGGCTGTCCGGCTCGTTCTTCCGGCCGCTGGCGCTCTCCTACATCCTGGCGGTGATGGCATCGCTGGTCGTCGCGCTGACGGTGACGCCGTCGATGGCGCTGCTGCTGCTGGGGAAGGCGCCGCTGGAGCGCCGGCCGTCGCCGGTGGTCCGCTGGCTCCAGCGCGGCTACGGCCGCCTCCTCTCGACCGTCGTCCGCCGCCCGATCTGGACCTACGCCACCGGCGGGGCCGTGGTGGTGGCGGGGCTGGCGGTGCTGCCGTTCCTGGGCCAGTCGATGCTTCCCGACTTCAAGGAGCGCGACTTCCTGATGCACTGGGTGACCAAGCCCGGCACCTCCCATCCGGAGATGGTCCGGATCACCACGGCCAGCAGCCGTGAGCTGCGCGACATCGATGGCGTGCGCAACTTCGGCGCCCACATCGGACAGGCCACCTCGGGGGACGAGGTGTACGGCATGTACTTCGGCGAGAACTGGATCAGCGTCGATCCCAGCGCTGACTACGACGAGACGGTGGCTTCCATTCAGGGCGTGGTTGATGGCTACCCCGGTCTCTACCGCGACGTGCTGACCTACCTAAAGGAGCGCATCAGAGAGGTGCTCACGGGCACCAGCGACGCCATCGTCGTGCGCATCTACGGCCAGGACCTGCAGGTCCTCCGCGACAAGGCAGCGGAGGTGGGTGAGGTCATGGCTGGGATCGACGGCGTCGTCGAGGAACACGTCGAGCTCCAGGTCGACGAACCGCAACTGCAGATCGAGGTCGACCTGGCCGCGGCGCAGCGCTACGCGATCAAGCCAGGCGACGTCCGGCGCGCGGTCGCCACCATCGTGGCTAGCGAGGAGACCGGCGATCTCTACTACGGCGGCAGGGTGTACGACGTGCGGGTGGTCGGCGTGCCCGAAGCGCGCCATAGCCTGAGCAGCATCCGCAGCCTGCTCATCGACACGCCTTCCGGCGAACGCGTCCCCCTGGAGGAGATCGCCGACGTGCGCATTGCGGCGACGCCGAATGAGGTCGAACGCGAAAACCTCGCCCGTCGGATCGATGTCAGCGCCAACGTGCGCGGCCGCGACCTCGGCTCAGTCGTCGGCGACCTCGAGAAGCGCCTCGAGGAGGTCGAGTTCCCGCTCGAGTACCACGCGGAGGTGCTGGGGGAGTACCAGGAGCGGCAGGCCGCCCAGAACCGGCTGTTGATCTACGGCATCGCCGCGGCGGCCGGTGTGTTCTTCATCCTGTTCGCCGCTTTCGGTAGCTGGCGGCTGGCGATCCTCGCCTTCGTCACTTTGCCATCGGCGTTGGTGGGCGGGGTGCTGGCCGCGTATCTGGGAGGGGGCATCCTCTCGCTCGGTTCGCTGGTGGGATTCCTGACCGTCTTCGGAATTGCGGCGCGCAACGGCATCATGCTGATGAGTCACTACCAACACCTCGAAGCGGAGGAGGGCGAAGCCTTCGGACCCGGCCTGATCCTGCGCGGGGCGCAGGAGCGGCTGTCGCCGATCTTGATGACGGCGTCGGCGACGGGCCTGGCCCTGGTGCCGCTGGTGATCGCCGGCAGCATCCCCGGCAACGAGATCGAGCACCCGATGGCCGTGGTCATCCTGGGCGGCCTGGTCACCTCGACGCTGCTCAACCTGTTCGTCGTCCCCAGCCTCTACCTTCGTTTCGGGCGTGGGACCCGGCCTTCACCCGAAGCGGCCGCCGGCGCGTCCTAACGCGGGCGGCCCGTTCCTTCCGGATCGGAACTTGTGGCCCGAATGGCCTGTCCGCTTGGGTCTACCGGGACTCCCCCTGGCGGCGGAAACTATGATTGGAACGATCTTGCAGCAAGTGCTCTATGATGCGGGTGATCATCTACGAAGCAGACGGCGCTCGTATCGCCGGTGCTTGTCGAGGGCCCGGCTGGCTGAGGAGTTGCCCGCGAGCGCCGCTGGGCGGCCGCGTGAGATGCGCCGGCCGGCAGATTCGCGTCATCGATGAGATGGGGGCGGCGAGGGTAGACCTCTCGGTGGAGCCTGACGCTACATCGTGCCCTTTGGCGACCCTGCACACCGGCGACCAGCGGCCGAGCTAGGCGCCGCCTCAGAGCGTTGCCCAATACGGCCCGGCCCTGGACAGGCGGGGTGTCCAGGGCCGGATGCGGGCGAGCCGCCGTGCCGGAGTACTACGATAAGGACGCCAGGCCGAGGCCGCGGGCGACGAACGACGGGAGGCGGAGCCGCCGCAGCGGCAACCGGACCGAAGGCCCGCGCCAGCGCCGCGACTGGGAGCTCCGCTCCTGAAGCGCGAGCGCTTCCGCCTGGCGCTGGAGCCGCGCCACTTCCGCCATCCGCTCCTGGACTGCTGCCTGCACCATCTCGTTGGTCAACATGGCTCTCCTCCTCCCCTGCTGCTCCTCTTGATAGCGCTATCGTAGCTTTCAGATGCGTGCGTTTCT
>Ga0247727_10005001_pt1 | contig 27395 bp, 20 predicted proteins | sample WisWelCaveWW1625_FD_202498 | JGI IMG/M metagenome (GOLD analysis project Ga0247727, IMG submission 202498) | Biofilm microbial communities from Wishing Well Cave, Virginia, United States - WW16-25 | ecosystem: Environmental > Aquatic > Deep subsurface > Groundwater > Cave microbial mat | place...
GACGAGTTTGTGATTGAGGATCCATCGCTGATCTACCTCGACGGCAACTCGCTCGGACGCCTGCCGAAACGCACGGCGGCGCGAATGAAAGAGGTGATTGATGGCGAATGGGGCAAACGATTGATCCGGGGGTGGGGGGAAGGGTGGTTCACCGCCCCCCAGCGCATCGGCGGCAAGATTGCCCGATTGATTGAGGCGGAGGCCGATGAGGTTGTGGTGGCCGATTCGACTTCGGTTAACTTTTTCAAACTGGTGATGGCGGCGCTGGCGGCCTGGCCGGATCGCCATATCGTCCTCAGCGATGATCTCAATTTTCCCTCTGACATATATCTTCTGCAGGGCGCAATCAAACTAGCGTCGCCAAAACATCAGTTGAAGTTGGTGCGGTCGGTGGATGGACTTGTCGTGTCACTGGATCAACTGGCCGAAGCGATCACGCCCGACACGGTGCTGGTGACGCTGACCCACACCGCGTTCAAAAGCGGCTATGTTTACGATATGCGGGCAGTTACCGAAATGGCCCATCGCGCCGGAGCGTTGATGCTATGGGATTTGAGCCATTCGGTAGGCGCGATGCCGCTGGCGCTTAGAGAGGCCGACGTGGATTTGGCGGTGGGTTGCACCTACAAGTATCTCAACGGCGGGCCGGGCGCTCCGGCGTTTTTATATGTGCGGCGCGACCTGCAAGAGCAGTTGTCGAGTCCGATTTGGGGCTGGTTTGGGCAGAAGGGTCAATTTGATTTCAAGCTGGACTATGAACCGGGGCCGGGCCTGCAGCGCTTTTTGGCTGGCACACCCACGATGTTGTCGTTGGCGGCGGTGGAGCCGGGCGTGGATTTGTTGCTTGAGGCGGGCCTGGAGCGACTACGCGCCAAGTCGGTTCGGCAGACCGAGTATTTGATCGCCCTGTGGGAGGAGTTGCTGAAGCCGCTGGGTGTGACACTGAACTCGCCGCGCGACTCAAAGCGTCGTGGTTCGCACGTCTCGTTCGGCCACCCCGAGGGGTTGCGGATTGACCGGGCGCTGATCGAGGAGATGAACGTCATCCCCGACTTTCGTTACCCGGACAACATTCGTTTGGGCATCGCGCCGATTTACACGTCGTATATCGAAATTCACGAAGCGGTGAGGCGGTTGCGGCGGGTGATTGTTGAAAGGCTCTACGAGAAATATCCGACCCAGAGGCCGGACGTAACTTGATCCACGAATGAACACGAATACACACGAATTTATTTCTGGACTTTCGCAATTTGGTCGTTTGTAGCACCCTGAGCGGAGCGCGGCGGCACTCTGAGCGGAGTGAAACGCAGTCGAAGAGGCCGCCGTGCAGTCGAAGGGTGCGTTGCGTAAGTCCAGTATTTTTCTTATGTGATTTCGTAGATCGTTTATGGTTTCGTAGTCGTTCCCAATGTCAACACACCATCGGGCATCGTTTCCCCATTCGCATTCACTACGATAAAGCGGTTTTGAGTTGCGGCATCGTACATTCCGATTTTGATCGTGTAGTCCCCCGGCGGCGCATCGGGCAGAGTGTGTTCATCCACGATGCCTTCGCCCGCTTGCCAGGCCAGAGTCGAATATAAGCCACTGCGCGGACGGCTGTCTTTTCCGGCCACAAATTGATTTGCCGAATCAAATAGATGGACAAACACGATGCCGTCTTCGGGCATGGGCGCGCCCGCTTGCCAGTAGAGCGTCAACGCCTCCGCTGTCGCGCGATAGGCAAGGAGGGTGGCAGTGCCAACCTGGGCGTTGACGGGTTGGGAGTCGGGAGGCGGCGTCAAGGGCGCGGCGCTTGTGAGTGGCAAAATGCCGAAGGTGGTTTCACCGGTACGCGCGCCCGCTTGGCGATCATATCCGGCGACTAACACAGTCAGCGCGATTGGGGCAGGGGCCTCGTCGGGAATTTGAATCAAAATCGTGTCGCGGATGATTTGGCCGGGTCGCCATTGGGTCGTTGGGTAGTCGGGGAAGCCGCCGGCGCCGAGGGCTTGATCGCCTTGCGCGATTTTCTGCTCGCCGCCGAAGAGTTGCACGGTTACGAACAATTCTTTCGAGATCGGTTTTGTGTTCTGCCAGTAGAGGGTGATGAATAGTGGCTGGCCGGGCTTGACGGCTGGCAGGGGATCGTATCCGAGCAGGGTGAGCGAGTCATCGAGGGGGGTGTTGAGGGGATGGGCTGAGGCGGGCAGGGCGGCGACGATGGGGCGGGCCATCACGCTTTCGGCGACGAGGGGCATCGCAAAGATAAAGCCCCCACCGAGGGTGATGGCGGCAACATTGGGAGCGAGGTTGCGCCACGTCCGCCGTCTGATTGAGTCACTAGCGGTGGCTATCGGAATACTGGCCAGGATAACAATAGCCGGATAGATCGGCGCGCGGAAACGGGAGAAGACGTGATAGACAACGGTGACGAGGAGTTGGAGTGCGGCGTACAGGACGACGATCGACAAACCAGGTTTCTGGCGCACAGCGCTTGAAAAACCTGGTTTGTCGATCATAGCCGCCACAATTGTCCCGGCCAGAGCCAGCGCCATCATTGCACCGAAACGCAAAGGGAGTGTGGCTAAGGTTGGCGAGAGGGCAATGCCCTCAGCATAGAAATCCACATTGTTGGGTAGTTCCTGATCGCCGAGGTAGAGGGCGGTTTTGCGGATCATCAATTGCACCCAACGCATCGGATCGGCGCGAATGTCGTCGAGGGTTTGTTGGTAAAAGGTGGTTTCGCCGCGATTGACGAGAGTGTGTGTGGCCCGGTAGGCCGGAGAGTATTCGCCTAGGCCGGTAGAGTCGCGATTGTTGCCGAGATAAAGAGTCACATCGCTATTGCTGGTGAGAAGTTGCAGACGGCCATCAACGCGGTAATTGTGGAGGGTGACGGGGGTGATGGGGATGAGGCTGATGAGGGCGAGTCCGGCAATGCGGGCCAGGGCGAGTCGCCACCGGGTTCGATGTTGCCAGAGGAGGCTGAAGGCGACGAAGGGGGCCAGGACGAGAAAGGTGGGGCGCAATACGGCGGCGAGGCCGAGAGAGAAACCCAGCGCCAGGGGCCATCGCCATGCCTCAAGTGGTGACCGCCACTGTTTGTTTTCCATGGTTCGCACCCACAACCAAAGTAGCAGCGCGCCGATGGGCGCCTCTAATCCATGTGTAAGCAGTTGGGCTTCGTAGAAGATGGGCAGAGGGAAGATCGCCCATAAGAGGGCGGCGATCCATCCAGTGGCGGTGTCAAAGATTTGGCGGGCAAGATCGAAAATCAGGACTGTCGTCAATGCGCCGAGGAGCATTTGCAGAAGTTGGGCGGCGCGAATGTTCGGGCCGACGAGGCTGTAGATCGCGCCGAGGGTCAGACTCATGCCGGGTTGAACGTAGAAGGCTTGATGGGGGGGCGGCCACTGGCCGCGCAAAAAGTCGAGGCCGCCGCTTTGATAGCCTCGATGATCAGAACCAATGCCTAACACATCCGCATTGGGCCGGGCGGCGTAATCGCGCAGAAAGAGCAGGCGCAGGCTGAGGGCAAGCAGAGCGACAAGCGCTAATCCCAGCGCCGTACGTGAGCGGGCGTTGCGCCAAAGCCACTGGCCGATCAAGGCCAGCCCGCAGACAAGGGCCAGCCAGACGAAAGCCCACCACCCATACCATCGTTGGACGGTGGCTTGTGTCGTTTGGGGATCGAGCGGTTCGGGGGCGAGGTAAGGGGCGGGGACAAGTTGCCAGCCAAAAGGCGACGGCCATTCGAGTCCGGCATGAAAGTAGGTTTCAGAGTTTGCCGGGGTGGTGATCTCAAAGTTGATGGGTTGCCAGCCGCTGGAGGGATAACTGACGGCTTCATTGTAAGCGGGCCGTTCAATCGTCGTGTCAAAAACGACATCGCCATTGATCTTCAGTATGGCCTGACCGTTTGCTGGGATGCGAAAATAAAGTTCGCTGGCTTGTGGCTGATAGAAGTAACCTGCCCAGCGGACGGTGATAGAACGTTCAGGATCGAATCGGGAGTCGTTGCTGGTGATAAAAACAATCCGTTCGAGACGCGGCCCGGAGTCGTAGGCGGCCTGTAAACCATGGCCAGAGAGGTCGGGTTGCAGAAGCCAGGCGATGATGAAACTGATGAATAGTAGGCTGATCGCAATTTTGCGGAACGTGCGCATAACGACGGCGATTATAACCTTGACGCGAAAAGAAGCGTGTGATATAGTTTCGCCGCGCTGAAAAAACATCAGCGCATTTTTATCGGCGCCTGGCGCCGATAGACGATGCGGGCATCACAATTCGATGCGGGCATCACAACCCGATGCGGGGTAGAGCAGTGGCAGCTCGTCGGGCTCATAACCCGGAGGTCGCAGGTTCGAATCCTGCCCCCGCTACTCCAGAGACACCGTAGACCGCAAGGCTACGGTGTTTTTGTTGTCCAAAGCCAGCACCGGGCTCCCGACGACCGGTGAAATGCTGGCGTTTTCGAATGAACTACACCCGCTGAAGCTCTTGGCGCGGCTGGAGTTTGAGTTCTCGACGCGGGGTGACGCTCTCGATGGAGCATTCCATTTGCCTAGAGATGCTTCGCAAAAAATCGCTTAGAATAGCGGCATGCCGCGCACTTCCAGGAAAACCACCTACCCCAAAGTCAAAGATGTAAAGGCCCGTCTCAAGGCGAACACTCCCAGCAACAGCAACAACGGCTCCGCTAGTAGTGGCGTCATGGCCCTGGTCAAAGAACTCTGGCAGGCCGCCGTCAACCTGCGTGGGTCGGTCGAGCCGGCCGACTACAAGCGTTACGTCCTGCCCATCATCTTTCTGCGCTTCCTCTCGCTCCGCTACCATCAGCGGCGCTCGGAACTGGAGAAGATGGTGCGCGAGGAGCGCAGTGACTACTACGGCGACACCCGCGCCGTGGATGACCCCGACGAGTACCGGAGCCAGGGCGTGTTTGTCCTGCCCGAAGAGGCCCGCTGGGACGCTATCCGCAAGATCGCCAACGCCGACGACATCAAGGTGCGGCTCGACAACATCCTGCAAAGGCTGGAAGACACGTATCCCGAAAAACTCAGAGGCCTCCTGCCCCGCATCTATGCCGGGTCCAATCTGGAGCGCGAGCATGTGACCGGCCTGATCAATCTGTTCTCCAAGGACATCTTCCAGCAGGATCACGGCGGGGCGGATTTGCTGGGCGGCATCTACGAATACTTCATCGGCGAGTTCGCTTCGTCCGAGGGCAAGCGCGGCGGCGAATACTTCACCCCGGCCAGCATCGTCCGCCTGCTGGTCGCCATGTTGGAGCCGACCGAAGGCAAAGTCTTCGATCCGTGCTGTGGCAGTGGCGGTATGTTCGTGCAGTCCGATGCTTTCACTAAACACAGCGGCAAACTGTCGTTCTTCGGGCAGGAGAGCAAGGATTTTACCTACCGCCTGTGCCGGATGAATCTGTTCATTCACGGGGTTGACGGCGACATCCAACTCGGCAACTCGTACACCGACGACAAACACGCGGCGCTCAAGGCCGACTACATCCTGGCCAACCCGCCCTTCAACGACGGCTCGAAGGGCGAGAACGGTTGGGGGGCAGACCGCGTGCCGGACAAAGACCCGCGTTTGTGGGCGACGGGATCGTCGCCCCTGCCGTTATCCTTGCGCAACGCCAACACGATGTGGATGATGCACTTCCTCTATCACTTGAAGGAGGGCGGCATGGCGGGCTTTGTGATGGCGACGGGCGAACTGAGCAACAGCGAGACTGCCCGCCTTGAAGTGCGGAAGGCGTTGATTGAGCAGGGCTACGTAGATTGCATCGTCCAACTTACCGGCCAGTTGTTCGCCAACACGCAGATTCCGTGTGGGCTGTGGTTTCTCTCGAAGAACCGGAACGGCGAGGGTGGTTATCGAAAGCGCGCGAACGAGATTTTGTTTATTGATGGCCGTAAACTCGGCGCGCTGATTTCCGGCTCGCGCAAACAGAAGGAACTGACCGACGAAGAGCTGGAGCGCATCGCGGCAGTCTATCGCCACTTCAAGCGGACAGGTGCGCCCGACCCCGTGCCCGGCTTTTGCCGCGCGGCGACGCTGGACGAGGTGCGCGAGCACAACTACGCCCTCACGCCAGGACGATATGTGGGGTCAGCAGATTTGGACGATGACGAGGAGAATTTTGAAGAGAAAATGCCGAGGCTGGTGGCGGAGCTGAAAGCGCAATTTGCACAGGCGAACAAATTAGAAGCCATCATTGAGTCTGAACTTGAGGAGTTAGGCTATGGGACTTGATGGCTGGCAATCCGTCGCGCTTGGCGATGTCGTAAAAATCAAACATGGTTGGCCGTTCAAAAGTGAGTTGTTTAGCGATGAACTCGCTGGCCAACCGATTGTTGTAAACATTGGCAACTTTGAATACACAGGCGGGTTTCGCTTTGAGTCAACTACACTTCGGGAATATCGCGGCGAATACCCCAAGGAATATGAACTTGCTCCTCAAGACGTGCTGTTGGTTATGACATGCCAAACCCCCGGCGGTGAAATACTTGGCATCCCCGGACGTATTCCGGCTGACCAGCGAATCTATTTGCATAATCAGCGAATGGGCAAAGTGGTAGTGACCCGCCCTGACTTTGTGCTGCTGGATTTTCTGTATTGGGTTTTTCTGTGGAAAGATTTCAATCAAGAACTTGTCTCTACCGCGTCAGGCACAAAAATACTTCATACGTCGCCAGGTCGCATTGAAGCGTTCAAATTCGATTTGCCGCCTCTGAAGGAGCAGGAGAAAATCGCCCGCATCCTCGGCGCGCTCGACGACAAAATCGAACTCAACCGCCGCATGAACCGCACGCTGGAGGCGATGGCCGCCGCGCTCTTCAAATCGTGGTTTGTGGACTTTGACCCAGTGACGCGCAATGCTGTAGGGGCGGACGGCCGTCCGCCCCTACCCGGCATGAACGCCGAGACCGCCGCGCTTTTTCCCTCGGCTTTTCAGGACTCGGAGATAGGGCCGATACCGGAGGGGTGGATGATTTCAACAATTGGCGACATGGTGACGGCAGTTGGGGGAAGCACGCCCAGTACAACCAATCCCATATATTGGGAAGGCGGTACGTTGGCTTGGGCAACGCCGAAGGACTTAGCAAATTTGTCTGATCCCGTTTTGCTCAAGACTGAGCGTTGCATTACTGAAGCCGGACTCACTCAGAGTCGTTCTGGGATGTTACCCCCGGGCACAGTTCTCATGTCGTCGCGTGCGCCAGTGGGCTACCTTGCTATTACCGAAATCCCTGTTGCCATCAATCAAGGCTTCATTGCTATGAAGTGCGACAAAGGTGTGCCGAACCACTATATCTTCTGTTGGCTTCACGAGAACATGGATACCATCATCGCTCATGCTAACGGCACAACCTTTTTAGAAATCAGCAAAGCCAATTTCCGCCCAATCCCGGCATTGCTTCCGCCTGAGCCGATACGTGAATGCTTCGCTAAAATGGTGGACAAGTGGCACGCGCAAACTGTGATTAACGTTCAACAATCGCACACTCTCGCCCGCATCCGCGACGCGCTCCTGCCCAAACTGCTGTCGGGCGAAATTCGCGTCAAGGCCACCGAGCCGCGAAGCGTAGCGGAGCAAGCCGCCGTGTAGGGGAGAGTCTATGACCGGGCATCGTGGAACCGAGAGCGACTTTGAGCTCACCACCCTCGAACGGTTGGAACGCCTCGGCTATCGCCACGTCTTCGGCCCGGACATCGAGCGCCCGCTCGACGAAGTAATTCTGCCGGACGTTCTGCGCGAGTGGCTCGCCCGCCGCTACCCCGACCTGCCCCTCAGCGCCCTCGACGAAGCCTTCCACAAAGTCACCCGACCCGACGGCGCGGACACCCTTCGCCGCAACCTGAACTTCCATCAACTGCTCACGCGCGGCTTCGAAATCAAAGTAGGGGCGGATGGCCATCCGCCCCTACCGGGCGAAACGCCGCAATATCGCCACCTGTACGCGATAGATTGGGAGAACCCGCAGGCCAACGACTTCTGCGCCGTCAACCAGTTCCCTATCCACGGCCAGAACGACCGCCGCCCGGACATCGTCATCTTCGTCAACGGCCTGCCGCTGGTCGTCTTTGAACTCAAGAACCCCCACTCCGCCTCGGTCACCGTGGACGACGCCTTCAACCAGATTCAGCACTACACCTACGGTATCGCCCAACTCTTCGACTACAACGCCCTGGTCGTTCTCTCGGACGGCAACCACAGCCTGCACGGCATGTGGACGTCAGGCATGGAATGGTACGCGCCGTGGAAGTCCATCAACGGCTTCGACGTGGAGCCGACCACCACCGCCAGCATGAAGACCCTCGTCGAGGGTCTTTTCCCCAAAGACCGCCTCCTGCAATATCTCCGCGACTTCATCGTCTTTGAAGTCGCCAACGACAAAATCACCAAGAAGGGCGCGAAGTATCACCAATTCTTCGCCGTGCGCCTGGCCGCCGAAAAGACCCTCGCAACCTATGTAGGGGCAGGCCTTGCGCCTGCCCGGCCTGCGCCCGCCCAACCTGCGCCTCCCCAGGGGCGACCGCAAGAGTCGCCCCTGCCCGATCGTCGCATCGGCGTGATCTGGCACACCACCGGCTCCGGCAAATCGCTCTCCATGGCCTTCCTGGTCGGAATTCTGCGCCGCCACCCCGAACTCGAAAACCCGCTCTTCGTCATCCAGGTGGATCGCACCGACCTCGACGACCAACTCGCCGATCAATTCTTGGTGGCCCGTTCGTTGGTGGGCGACGCCCAGCAGGCCGCGAGCGTGGACGACTTGCGGAATCTGCTCCGGACTGAGGGCGGAGCCGTCATCCTGACCACCATCGAGAAGTTCCAACCCAAAGAGGGCGAGACCGCTCGCCCCGTCCTCAACGCCCGCCGCAACGTCATCGTCATCGCCGACGAAGCCCACCGCTCGCAATACGGCTTCGAGTCCGGCTTCGCCCGCAATCTGGCCGAGGCCCTGCCCAACGCTCTGCGGCTCGGTTTCACCGGCACGCCCATCAGCCTGAGCGGGGCCGACACGGTAGAAGTCTTTGGTGACCTCATCCACACCTACACCATCGCCCAATCGCAAATAGACCGCGCCACCGTCCCCATCTTCTACGAGCCGCGCCTCATCAAATTGAATATCGCCAGAAACGATCTCGATGCGGCGCTCGAAGAAATCGAACAGGCGCACGGCGTGGAGGCCGGCGACCGCGCCCGGCACCGGGCCAGGTGGGCGGCGCTGGCCGCCGCCGCCCGCGCTGACGATCGGGTGCAGGCCCTCGCCCTCGATCTGCTCGATCACTTCCGTGAGCGGGCCGCTACCCTCGACGGCAAGGCCCTGATCGTGTGCATGGAACGCGAGAACTGCGTCAAACTCTACAATGCTCTGCGCGCCGCGCCCGATTGCCCCGAAGTCAAAATCGTGATGACGGGCAATCTCGCCGAAGACCCGGCCGCATGGAGCGCCGCCGGGCATCTCACTACCAAGACCCAGCGCGACGCGATCAAGAAGCGCATGATTGACTCCGACGACCCGCTGAAGATCGTCATCGTGTGCGATATGTGGCTCACCGGAACCGACATCCCCTGCCTGCACACGCTCTACGTGGACAAGCCCATGCGCGGGCACACCATGATCCAGGCCATCTCGCGCGTCAACCGCGTCTTCCGTGACAAGCCGCACGGATTGGTGGTGGACTACATCGGCATCGGCGACGATCTGCGGGAAGCGACGGCCCGCTACACCCAGAGCGGCGACACGGCCCAACCCGCGCCGGATTTGCGCGAGACCGCCCGCCCCTTGTTCTTCGCCGCCCTCGACGCCGTGCGCCAGACTCTCCCCACTGGCAAAGACTATGGCGGCTGGCGCAGACTGAGTCGCATTCACATCGAAGACCTGTATGCCTTTGTCTATGGCTCGCTCGCCGACGATGTCGGCGGCGATGCTGAGGCCTCGCGCCGCGAGGCCTTCCTGCAAGCCGAAACGCGCCTGACTGCCGCGTTCCTGCTCGTCAAGCACCTCGACGACTGCCGCCCCTTCGCTGACGAAGTCATCTTCTACCAGCGCACCCGCAAGCAGATCACCAAAGTCGAACCGGGGCAGAAGACGGGCCGCGCCATCGAGCAGGCCGTGCGCGATCTGGTGGACGACAGCGTGGAGTCCGAGGGCGTGGTGGACATCTTCCAAGTGGCCGGCATCGAGCGCGCCGACATCTCCATCCTCGACGACTGCTTCCTCCAGACCTTCAAAGACCGCCCACACGAAAATCTGCGGCTCAAACTCCTCCACAAGCTGGTGCAGGACGAAATCTTCCGCCGCCGGGCGCGCAACCTGGCCAAAGCCAAATCGTTTCAAGACCTGCTGGAGAAGACGCTGGAGCAATACCACAATCGCGTGATTGACGCGGCGCTGGTGGTAAAGACTCTGGTCGAGATGCGGCAGGAGTGGCAGAACGACGACCGGCGCGCCGCCGCCCTCAACCTCAGCCCGGAAGAGCTCGCCTTCTACGACGCTGTCGCCACCAACTTCCTGAACCTATACAACGAAGCCTTCCTGCGCGACCTGGTCCACGACGTGGTGCAGGTGGTGAAGAAGAACTTGAAAGTGGACTGGACGAAACCTCACCGCGAGGATGTGAAAGCCGCCGTGCGCGCCGCCGCCCGGCGTGTGCTTCGCAAGCGCGACGTGAAAGAAGCAGACCTGGAGCCGTTCCTCGGCATCATCTTGGAGCAGGCGGTGGCGTTGTATGCGGAGTGGCCGGTGGGGGAGGATGTTGGCACAGATTAGCGAGATAAGTCAGCATGCGCTGCCAAATCTTATTCAGCCCAGTCGAGCCGCTCTACGTTCAAATGCGCGATCTAAGCTACCGCTGGGGGTCGTGCAGTCCGTGCAGCAGTCTGAACTTCCACTGGCGCGTCATCCTGCTCCCGCCGCACATCGTCGAATACCTCGTCGCCCACGAACTGGCGCATCTGGCCGAGCCGCACCACGACCCGCGCTTCTGGGCCCGCCTCGAACGCGCCATGCCCGACTTTGCTGAACGCAAGGGATGGCTGGCGGAGAATGGGTGGAGATTTTGAAAAGCAGAGGCCAACTATGCCAACTCTTACAGGTAAAGAACTGGGTGGTTGTCAAATACTTGAGCAGTTAGGGCGGGGTGGATTAGCCGACGTCTACCGGGCCTACCAACCCAAGGATGACCGTTTTGTAGCAGTCAAGGTATTCATGGCAGAGCTATTCCAGGTTACAGCTAATTACGAGCGGCTGGAGCAACGGATGCAGATGTTGGTCACTTTACGCCACCCGAATATTGTCCCAGTATTGGAATATGGACGGGAAGCCGGGCTGTTTTACATGGTGATGGAATTGGTGAGCGCCACTACGTTAGCCCAGCAATTGGAACAGGCCGCTGGGCAGTCTTTACCGCTCTCGACTGCTGTTTCGATGGCGGCGCAAGTGGCCGCCGCGCTGGATGGATTTCACTCGGCGGGGATCGTTCACGGCAACATCAAACCCTCAAACATTCTTATTGGTAACGATGGTCAAACTCGCTTGAGCGAACATGGCACAATCCACTTATTTGAGGAGAGCAGCACCTTTTCTGCTGGTGCTTTTCTGACCACGCCGGAGTATGTCTCTCCTGAACACAGTCAGAGGACCCGGCTCGACCACCGAAGCGATATATATTCGCTAGGTGTAATCTTCTACGAAATGGTGACAGGACGACCACCGTTCACCGCCTACACACCTATGGCTGTTCTCCTCAAGCATATAAATGAGCCTTTGCCTTCACCGCGCCAGTTCAACTCCACGTTACCTGAAAGATTTGAGCGTTTGCTCTTCAAAGCATTAAGCAAGAATCCTGATCGCCGTTACCAAACTGCGCCGGAAATGGCCGGAGCAATAGCCGATTTGGCAGGCCTTGCCGCTGAGCACGATACTGCCCAACAGGTGGCTTCATCCTCTCGAGAGACAAAACAACGATCTGACCAACCCCACATCGTGGCCGATACCGTCATCATTGCCTCACAAGCCGAGATTCAACATGGGGATCGAATCGCCGTTGATAGAATAGAACATAGTTCCGATGTTGCTATTGGCCGCGACAACATCTCGCCTGCAAATTCCCGATTAAAGATCATCCCATCTCAAGAGGAGACGATCATGGCTGAGAAACCACAACCTGATATAAGTGGAAACATCAATGTAGGCCACATCAGCAACGCCACCGGCGTCGCCATCGGTCACGGAGCGCAGGCCACCGTCACCCAGGGCGGCGCATCAGCGGAGGAGATCGCCAAAGCCTTCGCCGCCATCACCCAAAAGGTGAGCGCGATGCCGGAGGGGCCAAGCAAGACGATTGCTCAACAGGCCGTGCAAGGGCTGGAAGCCGAGGCCAAGAAGGGCGAGAAGGCCGACGAGAAAGCTGTCGGCGACTGGTTCAACTTCCTTGCCCAAACTGCCTCCGATGCATTTGATGTGGCAGTTGCCACCTTCGCCAACCCGGTTGCCGGGTTAGGGCTGGCGTTCAAGAAGGTTGCGGAAAGGGCGAAGGAAGAGAAAGCCAGGAAAGACGCCGAGGCCAAGAAGTAGTCCCCATGCCTGAGGCCACGCCTGTCCTCCGTATTGGCCGCACCGACTTCTACATCTTCGCTGGACTGCCGGAAGGGGACATTACCCAGAGCGACGCTGAGGTGTTGGTCAGTTCCGCCGGCACGGATGTCACCCATCTCCCGGCAGTGGCTTCCCGGCTCGTCATCATCAATGACCTGAAGCCCAATTCCAGCCGCAAACTGCAACTCGCTTTCGACATCAAACCCTACGAAATCGTCACCCTAAGGTTGGCGCTATAACGCAATATCATCTTCGGCGTTCATTAGCCGAACCATGTCCAGCGTGAGCAGAAGGTCTATGGCTTCAGTGGTGGGGTTGCGGGACTCGGTGAGGGGCGTCATCCATGTTTGTGCAGACTCATGATCCTCGGCGTCTTGCCCTTGCTGGTTCATGACGCGTCATCCGTGTTCGCGCAGACTCATGAACGGGCCGCCGTCCGGGTCAGGAATGTATTCCATTAATCCCTGTGGGATGAGGTTGGCGATCCGAAGATGGCCGGCATCCATATATTCCCAGAGGATCTGGAAAGGAACGGCGCCGGGCAACCACTTTTCAGCCATGACGACGCCGTGGCCGGGGAGGACGGTGAAGACAACCTGGCGGGGATCATCGGGATGACGCAACGCTTCGGAGCGAGCGAAGGCGGCTTTGATGCCGCGCGCCTGCGCTTCAGTGGCGCACGAGACCGGGTAGTAGTAATACGGCGGATCGAGCGGGACAAATTCGACGTAGCGCGGGTCGTAGGCGGAGACGCCGCGATGCCCGTGCAGTTTGGAGCGCACGACCGGCACGCTGGCCGAGGCCGATCCGTTCCACCCGGTGGGCAGGGTGATTTTGGGCAGGATGCTATCCATGTCCATCATCTCGACAGCTTCAGAGGAGGGTGGGTCGTTGCGTTTGGCTTCGACGTGGCGGACGATGGCGCCCATGCCATCAGGCCGCACGCCGACAATGACGGCCAACTCGCCTTCGGTGATGTTGTCTTTTTCTACCGGGCGGGCACTGCCGGTGACGGTGGCGATCAAGGCACCCAGTTTCGGATCCCAGGTGGCGAAACAGCCTTCACTATATTGGCTGGCGATGGCATCCTGCACGGCGGGGACGTGCACGAGGTCGGCCGGGCGCACCATCTCGGTGAAGAAATGGCGGCGGCCCAACTGCTGACCGGCTTCGCGCATGGCGGCGGGTGTGCTCAGGCTGTCCCACACGGTGCGCGGCACAACCTCATCCACAACTTGATAGTTCGTGACTTCGGCGGTGCTCATGGCGGTGGCGATCCGCAACACCATGTCGCGGTAGAGGGCCTCCGGGGTCTCGGCTTCGATGCGGGGACAAGCGCCAACCAGATCAAAATAGTAGGCCGCCTTTGGCTCGTCCTCGCCGACGACGAGGATGAGGCGGATGCATTTGGACTGGGATTGCAATAGCCGGATGAGGGCCATGATCGGGCCGCCGCGATGCCCCTGCTCGATCAAGGTTCGATAGGCGGTGGGGGCAAGACCGGGGAAGGCAAAGTCGGCCGGGTCAGGCGGTTCTTTTGCCAGCGCGGTTTCAAAGTAATCCAACGTCTGCTGAAGTTGGGCCGGCGTGACCTGAATCAGAGTATAGACCGTCGGGGTCTGGTTGAGGTTCAATCGGCGGCGGCCAGTGAACATGACGGCTTCGCGCCAGCCCAGTGGTTGCCCGTAGAGGGCGGTGGTGATGAGAACGTCGGTCTCATCGTTGGCAATGGCTTGAACGGTGTGTTCCTGTCGGTCGAAGTGATCGGCAAGATGGTGGATGACGCTTTCCAACAACGGGGTGTCCGGCCCGGGCACGAAATGGACGGCGATGTTACGCAGCCAGTTGTGGATGGGGCTGGCGGTGGCGACGGCGAGAGTCATAAGTTCTCTTCTCCTCAGGCGAACTATAACTCAGGTGGGAGATCGAGGGTAGGGGACAGATACGAAAAGGTTGGAGGCCGCGATGGTCGCGGCCATCGTAACTGTCGTTCGTGGCCCAGGCGATGACGAGGGCGCGATCGGGATCGATCCAAGATGAAACGTAAAAGGCGAAATTCTAAGACTGGCCGACGAAGTTGCTGAGGCCGTATCCAATGTGATAAAGCGAGGGCAGGGTCACCGGCAAACGGCCCTGTGGCCTGGCCCGGCCCGATAAGACCCTCGCCAACGCCTCCAATGCTGGTTCGTTTGCGCCATAAGCGGCGACCAGCGTTGGCAGGCGGGCGAAGGGCAGGAGGTCGTATGGATTGTGCAAGCCAACGACGATCACCGGCGCTTTGGTCTCCATGAGGGCGTTGACGAGGGCGACTTGCTGCGGATGGGCCAGCACATCGGCAACGCCGACGACGATAGGTTGATCGGAGCGGAGGGCGGCAACGATGCTGATGATTTCAGCGTGGGTGGGTTGTTCGCCGATAGGGATGAGGGTGGCCCCCAGACGTTCAGCCAATCCGGCGGCAGTCGGGGTTTCGATCACGACCGGGTGGGTGCTGACGAGGGGCAACACCTTAACATCGTCACGGAGCAGGGTGATGGCTTGCGCCGCGATACGGCGCGAGCGCGCCCGATGATCACTGGTTCCCACGTGCGCGGCGGCAGTGCCGGGGTGGATGGGTTTGGGATCGATCAAACCAAATTTTTTCTTGGTCGTGAGCAGGCGGCGGAGGGAGTCATCCAAGCGTTGCCCCGGAATCTCACCGTTCTGTACTTTGCTCAGGATCAGATCGAACGCCTGCCGATGTTCGGCGTGATTGGCGTTGAAGAGCAAAAGATCGGCGCCGGCCTCGAAGGCCATAGCCGCCGCCAATGGTTGTGGGTAGCCGCTCGCCGCCAACGCCCCCATCTCCAGCGAGTCGGTGCAGACCAAACCCTCGAAACCCATCTCTTCCCTCAGAAGTTTTGTCAGGGCGTGGGTCGAGAGTGTGGCTGGACGCCCCGGCGTTGGATCAATGGCGGGAAAAGTGATGTGGGCTGACATGATCCCGGCAATGTCTGCCGTCAGGCAGGCTTTGAATGGCAGAAGTTCCACCGCTTCGAGGTGCGCCCGGTTGTGGGCGACCGTTGGCAGGGCGGTGTGGGAGTCAAGGGTTGTGTCGCCGTGGCCGGGGAAGTGTTTGCCGATGGCGAGTATGTTTTGGCCCTGAAGCGCGGCGGCGAAGACTGCGCCATAGTCGGCAACGCGGTAGGGGTCGGAACTAAATGCGCGGATGCCAATGACGGGGTTCGCCGGGTTGTTGTTGACATCCAACACCGGGGCGAAGTTGGTATTGAGGCCGAGGGCACTCAATTCACTCCCCATCATCCCGGCAATGAGGCTGGCGTTTTCGACATCATTGGTCGCCGCCACGGCCATGGCCGATGGAAATTCGGTGAAGCCGCGCGCCTCGCGCAGGCGAGTGACAAGGCCTCCTTCCTGATCGATGGCGACGAAGAGGCCGGGGTGTCCGCTCTCTTTAGCCGTTCGCTGGATATCGAATGTGAGTTGAGCCAGTTGGCGGGGGGACTCGACGTTGCCCTCGAACAAGACGACGCCGCCGATATGCTTGTCAACGATCATCTGCTGCAGAGCGGGGGTGAGGGCTGTCCCCTCGAACGCGATCATTAAAGTTTGCCCGACCTTTTGCTCGAGGGTAAGGCGGAGTTCCGGGGCAAAATCAGTCATGTCAGACAAAATTATACGGGTAAAAGTGAAGATTTAGTATTGATTCGAGAATTTTCATGTCAGTTTTGTGATAATGAAACCTGAAATGAATATTATGAAAAAACTTGTTGACTTTTATTTTGATTTATATATAATGTGTCAAGATTATTAAACAAAAGGCGAATTATGAACCAGATTATTGGAACGTGCCCTGTCTGCGGGGAAACCCTGTCTGTGACCCGCTTACACTGCCGTAGTTGCGACACCACAATTGACGGCCATTTTGCCATTAGCACACTGGATCGCCTCAGCCCGGAGCAAATTATGTTTGCCATCACCTTCATTCAATGCGAGGGCAAACTTAATCGGATGGAGGAGAAGTTGGGCCTGTCGTATCCCACCCTGCGGTCACGGCTGAACGACCTGATCAAGGCGATGGGGTTTGAAGTGGGGCAGGAGGAAGCCGCCGCGCCCACCGGGGTCAGCGACGAAGATCGTCGCCAGATTTTGGACGATCTGGCGACGGGCAAGCTGCCATTGGAAGAAGCGATGAAAAAATTACAAGGCAACACATAAGTTGAAATTTTTGTGGATTGATCATTATGGCCGAAGCAATTTTTATCACCAGTGAAACCCCTGAAATCATCATCGAGATGGTGGATGGCAACCTGCGCCTCTCGGGTTGGGAGCGAAACGAGTTTCAGGCCGAGAGTGAAGGCGGCGACGACCTGCGGGCTGAACACAAAGATAACCGCGTCGTTGTTAAGTGTTACGCCCATTGCACGATGCGCGTGCCACGCCGCTCGTCTTTGACGATTAAGCGCGTCAATGGCGATGCCCGGCTCAAGTCGCTGGATCAGGCGGCGGTGATTGAAAATGTTGGCGGGGATTTGGTCCTGCGCCAGACAGCGGCCCTGACCATCAACAATGTGGGCGGGGACTTGAGCGCCAAAATTGTTGAGGGGGCGTTCACCGTCAAGTTTGTGGGCGGTGATTTATCAGTGCGGGGGGTGGCGGGTGATTTTTCGTCCGACAAAGTGGGCGGCGATTTGAATTTGCGAGAAGCCAATGCCAGCGCCGTGGCTCGTGGGGTCGGCGCTGATACGCGCCTCGACCTAAACTTTTGGCCGGGCAAAGAGTACAGCTTTCAGTCCGGCGCTGACATTATCTGCCGCCTTCCCCTTGAGGCCTCGGCCAGGTTTGAGATTCAGAGCGGCGGCGATATTAATGTCAGCGCGCCAAACGCCAAAGTGGACGGCAACGCGCATCGCAAGAGTGTCACTCTCGGCGACGGAGCCGCGCCGGTTGCGATGCGAGCGGGCGGTGATGTGAGTATTACGACGCTTTCCGGCGAGCGGGACTCGACCGGCGAAGACCTGGGCGGAATGACGGATGAATTATCGGCCCATATCGAGACGCAACTCTCTGAGCATATGGCGTCTCTTGAAAAGGATTTGACGGAGCGGCTGGGGAAACTGGATTCCATCCTGGGGGGCAAATTTGTCAACGCCGAAGAGATTGCGGCCAAGGCCCGCCGCGCCGCCGAAAAGATTGCCAAAGCCGAAACGCGCCGGGCAGAGAAAATAGCCCGAGTGGAAATCCGCCGGGGCGAGAAGGCGCAACGCAGAGCGGAGTCTGCCGAACGCCGGGCGGAGCGCCGGGCCGAGCGCGGCAAGTTTGGCTGGTCGATTGATTTGGGTCGGGCGTTTGCCGCTCCCAGGCCGCCGACTCCGCCGAAGCCGCCCGGGCCGTCCTCTGACCCGGTGAGTGACGAGGAACGCATGGTGATTTTGCGAATGGTAGAGCAGGGGAAGATTAGTGTGGAAGAAGCGGAGAAGTTGTTGACGGCATTGGAAGGGAAAGAGAAGTAAACAGGTACACGGGTAGACAGGGAAACAAGGGAAAGAGGAAAATTATGCAGGGTCGGGTTGTTATTGAAAAACTTGCCAAAACTTATCGCACTCGCCAGCGCAAGGGGCCGTTCAAGTCTGAGGAAAAGGTGGTCGAGGCGCTCAAAGGCGTGTCATTTGAGATTAAGCCCGGCGAGATTTTCGGCTTGTTGGGGCCGAATGGCGCGGGCAAGACGACGCTGATCAAGTGCCTCACCACGTTGCTCTTGCCCACTTCAGGGGAGGCGCGAATCAATGGCTATCGTCTGACGAAGGAAGACAACCAGATTCGGGCGACGGTGGGCTGTATGTTGATGGGCGAGCGTGGGCTGTACTGGAAGCTGACCGGCCGCGAAAATTTAACCTTCTTTGGCGCACTGTATTACCTCTCCATTGCCGACCGCCGCAAACGCGCGGACGAAATTATCGAGCGCCTCAATTTGGGTGAGATTGCGGATCGGTCAGTCGAAACCTACTCGTCCGGCCAGAAGATGAAGCTGGCTTTTGCCAAAGCCCTGATCAACGATGCGCCGCTGTTGATCTTGGATGAGCCGACGAACACACTGGACCTGCCCTCGGCGCGGGAGTTGCGGGCGGTGGTGCGCGAGTTAAACAGTGACGGCAAGACCGTGATCTACACCACTCACATCATGGCCGAGGCCGAGACCATGTGTGATCGGGTCGCCATCATTGATCGCGGTGAGGTGCTGGCGTTGGGCGCCGTGCCGGCGTTGAAAGCCTCTCTGCATCGCGAAACTGTCATCCGCATCGAGGGGGTAATCCCGGCGAAAGCCGGTGAAGCAGTGCAACGATTGCCGGGGGTGAGTCAGGCGGCGACCGTCCCGGTGAACGGCCACACCGAGTTGACGGTGGTGGCTGAGGATCACCAGTCGCTTCTGCCGCAATTGATCCAGACGCTGACGGCGCACAATGCCATTATGCAAAAGATCACGCCGCAGGAAGTGACGCTGGAAGATGTTTTCATCGCCCGCACCGGGCGCACGCTGGCGGAAGACACGAGGCTGAAGTGAAACCTGCCTCGGGGCTTCGGACCTTCTCGACCATTTGGTTCGGGCAATTCGTCTCGACCATTGGCTCCGGCCTCACCGGTTTCGCCGTCGGCGTGTGGATTTACCAGACGACGGGATCGGTGACGGACTTTGCGTTGAGCAACGTGTTCTATCTTGTGCCTTTCATCGCCCTGGGGCCAGTGGCCGGGGCCCTGGTGGATAGGTGGGATCGGCGCTGGGTGATGATCATTGCCGACGCTGGACAGGCCTTGGGGACGCTGGCGATTGCGTTGTTGTATTGGACGGGGCATTTGCAAGTGTGGCACATTTACATCACGATTGCGACGAGTTCGATCCTCGGCGCGTTTCAACGCCCGGCCTATTCGGCCTCGGTGACGTTGCTGGTGCCGAAGGAACAGTTGGGCCGGGCGGGCGGCATGGGGCAACTCAAGGATGCCGTCAGTGGTTTGGTGACTCCGACGCTGGCCGGGTTTCTGGTTGTTGCCTTCGGTTTGACCGGTGTCATCTTGATTGACTTCGCCACGTTTTTATTTGCCGTCACCACACTTCTACTTGTTCGGATCCCTTCACCTGAACCTTCATCAGAAATAAAGCAACGCAACCTGAGGCAGGACATTGCCTTTGGCGTAAAGCACATTGTTGCCCGCCCCGGCTTGTTTGGGCTATTGGTGATTTACGCCTTTCTCAATCTCTTCACCAATGCCGCCGGGGTGCTGACCGCGCCGATGGTGTTGTCGTTTGCTCCGGCCAGTGTGCTGGGGATTGTGTCCAGCGTTGGCGGAGCCGGGCTGTTGACGGGCGGTTTGTTGATGAGCCTGTGGGGCGGGCCGAAGCGTTTGATTCACGGCGCCCTCGGCATGATTTTTTTGACCGGACTCGGTTTCATCATCACCGGCCTGCGACCGTCGGCGGTCTTCATCGCCACTGGCACGTTTTTGCGTATGTTCGCTTTCGCCGTCATGGCGGCTTCCGCCGGAGCCTTGTGGCAGAGAAAAGTTGCGCCCGACTTGCAGGGGCGGGTGTTCGCCACCCGCTTCATGATCTCGGCCTCCATTGAGCCGTTGGCCCATGCTTCCATCGGGCCGTTGGTGGATCGCTTCTTTGGCCCGTGGTTGATGACGGGCGGACTCCTGGCCGGAAGCGTCGGCGCTATCATTGGCCTGGGGCCGGGGCGCGGGATGGGGTTCGTCAATGTTGTGATGGGAATTTTGATCCTCCTGCTTGGCGTTATTGGCTACGTCTATCCGCGCGTTCGCCGCGTCGAAGATGAATTGCCGGATGCCACGCCGGGTCAGCCGACTCTTGACCCTTCACCCAGGACTGAGGCCCTCCCGGCCTAACTTTGACCACTCGGCTATGACGACTCAACCCACCTTCACCCAAAAACTCTCAGCCTTGTTTGCGGAAACGTGGCTGCGGATGCTCAACATCAGCCGCTACCCCGGCCAACTGGCGATGGAGATCATCATCCCCGTCATCTTCGCCTCGATGCCCATGCTGCTGGGGCGGGCAACGGGTGGGGCAGAGGCCGCCGCCAACTTTCAAGCCAACACCGGCACGGCAAACTATGTTGCTTTCCTGTTGATCGGTTCCAACGTTTTCACATTGGTCTCCAGCGCCTTTTGGCACATTGCCTATTGGTTGCGGTTTGAGCAGGAGACCGGGACGCTGGAAGCGATCTACCTCACTCCCACGTCCAGCCTCACCCTTGCCAGTGGTGTGGCCGTTTACAGTCTGATTCGCGGGTTGACCTCGGCCATTGCCTCCTATCTCATTGGCTGTCTTGTCTTTCGCGTCAACCCTCTGGAAGGCAATGTGTTGCTGGCCCTGGCTTTCATCGCCGTCGGTTTGATCCCGCTGTACGGCATGACGTTCATTTTTGGGGCCGTGGTGCTTAAGGTCAAGGAGTCCAATGCCCTGATCAGCCTCATGCAATGGGTAGTCAGCTTTCTCATGGGCATCTTTTTTCCCATCGCCGTTCTGCCGCCGGTCGTGCGGTTGATTGCTCTGGCCTTCCCGCCGACCTGGATCACCAACGGTGTGCGCTCGGCCCTGCTCGGCGTCGGCTTTTTCTTCAAGGAATGGTATTTTGATATGGCAGTGCTGTGGGGGTTTGTGTTGTTCGTGCCGCTGTTCAGCTTCTGGGTTTTCAATCGGGTGGAAATGAATGTCAAGCGCAATGAAGGGATGGGGCAATTCTGATGCGTGAAACGTCAAACGACACTCTCACTGGCTCTACCGCCTGGCTTAGCGCCCTGGCCGCCATGACCCACAAGGAACTGCTGATCATGCTCCGTTACCCGGTTGAGTTGGTGGCCAGTTTCGGGCAGGTGTTCCTCATCGTCATTGTCCTGACGCTGGCCGGGCTGATATTTGCCAAAGGCGGTGTGCAAGCCAAAGACAGCACCGGCACTGCCGGGCTGGTCACCTACGGCTTCATTCTCTTCATGTTCGTCAGCGATACGCTGTGGACGATTGGCTACAACGTGCGCCGCGAACAAAAACAAGGCACGCTCGAACAGCTTTACCTCAGCCCCGCTTCTAAATTCGCCAGCCTGCTCTCGCGCGTCGTCGTCACCATCACCTGGACGGGCGCGCTGTGCATTGGGTCGGCCATTGTCATGAGCCTGCTCATTGGCCGCCTGCCCTTCAACAATCTGCCGCTGGGCGCGTACATTTTGATCATGTCCCTCTTCGGCACGTTTGGCGTAGGCTTCGCCTTTGCCGCCCTCACCCTGCGCGTGCGTGAGTCCGGCCAAACTCTGGCCAATGCTTTTCAATTTGCCTTCATGGTCTTGTGCGCGCCATTCTTTCCCTTCTCCGGTCTGCCCGATTGGTTGCGGGCCGTTTCCAAACTCATCCCGCTTTCGTATTGCGTGGATGCTTTTCGTTCAACCCTCATGGGCTATCCGGACGGCTTCCCCGAACTTGCCCCGCTCGGCGTCGAACTCATGATCGTCACTGCCTTCGGCCTGCTCATGCCTCTGCTGGGATACTGGCTGTATCGGCGCGAGGAGAATCGGGCGCGGACGATGGGGAGCCTGTCGGAGTATTGATATGACGACTGACTCGGAACATATGAAAATTTTGCAGGCGATCGAGGATGGCCTGATGACCGCCGCTGAGGGGATACGGTTGCTGAATGGACTCTCCGGTGGAAGCCCCAACACGATTGAGGCCGCCTCTGAAGGTGGAACCGCCGAGGCGGCCTCACCGGAGTCGGCCCCAATCCCGCCGACATTTGATCCCCCGAAGTTTGCCAAACCCAAACCCGATCCGCAAATCGAAAAGTGGCGGCGCTGGTGGATGATGCCGATGTGGATTGGCGTCGGGTTCATTCTCATTGGCGCGATGCTGATGTATCTGGCATTGCAATCGTCGGGCGTTGGGTTTTGGTTCTTGTGCGCCAGCACGCCGTTTGCTTTTGGCGTCCTCATGGCCGCGCTGGCCGGGGGAAGCCACAAGTCGCGCTGGATTCACATTCGAGTCAACACTGGCCGCAATGAATGGCCGCGCAATATCGCCCTCAGTTTTCCGATTTCAACCCGGTTGCTGGCGTGGTTGATCCGCGCCTTCGGCGACCGTATTCCGCCATTACGGCGAACGGCGGTGGACGATCTCATCGTGGCCCTGGATCAGTCGGCCTCTGCAGAGTCTCCGTTGTTCATTGAAGTCAATGAGGGCGAAGGCGGCGAGCGGGTGCAGGTGTATATCGGATAGAGAGGCAACTATGGCGACTGTCGAAGAACGCATGAAAATTTTGAAGATGATCGAAGAAGGCAAAATCTCGGCGGCGGACGGGGCGAAGTTGCTGGCGGCGCTGTCGTCGGCAGACGCGCGCAAAGCGTCGTCGTTCGCCGCAACTGGCGGCAACCGCACGTTACGTGTGCGCGTGACCGATGCGGCAACGGGCCGGGCGAAGGTCAATGTCAGCCTGCCGATGCTTTTGGTGGAGGTGGGCCTCAAGGTCGGCGCCCGTTTTGCTCCGCAGTTGGAGAGTGAGCAAATCGAAGTAATCAACGAGGCCCTGCGTTCGGGGATGTCGGGCAAGATCATTGATGTGGTGGATGAAGAGGACGGTGAGCACGTCGAGATTTTTATCGAGTAATCAATGGAAACTTCGACAACCCGACCTAAAGGCATGGTCGCCTTCACTATCGTCTGGCTGGGCCAGATTGTTTCGGTCCTGGCGACCAATATGACCCAGTTTGCCCTCACCATTTGGATTTATCAAGAGACTGGCAGTGCGACGGCGCTGGGCCTGCAACAAGTGTTTTTCATCACCCCGTTTTTGATCATTTCGCCAATTGCCGGGGCGATGGTGGATCGTTACAATCGCAAACTGATGATGATGGTGAGTGATCTGGCCGCCGGGCTGGGAACGGTGGCTCTGTTGATCCTGCAGGCGATGGGCTTGCTGGAGGTGTGGCATTTATACATCGCGGCGGTGATTGCCGGGCTCGGCAATGCCTTCCAGTGGCCGGCCTACTCGGCGGCGATCAGCACGATGGTAGCCAAAGAGCAGTATGGCCGGGCCAACGGGATGATGTCGCTGGTGGAGATGGGGCCGGGCATCCTCTCACCCATTATGGCCGGCGCATTGCTCCCCCCTCATCGGCCTCACCGGCATCATGTTGGTGGATGTGACCACGTTCGTCTTTGCCATTGGTTCGTTGCTCATCGTCTTCATCCCCCAACCGCCGAGGACGGAAGAGGGAAAACAGGCTCAGGGGAACATCCTGAAAGAGGCAACTTTCGGCTTCAAGTATATTTTCGCCCGCCCCAGTCTGCTTGGCCTGCAACTTGTTTTCTTCTTCGGCAATTTGTTTGCCGGTATCGGGTTTACGGTGCTGACGCCAATGGTGCTGGCTCGCACCGGCAGTGACAGCACGGCGCTGGGCACGGTGATGTCGGCGGGCGCGATTGGCGGCGTGGTTGGCGGGATGTTGATGAGCGCCTGGGGCGGATTTAAACGGCGTGCCCACGGGGTATTGGCGGGTTGGATCGTGATGAGCATCTTCAGCATTTGGCTGGGGTGGGGGCAGGGGCTGGCGGTCTGGATTCCGGCGATGGTATTGAGCTTCATTTTCGGCCCGATTATCAATGGCTCGAATCAGGCCATCTGGCAGGCGAAGATTGCGCCGGATGTGCAGGGCCGGGTGTTTTCGGCGCGGCGGTTGATCGCCTGGCTGACGAATCCCATCACGCCCCTCATTGCCGGGTTGGCGGCCGACTTTGTGTTGGAGCCGGGGATGAAGGCGGGTGGCGGCCTCACCGGCGCGTTCGGTTGGCTGGTGGGCGTTGGCCCGGGCGCGGGCATGGCCCTGCTGTTGATCGTCACCAGCTTGGGAAGCTTGCTCGTTGGCGTCGCTGGCTATCTTGTTCCGGCGGTACGCGATGCTGAAACGGTTTTGCCGGATCACGAAATGAAAGCGGTGGCTGTCACAGAAGTGGTCGCCGCAGGAGGATAAACATGCAAAAACTAATCATTCGTTGGCTCATCAACGCCGCAGCGTTGTGGGTCGCCATCACCTTTGTGCCGGGCATTCAGGCCCAGGGCGGGTGGGGGGCGCTGCTGGTGCTGGCCGCCATCTTCGGGCTGGTCAACGCCCTCTTGCGCCCACTCCTCAATGTGCTGACCTGCCCATTGATCATTTTGACGCTGGGGCTGGGGACGCTGTTGATCAATACCCTGCTATTCTGGTTGTCGGGCTGGGTGGGGAGTCAATTTGGCGTCGGTTTCACCGTCGAGGGCTTCTGGCCGGCGTTCTTCGGCTCGCTGATCGTGACGCTGGTGAGCTTGATTCTGACGCTGTTGGTGAAGGATGAGTTGGAGGGCAAGCGGCGGCGGGAGCACCGATGGGCATAATTGCTTGCGGCGCAACTTGCGATGACAAACTCATAACACAAAGACCCGCGAAGGTGCGGGTTTCTTTGTTCAGAAGATTCGGCCCGACAACACCTACACCCTCTACATTGGCGGTATCTACGAGTTGGAGTTGAACGTCAGCAACGTGGTGACCAAGAAGACCAGCTATAGCCCTTAAGATAATTAACTTTATCAAGGTGTGACGGTAACAAATCTCAGCATCAATGCCGCCTTCAACACCAACCCTGATATGCCGCAAGGTACAGTCGCTAGAGTAGAAGGTACGATTTCTTATAAGGGCGGTTTTACAGGTGCTTTCACTGCTGTTCTTGAACAAGAAGGAGACGAGTGGCGGCTATTTGGCATCAATGTTACGGTACCGCCTGACAAGTTCAGTCCATGATTTTCCGCACTTACCTTCACCAAAGAGACGAAGGTCATCACCGGCAGTGGCACCTTCGTCACCGAATGGAGCTACGACTGGCTGGGCCGTGTTCTCTTCATGAAATATCCGCGCGGCAGTGGCAGGTCATCGCCGATGACACGCAGAGCGGCGCTATGGCTATTTCCCCAAAGCCCGCTTCACCGCCGCATACGCATCCAGGATCCCTGCGCCTACGCCATTGTTCGGCAGGGGCAGGTCGTCACAGCCGCCGTGTTGGCGGATGAGGCCGGTGTAGGGTTGCGCCGTCTCGCGCAAGAGTTGTTCGGTGCCGTCAATGTCGCCGATGAGGTCGGGTTGGGCCGACCACAACAGGGCCACCACACCCACTACATGTGGCCCGGCCATCGAGGTGCCGCTGTTCGAGCCGTAGGCGCCGCCGGGCAGAGACGAAAACACATCCACGCCCGGCGCGGCAATGTCGGGCTTGGTGCGGTTCGATCCATCCGCCGTCACCGGGCCGCGACTGCTGAAGTCGGCCAGATCGCCCGCCACGTCCACGGCGCCGACGGAGAAGACCGAGTCGTAGAGTGAGGGCGGCGACTCCACTGTACTGCAATTGGGGCCATCATTGCCGGCCGAGACCACCACAAAAATTCCCGCCGCCCGCAGAGCCTCCACTGCCGGGGAGAGCGCATTCGGATCACAGCCCTCAATTGGCGGACAGCCCCACGAATTGTTGAGCACGTGCGCCGCCTTCGTCGGGTCGCCGTCTTTGAAGGGATTGCCGCCGTGCGGGAAGGGCGCCAGCATGAACTGCATGCAATCGAGATACAGGGCCGGGTTGGCGAGATTGCGATTGAGATTCACACACCCCATCCACTGCGCGCCGGGGGCTACGCCGATGCCGCCCAGGCCGAGGATGGAGCCTAGCGTGTGCGTGCCATGCCCGCCCTCGTCGTTGGGCGAGGTCGTCCCCTCCCAGGGGTCGAACCAGTTGTAATCATCATCATCGTCCGAGCCGTCAACCCGGCCGCGATACGCGCCGCGCAGGGCCGGGTGATCGCCATCCACCCCAGAGTCGGACTGCCCGACGACGATGCCCTCCCCGGTCACGCCGAACTCCGTCCATACTCGGTCAGCGCCGATCATCGTGACATTCCATCCCGGATTCTCAAATACCGAAGTCTCAAGGCCGGGGCTGGGCGGAATTGGATCGGGCAGGGGCCGCAGGCGCGGACTCTTCAGTACGCGATCAATATCTGAGCGCGTAAACAAAATCAATCGCACCAGTGGGCCGTTATCCACCTCAAGGGCGTTGACGAGATAGTAGGGGGTGTATTTCGCGCCGAGGCGGTCAAAGGTTCCGCGCAGGTCGGCCTGAGTCGAGTCGGCGTGGGCGGTGAGGGTTTGATAGACCCAGGCCAGTCGCTCATCGCGATCGGCGATCTGGCTGGCCGCCGAGACATCGGCCTGATCCTTGAGGATCACGAACAACCGGTCGCCGTAGAATCCCGGCTGGCCGAGGGTGAAGAAGATGGCGATCAGGCCGAGCCAGGTGAAGACCGCGCCGATCAATGGAATGGCCGCCGCCAGCCCCTTTCCCTCACCTTTGTTCAACTTCAATACCTTCCCCATCCCCCACATCACCACGCCCAGTATAAACCCAAAGAGGATGACGAAGATCGTCGCCCGCGCTGCCAGACCGGCAATGTCGCCGAGGACGATGGTGAATTCGGTGGCGTCGAAGAGGGCCAGCGGCGCGGCAGCCAGCAGGCCGATGAAAAGGGTATTAGCCGCCACCGAGGGGGATAAGGCCGAGGCGGCATACCCGAAGGCGGACAGGGCGGTGATCAGAATCAATTGCTGTCCATCGTAACCAAAGGCCGATCCCAAAATCGCCAGCAGTGCGCCAATGCCGAGTCCGTTCAGCAAAAAGTTGTCGGCAGTGGGCGCGATGAGGAGCGCGGCTAACAA
>Ga0247727_10005002_pt1 | contig 27388 bp, 2 predicted proteins | sample WisWelCaveWW1625_FD_202498 | JGI IMG/M metagenome (GOLD analysis project Ga0247727, IMG submission 202498) | Biofilm microbial communities from Wishing Well Cave, Virginia, United States - WW16-25 | ecosystem: Environmental > Aquatic > Deep subsurface > Groundwater > Cave microbial mat | place...
AAGATCTTCGCCAACTCCGCGATCAGAGTTCAGAGCTGGGGCTCCTAATCGCGGGTGACCTCGTGGTGGCGTATTCGACCGGAGATGAAGAATTCATCCGAAGCCTTCCGCCCGTTGAGAACCTCGTGGAAAGTGACGTGGTGACGTTGACAGCCCACTTTCACCACGACGGCCCCCCGAGTGCCACCGACCTTTTGAGAAGCGGCGCGAGACGGGAGTATGTGATCGGCATCACGGAAGAAGGGGACGAGATCGTCTGGGGTTACGAACAGGGCCAGATCGTTGAGACGCTGACTTACGAGGAATTCATCGCTCGGGCCGAGTCCCTCAGAGTACAAAACGAGAGGGACCCCGTGGAGGTCCGCGCCCTTCTCAACGACTACATTGCGGCCATTGATCGGTATCAGGAAGGAGAGGGGGAAATCATTCTGGATCCTCTCCTTTATGCTCACAACGGCGCTGAGACGACGCTGCCCAACCGTCCTTTTCTCGGCATTTGGCAGAGTCAACCCGGAGTCCAACTGAATTCCTTCAACCAGACCTCGTCGAGCCAGGTCCTGTTTAACTACGACGTCCGGCCGACAGGAAGCTTTGCGGCCCTTGCGATTCAGTTTGACAACCTTGGGACGCCGGGAATCGAAACGGCGAATCTTTCCGTGTTCGATCAAGTTAGGTTTGGGATCAGGTCAAACAATACGTGCGGGTCTTCCTCCACCTGCCTCCAAGTGGAATTTGAAGATATTTTTGGGACGAAGGTGAGGTTCAGGTTGAGGGGGATCTCGTCAACCTCGGTAAGGCATTTCAGTTTTGCCCGGAGCACCTTTCAATCTCAGTTTCCAAACTTTCGGCTGGATCAGGTTCGCTTCATTAATTTTGTCTACGACCGGACGCTGACGAAGGCGAGCACACGCACCGGCTTCCTTGATCTGACGACCGGCGGGCTCTTTTTCGAGCCTCACGTGGTCCCCGGCTCCGGCCCGGTGACGGACCTCACCGCTTTTCAGCCGGTGGGAAACGCAATGGAGCCCGCGGGACACGATACGGTCACGCGATTTGAACAGGCTTCGGCGACTCAGTTTCTTTTTGACTTTAATCTGGCGAACGGGGCCGACAATGACTTCTCCCGGTGGGGCGGCGCGATCGTGAGTCTGAGCCCTCCTTTTAATCTTCAGGCACAGGATCTTGTCCTGAACCTCCAAGCGACGGGGACAACCGCGATGAAGATCGAACTGGTCTCCGGGACCGGGGTGAATGAGAAGAAAGTGACTCTGATCGCGGACAATCTTACCCCGGGCCCCCAGTTTTATCGGATTACGAAGGCGCTTGTCGATTTAGCGGGGATTCAAGGGTTTGACCCGACGGATATTCGCTTCCTGATTTTTGTGGTGGACGATGTGCGGGCCGGCTCCAAGACGGCGCAGGGGCGGGTGACGGTGAATACCTTGGGGCTCGTGGGAGTCACGCTTCTCCCCGCAAACCCGGCGCTTGCCATTACCCCGCTTCCTTTAGTGAACCCCGGGATCTTTACCTCAGGCGCCACGAGCACCGTCACCCCCAATGTCCTGAGCCAGACCTTTATGAGCCCGACTTACACGGGACAGAATGCCGATTCCTTCGGGGGGGTGGTCTACAAGTACCAAAACCCGATTAATCTCAATACCCTTTTCCCTCAAGGAATCGTCTTTCAATTGGACAGCCCCACCTTGACCTCGGTCGGCTTAGAGATCAAGACCGCCCAGGGGGTCTGGAAGGCGAGGATTGAAGATTTGAAAAACTTCGGCCAGAAATACTTGGTCTCCCTCGCCCAAATCTCGGGGATTGATCTCACCCAGGTCACTGAAATCCTCTTTGTCTTCTCTAGTCAAGGGACCCACACCTTGAATATTGACTGGGGGAATTATCTCTTTACGCCCAAGATTCTCCCCGCGAACCCGGCGCTTGCCATCACCCCGCTGCCTTTGGTGAACCCCGGGATCTTCACCTCCGGTGCCACGAGCACCGTCACCCCCAATGTCCTAAGCCAGACCTTTATGAGCCCGACCTACACGGGTCAGAACGCCGATTCCTTCGGGGGGGTGGTCTACAAGTACCAAAACCCGATTAATCTCAATACCCTTTTCCCTCAGGGAATCGTCTTTCAATTGGACAGCCCCACCTTGACCTCGGTCGGCTTAGAGATCAAGACCGCCCAGGGGGTCTGGAAGGCGAGGATTGAAGATTTGAAAAACTTCGGCCAGAAGTACCTGGTCTCCCTTGCCCAAATCTCGGGGATTGATCTCACCCAGGTCACTGAAATCCTCTTTGTCTTCTCTAGTCAAGGGACCCACACCTTGAATATTGACTGGGGGAATTATCTCTTTACGCCCAAGATTCTCCCCGCGAACCCGGCGCTTGCCATCACCCCGCTGCCTTTGGTGAACCCCGGGATCTTCACCTCCGGTGCCACGAGCACCGTCACCCCCAATGTCCTAAGCCAGACCTTTATGAGCCCGACCTACACGGGTCAGAACGCCGATTCCTTCGGGGGGGTGGTCTACAAGTACCAAAACCCGATTAATCTCAATACCCTTTTCCCTCAGGGAATCGTCTTTCAATTGGACAGCCCCACCTTGACCTCGGTCGGCTTAGAGATCAAGACCGCCCAGGGGGTCTGGAAGGCGAGGATTGAAGATTTGAAAAACTTCGGCCAGAAGTACCTGGTCTCCCTTGCCCAAATCTCGGGGATTGATCTCACCCAGGTCACTGAAATCCTCTTTGTCTTCTCTAGTCAAGGGACCCACACCCTCAATATTGACTGGGGGAATTATCTTTTTACCCCGGTTGTGAACGGCGCACCCCTGAACGAGGGCCTGCTTACCGTGTTGAACGGGAACCCGTCGATTGACTCAGCAGGCGGAAATACGGTGGGGGGCCAGCCGAACGGGATCGTTTTCCTGAGTCGGAGAGGGAGTGACGAGTTTGAGATGGAGTTTGATCTCACTCCAAGCCCGACTAGTTTCGTTTACTCTATTATCAGCAACGGCTTCTTTGACGACAACGGGGTTTTTCAGGGAACGCCGATGGCTCTGCCAGAGAACTTTATCGTGGCCGCGAGAGGGAGGGAAGGGGGAGAGGCCAGAGTCGAGGTGACGGATATTAATCAGAAGAAAGCGGTCTTTGTCTTGAACGTTCGGCCGGTCTATCAAAACTACACCTTGGTTTTATCGGGGGCAAACGTCCCCTCCGGTTTTGACCGGAACAACATTGGGACAATCGCCTTCGTGGAGGATCAGAATCTGGCAGCCCCGATTCTTAACGACCTCGTGAAATTCAAGGTCAAAGGACTCAACTTTAGTCCGCCGGTGCTTCCGGACGACCTCCTTGAGGTGAGGACGAGCCTGGTTCAAAAGGGCCTCGCCTATTTTCAGGTCGGCACTGGAATTGACCCAACCACACATTTCCCCTACGACACGCTTCCGGCCACGGGACCGGCAACTGAATTCAATAAATATACCCAACCGACCCTGATCGGATTTTATCTGGAGATCCTGGGACAGGTGGTCCGCGGCAAGCTCAATAATGGAATGACGCGGGATCAGGCGCTGGCGGAAGTCGACGCCGTGGTCACGAGCCTCCTTAATGTTCAGCAGAACTTCGGTTGGAATGGCTTGATTCCCTGGTTCGACCTCGATCCGGTGGTCGATCCGGCGGATTGGATCGGGCTCGGGGATAACGCGAATCTTGCGCAGAGCCTGGCGGCGATGATGGGGGACCTGGAGAGCTCAGGGGGGCTCACCCCGGCTCAACAGGCGCTCATGAATTCGATCGTGGCCGATGCGGAACTCTTCCTCGATAATCAGGCACCTGGCTTTCTTGCCTTTGCAGATCCGGTCACGGGGCTTTTCCGAGCCTCCCTTGATCTCATCACGAACCAATTCAATTCATATATCGACCGGCTTGCGAATGAATTCCGCGGCGCCATTGCCTTCCTGATGGTCCGCTTTCCCGCTCTTCCCGATACGGTCTGGACGAACCTCGTGGTGAAAAAGGCGACCTATACGGATCAATTCGGGAACGAGATTCAGAATCTGGCTTATGTAGACGGAGGAGCCTTCCAGGCTTTTTGGCCGACCCTGAAGAATAGTGAACGCGATTTCATCGGGTTCCGGAACGCCCTCTACAACGCCTACGTGAGCTTTACCGATTACTCGGCCCAGTTCCAGCTCCCGGGCTTCGTCTCGGCGTCGGACCGAATTGAGGACGGCTACAACGGAAGGACCGGCATTTTTGACATTTCTGAAATCGCAACTCTTGTTCCCTTCGACTTCCTCTTTGACATTGCCTCGACCTACGCTTTGGCCAGTGCATTCACGACGGATGCCTTTAGCGTTCTCGAGTGGCTCAATGCCATCGAGGACGGAGTACCGGCCCTGAACGGAACGTACGGATTTTTGGACGCCGCGCGCTCCAATACGGAATTTGCCAGCAAGTTTATCGGAATTGATATCGCTTCGACCGTGCTCGGATTGAGCGGATCGGGAGCCGAGGGGTTCGAAAGATACTTGAGGAACCGGGGACTCGAGCTTTCGCACAATCTTCTCTACGATGCCCTGAGCCAAAGCCTTGCGATTCAGAAGACCACAGCAACGGCAGCCGAGCCGCCGGCCGAGTTCCCGGACCGTTCGCTTGCCGTGTTCAGCAATTTTGTAAGCGAGGGGGTGGTGAACGGCTTCCCGGCCAATCCCACCAGCTTTACGGGAGTTCAGTTTAACTACGGGGCGCTTGCGGGAGGATTGGGCGGCCAGTTCTGGGATCTCGATCAAATCTACGACGCGAGTGAAAACCGCCTCCTCCTGTTTTATTCAATCACCGACTCACCGGATCGGATCAAGATCAAGTTTGAGGACGCGGGGGGGAATGAGCTCTTCATCCTGGATGTCGACTTAGACGATACCGCCGGCTTCCACACGCTCGCTTTAGACCTTCCGAATCTTGCCGCCCTGCAGACCGTGGCCCGGGTAGTGGTCGTGATTGACCAGAATGAGACGGGCGACACAAGCGGTGATTTCATCCTTCACACCCTCGATTTTCAGCACTTCGCTCCCTAAAGATCCAACCCCGCCTGTTCCATGAGGGCGGAGACCGTGTCGTGATTGCTAGATAATGATAGACAGTATTAAAAGACTGAGGGAATAAGAGCAACACGGCATCCGCAGTAAAAAGTATCTCCGGCTTCGTTTCATTTCCTCATTCCGCTAGGTAAGCTTTTCAAACATTCAAGAAATGAGCCACGACATCGGAAGAAGAATGCCCTCTTTTGTTCGACCTTTAATTTCTGGTTGGGTCGCGGTCTGTTTTCTTGCAAGTCAGCCGCCTGTTTACCCTTCGTTGAGCGAAACTCCCGCTGAAAATGTCCCAGTTCCCAAAAACTTTCCCAAAGCGCTGGCAAAGGTTCAAGTTCCCGAGGAGCAGGCTGAAGTGCAGGAGGCTTTCCAAGGGGTCGGGAATCGGGTCGTCATTCTTGTTAAAGACATACACGCGGTCGCTGAGGCTCAGCGAAATATTCAAAAGGTAATCGATTTCTTTCAAAGGGAATACGGGCTTGACCAAATAGCGCTTGAGGGGGCTTCAGGAACCCTTGATCCCCAGCTCTTCCGAAGCTTTCCCGAAGAGAGCCTTCTTCGGCAGGTTTTGGAGGAATACGCAGAGAAGGGAGAGCTTACGGGAGCGAACGCCGCGGCGATTTTTAGTCCTCGTCAGACCCCCTTTTACGGAATTGAAGACTGGGTTCTTTATGAAGAGGGGATCGGTCTCTTCCTCCAGGCTGGCGAAAGGGAACAAGCGCTCCTTAAAGAATTGAGGGTCGAGAGGCAAAGAATCAGGGAAGCGAAGAAGAACATCTATTCTTCAGAGCTCCTTGATGTCGACAGACTCCTTGAATCGTTCGAAGAAACCCCAGACCTGTTTCTTTCGATTCTTCAAAGACTCGCACAAGTTCTGGCTCCTCAGTCAGGCTCTGAACTTGCTCTTCTTCTCCAAGAGTTTGAAGGAGAAGGGAAAGACCGGGATGAGTTGGAAATCGAGGTCAAACAGATCGGAGAGAAAATAAGGGCGTGGATTCACGAGGCGCCCCCCTCCGAGAAGCAAAAAGCCGCTCTGCGGGCGTTCAATGAGAATTATCAGGCGTTTCAAACTTCGCGCCTGAGTGCGGGGGCGTTCGCCCGGTTTTTGAAAGAATGGGCCGACCAAGAGAATGTTTCAGTTGCCTTTTCAGCAAAGCTCCTTGAGCGAGTTCGCTCGCAAAGCCGGCTTGAAGTCGTTGAAGGAACAAAGGTGTTTCAGGAGTTTGAAAGCTACTCCCGCTCTGTGAAGGAAAGCCTCTTTCGAGGCGCCGAGGAAAGAAAACTCGATGAAGAGTCCCACAGGCTTCATCTGATGGAAAAACTCGCGAGGCTGGAACTTTCAAGAGAGGAGTGGGTGGAATTAAAGCAGGGAGGCGTCAACGACCGATTCAAAATCCACCTTGAGTTTTACACGATCGCAGAAAAAAGGGAGGAAGCCTTTGACCGGAATCTTTGGGAGCTACTTGAGGGTTGTCCCGACGGTCAGCCGTCGTCGACTTGCAGCACCCTTGTGGTCACAGGAGGCTTTCATACCTCCGCCCTTGCCGAGAGGCTGCGGGAGAAGGGGATCGGTTACCTCGTGCTCATGCCCCAGGTCACCTCCCTTCCTGACTCAACCGCTTACCGCGCCCACATGCGGGGTGAGATTTCCTGGAAGGAGTACTTTCGCGTCGAAAAAGGGAGTGTGAATTTATATGAAGCCTTTGTGCGAGCGACGAGGGATAAATTGCTGGACGTAGAATCACGCCCCTACATTTTAAAGTCTTGGCGCGACCAAATTATCCGCGACTTGGCCGAACAGGGAAAGCTCGCCGAGGCTCATCAATACACACGCTTCTTGGACGAACTCACGCGGGAAAAGAGTCCTCTTTGGGTCACCCAGATCCACCGCTTCCTCGACGGCCTCCGCCGTCTTGAATCCGAGGGGAAGCTGACCCAGCCGAATGTCTTAAAACTCCTCAAGGGTTCCGTCACAGCCGACCCGACCGCGAGCGTCCTGAGCCCCGAGGCAAGGTCCCGTGTCATCGCCGCTCACCTCGAAGGAACAGATTTTGTAGGAGATATTCGTCCCTCATCGCCCGACCCGTTGACCATCCGCCCCGAAGCGCGGGAACACAAGTATGAAGAGGCAGTGGAGGTATTTTTCGAGAAATTCCGACAGCACGTGAAAACAAGTGCATCCAGTTACTGGCGGGATGATCCGGATGATGAAGGGCGGGAATTATTTGTAGATGAAACGATAAAGGGGTTAGTCAGCCGCCTGGCGCGGAACCATCGGATGATTCGGGCAAAAGTTTCTCTCGAAGACCTTGAGGAGCCGAGCGAGGTCATTGAAGCTATCAGATTGCTTGGGCGTTCGGACGGCACGGTTTACGGCATCCTGACGCAACTGTTTGTGGAAGCGGAGGTCAAAGCTGGTGACGAATCCGAATTCTGGGAGAAGGTCTCTGATCGGTTGCAGAAGCCCAAGGAGCTGATCTCCTTTTTTAAGGAAAGGGGGTTTTCGGTCGAATTAGTCCTGCTCAGCGATGGGACGGTCTCGATAGAAGAGAGTAGTGAGCTTGAGGAGCTGGCAGTGAAAGGCTTCGCGGAGAGTCTGGAGCAGTGGATGGGGGAGGTGATTCTTGAGGAGAAGGAAAAGATCGACAATTTACTTAAGACTCAACTGGAATCTCAGGAAAAACGGAGGCGTTATTTTCTCTGGCTCTGGGCAAACTGGGCGCTTTACGGGCAATTTAGCGAATTCACAAATAATTACTGGGATGATCCAAAGAGCGTGAAAGCGATTGAGTTCGACAAAGCGCTGGAGGAATACGAAGATAAAATTCTCAGCCGCCCCGAAGCGCGTAAGCCCGTGATCCTGCTTGTGGATGATGATGCGGCCGTCGTCGGGATGCACCAAATGCTCTTCACAATGGAGGGATACACGGTGCTTACCGCTTCGAACGGTAAGGAAGCGATTGAGGCCGTCAAGAATCAGGCCGTCGATCTGGTATTAACCGACAAAGATATGCCCCAAAAAGGCGGTTTGGAGTTCATTCAGGAGGTGAGAGAAGGAGAGATCGAGGGAGTGAGTCAAGATTTAAATATCATTCTAATCTCCGGTGAACTTGACGAAAAAGCCCGCAGTATGGCTGAAAACTACAACGTCCCCGCCTTCGGCAAGCCGGTGGACTTCGGATTACTGCTCGCGGTAATCGAAAACAGGGTGGGAAAACCCAAAGGTAAATCCGAGGCGCGGACGGGGAAAATGTCCTTGGACGGTCATCTGAACGGCTGGCAGGGAATTCCGGGCCGGCTTGTTGCGGTGACGCCGGGAGATGTTCAAGAGCTCCTTTTCTACTCGTCCTACGGACTGGCGCCTGCCTGGGCGCAATACGTTGAGCATATGATTGAAAATTTCGAACGAGTAACCCAGGTCATTGCGGAATGGGTGAATAAGACTCACAAACTCGACCCGGCAAAGAAGGGGCAGCGTGCGCAGGAGCTAAAACAGGCCGTCGAGCAGGAGCTCAGGGCGAGTAACGAATTTCTGGGAGAGTTGCCTCTTGGTTTTCTCGTGGAACCGATCGTTGAAAGCGTTCTCCGCGGAATGCCGCACACGCTGAATACGTTCGACCTTTATTTCCTAGACGAAGAGTTTCGAAAAGGTGAAAGGAAACGGAGGCGCCCTGAATCGAGACATTATATCGTCAACTTAAGCATCCTCAGGGACACGGACGACTCTGGGATTGATTTGTTGCCTTTGCATTTGCAAGCCGTAGAAGACGCGAAGCCGGCGGTCGAGCCGATCGCACAACGGTTGGGTCGTTTATCCGATCAAGCAAGAAAGGCACCCGAGCTCAGACGCGATCCTGAATTTCGGCTCGCCTTCATCAAGCTGGCGATTGAGATCACGAAGAAAATCCGCGAACGATTCGAACTCGCCTATCGGGGAGCGCTTCTCGAAAAAGCTTGGCCCAAACAGATAGGCGATCAGGAAGCTCTGAATGTCCAGATCCGGGTCGTGGCTAACCTCGCTTATCCCGGAAGTACTGAGATGTTTTCCCGGAGCCTTCGCTCCGAGACGCGGCCAGTGGAAGACCCTTACACCTTTACGTATGTCCACGAAGGAGAGTCCACGACCTTTGGTAAACAGTTTGTGGAAATGCTGAAGGCGGCCAAGGCGGCAGGATTCAAGAACAATCTCCACCCCAAGACCTCAGAGGTGGCGGCAGTCTACAAAGGCGAAAATGGCCGCCGAATCGACCGGTTTGAAAATGAATCCAGTGAGGTCCGAGTCCTTCCGGGGGATATTTTCCGGATCAAATTCAAAAATCCCCGCCGCCCTGAAGCGCGAGTGAGCGCGCAAGATCTGGAGCACGAGATCAACCGGGTGATCGACGAGAGCCTGCTGAGGCTCCCAACCATCATTCCTTTATGGTATCCCATCGATGCCATTTTCCGCCGTTCCGACGATACGGAGGTCGTGCTAGACACCTTCGACGGCGATATTCACAGGAAGAACCCGCAAGGGGTGAGGATCTTAAGTAGGCTGAGAAAGCTCGGAAGACCGGATTGGGATCCGATCGCGTGGTATGAAGTGGCCCTAGAAGCCGATCATGGTCAACGTCGGGGCCGTCTAGTCATACAAAAGGAACCTCGCGCCGACGAGCCGATCATTGTCGAATTGCCTGAATCTGGAACCTCCGGCCGCTCCGAAGCCCGAGATTTACACCCTAAGGAGAAAGAGGAGGTCAAAGCCGCACTCAGTAAGTTAGTCGAAACGGTAAGTGCGTCAGAACCAACGGAGCGGGACGGGCATCAAACCGGTTCCGCCTGGTTCTATTACAAGACGGAAAAAGGGGCGGTCTACCGGATCTTCATTCCGATCTTTTCTTCCGGTGAGGTGCCCAACCTCCACATAGTTACCCTTGCAGACGAGGAACCGGTGAAGGAAGAGGATAGAGGTTGGCGGGGGGTGCCGAGACCTTTGGCCTCGCTTTCAGAAAAGGGTTTGGATAAACCGGGTCTCACCGAAGATGAACAAAAGGAATTCATTCAATTCTACGAATCCCTCCGCAAGTCCCTCGATCCCGAACTCGCGAAACTCCCGACACACCCCGAGTCGCGGCGTTCGGAACTTGCGCTGGATAAAGAATACGAACTTTCACCGGGCGATTCGCTAGCCTTTGAAATCGATCCGGGAAAACCGTTTGTAGTTTTCGCAAGAACACCTCGATCGATGCAAAGGCGGGAAACCCGGAAACAGGAGATCGTGCGGGACAAGAAGGGAAAGCTTCGTTTGGTGGAGCCGCTGTCGGACATTGCCCTAGCGCCGCAGGTGAAAATCGAAGAGCCGCATTACGAGGTTGAGGTCCTGACCGGAACGAAGATAAAAGTTACCAATACAAGCAGGGATCAATACCTTGTTTTCATCAGCCCTCGCCCGGAGGGGCGGATCACCCAGCTGTCGGACCTGCACGTTCCCCAGGCGATTCGGGACGCGAAGTGGTTCTTTGAGGAGCACATCGTAGTAGAAGAGGTGCGTACGAAGTGGGGTGTTAAAGAGGAAATTCGTCCTACCTCGAAGCGGCTCGTAGTTCCGAACGAGGAGATGGCGGATCAGCTCAGGGAGGCTTACAACCTGGCCCGCCGGGGCGCACGCGATTTGTTGAAAATGGCTTCGCTTCGGGACGTGAGCGTCGAGCTACGGACGGGGACCCTCAGCAAGCGGGCGGTAGACGGTGACCTCGAGCTCATGGCCGATGCTTACGAGGTAGTTCTCCGGGCCTATGAGCATTACAAGGCCGCCGGTGAGAAGCGCTCCGAGGCGCGGAGAAGCGGAGAAAAGGAATTGGAGAAGGCGCTTCGGCTGATCCGCTCCAGCCGCGCTACCGACCGAAAGGATGGTGCGGAGGAATTAACACGTTGGATTAGGAATTGGGTTCAGGGAAGGCTCCGGGTGGCCGGGAAGGCTTCGTCAGAACCTCCTAAAGATTTTATGGATGAGGCCCCGTTCGCGGTGGCCGGCCTTCTGCGGGACTGGGATAACGCGCTCGTTTTTCCCTTGGCCTTCGACGCGCTCCGCTGGTTGGAAGTGGGGAAGTGGCCCGCCTATGGCGAAGCGATGCAGAACGCCTCCAGGGAAATCGGACTCATCGTTGAGGCTTTGGTGAGCTCTGAGGAAGTGCGCCGCAATAGCGCGAAGAAAGCGCTTGAACGGGTGGTCGAGCTGGTTGGTTTTCGCAAACCTCTCTCCGTGGAACTCCAAAAGCTGGGGCAGTCCATCGAGAAATCAAAGCAGGAGCTTTCTCAGAAAGGAGAGAGCGCCGAGGCAAAGATCCTTCTCGAGATTTTGTCGGGGGCGGAGAAAGACATCGATATCCTAAAACGTTGGGCCCAGGGAGATGGAAGCCGTGAAAAAGAATTCGAGACGACGGAAAGCGTCGATATCCTTCTTGTGAAATTAAAACATCAGGACCCAAAGATCCGCAGACAAGCGGCGGAACAGTTGGGAGAAAGGGCCTTGGCGGCGAATGAGGTCATGCCCAAGATTGTTACGCAGATCGCGGAACTTCTGAACGACCCAGACCCCGGCGTTCGGGAGACGGCGGCTCTTGCTTTGGGCGAGGTGGGTGCCCGCGCCCGAGAGGCGATACCGGGTCTCACGAAGCTCCTCGACCGCCGTGAAAAGAATCCCGAATCGGTCCGTCAGGCCGCCGCACAGGCTGCGGGTTCTATTGCGAAATCGGATGCGGAGCTCGAAATTCCCGAAAAGACCCTCCTGGCGCTTGCGATCTCGCTGAAAGACGTTTACTCCGTGTCGGAAGAAGCTTGGCGGGCTTTGGCCGATGCAGGTCCCAGAGCGGTACCGACCCTTATCGGAGTTTTGAGGAGTGAGAATTCAGCCTACGACGAGCGGATTGCGGCCACTCGAGCTTTGGGAAGGATCGGTCCCAAGGCAGCGAGCGCCATTCCCGCTTTGGTTTCGTTTCTGATCAGAGATTTAGACAAGCCGTTGACGCATCGAGCCGTCTCAGGCGCCCTCAAATCGATGGGAAAGGAGGCGGAGGAGACCGCTCCGCTGCTCGCCCTGGTTTCTTCTGAAGACAAAGACGAGTCGGAAGCGGTGAAGAAGGCGGTTCAAGCTCTAAAGGCGATGGAACCCGACACGAGGAAAAAAGCTCTCGATTATTTGGCGAGCACGGAAAAGCCGCCTGTTTCCGAAAGAGCCGCGAAGGTCTTTCTCGAAGTGGGTGAACCGGCAGCAGCCGTTCTGGCTCAAGCCTTGTCGAAGACAGATGAAGATGGAAGGGTCCGGATTGCGAAGATCCTGGCGGAGATGGGCCCCCGGGCCAGAGACGCTTTGCCGGTGATCGTCGAAGGACTGCTTGAGGGGGAAGAAAAGGGCGTTTTATTCGACGCGTACGAAAAAGTCCTTCTGAAAATCGGTGCTCCGTCCGTCGCACCGTTCGTCGCTCTCTTGGAAAATAAGAAATTGCCGGCCAAAAGTCGCCGCAGGGCGATCCGGGTTCTGGGAGACTTGGCGGCTGAGAGTGAGCCGGAAGTTGCTCAGTCCGCGGTTTCACCGATGATCGATGTGCTGGGAGACTCGGAGAGTGAAGTGTCAGGAACGGTCCGGAGTACCCTGGTAAGTTTAAACGCGCTTCCTATGGACCTTCTGCTTCAGGCTTTAGGTAATCCAAGCAAAGGTGAATTGGTGCGCCGCGAGGCGGCCCTGATTTTGGGAAATATCAGTTCCACCGGAAAGGTCGACCTGAGGGTCGTTCACGCACTGATTCAGGCGTTGGAGGAAGAGGGGCTTCGTGTAGCTGCGGAAAGGGGACTCGCCCAAATCAAAGGTCCCGCAGTTCGCTTACTGGTCGACGCCCTGAACGATACGAACCGGAGGACAGCCGTTCGCGTCGGAGCGATCAACGCCTTGATGGTGATCGGTCCGAGCGCTGCCGCGACCTCGCCGGACGTGGTCCCGAGCCTGCTCACGCTCGTAAAAGAGGACTCGGAGGGAGACGTTCGGACCGCGGCCGCGCTTGCCTCAGCTGCAATCGCTCCTGACGATGCCGAAGTGTTCTCCGTCCTAATCGATCGGCTTAAGAAGAAGGAAGAAGGGGTCTTAGCGGAGCCGGACGCTCGCGTTCTCAAGGGAGTCGTCACGGCTTTAGGAATCCTGGCGCGGGGAAACCCAGCCCTCGCTCGGGTGAGCGCTCCCGCGGTGATTGGCCGTCTTAAGGACGATGACCCGGGAGTCCGTGAACAGGCGGCGAGCGTCTTGGCCGATCTTGATTTCACGGAGGTGCCTCCCGCGGTTTTGAGAGACGCGATTTCATCTGCGCTGAAGACCCTGGAGGATCAAAGTGATTCGGTAAGAGATTCCGCCCTGCGAACCCTGGCCCGCATCGGTGCACCGGCCCTTCCCGATCTGATTCAGGTTTCTGAAAATAAGAACCTGATGCCCACGACTCAACGAGCGGCTGTGACGGTCTTGGGAGAGATCGGCGAGAAGGGGAAGCTTTCTACTCCGGCCGTCGTTTCCGTGGTCGAAGCCTTGATTAAATCTCTGAAAGACAATGAAACCAAACCCGCGGCCCTTCAAGCTCTCGTTAAAACCCATTCTTCCTCGGTAGAAGCTCTCGCCAAGATCCTGAAAGATTCGTCGATTACCACGGAGGATCGGAAGCTTGCGATAGAGACGCTGGCCTATCTCGCGCATTTCCGCGTTGCAAGGTCGAAGGAGATCGGAAACATTCTCGAGGGGGTGGAGAAAAGCCCGGAAGAAGCGGCCGAAATTCAAGACGCGGCACGCAAGGCACTTCAAGAGATGCGCTGGGGAACGGGCAGCCGGGGGGAAGCCCGCCGGCCGCGGGAAGGAGAGGCATGGCAGAAACTTCCTCTTCAGGAAGGGGATTTGGAAAATCTCTCGCCGGAGTTAAAAGCGGCAATCCAATATCTTTACAATGAGTGGCCGGGATTTTTTATGGAAGGAAAACTTCGGGCAAAAGCCCCGTTCGGTGAGGTTGAATATTATCGACAGCGCGGCGACTTCGGTCAGGCTGCGTTTTGGGTAATCGCCGTGATTGCATATCTCATTAAGAGTCATTATCTGCGAGAAGACCCGATCGAAGTTACGGCAAAGCGAATTGAAGGCGAGTTCAAAGAAGCGAGCCTGGATTACGTAAAGCAGAAGCAAAAAAGGGGGACTAAACAAAAAGACGCTCCGATCCTGGGGACCGGGATTCCCGAGGACCAGTTTGTCGACCACATGATCGAACTTCAGAAGCCCGAAAGTTCCAAGGCGCTCGTGGCCTTCATGTACCGGAAATACGAGGAGGCGAAGCCCCGCGCCGAAGCGCGGGAGTTCAAAGAAACGGAAGTGCTCAAGGAGGCGGTAACGCATCTGGAAGAGGGTAAAACCGATCAAACGGAGCTTGAGGCCTTAGCCCGGGATCATGTTTTGGAGTGGAGGAACCTCACAGAATCCCTGAAGGTCTCCCACCCTCCCTATTCTTCAGCCTACGGAAAAATCATCCGGGAAGGATTGAGAGCAAAGACGATTGAAATAATGGAAGAAGTCCTCGGGAAGGTGAAACCTTTTCGAGTCAAAGTGAAGGAGGATCCGTCGAAGGAACTTGCGCAAGTCTTTGATCTTAAAGGAAAGGAATTAGCGGCTGTGGAGTGGCGTAAGGAAGAGGGACGGCTCACGATTTATCGCGAAGGGGAAATTGTTGCCCGAGGACGCGAAACGGTTGAGCTCATTGGGGGGTTGGAAAAGATGGGCTTCGCGGCCCAGGTCGAAGAAAAAGGTTACGTTGCGTTTACGCTTCGGGGTTCTCAGCTGCCAGGACAATTCGCAGCGGGCTACCAAGTCTTGTGGAACGATCCCACGGCGTGGGCCGAGGCCCTCGGCTTCGCCTTTTCCGCCCAGCGGGCTGAAGTGCGGGAGGCGGGGGAGGGGATTGATTACGCGGATTGGCAGCAGGGAGGGAAGAAACTTCGGGCGATTGACCGGATTGCGCTCGAGCACGAACTTAATGTGGGAAAACTGATCACGGCGCTTGGGCCGGAAGGGGTGGTTTCGATTCAAGACGCGTATTTTGGAAGTGACGAAACGGAAAGGATCCTGTCACAGCAGATGCAAAAGGCTGAGGGAACAAGGGATCTTCGGCCTCGTTCCGTAGTCCAGCTTTTACTTTGGGCTTCTCATGCAAACTCCCCCCTCGGTTTAGCCACTTCGGTGGGGGTGGGGGGGCCCGCCGGGGCAGCCAAGACCGCTGTAGTAGAGAGTATGAATCGCTATCATCGAACTGCACCGGAATTCCTACACGCCGTAGTGAAAGACGATTTGGACCGAACGCTGCTTCCGTCAGCCCTCCTCAACGAAGACTTATCGGTGACCGAACTGCTTCGGGGAGACATCTTCCTCAGAGACCGTACCCCGCCTCAAGCGATCGTGGAAATGAGGAAACTCTGGCAAGCCTCGCGATCAGCCGAGGAGCGGGGAGACAAACACGCCGCGCGCCGCTTCTTCCTGCAGTTTCTCGAAATGAACAACGCCCTCCGTGCGAATCACTACCGCCCTGTCGAATGGGGCACCCCTGTCCAGACCTCCGAAGAGATGGATAAGAAATTCGAGGCGGAACGTCTTGAACAAACAGTTTCGAAAGCCAAAGGGCTTCTAAACGAACTCTCCTTTGCGGATTTTATTCCGCGACGAGACAACAAACAGATCGCTCGGTATTTCATTCGATTGGGAGATACCGGCAACCCCCAGATTGTCCTCCGGTCGTCCAAGGAACTGTTTGTTGAAATTAACGGCGAGGGAAAAGAAGAATTCTGGGAGCGGTCTGAAGAGGGACTCCGGGCGTTAAGCGAAGAAGAGTTTGCACGACGGACCCAATATCGGGAGATGTTTGGACTCGAAGCGATCCCGATGCGTGAGGGAAGGACCGCGAGAGAATACTGGCTATTTTTTACCGAACCGAAAGAACGATTGACTAGAAAAGAAAAGATCAACCGAGAGAGCGCGATTCGGCTGGTTTTGGACAAGTGGGGACTTCTTCACGTGACGTTCGGGACCGTAGTCTCACAACCGGGCAAGCGCGAAAAACGGGTTTTCCGGGGAGCCACTGGAGAGGCAACGCTCCGGCCCGCTGAAAAATCCGGAACAGAGGGCACTTCTGTGATTGAAGTCCTCTTTTCGCTTCGGCTTGGGCCTGCCGCGCTCTTGGCGGTGGATTGGATCGGCATCGTGAGGGATTGGCGAAAGCCCCTTTTCAACCTCTACTTTTACGTCGTGACGCACCCCTTGATTCGGTTTGTCCGGCTTTTCAATCGGGCTAAGACGGAAGAACGGGACCTTGACGAGGAGGCGTACGAGTTATTGCGTTGGGGGAGGCAATGGAGCGAAGACTGGGTGATTGTTCGAAATGCGATCCGTGCGGCGAGGGAAGGGAAAGCCCCGATCGTTCCGATCAGCCAGCTGAGCCGAGCGGAACTTATCTGGTGGATTGACCATTATAAGGAATGGGGCCGAAAGGGAGATCTCGTGAAGGCACGGCTCCGGATTCGCCCCGGCGACATTCCGGAACACCTCAGGAAAGAGGTGGGGCTCGACCCCAACGTTACCGAAATCGATCCCGTGGAATTTTTTCAGAAGCTCCTTTCGAGAGTACGGGAGAAAACCGTCTTGGAAGAAATCGAAGCGAACGGTAAGACTCTGACGCATTTTACGACGCGAGAAGGTATTGTGGAGGCGCGGATCGGGCGTTACCGGATCATGTTTTCGCTTCCCGCCCGAGTGACCACGGAAGCGCCGCCGCTTGTGGCTGACCAGACCTATCGCTTGCACGAAAACCTAGAAAAACTCTTCCAGGAGATTTTGCCTAATGCGGGCGGCTATTTCCGGAATTCAACCCTTCTTGATCTCGAAGGCCTGGAAGTTAATTTCAAACTCCTAGAGGATTCGGAACCCGTTCCGATTCGCCTCGGGAAGGTCTTGGTTCAATCAAACCCACCGCTTTACGGAACAGTCAGGGAACGCCTCATGGATCTAGTCAAAAAGGAGGCTCAAGCCGAAAAGGCGGGAGAAGTTCAAGACGCGGCCCGCTACCACGAGGAGGGCGTTGAAATTCTTCGAGCAGTGCTCCAAGGCGATATGGAGGCAGCGAAAGGGGGGATCGTGAATAAATACCCGGAGCTTTCGCTGGATCAAAAGGTTCCCGACTTCTGGCGCGAGGGAGAACAGGTCGCTTTTTTAACTGCACTCGGAAGCGTGGCCACCGGTCCCGACGCCCATATGTTTTTTGATCCGGAGAAATACCGAACCGAGCTTAAGAAAGAGGTTCCGGAGTCCCTTCAGAAGGACTACGAGCGCCTGGTTGAAGAGACTCTTCCGAAAACAAGGGACAATTTCAAACATGAAATCTTTGGCAAGGGAGATCCGAAGGCTCAACCTCTACCGGAGGTGACGAACGTACCCATTGTGCGAAACCAGCTGGGGGTGTTGAGCCCGATTATTCTTGAAGTCAAGATTCGGGAACTCAAAGATCGATTTGACGAACGGGTCGTGGAAACGGGGATCGAAATTGAAGAAGAGGGGAAAACCGTTCGCGTTCAGCTCGCGCCTGAAGAGAAGATCCTCGCATGGACGCGGCTCTACTGGCAGGAGATCAGTTATCCTGGCACTCCGGGACGAGAAATCCTTCAGGAACAGATCGAGCCGGCACTCACTCAAAGAGGAGACCAACCCCTCAATCAGGATTACATTGAAACGGTCTTGCGATTGACGGGATCGAAGGATCCGGTCGTCAAGCGTTGGGCGGAGACAACGATCGAGTTCTTCTTGAGAGAGAAGCCTGCCCAGCCGAAGTCCGAAGCGCGGATGCTCGTTTTGGAGAGGAAAATCGGCGAGGAAGTCGTGATCGGCGACAAGAGCCAGATCGTGATCCGGTTAACCGAGATGAAGGACGACGGAACAATTCGGCTGGCTGTGAAGGCTCACCGAGACATCCCGATCCGCCGCAAGGAACTCCCAAGAGGCCCTGAGAAGGTCGACCTCTCCCGGTACGAAGCGCCGCCCGCGACCCAGGGCTGGCTCTTGCTGGGGAGGAATCTCGAGGGACCGAATCGAGAAATTGATGATAGACAGAGTGTCTTAATCAATGAAGAAATCGAAGTGATCGTCCTGAGCGTGCGAGGGACTACGGTGAAGTTCGGTTTTCGCGCTCCAAGGGAAATTCCGATCTGGCGCAGTGAGATTTTTCCTCCACGCCGCCCCGAAGCGCGCCTGTCAGATGGCGGACAGGCGCGGGAGGGAGGCTTTGAGGGTTTGAAGAAGCTGGCAAATCTAGTCGAAGGCTGGCTCAAGGCGGCTGAGACAGCGGAAGAGGCGGCGCACATACTGAATCAGGTGAGAGGGCAGAACGGCTTTCCGAAAGACCTGTTCTTCGAAAAGGAAAGCGAGAAAGCGACCCGGGTTGGAGTGAGCAATCCGAAGGCGAAGCTTGATCCAATAAGTGATGATTACCGGAAGCCGCAGGAGGTGGCACGCGCCGTTTTGAGTCGCACGGCAGATTGGAAGGCAACGCGGCAATTCGGCGTGTCGGAGCTCCCGCTCGACCAACTGATCGGGCTTCGAATTGAGGGGATGCCGGACGGAGCCGGAGTGATCCGGGCCCTTGAGGCGGTGAGGGAACTTGGATTGCTCCCAAAAGACGTTAATTTTAGGGCGCGCGAGATGGCCTTGGACAAGGGAAAGAAGATCGATTTTGTGGTCGTCGAAGGAAAGGGAAAAACCTCGGGTGCTGCTGTAACCCACACCGACTCGTCGAACCTGGCAAAGCTCATTCTTCGAGAAACTGAAGACAAGACGTTCTTACAGCGGCACGGGGTATTAAATTTGCCGCTCGTTGAGCTGATCCACGTTCGGATTTTCGCTTTGGACAATGTCGAACATACGCTTCAAGCGCTGGAAGGCTTGAAGGCGCTTGGGCGCCTTCCGAAAAATGTCACGCTTGAGCGCCACCGGACTGATCAGGACATCATTGTAGTTAAAAACACCCCAGCAAAGCTCGGCCGTAAAGGAATCGATGTTTATTACAAGAGTCATATGGGATTCGCCAGTGCGATTAAGGAGGCCGCAGAGATCCGTCCCGAAGCGCGGAGGCAAAGGCTGCTACGGCACGTTGCCAGGAGGACGGTAAACTATTTTAGAAGGAGAGAATCAGGAAACGAAGTAGCGATTCCCGGGGAAGAGCTCAGAGTTTCAGGCGGGGTGACTCGGTTTACACGGCGCGTGGGAGCGGAAGAAGTTGCGAGGGCAGTGACCTTAGCAGAGAAAGCGCTGCAAGAAAGGCTTCAGGAACTGAACGGCGGTTGGCAGGAGGAACGGGTTGGAGACTTTCTCTGGTGGGTGCGGGATATCGTATCGCACCAACTCGAAAAGAGAACGAAAAACGGGCTCCTTGGGATTGGTTTCGACGGCAGCGGGGAGGAGAAGCCGGGTCTTGAAGCGGCGCTGGACAAGTTGGGAGCCGAGGAGAAAGGAAAATTAGTTGCATTTATCAGCCGAAATCTTGGGGCCGTCGAAACCGGGGGCTTTAAAGCAACCATTCCGAACACCGATTTCGATAATTTCCGGCCCCTGTATCAGATTCGTCACAACCAAATTGAAAACGCGAATCGGATTCCGCGCATTGTCGGCAGCGACGGAGCGGGGGTGAGCGAAGGGGACCTTAATCGGTACGTCTTCACGGTCGCCTCAAAAGGGAGTATTGCCGGGCTCGATTCCGGTCTGGAGGAAATGCTTCGTTATCTGTCCGAAATAGCCGTCGGGTCAGTGACTTCTGCGGAAATTGAAGATGTTCAGGAGCTCAGAGCGAAGCCGCGTGAGATTAGAGAGCAAGTGCTGACCGCGCTCTTTTTACTGGAGCGCTACCCCGACCTGCGCAGCCGTATGCCCTTCAAAATCGAGGGATCCCGCCTCACGATCAACCTGCCTCTGTTGGCGGAGCTGATTCACACGCTTCGCGCCCGCGAAATGGCCCGCCAATCGGCCTAAGGTCAAGCTAAAGGCTGCTATATCTTGATCGGGATTGTTAAACAGCCGAGAGAAGCAATAAAAAGCAAGAAATCGCAAGTAAAAAGGGGGCGTAACGCCTTGTAGCCGCAGGAGCCACAGAGTAATTTAATAACGAAAGAAAGTGTTTGCGGAGGATATGAAAATGGCTGAAAGAAACAAGCGATTCAAGGGAAAGCAGGCGGTAAAGCTGAGCGTCGTTGCGGCGGTCCTCTTCAGCTTAGTCATTTCTGTTGCGTCTCAGAGCTGGGCAGGGTTGCCCGGAGTCCTTGGGTCCGTATCGTTACCGGCCGATTCTATTAAGCCGTTCTTCACAGGGAAGTCGAACGGTGCTCTCCTGGATCACCCCCTCGTATCGTGGGACGGTCAGGAAGAGCTTTCGAATTCCGCCTCTGAAAAAAAGGGAGGCGTGTCGGAGGAACTCGACACTCTCGTCAGAGGCACCCTCGCAATTCTTCGCTCTGCGTAATTCGGAAGTATCCATCCCGTAAGAAACAATACCGTGTGATTTTCTCTTCACAGGCGGAGTCCGCACGATGGTCTCTAATGCGTGCGGGTGATCGAGCGTTTTAGGCATCCGAGAAAAGCGAAGGCCATAGAGATTCCGGGAGGAAATACTTACTTAGCCCGTTTCATATTGCGTAGGCATAGGTTATTTTTCTTATTGTGCTCGCTTAATAAGGTTTAAAAAAGTGTGGAAACCAATCACGGCTTGGAGCGCAACTTAACGTGTTAAACTGGCAAAAAGGAAGACTCAAAAACTGGCTTCGTCTGACCGCTTTCACGGTGGTTCTAATCTTCACCTGGAACACCGTGGTGTGGGCCGACGGGGCTGGCAATCTCCTCACTTCGGTTCAAACCGATCGCAAGTCCATCCCAACCAACGAACCTTTAATCACGATTCCGGAAGCTCTGGGCGAGATCAAGCGGATCCATCGGGGTACGAGGAAAGAGGTTCTCTTCTACATTCAAGACATCCACGCCCACGAAGAAGCGCAGCGAAATATTGCGCTCCTCATTGATCAGATTGCAAAGGAGCAAAAGACCAATTTGGTGAATGTGGAAGGTGCAAGCGGAGATCTGGCGCACCGGCTTGTTTCGAGCTTCCCCAGTGAAAAGGTCCGAAAGATCGTCGCAGATTATTTCCTCAAAGAGGGGATTGTGAGCGGACCGGAGTACCTTGCGCTTTGGAAGCGGCCGGAACTTCAGCTCCACGGAGTGGAGGATCAGGCACTTTACGATACCAACCGGAAGATTTTCCTCGAGGCCCTGCAATTTAAGGAAAGAGATGAAAAAGTGCTCGAAGGGCTGCGGACCCTTGTGGAGAAGACGGCGCGGCACGTCTTTTCAGAGCGTCTCTGGAGAGTGATCCGTTTCCGCGAGGTGTTCGAGAAGGAACCGGAACGTTATCTCTTTCCCTACGTCCGGTTTTTGATGAAACAAGCCGAGGAGGAGAAGCTGAAGCATTTCTCTCCGCAAATGGAGAGTCTCTTAAAGTTAGCGGAAGAAGAAAAGGGGAGTGCGGAGCGTCTGAGGGATTCGAAGGGGGTCACGATTGATATTTTTGATGAAATGCACCGGCTTGAAGAGACGGTAAAAGAGCGCCTCTTCAAAAACGAGGTCGAGCGGCGGCTTGAGCAGGTTTTTCGGATCCTTGGAATCTATGAAAAGATGTTCAGCTTCTCGCTTTCGAAGGAGGACGCAGAATTCTTTTATGCGCACCGCGGCGAATTTCAAACGAAACAGCTCATTTCCTTCTTGAGTCCGCTTCTTGAAAAGTACGGATTTGAGGAGAGACCCGAGGAAGGAACGCTCGGCGTTCTGGACCAGGATCTTCCAAAGATCGAAAGTTTCTACCAGGCGGCGCTCGCGAGAGACGGGATCCTGATCGGGAATGCCTTGAAGGAGATGGAAAGGCGGGGCGCCCGGGTCTCGGTCCTGGTCACGGGAGGATTCCATACGCCTGGAATCGAGCGGACCTTAAAGGAGCGGGGATTTTCATATGTGGTTATCACCCCCCGTATCGGAAGGGCGGATGATGAGTTGGAGGCAAACGCGCGCTATCAGAAGGCGATGCGGGCGGAACCGGTGCGGCTGAGCAAGATGCTCGCCGAAGCCTATTTTCCGGAAAGATCAAGCCGACTGAATGACCCGCGATATCAGCTGGGAGCGCCGTCTCCGATTCCTACGGAGGAGAGGCTGGCATCGACTGAGATGCCGGAACCCTTCGATCCGAGGAGAGTCTCCGAGTCGCTTGGGCTTCTCGTTCCGTACGCAGCTTTCCAGGGCGCGCTTTTGGGGACGGAGGAAGGAGCCGACAGAGTTCAGGGCCCGATCCCCGCGAAGGTTTCCCGCCAGGTGTTCAATGAAATGACCCCTTGGCTTTCGAGGACCGAGGAGCCCTGGCTTGAGCCCCTTTACGGGTTTGTCCGCGGTGAATACTACGAGAAGGACGAACACCGGGTTTTGATCGGCCCCGGTTTTGCGGGGCAGGACGAATTCGGAGGGGAGGAGGAGTTTCGCCTCGTAGCCTTTGCCGAGCCGCGCGGCAAATCTCCCGAAGTCAATATTTCGCCTAAACGGGTGACAAGGGTAGAAATCAACGGAGTCACGCTCACGATCTGGCTTGCGAAAAAATCTGAAGTGGAAATCATTCGATCCAAATTTGCCCCCAAGACGGAAGGCCGCCCCCGGGCTCCCGGTAAGGGAGGAAGCACGAAGACGCTCCCGCCGCTGATTTCTTCTCTTCTCTCGCGGCTTGATCCTCACCTCGAAGAGGAAATGGCCGCCGACTACCTCAAGTTGTCTCCCGCAAAACAATCGGTGTTTGGCTTCGCCGTGATACTCGCTCTTCTCTTGAGGGACCCAAAGGAAGTCGAACGAGGAGTCAAGGCCGGAGGCTTTTACCGGAATGGCGTCAAATCAGCGGTTCAGCAGGGAGTCACCGTCGGTCGGATTCTCGAGGCGGGAAGAGAAGTCGATTCCGGCTCCTCAGAGGTTTATTTGGAGGCGATGTCACGTGCGCTCGCGCCCGATTTTGGATTGGGAGAAAATTTGGACCGGAGTGAGGCCCGCCGTGTTGAGGAAATCCTCTTTGGTGAAGGAGGGGTAATTGCGGGTGACTCGCTTTCCTTGCCCGATAGGAGCCGAAAAGCTTTGGAACAGTTTCTCTTGAAGCGTACAGCGTCGGAGACTAAGCGGGCGGAGTTAAGAAGCAGCGCGATGCAGTTCGATTACGAAGTCCTACAGAAAGGAAAAGTCAGTGAAGAGCTCACCCAGCTCTTCAGGGAAAGAGGAATCGAAGAATCGCCGAGCCTGACGATCAAAGGGTATTGGGTCGATGAGACGGGAAAAAAGTCGGCCGATCGTAAGAAAGTATCAGAGCCGGTGAGGCGTCTGATCAAGATCGCGGTTAAGACCCCCCAGGGAACGAAGAACTTTATTGCGACGATCGGTATCAAATGGAAGGAAGAGAACCGAATTCAGCTCATGCCTCTTGAAGAGGGCAAGCAGGAATATCACAAGATACGCGCTTATAGCGACGAAGAGAATCTTTTATATGAGGGTTTAAAGAATGCCAAGGGCCCGGACGGAACGAGTCAAGTGAAGGCGATCTTAAATGAGATCTCTGGAGGCAGTTTCCCGCAAGGCTCGGATGAATTCCCGGCGGTTAGAGCCACCCCCAAAGTCATTAACGGGATCAAGGCGTATCTTCTGTCTCTCGAAGGACAAAAACCGGGGGTCCTTGCAGCAGTGGCAGAGAGCTCGGGGGAAGTTACCTCACCCTTAGCTGATCCGAAGCAAAGAAAGGATTATCCAAGGGAAACGGTTTACCTCACAGAAGCTGCGGGGAAGCCACAGTCTCTTGGAATTTATACTCCAGCTGAAAAAGTTCCTGAAACTGCCCAGGCTCCGGACGAATTCGCGCTGGAGAGCTCAGAGTCGGTTGCAGAAGCAGCTACGCCTGTCGAGGGTCCCGAGACTGCCGCGCCTGAGACGCCGGCAGCGGAGCGGCCGATTGCGGGGATCGCGAAAGAAGTTGGCGAAGCCGCTCTTTCCTCCGGCTTGCCCGGTGCTGCTGCTCAAGCGGGAGCGGAGATCGGCGCACAAATTCGCGGATCAGAAGAAAAAGAAAAGAGGGAGGAGAAACAGCCGGCTCTAGTAAAGACGGAGTTCGACGTTCCGGGAGAGATCTTGAAGGATCTCGGTCTTGAGAGTGCCCAGTTAAGGTCGGAGATCAACGGGATTTCAGCAGAAATTAATGCGCTATCGCCTGAAGAGCAAGCGATCGTGAATCCTGTGATTCAGGCAACGGCAGAACTCGGTGCAGCGGTCTCCCATCTCGCAAAGTCGGACGGGGATTTAACGGTTGCAAGGAAAGATTTCGAACAGGCGGTCCAAAGGCGTGACGAGGCATTAAACGAGGCGGCAGGCGGAGTTCGGCAGGAAGCAAGAAATGTAAAAGAGATCCTGGAGGGGCTTCGCCGGATCGGAGATCTCTATATTGAAGTCGGGCGAAAGAAGATTGGGGAGATGGAAAGAGAAGACGGCGAACTTCTCTCCCTTCTCGCGGAGGCGAATAAGAAATATCAAGAGACAAGGGACCGCCTTGAAGTCCTGGCGCAGACTCTTGACACGGTGAATCCATCGACTGCCTCTCCCCACGATCTTAAAACCATTCTTTCTCAGGCGGAGCAAGTAAATAGAAGACTCGGAAGAATAGCTTCGAGCGTTTCGAAACTCAGGACCCACCGCTCCTTTTCCGCGGAAGCCGACCGCTTTCGTAGCGGCACGGTGCAGGATGCCTATGCCGTGGCGAAGGCCTCCTCCGAACTCCTGTCCCAGGAAACCGTCCGTGTGATTGAGATGGCGCAAGGCAAACTGACTGCGACGGAAGCGATTCAGGAGATCATCGGACAATACAAGCAGTTGGCCGAGAGCCACAGGGAGCTGATTCGGAGCCAGGTGCTTCCCACGACCTTGGAAGAGCTTGTGGCATTTGAAGCGGCTTACGATGAATTGGGAATGAGAATGCGGAGAGAAATTCTTGCGCTGACTCGGCAAATTGCAGCCTCGCCAAATCTTTCAGCTTACGCCGATCTTGTTGAAGTCCGGGAGATCGTGAACCGGCTCAATGCGGAGGTCTTGGCGGAATACGACAAGCTGGGGGAAGAATACAAAGCCGCCCGCAAAAGGGAGGAAATGGTCGCTTTCATTCTTGCGCGATATGGGGAGCTGAAAAGCGACCTGATGGGACGGATTGAGGCTGTGCGTCAGGAATTCTCGGCGATCCAGACGAACGGAACCCTTGAGACATTCGGAGAGACACTGGTTCAGCTGTTAGATGCCATCAAATCGGCATTGGACCAAGTTGAGGAGGAGCTAGAAGCAGACCACCCGGAGACGGAGCCTTATCTCGAGGATCCTCGGGTTGAAACGGCATCAGAAGAAATCAGAGAAGCAGTCACGGGAGCCTACGATCAGCTCGCCTTGGACTACGAGGCCGCCTCGGAGAAACAAGCGGCTGAGATCGAAGAAAAAGTTGCGAAAGACCGGGAAGAGCACGGACAGATCCTAAAAGCCGCTCGGGAAGAGCTGGCAGAGCTTGAAGAAACGCCAGCCGTTTCAGAAGCAGCGCAAGTCACCGAACCCGCCGCGCCGCCGGCAGCGGAAGAGCTGGGTCCGGCTCCTTCCACGGAATCGAGCGTTACAACTCCTTCTGTTGGGGAGGTTGAGGCGCCCGCTCCGACGGCTGGAACGTCCGCGGAACCTGTCGCTCCCAAGTGGCGCCAACAAGCCCCGGGTCTTGGCGTTTTTCAGAGCATTGCTCAAACCATCGTTGCGGTGCTGACGGGCTTACTTGGGTGGCTTCTCTCTCTGTTCAAGAGAGAAAAGGAAGAGAAGCCTCAGGCACAGCCGGAAACTCCGGCAGCCAAGGATGAGGAAGCCGAGGTGGCTCCGGAAGCTCCTTCTATCAGTGAGGATGTTGAAGCGTGGAAGAGCGGCCTGATCAGCGTTCTTGAAGAAATCGCGAGAGAGAAGCCGGCCGTGATCGTGGGTATCTTCTCGAGGATGCCGAAAGTGACCCTGGAAGAAGGATTGGGTGATGAAATCTCAAAGGCTCTGAGAGAAACATCGGAGGAGGAAATAGATTTAGGAAGTGAAGTTCAGGAGAGCTCAAAGGTATTGGATAGAGAAATTGCATTGAAAGCGAAAGAAGTTATAGAAGAACAATGGTGGCCGATCAAGGACCAGCTCAAAAAACACCCCGGCCCCTACGTCGAGGTCTATCAGGCGCTCAAGGAAATTAGCGCGCAAGCAAAAGAAACGATTGGAGAAGAAAAAGAAGAGCCAGAGCCAGACACGCTTGTGATGAAGCCGGTCCCAGAAGCTGCGCCGGCCCCTGTTCAACCCGAGACAACCGAAGCTCCTGCTGCCGGGGAGTCGACGGAAGCCTTAGCTCAGGAGACGATCGAATCTGAAATGCGGTCCCTGGTAGCTCAAATTGATGCCAATGGCGCAGAGATCGAGCAGACAGAAGAGGTAGACAAGCTCGAGAAACTCTACGAGGCGAACAAGCAGCTTGTGGCTCGCGTTGAGGAGCTGGCCAAACAGGCACGGGGGGAAGCGCGGGAGAAATCGGCCTTGGATGAAATGCTGGGCGACGCCGACCGTCGAGGGAAGAAGATTAAAGAAAACTTTGCCGGGATGATTGAGGAGCTGGCCTTGGCAGCGATTCGAAAAGGCCAAATCAACCAGGTCAAGATCAAGGCAAAGATCGTCAGGAAAGAGCTGGAAGCGGCTTTAGCGCCGGTCATTGCAGAACTTGAAGCGCTGAGCCAAACGAAAGATTTGGATAATCCTAAAAAGGTAAAGGAATACCAGGAGAGGATCAACGAATCGGAGAAGAAGCTCGACGAAGCCTTGGAAAATTATAAAACCGAGCTGTCTGAGCTGGCGGAACTGGGAGTCGTCCAGATGAACGATCCGGACGCGGTCAATTCCCTGAGTGGAGTGAAAAGTTACTTGGATGGTGAACTGAACCGGATTGAGGGACTACAAGAAACTATTCGGACGAAGACGAAACCCAAGACGGTGTCCGTCCCACCCACGACGCAGCCGACGGCGGAAGTAAAAACTCCTTTAGCGCAGGAATCCGAAAAGCCTTCTCAGGTAGGCGTTTCCGCGGAAGAGAAGGAGCTCCGTGTGA
>Ga0247727_10005003_pt1 | contig 27386 bp, 42 predicted proteins | sample WisWelCaveWW1625_FD_202498 | JGI IMG/M metagenome (GOLD analysis project Ga0247727, IMG submission 202498) | Biofilm microbial communities from Wishing Well Cave, Virginia, United States - WW16-25 | ecosystem: Environmental > Aquatic > Deep subsurface > Groundwater > Cave microbial mat | place...
CAGGATTCTAGGTCACAACGCGGCTATAGCTCAAGTAGCAGAGTGCGGCGTTCCCAACGCTGATATGCCGGTGCAAGTCCGGCTAGCCGCTCCATGGTATCCAAGGGAGAGCCCGAGGTCTTGGAAGGACCCTCCTCTATGGTCGGGCTCTCCATTTGCGGGTGTCGTTCAACGGCAGGATGCCTGTCTTCCAAGCAGGAGACACGAGTTCGATTCTCGTCACCCGCACCATTACTTCCAAACCGGGGTATATTTGGAAGTATGAGAGTGTGTTCTAAGTGTGGTCTTGAAAGAAAGGCTGACGATTTCCACAAACACCGTGGCAAACCTGCCTCGGTCTGCAAGCTCTGTCGCGTCAAGATTCACCGAGCACACTATCTTGAAAACAAGGCGCAGTACATCAAGCAAGCACGGGAGAGGAAGGCAGAGCTCTATAGGCTCTATAACGAGACACGGAACCATCCGTGCATTGATTGCGGGCATAGTTTCCCCGTTGAGTGCATGGACTTGGATCATCGGCCACGGACAATAAAAGTCGACAGTGTGAGTCGTATGCTTGTTCGTGGGCTGAGCCGAGACGCTATCTTGAAGGAAATCGCTAAATGCGATGTGGTGTGCGCTAACTGCCACCGGATCAGGACCGCTAAACGTGCTAGAGCAAATGGAGCACGTCGGCATCTTGTGGGTCTTGTGGAGATTTAGTTCGACTCTCCCTACCCGCACCATAAATACTCGCCATAGGACCTCAATGGGGCCAGATCGCCCGATGAGGGACACAGGGTAACCATCCCCAAGGATCGCCCGAGGTCTGGAGAAGACGGATAGGCGCAGACCATGCAGCTTCGCTGAAGGTCGGCCGATGACCCGTCATCCGAAGGCGATGCAGAGGGTCGCATCCTAACCTTGTCGGACGGGATGCGGCCCATTCAGGCCGTAGGTGTTACCGGTAGCACATCCGCCTCCAAAGCGGAAAGAGGGGGTTCGATTCCTCCACGGCCTGCCATTTTTCAAACCTCAAGAAAGGACCGAATCCGATGCCTACCTTGGATGCTGAGTATCTTGAACGCATGCGGAAGTATCGCGGCCATTGCGAGCTATGCGGCAAGGAGGTCAAAAGAAACTACTGTCGCCAATGCGACGAGTTCTTCGAGACGGGCCACACCTGCAAGATCATGTCACAGTACGAGGAGAAGCATCAAGGACATCGGACGTACTGAGAGAAAAATTCGGCGCCGTGGTGTAGCAGCATTCTGCACACTAGCTTGTCACGCTAGGGGTACGGGGGCAGCACCCGTCGGCGTCGCCAATCTTGGGGATGGAGTCGTGGTAATCCGGTCGCCTGCTCCCGCGCAGTGCCGAATCGCGATAGACATTGCAGTAGAAAGACCGGCGGCGAAAGCCGACATTTTGGAGCCTCCATCTCTATTCTGCCCCGTGGTGTAATCGGTAGCACGTCAGACTCTGAATCTGAAGATTGGGGTTCGAATCCCTGCGGGGCAGCCATGGGCCTCTGGTGTAGAAGTCGCACGCCACGCTGAAGACGTGGAGGATCCGGAGCGTTACCGGAGGGGCCCGCCAAAAAATTCGGGCGTGTGGTGAAGCAGGATCACAGCAGAATGGCATTCTGCAGTTGCGGGTGCGACTCCCGCCACGTCCACCAACCTTTAGCGAAGCACAAGATGGAACGCGCCGATGCCGTTCCAGAAGCCCTCAAAATCGAGGTTGCCTTTCGAGGGCAGATCGCGGAACCAGATGCTCTTGGGGCGGATAATGTCAATGCCCCTCCATGTCCCCCGGCGGACGTAGTCCCAGTTCCAATCGTCCACAATGACGATCACGTTCGCGGCCAAGACGTAGCGGAACTCCGTGAGCGCCCGCATCTGGTTTTCTTCCGAATGATCACCGTCATAGAAGTAAACGCCGACAGCCTTTGGGAAGAATGGCTTCTTCGGGAGCTCGAAGCAGTCGCCCTCATGGAAGGTGAACTTGGGGAGCCGGGAGGCGTATCGCGCGGTGTTCGCCCTGAACTTGTCCCTCGGATTGGCATCCGTGAACTGGGCGAAGTTGTCGCAGGCGAGGGCCGTGGCCTTGGTGTTCCCCAGAAGCGCCGAGATGAGAGAAGCCCCCTGCCAGCAGCCGATCTCGAGATAGGATTCCGTTGCTGGTAGTGCGGCAACGCACCGGTTGAGAAGCGTCTGGACCCGGGCGGAGATCATCCCTTCGACGTCGCTGACGAGCTTCGGGGGCTGCTCCTTGAGCAGATGATCGATCAGACCGGGAAGGATGTTCTCCATGAAGGGCATTGTAAGATAACTTCATGGACGGACTAGTGGAACTGAAGAAGCGATTCCAGTTCCCCGCCAAACGGCCGGATGTCCCCAGATCCAATCATGGCTGGTTTGGCGACGCCAATCGTGATGTGCTCCGCGCGGTCATCAAGCCGAAGTTCAAGGTCGTGGTGGAGCTGGGCTCATGGCTGGGGCTCTCCACCCGGTTTCTCGCCAAGACCGCGCCGTATGCTGCCATCATCGCCATCGACCACTGGTTGGGCTCTGCGGCATGCCACGAGGACAAGGAGTGGAGGAAGTTCATCCCGACCCTGTACGAGACGTTTCTGGCGAGCTCGTGGGAATACCGACACCAGATCATCCCGCTTAGGATGAGGACGATTCCGGGGCTCCAACTGGTCCATGATCTTGGCATCCGGCCGGATCTGGTCTACATTGATGCCGACCACGAGTACACCGCCGTCCGTGCCGACCTCGAGACGACCCTGTCGTTCTTCCCGAAAGCGCGGATCGTCGGCGACGATCTCTGGGCCGCTGGAGTGCAGCAGGCTCTGGACGACGTGGCGAGAAAAAGAAAGATCAAGATCGGGAACTACGAATGCTGCTGGTGGGTGAAGTGATCATCCACGTCTACACCGTCTGCTGGAACGAGGAGCAGATCCTCCCCTTCTTCCTCGGGTACTACGGTTCGTTCGCGGAGAAGATCGTCGTCTACGACAATCAGAGCAGCGACAAGTCCGCGAAGATCATCGATGCCCATCCCAAGACGAAGCGGATCGTCTTCGATACTGGCGGCCAATACGTGGAAAGCCGGCTGACCGAAATCCGGAACACGATGTGGAGGGGATCACGCGGTAAGGCCGACTGGGCGATGGTCGTGGATATGGACGAATTCCTCTATCATCCGCGTCTCTTGGACTTCCTGAAGTCATACAAGATGATGGGCGTCACCCTCCCCAAGATCGACGGCTACGAGATGGCGTCGCCCGTCTTCCCGAAGCCGGGGACGAATCTCTTCACGCACTGCAAGACGGGATTCCCGAGCGAGTTCTATTCAAAGCGGGCATGCTTCAGCCCCTACATCGACATGACGTTCGGTCCCGGCAGCCACAAATTCTTGGCCAAGGGACAGGTGGTGGAGAGCCGGAACGCCGACATCAAGCTCCTCCACTACCAGTACTTGGGGTGGGAGTTCTTCGAAGCCAAGCGCGCGGGACGGTGGAAGCGCCAGAGCGATGAGAATACGAAGCACGGATGGGGGATTCATTATATCCCGCAGGGTCCCGAGCCCTACCGCAAGGTCTTCATGGACGCGCTCGCGAAATCGAAGCCGGTCATTTCATGACGCCTACGATCAGCTTGGTCGTGGTGGCGGCCAACAGCCAAGAGCTGGGGGAGTTCGGGCTTCAGCATGTGATCCCGATTGTTGATGAGCTTATCCTGCTGTCAAACCCCGGCGGCGTCTTCGGTGGGCTGGGGAAGATCGGGAACCACTACATCAATCACGCACGCGGAGACGTACTCGGGATCGTTCATGCCGATACGGTCTTCGGTCCCGGCGCGATTGCGGTCTTCGCGGCGGCGGCCATCCAAGGATCGGTTGCCGGCATGCACGGCCGGACGATCGAAGGAAAGAACGCCTTCTCGCAGGGACGCCCTGCGGAAGTGTCCACGCTCGATTCGTGTTCGGTGTTCTTCCGCAGGTCCAGCAACCTGCGCTTCGACGACAAGACCTTCGATAGCTTCCACTGCTGCGTCGAGGACTTCTGCCTCGAGGCAGGCGCCAAGAAGTGCAGGATCGTCGTCCCGCAGGCGGACGCGAAGCACCTGTCCGTTCGCTACAACTCCAAGGAGACGGTGTGGCGATCCAAGTACAGCGAGTATCGGACGAGGCTGAACGAGAAGTGGAAGCGCGTCAAGTTCGCCGCCTGTGACATCGTCAATTGAGATCAAGCTGGGCGCGTAGCTCAACGGGAGAGCAGCCGGTTCGCAATCGGCAGATGAGGGTTCGATTCCCTTCGCGTCCACCACCATTGGAGACCTATGGATCACATCCCTCTCGGACAGTGCAGACACGGGTACACCTACCGTATCCGTTCAAGAAATCTTTCGGTCGGTGTCTTCAACAAGGAGACCCGCGGATTCGTGGGGCTCAGGGAGAAGTTCAGAAGCGTCTTTCTCTTCACGGAGTTCCACTATGACACGGGCGCGCCCTTCGGCACGGTCTGGCCGATCGTGGAGATCGAGCAGTGCCCGCTGACGGATCTTCGGGAAACCCTTGGGACGGTGTGCAACAACTGCCGAGCCGAGGCGCACCATGTCCCGGATGATCCGAACGTCAAGTACGGCCCCGGGAAATGGATGCACGTGAAGGAATCGGACTGCCGGGAAACAAGCCCGGTCGGCGTCCCAAACACGCCACTCGACAAGTACCTCAGACTGATCGAGGAGAAGGAATCCCGGCGCACATGTGCGGAGTGCCAGAAGGCGGCGAACCTGATGACCTTCTGCGCATTCTGTCCCAATGACCTCTGTTATGACTGCTCGAAGAAGAACAAGAACGTCTGCCCGGCATGCGTAGCGGCCGGGCGCCTCAAGGAGCTGAAGGGCTAAAAAGGGGCCTGTCGTTCAACGGTAGGATGCGGCGTTTGCAACGCCGCGATGCCAGTTCAACTCTGGTCAGGTCCACCACTACGCCAGTGAACAAATGGGTGTGCTGAGCAGGTCTGGGACAAAGAGCTCAAGTGCCATGAATCTGTTAGCCTCTGTGTTACAATACCCGTATGAGAAAAGAGGCTATCCGTCTTCGCGTCGAGGAGCGGTTGTCGAACAAAGAGATCGCCAATCGGCTCAAGATGTCGTGCTGGACAGTCGCGGATTGGGTGCGCCCATATCCTCTGACGCAGGAGGAACGGCGTAAGAAGATGTCTTTCGGTGGACGAAAACCAAATCCTGAATTCGACGAGCGCGAGGTCTTGACGGCAGAAGAGGACCGCTTGAAGTGGTTTGGCTTGGGTCTATACTGCGGCGAGGGCGGAAAGACTTCGAATGCTGTCGATTTTACCAACTCCGATCCGAAGGTGCTTTCGCTGTTTCTTACGTTCTTGCGCCGCATTTTCAGGGTCAAGGAATCCCGTCTTCGAGTGCGGTTGCAACTGAAAAATTTTCACGACATTCGGAAGATGACGCGGTTCTGGTCGCGCGTCGTTGGTATCCCAACGCGGCAATTCGGAAAACCGACGATCACGAAGTCCAATCCGAAGAAGGATTGGAAGAAGTACACGGGAACGTGCAAGATTCGCTATTGCGACCAGACGCTTCTCAAGCGTTTGCTGGAACTGATCGAATCAATGGGCGTGCTGCCGAGTGGGATCGGAAGCGGGCCGTAAACCCGTTGTCTTTATGGCTAGGGGGTTCAATTCCTCACACGCCCACCACAACCACCCGCCTTCGGGCTTGCAGGTTCGAATCCTGCCGCACCCACCAATCTCTCACTGGGGCATCGGATAAAGGCAGTCCAGCGGTCTTTGAAACCGTTAGTGGTGGTTCGAATCCACCTGCCCCAGCCATCTAAAAATTGGAGGCTCTGGACGTGACGAAACGGAAATGGACCGTCCGATGGAAAGATCGGCTCGGCTATTACACCTATCCGACCCACAGATCGCATTGGGTCGAATTGTGTGATCGGGGGATTCTAGGAGAGAAGATCAAGACCTACGAGACCCGTCATACCGCCGAATGCGCCCGTCGTGTCTTTGTGCGGGTGCATGTCCCGCCATGGCATTCCGAGTACGGGGCTAAGGCAGAAGACTTCGAGGTCGTGCAGGTCTCGGTTCGGGGTGATGTGGTGTTTGGGAAAACCTACTGGAGGAAGACAGATCCTTCGGAAATCACGGAAGACATCGGAAAATAAGCGGCCGTAGCCTAATAGAAAGGCGCCACCTTGCCATGGTGGAGATTGCGGGTGCAAGTCCCGTCGGCCGCTCCACGCGCCTCTAGTTCAATAGAAGAACAGGCGGCTGATAACCGCCAGACACTGGAGCATAACCAGTGAGGCGCACCAATCTTACATGGAGGCCGTGGTGTAACGGTAGCACGGTTGACTGTGGCTCAGCAGGCGCGGGTTCAACTCCCGTCGGTCTCCCCAATCTTGAAAGGATTGTCATGAGCATCAAGGACATCGGCAAGACAAGCGAGCGTCTCGATCCGGAGATGGTCGCCAAGGCGCTCGGAGCGACCATCGTGGGCAGAATCTCCAGAGGAGGATCGATGATCAAAATCCATCGCGATGACAGGGAGGTCGACATCCCTGAGCTCGCCAAGGAGGCGCTCAAGGACTACGAAGTGCTGGGCACGGCGCTGGGGGCGGACAAGTATCACTGTGTCTACCTCGGGGCCAACTACGGCAAGGACTTCTGGAAGCGTGTCGCCGGCTACTGGGAACAACCTGCGTCGGAGGAGGAGGTCAAGAAAGGGTTTGCGGTCAGCGTCACCTTCTACAGCAAGAAGGCCTGAAATTCGGGGCAAGGGTCAGATAGCGGGCCGCCTGCTTGGGGTGCAGGAATCGCGCGGTGCAAGTCCGCGTGCCCCGACCACCCCGCTTAGTTCAACAGAAGAACACGTGCGTGACATGCACGAGACGGAGGTGCGACTCCTCCAGCGGGGACCATTCGCCGGCGTAGGATAGCAGCTCTGTCTACATCCTTGGTAAGGATGAGGTGTGGGGGCAGCACCCACCGCCGGCTCCAAAAAATCCGCCGCGCAAGCATAGATAGCGATGTGCCTGCCTTGTAAGCAGGCGAGCGGAGCGCAAGTCTCCGGCGCGGCTCCAACATTCGCTTGCGTAGCTCAACGGTAGTAGAGGATCCAATAATGAGCAAGACTACCAAACGAAGGGTGCTGGCATTGCGTGAGCGTGGCCACTCTATGTCTGCGATATCGCGTAGGCTTGGCATCTCGAAATCCATTGTGTCTTACTGGGTCACCAAGGAAAAACATGTGCTTGCTCCAGAACATGTGGCGAAGTTGATGTCAAAGCGTGACATGGCCCGTAAGAAAGGACTTCGCACAATCAAGCTGAAGTGGCGGAAGTATCGACAGGCAGCAGAGACTGAGGCCCAGAGCGAATGGACTGAAGTCGCGAAGAGTCCATTCTTCATGGCCATGCTTGGTCTCTACTTAGGTGAGGGTGACAAAACAAAGAGCGCTCTCGGCCTTTGCAACATGGATCTGTCCGCGCTTGCCATGTTCAAGATTTGGGGAGAAAAGTTTCTTGGTGTGGTGGAATGGTCCTGCCAGTTCGTGACATATGACGAAGGCCGGATTTCAGAACAAGAGAGTGCTCTTCTGGGACTTTTTGGACGGAACATTCGATTCCAAAAAGCCACTGTCAAAAATGTGCCCACCAAGAACGGGTTCAACCTTGGGGTAGTACGATTGCGGGCACATAAGTCCGCACGTGCCCTATACAAAGTGCTGATGTGGATCAGGATGCTCAAATCTAGCTCCCTAGCATAAGTAGCAGTGCAACGGTTTCATAAGCCGTCAGTCTCGGTGCAAGTCCGAGGGGAGCTACCCAATCCATCGGAGGAATCATGGCTAAGCTGTTCGCTCGCTTCAGAGCCAGAATGCTCCGGCGGGTGCGGCTGGCGACCAGAAGACGTACAGCACGGTCAATCAGCAGAATGACGCAGCAGTCCTTTCGTCGCCTCGAAAAGGTGCTCAAGTGGCGTCGTGAGGGGATGACACTCGAAGAGATCGGTCGGGAGCTCAAGGTCACCCGCGAACGGGTACGCCAGCTGGAGCATCTAGCCAAACATCTTCGTGAACACGGGAAGCTTTAAGGAAGGTTCGGGCATTGGCAGGCCCACCCCGCTCGAAACGGGACAGCCGTCGAAAGGCGGCTTAGAGGTTCGACTCCTCTACCTTCCGCCAACCATTTACCCTCGAGGTATTACCTGATGAATCATCCTGATGAGATTGAAGAGGAGCTTCCGGCGACAGATGGCGCCGGGAATCCCACAACCATCAAGGTCTTCAAGAACACGACCAAGGATGGAGAGTTCTGTCCACGCTGTGATGTGGTCCATTCCGGGCCGTGCTTGGACAAGAACGTGCACGACATCCGGGTAGGTCGGAGAAGACCAAAGTAATCTTGGAAGCCGAACCCTCGGGGTGAGGGCGCTGCCTTGAAAGCAGATGGCTCCGAAAGGAGTGGGTTTCGAATACTCCGGCTTCCGCCAAAAAATCTTTGGAGGCGTTGGGCACTGGAAAGCCCAACTCGTTGGAAGCGAGTAGCTGGGAAACTGGCTTGTGGGTTCGACTCCCTCCGCCTCCGCCATGGAGAGTAGCCAGATGTCGGTTTGCTGGAACGGTCCGCTAAACCGTGCACCCCGAAAGGGGTGACGCAGGTTCGACTCCTGCACTCTCCGCCATTGGGCCAAGAAGCCAAAGCAGACGAGGCGCCGCTCTGCAAAAGCGGTCTTATCGGGTGCGAGTCCCGACTTGGCCTCCAAAACATTCCGCCGGTGTGGTTCAAAAGTAGAACACCTGTTTCGTAAACAGGAGACGTCGGGGCAGTACCGATCACCGGCTCCATTGCGGTGTCAGCTTAATTGGCAAGCTGCCGGATTGTTAATCCGGTCATGGAGGTTCGAATCCTCCCGCCGCAGCCAATCTTTGCCCCTCTGGTGTACGAGATGCATCGCCGTCTTCTAAACGGTGGGACCCGGTGCGAATCCGGGGAGGGGTACCAATCTTGGGAACCCGGACAAAGGGACCGCATGGGCCGGGCAACGCCGTCGTCGTGATGCGGTTGACTCTGGGATGCCGCTTCTAGGCCGAAAGAGTCAGGATGGGCTGAGGACGGCTCCATTTGCTCCCATCGTCTAGGAGGAGGACACGACCCTCTCAAGGTCGAGACGCCGGTGCGAATCCGGCTGGGAGCACCAATCTCTGCGCGGAAGGAGGATGACCTATGATCCAGATCGACATGACCGAAGAGCAGGCCAAGTGGCTTCAAGAGCATCTCGTGAAGGAAATCGAGAACGCCCGTTGGCGTGACGCAAAAATGCGCGACAGGGATGCCGAAGAACACGCCGCCACCATCGCAGACAAGATCCAGAAGGCCCGTGCCGCCAAGGCGTGGGAGGACCGATGATCAATCCAACGGATCAGCGTCGTCTGCGGGACGGCGCCCGGGCGATGGGGCTCAAGGGGCCGGTCGATCTTCTGGAGATCAAGGAGCACATCGAGATCGTTCGTGACGGCATTCGGGCGCTGCAATCGACCGACGATCTCGGATCCACGGACGCCAATGCCAAGGCATGGAGCGACATGCTGGAGCTCCAGCGCCGGTTGAAGAAGCTCGAGAAGGAGAGAGACAAGCTCATCAAGAAGAGTCCCGAAGAGCGGCTGGCACGTCTGATCAACCGGATCTACAACTGGAAATTCAGTCAGGCCGAGCAATATCTCAAGGGCGCGCCAGCCAAAACGGCCGCCGCGATCCTTAGTCTGTCAAAACGCTATGGCAATCACGGATGGCCCATAAGTCCTTGTGACGTCTGCTCTGGCAAGTGTCCGGGACTCAAGCTTCGTGTCACTGTAGAGAAGATCCTTCGAGAATTGGGAGCCAGTACCGAAACCATCAAGGAGATGCGGCGCTGGATCAGCTAAACCATGGCCCGCTCGTCTACTGAGGAAATCATGCGCGTCCGGATTTATCGTGGCGATCAATACACGAGACCGAATGTCTGGGACAAGGCCTGCCAGCTGGAGCTTACGCGCCATGGGCTCAAAGGTCCCGAGAAGCTCGATCCCGGTGTCAACTTCTTCGTTGCGATGCTCGAGCAGATGGGTCTTCGAACCCACTTCTCATGTCAAGGCCATCCGAGTGGCTTCTACGTGACGTTCTCAGGGTCCTACCGAATGGCTCTCAAGATCAAACGTTGCGGCTTCCTCCATGTCGAAGTAGTAGGGACGAACTACTGGTCGATTCACAGCGGTAGGCACCACGAGCGCGAAAGGGACGCGTGGATCTCATGCGCTGGGCGGCCAAGGCGTGGGAGAAGGGACTGGGAAAACTTAACTTCAAGAAGATCAGGAAGACTTAACGCAATCGACCTAGGCATTTGCTAGGATGGGCGTACTTTCAAATGCCTACCGAACAGGAGCGAGAGTACCAACGGGTTTATCAGCTTCGTAGGTATCGTCGTCTCCGACGTCGCATCATCAACCATCTTGGCGGGCGGTGCACGACATGTGGTAGTCGTCGTGATCTGCAGGTCGATCATCGAGATCGAAAGACGAAGAGCTTCGACGTATCCGAGGCGTGGGGCAGGCCATGGGCGGCCATCGAGCAGGAGCTTACTAAATGCCAGCTGCTTTGCAGACCGTGTCATAAGAAGAAGTCAGATGCCGAGCAGCGGAACGAGGGGCATGGCCATTGGGGAGCGTACCGGAATAGAAAATGCCGGTGTGCCGAATGCAAGGCCTTCGTCACGGCATATTTCCGTAAACACCGAGCTGACTTGAAGCGGGGTGCTGGTGTAAAAAGTAACACACCTGATTTTCAATCAGGAGAGTAGGGGTGCAAGTCCCCTGCACCCTACCACGCTCCGTATGTGTCTCGTGCGGGCTACCAAAGCTTTGACGTAAGGATCCTATCCTACGCTTCCGTGAGGTGACCTGAGCGGAGTTAGGTGCGGTTTCCTAGCGCACGGTACAGTCCAGTCGGCTAGGGTTACGTTGCGTTTTCTACGGTCTTCACGCCTTCGTATGTCAATGGCAGACGACCTGACTCTTAATCAGGGGATCCGAGTTCGAGTCTCGGCGAAGGCACCAATATTTGCCGCCGTATGTCAACGGTAGACGATCCGGCCTTTAACCGGAAGATGAGAGTTCGATTCTCTCCGGCGGCACCAACATTCGGCCGCGTGACGGGAATAGAATACCTCGACGCCTCAAAAGCGTCGGTCTGTGGGTGCAAATCCCACCGCGGCTACCATGGGCCCGTGACGGGAACAGAATACCTCGATCGCTTAGAACGATCGGTTTGGGAGTGCGAATCTCCCCGGGCCCACCAATCTTCAGGTGACTTATGCGGCTTGAGATCCGGACCGTCGGCGATAGAACGGACCTGAGAAGGCTTGCCCGGTTCCTTCTGACGCAGGCGCTCTGGTATCCACGCTACGAGCGATGGGTGAATGAGACCTGCATCCCGGAGATCGATCTGGGCCAGAAGGCCGCGCTCGTCGCCTATGAACAGGGCGGCGTGGTCGGTGATATCGTTTGGCAGCCGCACAAGGAACTGCCGCGGACACGGGAGCTCAAGAACCTCCGTGTGGATCCGTCCTTCCGAAGACGAAGTCTCGCGTACTTTCTTCTGCGTCAGGCAGAGGCCGAAGGCCAAGGAAGTTTTGACCGGATCCTCTGCGACACGGACAAGCGCCAGACCTCGACGATGAAGCTTCTGCGGTTCGCCGGGTACAAGTCCATTGGAGAGATGCCGATCTATTCGTCGGCAAACATGGACGTCATCCTTGTGAAGGAACTCGGTCCCGTGGCGCAATAGATGACGCGCCCGACTTAAAATCGGGTTTTTGCGGGTGCAACTCCCGCCGGGACCACCAACGCCCACGTGGCGCAATTGGTAGACGCGGTCGGCTCAGAACCGGCTTCCTGTGGGTTCGAATCCCACCGTGGGCACCAAAAAACCATAGAGGAGGAATCATGCTTATCGCCGTTCGGTGCACATCCTGCGGCAAGGAGGGATCTTTCCCTATCCAGCTCAAGCTCCAATACGAGATGAAGTCCTGTGATCAATGCCATCACATCAACGAGAACGCATGGGACTTCCACTTCTGCAACAGCGAGTGCATGTTCGAGTGGTTCCGGAAGAACAAGGTCGAGGAGATCGGAGTCCCATGCCGGTCCTGTTACAACATGATGAGCAACGAGATCACCGGCTTCGCTTTCGGGTTCAAGGAGAACGGCATCTGCAAGGTCTGTGACGGCACCAAGCAGGTGAAGGTGAGGCACACCAATTGAAGACCATCCGGGTCGCCCATGTGGGCGCTTTCAAGAGAAAGAGCCAAGCCGATCAATCCCGTCATGTCGCCGCTGTCGCCAAGATCGTCGAGCACGACAGGAACTACTTTCAGGACGGGATCGCCGAGGACATCATCAATCTTTCCTACGGCCGGGACTTCCTCCGCGAAGGCAAGCACTACGATGTCGTCATCGTCCATAGCGTCCTCTCCCCCAAGGTGAGGGTCCCGAGCAAGATGTGTCCGCGGCTGCAGGTTTCGCCGGATCACACGTTCAAAACATGGAAAAAGAGGCTCGTCTCCACGGGTTCGAAGTACATCTCGATCTGCGAGGGCCAGCCGGTCACGATGAACGGCTGGGAACTCGGCGATCTGCCGGGATACAGGATCCTCGAGCGTGACCACCTCATCACGCTCTATCAGAGAAAGAAAGCTTAACCATCCCCGGTTCGTCCAACAGGAGGACATCTCGCCTACACCGAGAAGATGAGGGTGCAACTCCTTCACCGGGGACCATGCGGCTGTGGTGGAACTGGTAGACACACTTGGTTGAGGGCCAAGCGCGAAAGCGTGCAGGTTCGAATCCTGTCAGCCGCACCAATCTTTGCGTTTGGGATACACTCGGTTCAGGAGGATGCCATGAGTGATGCCCAAACGCCCCAGAACTGGAGAGGACTTCCGCTCAATCTGGTGTCGTGGTTTGGAGCCGGGATCGGTCTTACGCTCGGCTACAAGTTCACGATCTGGATTCTTGGGGTTCTCAATCTCAGTTAGATCTTCGGGGTGTAGTGTAGCTTGGTAGCACGCCAGTTTCGGGTACTGGAAGCTGGAGTTCAATTCTCCACACCCCGACCAATCTTCAAGGGAAGCGCAGCTCAGACCAAGGCCATAGGTAGTCGCCCTAGGGCGGCCCCATGCCGAAAAGCAGTCGGGGGATGACATCCCCGGAGGGCGCGACAGAAGTGGGTCGTCGTCGCTCCTGAGTAAGCCCTTGTTACGGTCCGAAAGGCTGTTTGGTACAGTCATGCGCTTCCCTGCAATTCGCCTGTGGAAAGGAACTCAACAATGGATCCATTCATTGGGATCAAGGGCGATCTTGAGAACCGGGTGCCGGGTGTCGAGATGAGCGTGGACCGCCCGGCCAAGGAAGGCGGCTGCTGGTGGCTCGATGTCCGATGGAAAGGCAAGACGGTAGTCGTTCAATGGTTCAATGACGGGCGGCCCGTCAAGTTCGGCGTCTCGACCATCGATGACGAGAGCTACTTCACGCATCAGCCGGATGAGGTCTTCGTGGACGACATGTCGACCTCGGCTCGTGTTCTTGAACTTCTAGGGGTATGATGCCTTTATGCCTGACACGACTCGCACCTGCGTTTCTTGTGGCAAGGTCTTCTGGGTGACCGAGAAGGAACTCAAGGAATGCATGATCCCGGTTCCGGGGATGCATCATCCCAAGGACTGCCCGGAGCATCTCGACGCCATCTGTCCGAAGTGCGATATCGGCGTCTACGGGCCGGAGGAGTGCCCGGCTTGTCGAACGAAACAGGACCAGCAGAGAAACTGAGGGCGCGACCACCAGCGTGGGCCGGGGCCTTATAAGTCCCGTAGACGGTAGATGACCGTCGGAATCAGGGGCAGCACCTGACGCGCCTACCAATGATTGATTCGGGCCCCTGCAATTTCCCCGTTCTCGCATGATTCCATGGATCGTGTGAAGGGCGGACGAAAGACCATGGGCCTGATGCTCCAAGGCTGGGCCGCTGCAGACTCAGTGGCCCAGCCCCTTTCGCAGATAACAGGCCAGAGGATACGTCTTACTCATCCTCCGGCCTTCATTCCGGTTTGAGAGAGTCATGGTTGATGAAATCGACACACGATGCGCCTGTGGTCATTCTTGGATGCTTCATTCGGGCGACGGCACCTGTAGCTGGATCGGATGCCATTGTGGGGTGTCACCCGTTCGCAGGAGCGTCTATCACCAGCGTTGGGTGGACTCCAATGGGAAGATGACCGCCTATAATGCGGCCGCAACCGAACGCGGCCGCCGCCGGGCGCGCATTGCCGTGGAACGGCAGTTCCCCAATGAGCCCTGCTATTACTGTGGCGGGACTGCCGAGAGCATCGACCATCTGACTCCACGATCCCGAGGCGGGACAAGTCATCCCGGCAACAAGGCGCCCGCCTGTCTGCGGTGCAATGGGATGAAGGGCAACATGACCTACGAAGAGTTCGTCGAGCACTGCCGGCGAATCACCCTTCATGTGGCCGGGAAGAAGCGAGAACGAGAAACAGCCATAGAGGACAAAGTAAAGTGACCAATATCTGGTTCGTCAGCGACACGCATTTCGGCCATGCGAACATCATCAGGTACTGCGAACGCCCGTTCAAAGACGTGCATGAGATGGACGAGGTGCTCATCAAGAACTGGAACGAGCGGGTGAAGCCCGGCGACCTTGTCTATCATCTCGGCGACTTCGCGCTTTCGGCGCCCGCCGAAGTGCCGAACTACGTGCGGCGGCTGAACGGAACGATCCAGCTCATTCATGGGAACCATGACCGGTTCCTGAAACAGAAGCGCAACGACAACTACGGTTTCAACTGGATCGGCCCCTACAAAGAAATCAAGATCGACGGGCAGCTGATCGTGCTTTGTCACTACCCGTTCCTCACATGGAGGTCCAGCCACCGTGGATCGTGGGCCCTTCATGGCCATTGTCACGGTAATCTGAAACGAGACATGGCAGCACGCCGGCTCGACATAGGTGTCGACTGCTGGAACTACAAACCCATCTCGCTCGAGGAGGTGGCCGAGGAGATGAAGAAGGTCGAATTCAAGGCCGTGGACCACCACGACCTATAAAGATTATCGGAGCGTAGCTCAGTCAGTGATGAGCGCCTGCTTTGGGAGCAGGAGGCCGCCGGTGCGAGTCCGGCCGCTCCGACCAATATTCGCCCCCGTCGCCTAAGAGAAAGGGCACCCGTTTCCTAAACGGGCATAGTGCAGGTGCGAGTCCTGCCGGGGGTACCACGTCCCCGTCTTCCAATGGATAGGATTCGACTCTCCGAAAGTCGAGACGCCGGTTCAAGTCCGGCCGGGGACACCATTCTTGAAAACACGCGCCCGTCGTCCAACTGGATAGGACACCCGGCTACGAACCGGGAGATTGTAGGTTCAAATCCTACCGGGCGTACCAATCTTGAAGGATCTCATGACCAAGGCAACTCTGGAACATGCCGCATCCTTGATCGAGAAGGGCTGGTGTCAAGGCGCCTTTGCCAAGGACAAGAACGGCAAACCCGTCGTTGCCGCCTCTCCTGAGGCCGTCGCATGGTGCGCTGCCGGGGCCGTTATGAGGGCGATGCACGACAAAAATACATGGCATCTTTCCGGACAGATCTGGGGTGCCATCAAAAGCGTGATCGGTACGGAACAGCACTTTTCCGCATGGGGCGAAGAGAAGGGACGCCAGAAGACGGACATCTTGGCCGTCTTCGCCGCGGCAGTCTCAAAGCTCCAATGAAAGGGAATCATGTCTCTCAAAGCCAAGCTCGACGCCCGTGCCAAGGACGGCTACATCAACGCCATCCGGCAGGGGTGCTTGACGCTTTACGATTACTCGTCCAAGACGGCCTACGACAAGGTTTGGGACGAATACACCATCATGGCCCGTGGGCTTGTCGTCCATGACGACGGGCGGATCGTCGCGCGGCCCTTCCCCAAGTTCTTCAACCTTGGAGAGCGGCCCGAGACCCAGCCGAAGGCCCTCCCGGCCCATACGCCGGAACTCGCCAAGAAGTACGACGGCAGTCTCATCATCTCCTTCTGGAATCCGGAGGAGAATCGCTGGCAAGCCGTCACTCGCGGCAGCTGGGACAACGTCCAAACCCGCTATGCCAATCCATGGGTCCAGAGCCATGCCGAAAAGCTCGACAGGACCCATACCTACATGTTCGAGCTCGTGGCCCCATGGAATCGAATCGTAGTGGCCTATCCCGAGGAGAAGATGATCCTCTTGGGGATCATCCACACCGAGACGGGCCTCGATCATCCCTACGCCACAGTTCGTGAGATCGGTTTGGAGCTCAGTTTTGAGGCCATCCACTCAGAAGTCCGTCCGATTTCGTCGGTTGATCTATCGGCCAAAGGGACAAACGAGGAGGGCTTTGTCGCGCGGTTCGAGAACGGGCTCCGGGTCAAGATCAAGTACGACGAGTATGTGCTCCTGCACAAGACGCTCACCGGACTCACGGTCAAGCAGATCTGGGAGTCGCTTTCGACGAAGACGCCGCTCGACCTTTCCTTGGTGCCGGACGAGTTCATGAACTGGTACCGCGTCAAGAAGCAGACGCTCCTTGACCAGTATTCGTCCATCGAGGAGCGGGCCAAGAAGATCTTCGCGGCGACGCCCAAGATGTCCGACCGTAAGGGCTACGCGATGCACTTCAAGAGTCAGGAGCAGGAACTCGTCAGCATCCTCTTCCGGATGCTCGACGAGATTTCCTATGACGACATCATCTGGAAGCTCGTCCGGCCGCGATCGAATCCGGAGGAGACCTTCCAGAAAGCGGAACTCTAGGAGGAGACCCAATGTCGACGCACAAGGTCGAGGTTGTCTGTCTGGAGAAGATTGACCCGCATCCGAACGCGGACCGGATGGAACTCACACAGGTGTGGGGCTATTCGTGCTGCATCGGCAAGGGCCAGTTCAAGGTGGGTGGTCTGGCCGCTTACATCGAACCGGACAACCTGCTCGACGTGACGGTGCCGGAGTTCTCATTCCTCGCCCCCAAGGCAAAGCCGGACAAGCATGAGGGCAAGGTCAGGATCAAGGTGGCCCGTCTGCGTGGCATGCTCTCGCAGGGGCTCGTCATCCCGGCTCGCCCTCACTGGAAGCTGGGCGACAACGTCATGGACGAGCTCAAGGTAGTCCATTACGAGCCGCCGATCCCGATGTCGACGGGCGGAGAAGCGGAGAAGGCTCCGCCCGGATACCGGCCCTATTATGACGTCGAGGGCTTCTACCGGTACCGCCATGTCTTCAAGGTCGGCGAACCCGTGGTCGCGACCGAGAAGATACACGGCGCCAACGCTCGCTATTGCTGGTCCGAGGATCGGATGCGCTGCGCTTCCCACACGGAATGGAAGAAGGAGGACGAGAAGAACCTCTGGTGGCAGGCGCTCAGGGCCTGCCCGTGGATCGAGGAGTTCTGCAAGGCCCATCCGGACATCACCCTCTACGGCGAAGCCTACGGTCAGGTCCAGAAGTTCAAGTACGGCGTCAAGAGCGGTTCCCGTTTCAAGGCCTTTGACCTGCTGCGCGGAAACCAATGGATCCCGCATCAGGAGGCCCGTGAGATCGGTAAGAACCTCGAATGGGTTCCCATCGTCTACGAAGGACCCTTCGTCGAGGATGCTCTCAAGACGCTTGCGGAAGGCCGGTCGCTCATGCCGGGAGCAGACCACATCAGAGAGGGCATTGTCGTGAAACCCATGGTCGAGCGGACCGATCCCGAGGTGGGCCGGGTGCAGCTCAAGATCGTCAGCAACACCTATCTCGAGATGGACTGATGGCAGAAGAGGCACAAGGAACCAAATTAATCCGGAAGGGCATCGTGTCCATTCCGGAAGTCTTGGACCATGTGATCTTCGAGGACATCCATCACATGGATCCTGCGGCATGGCGCGAATACATGGGCGAACAGGTCAAGATGACCAGTCACCGCTACCAGTGCTTCAAGGTGAAGGGGCTGAAGTGCGTGACATGCGGCATTGAGGGCAAGTACTTCGCGCTCGAACGGCATACGTCCAGTCAACGGTTCCACTTCAACCTTTACGCCGTGGACAAGGACGGCAATGAAATTCTCATGACCAAGGATCATGTGATCCCACAGTCAAAAGGCGGCAAGAGCGAACTCGGTAACTATCGGACGATGTGTCACCGGTGCAATGAGAAGAAGGGAAACAAGCCCGTTGACGCCGTTGAATAACAGTCCGTTGCGTCCGTCTCAGCCCTTACAATACTGAAGAAAGGAGAACAGCCCATGTCGGCTGCAATAGCACTCTTGGACCGGCCGGTCCTCACGTTGAACCGCCACTGGCATCCCATACAGGTGACCTCCGTCAGAGAGGCGATCGGACTGGTGGCGAAGGGATCGGCCAAGATCATCGACCCGAAGACGTTCCAGACCTACGACTTCATGTCATGGGCGGATGTCTCCAAGGCCAAGGACCGTTTCGGGGAGATGATGATCCGTTCCACCTCGCTCGCCATCGAGGTGCCCGAGGTGATCCTGCTCACGGTCTATGAAGGCATGGGCGAGCGTTCGGTCGTCTTCTCCCGCCGGAACATCTTCAAGCGCGATCGCTACTGCTGCCAGTACTGCGGAAAGCAGTGCCGCGGTGACGTGGCGATGGAGGAGTTGTCGATCGACCATGTTCTCCCGAAGTCCCGCGGCGGCAAGTCATCGTGGGAGAACTGCGTTCTTGCCTGCATGGTTTGCAACGCGAGAAAGGCCAACAAGACCCCCGAGGAGGCCGGCATGCATCTCCGGAAGACGCCGAAGAAGCCGAAGTGGTCGGCACTCATGCAGGTCGCTCCGGGGCGCCGTCTGATGTCGTGGGATCACTTCATCAGTGCCGCGTACTGGAACGTCGAGCTCGAGCCGTAGGAAGATCCCCCGGGTTCTGCGGTTTGACGGCGGCTGTCGAAAGGCAGCCGCCGTTTTTCATTGGAGAGATCGGAGGACTAACCAAAGGGGAGAACCAATGTTTGACTATGTCTTCGGCATCTATGTTGCCGGAGTCTTCATCATGGCCCTGATCATGTGGTTCCCGACGCAGAAATCCGAGATCAGAGGCCATGTCATCCGGTCCGCCATCGTGGCTTTCTGGCCGATTGTCCTCATCTTCGAGGCATTCAAGAACTTCTGGCAATCGCGCCAAAAGAAGTCCGGCGGGCGAGGCGGCTCATGAAATGCGCAAAGGAGGAACGGTGAGCAATCAGAAGAAAGTAACCTTGTACAACCGTGAGGGAAACTCCGACAAGCAGTATACGATGTGGCTTCAGGAAGAGAAAACAGGCTGGACGGTCCAGTTCCAGTACGGGCCGCGCGGCGGCTGGGTGAAGGACGGCACGAAGACTCCCAAGCCCGTCAAGCTTGCCGACGCCGAGAAGATCTACGACAAGCTCCTCAAGGAGAAGAAGGCCAAGGGGTACGTCGAAGGCGAGGATGCGCCCGTATTCTCCCAGACGGCAGGAGCCGTCGATAGCGGCCTCCGGCCCATGCTCCTCACGCCCGACGACGAGGAGAACGTCGAGAAGTACCTGAAGGACTACAACTGGGCCGCTCAGGAGAAGGTGAACGGCAAACGCATCATGATCAAGGGCGCCGACGGCAAGATCATCGGCGTCAACCGGCGTGGCCTTGAGTGCCCGATCCCCGAGGAAGTACAGAAGGCATTGACAGGTCTCAATGCCAATCTCGACGGGGAGCTGATCGGGTCCGTTTACCACGTCTTTGACTTCCCGCTGCCCATCGAACTCAAGCTGCGATGGACCGTGACCGGCGGCTTCGGTGATTCTGTGAAGTTCGTCCCGCTCGTCACCGGCGAGGAGAACAAGCGCATGCTCTATCGGCTGCTCAAAGACGGCCGCAAGGAAGGCATCGTCTTCAAGAAGCTCGACGCCGTCTACGAGCCCGGCCGGCGCGAGGACCTGAAAAAGGCGATCGCCGTCAAGGTCAAGTTCTGGGCCGAGGCGAATGTCGAAGTCCTGAAGTGGAACAAGGACAAGCAGTCGATCGAGGTCGGGATGATCGAGAAGATGACCTACACGCCTTCGGTCGGCAACGTCACGGTGCCCACGAAGTACATGGATCAGATCAAGGTCGGGAAGATCGTCCGGGTGCGGTATCTCTACGCGACGGCCAACAAGATCCTCTACCAGCCGAAGTTGGACCCGACCGATGATGGGAACGTGCTCGCGGATGCGACAGCTCCAGACCCCATCGGCGAACTCAAGTTCGAAGGCAAGGAGGAATGAGATCCGACAAGTGCCATGCCAAGACGCGCGCAAATAAGCGCTGCAGGCGCAGGCAGAGATGGCTCTACGAGCCCGCGGATGGCGTGTTTTCCAGACTCTGCACCCAGCACCGGAACAAGTTCGTGCGGGAGCGGATTGGCGAACTGAGGAAGGTCGTCTAGCTCGTGGACTTCATCTGGCTGAAGGTGCGCCAGAGGCCGATGCCAGCCAAGACGGTGGTGATGCTGTAACCGGCGGTCTTCAGGTATGGTCTGTCTGTGGGCACCAAGAAGAAAGTCCCCACAAGGCCAAGCGTAGCCGCGATGTGAAAGGGGACTCCGGCCTCCAGCGCATTTCCCAGCCTAGCGCGCTCATCCTGCACCAAGGCCCGGATGAAGGGCTCGGAGTCCTTGACGATCTTGACGGACATCTCCGCCTTCAGGGCGGCCGTATCGACGCCCGGAAGCGTCGGAAGGGACGGTGGCGCTGGCAGAGGCATTGACGGTGGTTGCTGAGGCGCTGGTGGCGGTGTTGTAGCCGGTTGCTGAGGCTGAGGTTGAGGTACGGCCACCGGAGGCGGGGGCGCGGCGGTTGCTTTGGTTGAGATCTTGGAAAAGACCGAATAGGCACCGAATCCAAGGAGGGCCGAGGAGGCGGCGTATCCGAGCACCTTTCCGATCAGACGTTCTTTGGGGACGATGAACGTCGTCCCGATGGCGACAAAGGCGCCCCCGGCAAGGAAAGGAATTCCTACTAGGGCAGCATCGGCAGCGCGATTACGCTCCTCGTTGACGAGGTTGCGTACGATGGGCTCAGCGTCCTTGACGATCTTCTTGGAGAGCTCGTCTGTCAGTTTCGTGGTCAGGCTGGTCGTGAAGCCGCCGGTGACCTTGGTGAGGACCTTCTTGCCGGCTTCAACGAGCTTGTCCAGCGGCTCTTCTTCTTGGGCGAGCACCGGTTCCGTCCCTCTCTACGTGACCATCATGAGTTTGCCTTGCGCGTCCCAGACCTGCACCCATCCATCAAAAGGGGCGCGCTTATAGCCGCCATGTTTGGCGGCAAAGGCGGTGGCCTCTTCCATGGTTGAGAATGGCCCACCATGCATGCAACGTCCGTTCGTCTTGGGGCCAGAGAACTCAACCCAGAACGTGGAGGCGGTTTGAGTGGGCCACATGTTCACTGGCAAATGAGTCAGCTTCTGGATGGGAGCGGGACCGGGGAACGGCCCAACGGCATCGTCAAGGCCATCAAACCCGGTCGATTCCGACACGAGGACCACGGTCCAAGTATAGCGAGCCCGGTGATGGGAGGAAAGTGAGGAGGTATGCGAAAGCGTCCATCCATCGAAGAGATCATCGAGAAGATTAAGGCATTGCAGCTCGAGGCCCATCTCAAGATCGAGGAGTTCGGCGGCGAACCCCTGCACCGGGTGAAGGACCGGCACAAGGCCGCCAGTCGCGCCTACTGGCAGACGCGGTTCGAGCTTCTGACCGACCTCAAGTACTTCGTCGATCCCGCCAGCGCGCCGACATCGACCGTCATGAGTGTCTCGCCATCGAAGAACGGCAAGCCCGCGGACATGAAGAAGATCATGACGGTTGTCGACAAGGCCCGGAAACTCAAGCAGGCGGTGGACGAGCGTAGGGTCCATACGAGGCGCCTGCAGGCCGCGGCCGCCGAAGCTCGACGGACAGGGATCCCCGGGAAAGTCCCGCACGATCTGCGCGTCTTCGACATCGGCGATATCGCCGACGAGATCTGTGAGGCGGTGGAGAAGCTGGATGGGGAAAAGACCAAATGAGCTACGACATCTACATCGGCGAGGCGGAAGTGCGCGTGCCTGAGAAAGAGGATTTGGACGAGGGCTACAACGACCTCGAGGTCTACGTCCGTGGTCTCGATCTGCCGGAAGCCCCGCACTTCCCGAACGACGACATGACCGGCAGATCCAATAGTCGGCATCCCGGTTATGGCCAGTGGTCGAAATTCACCTGTGAGGCTGGAATCAATGAGCTCTTTTTCGACAAGGAAAAGGGTGGCCTCATGCGGCATCATCCCGGGGCGTGTGTCTTGACCAGAAAGGATCTGCAGGCGATCAGCGAGGCGAAAGCCCGTTGGATGGAAACCCATCCAAAGGCTGTCCCCGGTTGGTGCGCATGCAAGAAGTGCGATCAGCTACGGCAGCGTGGTTCAGATCCAGAACATAAGGATCTGGATGGCGTCTTGGCGCGTCTCATCTGGCTCGAGTGGTGGATCGGTTGGGCGCTCGAGCACTGCCGGATCCCGACGATCTACAACCACTAACGAAGACAGGGTGACCTCATGACTGTTGAGGAACTCAGAACATCGAGGACTGTGGTGAGCACAATCATCGTGCGCATTGCCGCTCTGGGTTCGCGCATCTCTGCGAGCGCGGCACGGCGCTGGAATGGGCGGACCAGTGTTCCGAATGTGCGGAGAAGATCATCGCCGCGTTCGAAAAGGCGGTCAAATAGATCAGCTGGCGTGTGGTGTCCTGACGTGGCGTGGGATCACCCACGGTAACCTACGGTGTGGTCCGGTTCCAATCTCTAGAGAGGAGACAAATCATGGAATTCAGAAAAAACTTCACCGAGCGGGCTAACAAGGTGCTGAGCATGGCCCGTACGACGGCTGTGCGAATGAACTCCGAGTTCGTCGGTACGGAGCACATCCTTCTGGCGATGCTCGAGGATAAGGCCCATGTCGCGGCAAGGGTCCTCAAGATATTTGGCATTACCGACGAGGCGGTCGGCGTCGCCGTCGGCAAGCTCATTACGCCATCGACATCGCCGACAGTGACGTTAGGCAACACGCCATACTCACCGCGCGCCAAGCGTGTGTTGGAGCTTGCCGAGGAGGCGGCCGCTCAGTTGGGCCACGATGTGATCGGTACCGAGCATCTGCTTCTGGGCATCCTCCGGGAACAGGAGGGGATCGCGGCGCAGGTTCTTTCGGAACTCGGCATGACACTCGAGAAAGGGCGCAATGCCATTCTGGAGGTGCTCGGGACGGAGATGCCACCGGCTCCGCCGAAGGGCGCAGACGAGGAAGCCGTCGGTGGGCTCATGTGGCGGTTGGTCCAGCGTGTGCATCCGGAACTCAGGACCACCTACACGTTTCTGCACGAGGCCTTCAAGAACGGTGAGGCTCTTGGCGCGCAGAACGAGCGTGATGAGATCCTGAAGTTCCTCGTTACGAATGAGAAGAAGCCGATCACCGAGCTCGTGGAGATGATCAAGATGAGGGCCAAAGCCAAATGAAGACCAAGTCAGACATTATCAGTATCGAGTTCCCGGGCATCGGCAAGAATCGCATCCGGAAGATCAGCATGCGGAGCAAGGAAGGTCGGGGGCTCCTCAAGGAGCTGTCCAAGAGGCTTTGGAGCAAGGTGATGGAGCTCAAGCGTCCTGCCCTCTTGGCGCTTCTGCATGAACAGACGCTTTTTCTCTTGGCGGTGTCCGAACTGTTCAAGCGGAAGAAGCTTCCGGAGGACGATGTCCGCGCCTTCTACAAGAAGCTGCGCTCTGACCGCGATCCGCTTCGAAAGCACATGGGGAAGATCCTGAAGTGGTGCTGGCACCATGAGGCCAAGGCCGTGAAGTTCGACCGCCTGAAGGCAAAAGCCTAAGACTGGTCTATGGTTGTGTCCGGAGCGTTCGGTTGTCTGCGGCAGGGTACGGTGCGGTACGGCCCTGAAAAGGAGGAATCATGGGCAGCGATCTGGACATGCTCAAGCGCCTGACCATCACGCTTGAGAAGACATGGTCGAAATGGTTCAACACCTCGAACAAGAAGAAGCGCAAGAAGCTCCAGATGAACTTCGAGTTCCTGCTCAAGGAGGCGCGCTTCTGGACGAAGTCGGTCGAGGAGGAATGGCGGTCGGCCTTTCCGAAGCCTCCCAAGAAGCTCAAGTACGATCAGAAGGTACAGCCATCATGAAGATCACCAACAGCGACTGCACGTTCCCGGATGAGCATCCAAAGACGAAGGGCGAGGAACGGGCGATCAACACGATGGCCGATATCAAGTGCGCCGCCTGTGGCATGCTTTGGGAGCCGGATGAGGATGCATTGGAGTCGATCCGGATCCGCGGGATTTGTCAGGTGCCCGAAACCGTGGTGACCTGCCCATCCTGCAAGAAACGTTCGGCGATCTGTCCGCGCGGCGGGAACGATGTGTCGACGGACGAGGAGAAAGGTGCAGTGGCGATCTCGGCGCCGAAGAAGGGCTTTGTTATCGCCGCATTGGACGAATAGGAGAAATCCATGATGTGGCTTTACATGGCCGCTGGTTTTGCGGCCGGTCTAGTTCTTGGTCTTGGAGCCGGGGTCTACACTGCCAAGCGCTTGATCACTCGGTTCAAGGCTACTCACGGCCCCGGTACCCAGCAAGAACCGGCCCCTCGGTTGCAGGTGCCGGAAGGCATGGATGCGGCCCTAGCGGCCCGCAACGTACCGGTATTGAACGAGGCGATCCAGACCATCATGGCCGTGGCAACGCGGCAGGTCGATGACGCAGTGCACCAAGTCAATGACGCAGTGCGTGACATCGGCGATCGACCTCTTGGTGGAATCGAGAACGAACTGTGAAGAATCTGGTTAGAGCAATGGTGAGGTTCTCTCATGGGTAAACACACAACGATTTCATGGACGGACGCGACCTATAACCCTTGGTGGGGTTGCGAAAAAGTCAGTCCTGCCTGTACGCGCTGTTACGCCGAGAGCTTCGCTCATCGGATGGGCTATGAAGTCTGGGGCGGCGAGCGCGTGGCAAAGCGCCGCTTCTTCGGCGAGAAGCACTGGAACGAGCCGATCAACTGGAACCGGGATGCCGCGAAGGCCGGCAAGAAGATCAAGGTCTTCTGCGCCTCGATGGCCGATGTCTTCGAGGCCCGTCCCGATCTCGACATGTGGCGCGAGAAGCTCTGGGGGCTCATCGCGAAGACGCCGAATCTGATCTGGCTCCTTCTCACGAAGCGTCCGGAGAACATGGTCGAGATGGCTCCGTGGAAGGACCGCTGGCCGAACAATGTCTGGGCGGGCGCCACCGGTGAGGACCAGAAGTGGGCCGAGGTCCGTTGGGAGCATCTGAAGAAGGTGCCCGCAGTTGTCAGGTTCCTTTCGGTCGAGCCGATGCTCGGTCCGATCGATCTTTCGAAGCTCGACGGTGCGGTGAAAGACCTGCACTGGGTTCTTGTGGGCGGCGAGTCCGGCGATGGTGCCCGGATCATGGAACCGGAATGGGCGCTCAATCTGCGCCGTCAGTGCGAAGCGGCTGGGGTCGCTTATCACTTCAAACAGAAGGGGAAAGTGCTGGCGCAGCTCCTCAAGTGCAAGGACGAGACGGGCTCCGATCCGGCCGAGTGGCCGGAGGAGTTCAAACTCCAGCAGTTCCCGGTTGGAGCGGCATAAAAAGTGGCGGGTGTGGTCATACCGCCGGAGTCTGCCTGAGGTCACACCGACTGGTAAGGCCGGAGCGACGCTGGCCCACCCGCCATCTATTTTTGACAAGGACACTCATGGGCGACGATGTGGCCGCCAAAGACTTCACCTCCGGTCCATGGCGCGGCTTCTATGTCTATAGCTGGAGCCGGGCCAAGCATTGGATGGACCTCTCGTTGACCTTCGCCGATGGGAAGATCACCGGCGATGGCATTGACGACATCGGGCGATTCTCCATCAAGGGGCGTTATGACGAAAAGACGCGCGAGGTCTGGTGGGCCAAGACTTACCCGGGATCCCATGATGTCCAGTACCACGGATCGCTGGACGCCAATGGAATCTGGGGAGACTGGGCGATCCACATTGAGCGCGGCAATTTCCACATCTGGCCGGTTGGTATGGGGGAGCACAAGCATGCTTCAGCGGAGACGGACGTGGACTCGGATGTGGAAACGGAAGAGGCGGTAGTGATCAGTCCGGACGGCGAGGACCTCACGGTCACCCACATCAGGTAGGAGAAGAAGTCACATGTCGCTGAGTGAAGATGAGCAGCTGGAGTACGAGGTCCTCACGCTCATGGACCAAGGCGTCACCAACAGCCGGCAGGTCATCGAGACGATCGTCGCTCGAGGCCGGTTCACGGAAGAGCGTGTGGCCGAGATGATGGCCCAGCTGGCCGTGAAGGGTTACATCGACATTGGAGGGCCAAAGTGAGATGGCAACCGACATGATCTTCACAATTGAGGCCGCCAACGTCGAGGCCGCCCAAAAGTGGATTGCCGAACATCCGTGCAAACTCCGAGGGAAGCGCGTTAGGGCGGCGATCGGCGGCAAGATCACCTACTCCTTCACGAACACTTCCGTCGGGCAGATGCAGAACATCAAGTGCGCCTGCGGTGCATCGACATGCATCAATGCAGATGATCTGTAATGCGCTAAGGTGTGGCTCGGCGCGGTCTGGTCCGGTTTCCTAAGGTCAGGTTAGGCACGGTCAGCTACCTCTTGGATCGAGATCCTGCCAGAGGTATACTCGTCCAGAGGCTAGGAGGAGATCGATGATCAGGCTTACCGAATACGCCAAGATCGACGACGTTGCGGAGCTCGCGGTTGCCCCGGTCGGCAACCTGACTATCGTCGCGATGCGTGACGGCAAGCCCGCAGGCGGAGTGCCGGTCTCCGTCTCGGATCCCGAAGGCCTCACAATCGCCAGCCAGTTCACGCTGCCCAACGGCACTTTCTCATTCGTGGTGCCTTGGGGTGTTCCGCTCAAGATCTACCCCGGCGGGATCTCGTTCTATGGCGACCCCAAGAGCCCCGAACGTAGAGCCATGGTGACGGTCTATCCGGGCTGGAATACGGAGCTCTACGGTCTGGGCGGGCTGGGGACCGTTCCCTACGGAAAGTTGACCGTGAAGGTCTGGGACCGCATCAACACGCGTCCTGCGGCCAATGTGAACGTTCTGGTGCGTACTATTCAGGGAGCCACCGTCGGGCAGGGGATGACGAACGAAGGGGGCATGATCCTCTTCCATCAGGTGCCCATGAACACCTATATCCGGGTCTTCCCGG
>Ga0247727_10005004_pt1 | contig 27384 bp, 24 predicted proteins | sample WisWelCaveWW1625_FD_202498 | JGI IMG/M metagenome (GOLD analysis project Ga0247727, IMG submission 202498) | Biofilm microbial communities from Wishing Well Cave, Virginia, United States - WW16-25 | ecosystem: Environmental > Aquatic > Deep subsurface > Groundwater > Cave microbial mat | place...
GTTTGCAAGAATAAACTTCGCTGCACCACGCGCCCAACTTTTATTTCTACTCCATTATCCTATTCGAGGCACACCACGATATTTTCTTATGTGCACGAACTTCTTTCGATCTCAAATTGTAACACCGGCCTCAGCGGCGGGACATTCGGAAGTACAAGCGTCGGAATACCACAAAAGGTTGTGCGATGTACTGACGTCGAAATTATGCCACAGTTGTCCCGTCCGCCTGCAGGCCGCTGTTAGAATATAGCTTGCCATTTGCCACGATTTTCTGTCTGCATTACATTACACCTTTGTGTCTTCATTTGTTTTTTCCATGAAAATGAAACCTTCATTAGCGAAACTATAGTAATTGTTAAAACCAATTATGATATGGTCACAAAATCTTAATCCTAAATCATCTGAAATCCTTTTAATTTTCTTAGTGAATGCTATATCGTCTCCACTTGGTCTTGGTTCGCCAGATGGATGATTATGTACCAAAACTATGCTGCTGGCGTTTACCAAAATAGCAGTTCTAAAGACTTCTATCGGGCGTGCGAATATCGTCGATACCGAGCCAATCGCAACAACCTCAAAACAGATAATCTTGTTTTTGGCATCCAAGTTGACGGCAATGAGTTTTTCCTTCGTCTCATTTTGCAAGTCCCGAAATAATTCAACAAGGCTTTCGGGGCAATAGACTGTCGTGTCTATTGCTTTCTTGGCGACCTTTTTATTTTTGAACTTAATCTCAATTTCTCTCAGGTAAGTATATTCCATTGTCTTATTTTTCTTTTTTGGTTCTTTGGGGGAAGTTGTCTTTTTTGCTTTCATGACCAAACTTTGCATTCACTATCGTACTCTCTTCTAAGAGATGAACGTTCCTATTTGCTCTACTCGCGCCGAACTAGGGCGGCGGGCAGGACGCGTGTTTCTATTCTTCACGAGTGTTCGGTATTCATCTCCACATTCTCTTCACTGGTAACAGTTATCGGCGGGCTGTTTCTTTTATTTGAATCAAGCCTGAAGTGTACCAGAAAGATAAATAACTGTATTCCAGCTGCAACTAAAAGATAAAGTAAACCCCATGCAAGTGCAGCTATAGAGCTCCATCTAAATGTATTCAAAAGTTGGGCTACGAATAATATAGATACCGGAATGAAAAAGAGAAGCACCATAGGGCCACGCGGTGGTGCACCCATTCCAGTCAATTTTTTGACCTTTGACCTTTGTAACAAAATCTCAAATGCCAAAAAGGAAGCAAGAAAAAGGCTTGATATTCTCCATACAGTAGTTTCTACTCCAAGCATAAAGAATAACGGAAATGGTAAAAGGGCGAAGCATGTTGTTCCAAAAGTACATTGAATTATCAATTTGATTCCTTCTATCTCTTGAGGTATCCATTCACGACCGGTCTGCCGAAACATACTTACAAAGCCAGCAAAACCGCCTAACATTATGCCAATTTGGGCTACAGCAACCAAGAAGCTCTCACCTTTCATGTTTTACCCTTTTTGTAATCGTTGATAATCATGACAATGATTTCGAAATTCACTTACTATTTAGATACTCAATAGCTAGAAGAGACAAAGCACGCACACCAACAATCAAAGCACTTTCATCTATATAGAAGTTTGGAGAATGATTCGGAGCGGCCTTAGTCCAATCTTGGCCTTTTGGAACAATTCCAAGTTGGAAAAACAGTCCAGGTATTTGCTGCTGATAATAAGCAAAATCTTCTGAGTTTGTAAGTAAAGGAGCTGGAAATGTGTTTTCTTTTTTCGCTGCTTTTTCTAAAACGGGAATCATATGTTTGGTAAGGCCAGGGTCATTCATAGTGACAGCGTAACCTAAAGTGATTGTCACATCTGCCGTAGCGCCAACGCTTTGCGCAATTAAAGTTGCAGTATTTCGAATACGCTCGTGAATATCGGTTCGCATTTTAGGGTCGAAAGCGCGAATAGAACCGAGTATTTCCACTTCCCCAGGAATAATGTTGGCACGAACACCTCCATGAATACTTCCTATAGAGATTATTGCCGGAGCTTCAGTTATATTAATTTGACGGCTCACAATATTTTGTAGACCAAGTACAATTTGTGATGCAACAACAATTGGATCAATACCAGCCCAGGGATTAGCTCCATGAGTTTGACGTCCATGAACAACAATACGGAATACATCTCCGCTGGCCATAGCAGGGCCAGATCTATACCATATAGTTCCGGATGGATATGGGCCAACATGTAAACCAAATATTACATTAGGTTTTGGTGATTCTAAAACACCTTCTCGAATCATCAATCTTGCTCCCGCCTCTACTTCAGGGCCACTTTCCTCAGCGGGTTGAAAAATGAGTTTTATTGTTCCAGGAAGCTTATCTTTTATGGTAGAGAGTACTTCAGCAACGCCCATAAGTATGGCTACATGCGCGTCGTGCCCGCAAGCGTGCATCACGCCCACTTCTTGTCCGTTGTAACTTGTTTTGACCTTTGATGCAAAGGGCAGGTCGAGAGCTTCAGTAACAGGCAGGGCGTCCATATCAGCGCGTAATGCAACTACAAGGCCTTTCTTATTACCATTGAGAATGCTAACTACTCCTGTATGAGCAACTTCTGTTTTTACTTCCATACCGAGGTTTCGTAGATGCGTCGCGACTAATTGAGCCGTTCTAAATTCTTGGTTTGAAAGCTCAGGGTGTTGGTGGATATCTCGCCGCCAGTTAATGACTTTTGCTTCCACCTCCGAAAAACGCCGGTCAACTTCCTGCGAAAGTCGATTTTCTCCTTTTTCTTGAGATAAGGCATTTGGAAGGAGCCTGATAAAAGTTAAAACAAAAATCAACTTGACCATTGTAGAAAACTTCAGAGATAATCGCCTAACAGTGATGCACATTATCAACTCCTTTATAGTCATCCAATTCTGTTTCATTATTGCGCTTTTCGTGCGTTAGGAATGTTGTTGGAGCCAATCTTCGTAGGATATAGCTGATCGAAGAACAATCTGATCATACCAATCTGCGAGATCGGATGCGATTAAAGGTTGATTCTCAAATTCAACGGCGCTTTCTAATTGCTTCACTCCAGCTAAAGTAGTGAAGCTTATATGGGCATGTTTTCTATCAACGATGAAAATAGTAAAACCAAGTGGATGTTTTTGATCTAACAAAAAAAGTGAAATCCAGTCTCTAACACCATACTTTTCATATATACCAAAACGAACGTTATTTCTTTCTTTAAAATCTGGCGGAAGTTTTTCCAAGTTTAAAACCAAGACAGCATCGAATTTTATTACAATACCATCCTGCATTTTTGCTTGCATTATGCGAGCGGCTGCTTCTGCATACTCAGGAGGAGGCTGAGGGCCACTTGCAATTTGGAGCACTCTGATTTGTTTCTCAACGGATTCATAAAGGCGAAGGGCAGAATTGTATATTTTTTCTGCGCCCTTTAGATATTTACCTCCTAATGATTTTGTAAGTAAATTTGAAAATAATTGTTCGACGTGTTTCAGTTCCGTTTGAGTTTGTTCAAGCTGGTTCTTGAAGTTATTCAACAATCTTTCTTGCTCTTTATGTTGTTCTTCTTCAGGGCTCCATCTAAAAAATTGATAAACAAAAAAGAAAATGACAGCTACACCAAGTAGCTCTGCTGAAAAATTCAATAAATAATCATGAGTTGTGCCAACTTCAAATTCATATGCAGCTAATAAAATTAGAATGAAGGCAATAAGTGCGATGCTAAGATAAACAGCCCATCCAAATCTTCGAAACGTATTCTTATCCATATTTATTTTATTTCCCTGCCATGAAACTTATCGTTGGCACACGCACGATACTTTATTTTTGTCACATGTATCGTTCGATTCGTGCACGATACTTTTGTTTGCACACCGCTAACAAGCCGGTGACCAGCGCCAGCAGCAAGCCGTAAAACTCGACGTACTTTGCCACGGCCAACGCCATTTTTTCGCTCGCTTCCTGCTCGGTTGCCGAAGCCGTCCGGAATTTTCGCAGCAAAAAAAGCTGCACCAGCGCGCCGCCCACGCCGGTAATGACGAACACGAGGTGAATGATTTTCAACACCTGGCCGATCAAAATTTCAGCAGCCATCCTTCTCTCCTGTTTTTTTTGATGAACAAAGCTGTGAATGGAAAAGCCTGAAAGAAAATATACCGGCAAGCGCGAAAAGTCAAGCGCGAACACAGGATAAAATCAAAACGATGATCGCAGCGCGAACTCTTTTGGAAGCCTATAGTCAGGGCATTTTTCCAATGGCCGACGATAATGGCCGGCTGAATTGGTATGAAGCCGATCCTCGCGCCATCGTTGAGATCGAGGATTACAAAATCCCGCGCGATTTGAAACGCATATTGAATCGCCGCGCCTTTGCCGTTCATTTCGACCGCAGTTTCGAGCGCGTGATGCGCGGCTGTGCGGAGCGCACGCCAACGTGGATTTCAGAAGAAATCGTGCGCTCCTATGTCGCGTTGCATAAAATGGGCTACGCGCATAGCGTCGAGGCCTGGCAAAACGGCGAGCTGGCAGGAGGCTTGTATGGCGTGTGCCTCGGCGGGGCGTTTTTTGGCGAGTCGATGTTTTATCGTGTGCCGCATGCTTCCAAAGTGGCCCTGGTGCATTTGCTGCAACATTTGCAAGCGCGAAATTTTTTGCTGCACGACGCGCAAGTGATGACCTCGACGCTCAAGTTGTTCGGCGCGAAGAACATTCCACGCCACGAATATCAGTTGCGCTTGCGCGTGGCGCTCAAGCAAAAAGTCGAGTTTTGAGGATTGACATAACTCGACAATCATTCTGCCGAAGAATCATTCTGCCGGTTTGGTTTCGGTTTGTCTGGTTTAGTCTATTAAAAGTTCAATCGTTGCAAAAAAAGCAAAAATTTTAAACACGGAGAAAACAGAGCAAACAGAGATTACAAAGCTAAAGGGAGTTTTCCAGGCGCTACCCTCTCTGTTTGCTCCGTGTTAATCTTTTTTGGTTGCGGCTTGTCCGCGTTGGGCTTTTTAATAATTTTGCCCAAAATCGTTTTGCCTTTCTTTGGCGACACCTGAATAGTTACAGAATTTCTTGCAGGATGACAGTTGCCGGATTTTCTTCGTACGCCTCCAGCGGCGGGCAGGCGCAGATTAAATTGCGGTCGCCATGAGCATTGTTCACGCGGCCAACGGCGGGCCAAAATTTGCGCGCGCGTGTGGCGCGATTCGGAAACGCGGCTTGTTCGCGCGAATAGCGATGCGGCCAATCGTCCGCCACCACGGCCTCAGCCGTATGCGGCGCGTTTTTGAGCACGTTGTCCTGGCGATCCATCTTCCCCTCTTCGATCTCGCGGATCTCTGCTCGAATCGCAATCATCGCCTCGCAGAAGCGATCCAACTCGGCTTTCGATTCGCTTTCGGTGGGTTCGATCATGAGCGTGCCGGCTACCGGGAATGAAACGGTAGGCGCATGAAAGCCGTAATCCATCAAGCGTTTGGCAAGGTCTTCGACTTCGATGCCGGAAGTGGCTTTCAGCGGCCTCAGGTCCAGAATAAATTCATGCGCGACGCGGCCATTCGCGCCCTGGTAAAGCACGGGATAATATTTTTCCAAACGCTTCGCCATGTAATTGGCGTTGAGAATCGCCATCTTCGTGGCCATGGTCAAACCCTCGCCGCCCATCATCGCGATGTAAGCCCACGAGATGAGCAAAATATCCGCGCTCCCCCAAGGCGCAGCCGAAACCGGTCCCACTGCATGCTTCCCTCCCACTTTCACCACGGGATGCGCAGGCAGGAACGGCGTCAGATGCGCCGCTACGCCGATCGGCCCCATGCCCGGCCCGCCGCCGCCGTGGGGAATGCAAAAGGTTTTGTGCAGATTGAGATGGCAGACGTCCGCACCTAACTCTGCCGGACGGCAAAGCCCGACTTGCGCATTCAAATTCGCGCCGTCCATATAAACCTGGCCGCCGTGCTCATGCACGAGGGCGCAAATGTCTTTAATCGCTTCTTCAAACACCCCATGCGTTGACGGATAAGTTACCATTAAGGCCGCCAGGCGATCCCGATGTTGTTGCGCTTTGGTGCGCAGGTCTGCGACTTCGATATTTCCGGCGGCGTCGCAGCGCACGACCACGACTTCCATGCCGGCCATCACTGCGCTCGCGGGATTGGTGCCGTGCGCCGAAGAGGGAATCAAACAAACGTTGCGTTGTTTTTGCCCGCGATGTTCCTGATACGCGCGAATGACCAGCAAGCCGGCATATTCGCCTTGCGCGCCCGCATTGGGCTGCAATGAAATGGCAGCGAAGCCGGTGATTTCCGCGAGCCCGGTTTCAAGCCGGCGAAATATTTCTTGATAGCCTTGCGTTTGCTCCCCCGGCGCAAACGGATGCAGTTTGCAAAATTCCGGCCAGGTGATGGGAAACATCTCGGTCGTGGCATTGAGCTTCATGGTGCACGAGCCCAGCGGAATCATGCTGGTGGTGAGCGACAAATCTTTGCTTTCGAGCGCACGCAGGTAGCGCAGCATTTCCGTTTCGGAATGATAGCGATTGAACACCGGGTGCTGCAAGAACGGCGAGCTGCGCTTCATGCTGCCCGCATAACCTGCAGTTGCGGCTGCCGCCAATTCTTCCGCTTTAAAATGGATTTTCCCGGCGGGCGCAAAAATTTCCAGCACGCCGGTGATTTCTTCGACGCCACAGGTTTCATCGAGCGCAATGCCTACGGTGCCATCATCGTAGTAGCGTAAATTGATTTGGCGGGCTTCCGCCGCGCGCTTGATTTCATCTACTGTGCGGTTTTTCAGCGCCAGATGGAGCGTGTCGAAATAATCCGCATGCAAAACGCGATGCCCGAGCTGTTGCAATCCCTGCGCTAAAATTTTGGTGAGGTTGTGAATGCGTTCGGCAATGGCGCGCAAACCCTTCGCACCATGATAGACGGCGTACATGCCTGCGATCACCGCCAGCAAAACTTGCGCGGTGCAAATATTCGAAGTGGCTTTCTCGCGGCGAATATGTTGCTCGCGCGTTTGCAAAGCCATGCGCAACGCGGGCCGGCCGTGCGCATCGACTGACACGCCGATAATGCGTCCAGGAATTTGCCGTTTGAACTCCTCGCGCGTGGCGAAATAGGCCGCGTGCGGCCCGCCATAGCCCATGGGCACGCCGAAACGCTGGGTGTTGCCCACGGCCGCATCCGCGCCAAATTCTCCCGGCGGCGTGAGCAAAACCAGGCTCATCAAATCCGCAGCGACGGCGACATACGCCCCAGCAGCATGTGCGCGTTCACAAAAATGGCGATAATCATAGATCGCGCCGTCCGTGGCAGGATATTGCAACAGCGCCCCGAAAACCTCCGGTGAAAACTTAAACGACGCCTGTTCGCCGCTCACGATCTCAAAACCGAAGGCCTGCGCGCGCGTGCGCACCACTGCAATGGTTTGCGGGTGGCAATCGTTTGCCACAAAAAAACGCCGGGCGGCGGCAGCAACGTGCAGATTGTGAAACATCGCCATGGCTTCCGCCGCGGCCGTGCCTTCATCCAACAGTGACGCGTTCGCAATCGGCAGGCCGGTTAAATCAATCACCATCGTTTGAAAATTCAACAACGCTTCCAAACGGCCTTGCGCAATCTCGGCTTGATAGGGCGTGTATTGTGTGTACCATCCCGGATTTTCCAAAATGTTGCGTTGAATAACCCCCGGCGTGAGGGTATCGGAATATCCCATGCCGAGCAACGAGCGAAAAACTTTATTCTTCATGGCCATGGTGCGCAGCTCGGCCAGCAATTCCGACTCGCTGCGCGGCGCCTCCATCTGCAAGGGCCGCGAAGTGCGAATGGTTGCAGGAATGACCGAGGCGATGAAGGCCTCCAGCTCAGGCGCTGCAACCAGCTTCAGCATTTCTTGCATATCCTCCGCCTCGGGCCCAATGTGCCGGGGCAAAAAAGCATCGGTGCGAGTCAAATCAACGGGCATGGCTGTCGTCTCCTGAAGAAGAGGTTTTAACGATTTGGGAATCGGCCAAGAATGAAGAGGCGCGGCAACGCCACGAAAAAAATACAGGATGGGAAAGCTATAAGCAAGCTGGATTATCGTTGCGCAGATGACGACGGTACTTTCATGGAATAAAAATTCGACCCGTTCCCCGGCAATTCTTCAGATCAAGTATTGGAAAATTTTATTTCTCGCCGATCAAAGCTTGATATTCCTCTGCGGAAAGCAACACGGCGGCGTTTGCAGCGGCGGCATTGGGCAGCTTGATTTTGATCATCCAGCCGGCGCCATAAGGATCATGATTGATGACTTCCGGTGTGCGGGCCAAGTTGTCATTGATTTCCATAATCGTTCCGGATAGCGGCGCAAACAATTCAGAAACGGCTTTCACTGCTTCAATTGTGCCAAAAGCCTGGCCCTCCGTTGCGCTGTCGCCGGCTTGGGGCAACTCCACAAACACCACGTCCCCCAACTCGCCCTGCGCGTATTCGGTGATGCCTACGGTTGCAACTTCGTTTTCGATTTTCACCCATTCGTGTTCTTTGGTGTAGCGCAAATTTTTCGGAACATTCATGGCCCTGCTCCTCGCCTTATTTTTATCGTGCCGAACCTCTTTACGCGTGCCCGCTTTTGAGTTTTGTCAATTCTTCTCCAAGCCGCGCGAGCTCTGCTTCGGCGATAGCGCGGGCTTGAGCTTCTTGCACGGTTTTAGCTTCCGCTATTTGGGCTTGGGCTTCGGCAATCCTGGCTTTTGCTTCCGCCGCTCTGCGGTCAGCTTCCGACTGTTTATGGCTGCGCAAATATTCACCGGTTTTGCGATCATATAAACGCAGGCGCCGTTTTTCCACGACCAAATCCAAATCCAACGCTTCACTGCGCAAAGGTGTCTCCAACATCGGCAAATATTCTTTACCTTCCAGGCGAAATCCGCGCAATTGCCCGTCTAAAATTTTTGGTAACGGAGCGAAAACAAAATATTCCCTTATACCCAAGTCGGCATAGAGCACGTGCTTGACGCCCAAATCTTCCAGCTTGGTGTCGACCGAGACTATTTCGATAGCGATATCCGGCGCGCGGCCTTCTTTTTCAAGACGGTAACTGCGGCGTCTTTTTTTCTCAATGTTTTTGACGACGAAAACATCCGGCGATACCGGCTTGAGTTTATCCAGCTCGTCGCGGTAATATAGAAAAAGATTGCCCGTGACATAAACGCGCGGCTCTTCGCGAAAATACTCTTCAAGCGCATCGAGTAGATAAATCATTTGCAAACGATGGGAATCGGTTTCGGCTCTGGGTTCTCCATCCGAATCCGGCACCCATCGAAGAAATTTTTCGGGCGGGAGGATGGGAAGATTATGAGCCATGGGCATGTCATTCACCTGAGCGTCCCATAAGTATCTTGCGGATAAAACGCCGAACGGCACAGTTTTACGCTTGTTTGCCTTTACGTTTTGACAATTCCTCTCGAAGCCGCGCGAGTTCTGCTTCGGCATTGCGACGGGCCTCGGCCTCTTGTGCGGTTTTGGCTTCGGCCGCATGCCGGCCAGCTTCGGCTGCACGCCGGTCAGCTTCGGCCTCTTTATGGCTGCGCAAATATTCGCCGCTTCTTCGATCAAACAGGCGCAAGCGCCCATGCTCGACTGCTAAATCCAAATTCAAAACTTCGCTGTGCAAACGCGAGCCCGCCATCGGCAGATATTCCTTTTTGTTTCTCAAACGAAAGCCGCACAATTGCTCGCTCAAGGGTTCTTGCAGCGGATCGAAAACAAAGTATTCTTTTACCCCTAAATTGGCGTACAATAATCGCTTGAGGCCCAAATCTTTCAGCTTGGTTTTGCGCGAAATCAACTCGATCACAAGGTCTGGAACACGGCCTTCCTCTTCGAGAAGATAAATGCGCCGTTCTTTCTTTTCAGTCCCTTTGACTACAAAAATATCCGGGGCTACGCGCTTCAATTTGCCGTTCTCGTCGCGATAATAGAAAAAGATGTTGCCCGTGACGTACACACGCGGCTCTTCGCGAAAGTATTCTTCGAGCGCATCGAGCAAATAAAGCATGCTCCGCAGATGCAGATCCGTTTCAGCCATGGGTTTTCCATCCGATTCAGGCAGGCGCTCGCGCAGCGGGCGCCGTTGCGCCGGGCGGGAAGGGACGTAAGCAATCGACATGTCATTCACCTCGGCATTCAAACTATTTCATCCGCAAAATACAAAGCCGTTCCCGCAAAATCAACGTTCTTCTTGCGCAAATTCATGCTGCACTACGCCGGCACGATCGTAGCCGTAGTCAAAGATAACTTTTTTAAAAAATGCTCGACGTATTTGACGTCGAAATGGCCGGATTGGAAATCGGGATCGGCCATGACTTTTTTGTGAAACGGAATCGTGGTATAAATGCCCTCGACCACAAATTCATCCAGCGCGCGTTCCATTCTTTCAATCGCCTCTGCGCGATTTTTGCCGTGTGCGATCAGCTTGGCAATCAAAGAATCATAAAACGACGGAACCATGTAACCGGCGTAGGCGTGCGTGTCCACGCGAATGCCGATGCCGCCCGGCATATGCCAGGTTTTAATCTTGCCCGGCGACGGGCGAAAGTCGTGGCTGGGATCCTCGGCATTGATGCGGCATTCGAGCGCGTGCCCGCGCATTTTGAAATCGGGATTGATTTGCAGCTTTTCCCCGCGCGCCACGCGAATCTGTTCCTTCACCAAATCCAGGCCATACACGCCTTCGGTCACCGGATGCTCGACTTGAATGCGCGTGTTCATCTCCATGAAAAAAAACTTGCCGTCCTGATAAAGAAATTCAATCGTGCCGGCATTGACGTAATTCACGCTTTGCGCGCCGCGCACCGCCGCCGCACAAAGCTGTTTACGAATGTCAGGTGTGATGGCCATCGAGGGCGCTTCTTCCACCAATTTTTGATGCTTTCTTTGAATCGAACATTCACGCTCGCCCAAAGCGATGACGTTGCCATGGGTATCGCCGAGCAATTGCACTTCGATGTGGCGCGGATGCTCGAAATATTTTTCCAGGTATACCGCGGGATTGCCGAAGGCTGCGCCGGCTTCGGTTTGGGCTTGATTGAAGGCATTCATCAGCTCGCCGTTTTCGCGCACGATGCGCATGCCGCGCCCGCCGCCTCCGGCCGTGGCTTTAATGATCACCGGATAACCGATGGTTTCCGCAATTTCCTGCGCCGTTTTCACGTCCGGAATCAAACCTTCGCTGCCCGGAATCGTGGGCACGCCGGCTTTGCGCATGGTGTCTTTCGCCAAAGCCTTGTCGCCCATCGCGCGAATCATGTCGGGCGTGGGACCGATAAATTTAATGCCGCACGATTCGCAAACTTCCGCAAAATGTGCATTCTCCGAAAGAAAGCCATAGCCGGGATGAATGGCGTCGGCGTTGGTCACTTCCGCGGCGCTGATGATGCGCGGAATGTTGAGATAGCTGTCTTTGCTGGGCCCGGCGCCGATGCACACCACTTCATCGGCGAAACGCACATGCAAAGAATCGCCGTCAACCTCGGAATATACGCCCACAGTTTTGATGCCCAATTCTTTGCATGCGCGAATGACGCGCAGCGCGATTTCGCCGCGGTTGGCAATCAGAACTTTTCTCAAGTTTTTTCGGCCCGGAATAGAAGTTGGTTGTATTCGACCGGCTGCGCGTTTTGGACGAGGACTTCCACGATGCGGCAGGAAAATTCCGCCTCAATTTCATTCATCAATTTCATCGCTTCGATAATGCACAACACCTGGCCTTTCGCTATGGTGCTGCCTTCGCTCACGTAAGGCTCGGCATCGGGCGCGGGCGCACGGTAAAACGTGCCCACCATCGGCGATTTGATATCGATCAAGTTTTTCTTTTCCGCCGGCGGCGGCGCAGGTTCCAACGGCGCAGCGAGTACGCTGGTCAGCACAGGTGCCGTTGTTGCGGGCGCGGGAAGGGGAATAACCGTGGTCGAATAAGCCTGTTCTTTAAAATAAACCGGTACGCCATTCGACGGCGTGGCCGGCATGGCCGGGCCGGGATATTTCGATATTTTGACTTTATGCCCCCATTGTGTGATTTCCAAATCGGCGATGTCGCTCTCTGCAACTATTTTAACCAACTGCCGAATTTCTTCAACGTTCATGCCGCCTCCGCTTGCCTTGATCGAAATCATGGGCGTGTAATAATTTTGATGATGAAAAATACGAATTGAGCGCTACAAGTTTGAGGTGATTCCTTAATTAACCATTTTTGCGCCGGTCATCTCAACCGGCGAGAAATGATTCTCTGTCGATGTCCTTATCATGGGGTGGGAATAAGCTGATCGAGCGAAGAGGTTGGATTCCGCGCCGGCGCGAGGGCATTCCAATAGGCCTCGAACTTTTCCTTCCTCACACGAAACTCATCGCCTGAGCGATGAGGGTGCCTCTCAGCATGATCACGATTTCAAAAAGACCGCAAAATATAACCGAAGAGTCCGCCAAAGTCAATTGAAAATTCCCTTGCGAGTTTGGCATGTGTTTCGTAGCATGAGCGCGTTTGCTTGAATCGATGGTGGCGGAGATTACCAACACTATTACCCCCAATGCGGGCGAGCCGCAACCAAAAAAAAGGCACACAAAATTGAAAGCCCACAAAATTGTATTTTTTGTGTGATTTCAATTTTGTGTCCCAAATTTTTGCTTTTTTTTTGCAAAGAGTTCACTTGTAAAGAAAGAACCCAGGCATGAAATTCTATGCCGATCTTCACCTGCACTCTCATTATTCCCGCGCCACCAGTCCGCAGCTCAATTTGGAACATTTGAGCAAGTGGGCGCAGCTCAAAGGCATTACGGTGGTGGGCACGGGCGATTTTGTGCATCCGGGATGGCTTGACGAGCTGCGCACCAAACTTGAACCCGCCGAAGCAGGTTTGTTCAAACTAAAAAACGAATTCGCCCAAGCCACGCAACCGGAAGTGCCCGCTGCCTGCGCCGCCGAAGTTCGCTTTATGCTCACGGTGGAAATCTCGAGCATCTACAAACGCCTCGACAAAGTTCGCAAGATTCACAACATTGTTTTTGCGCCCGGTTTCGAAGCCGCGTTAAAATTGCAGGCGCGTCTCGAGGCCATCGGCAACATTCGCGCCGATGGCCGGCCCATTCTCGGCCTGGATTCGCGCGATCTTTTGGAAATCGTGCTGCAAACCGATGCGCTCTCTTTCCTTGTGCCCGCGCATATTTGGACGCCGTGGTTTGCCGTGCTCGGCTCCAAAGGCGGCTTTGATTCCATCGCTGATTGCTTCGCCGATTTGACCCCGCACATTTTCGCTGTCGAAACCGGGCTCTCCTCCGATCCGCCGATGAATTGGCGGCTCAAGCAACTCGATCGTTTTGTTTTAGTTTCGAATTCCGACGCGCATTCCCCGCCAAAACTCGCGCGCGAAGCGAATCTCTTTGACACCGAGCTTTCTTATCCCGCCATTTATCGCGCTTGGAAAGAAGTGGAGGATAAAGGTTTTCTGGGCACGATTGAATTTTTTCCCGAAGAAGGCAAATATCATTTCGACGGCCATCGCGCCTGCCACAGCCGGCTGCATCCCGGAGAAACGCGCAGGCTCAAAGGCGATTGTCCGGTGTGCGGCAAGCCCGTAACCGTGGGCGTGATGGCGCGCGTGGAAGAATTGGCCGATCGCAAAGAAGGCGAGCGTTCTCCGCGCTGGCGGCCCTACACCAATTTGATTCCCTTGCCGGAAATTATCGCAGAAGCGCAGGGCCAAAGCGTGAATACCAAAAGCGTAAACGAAATGTTCGATCGCCTGCTTAAAAAACTCGGCAATGAGCTTTACATTTTGCAAGAAGCGCCGCTGGCCGATGTGGAAAGAACCGGCGGACTGATGGTGGCGGAAGGCCTCCGGCGCATGCGCACCGGCGCCGTCAACATCGCGGCGGGATATGACGGCGAATATGGCGTGATCAAACTTTTTACGCCGCAAGAAAGACAAGAATGGCAACGCCGGTTCAGCGCCGTGGAAATGGATTTTGAAACTGCCGCGACCAGTTCTCCTCCCGAAACAGCGCCGCGCAAAGCTTCGACCTCCAACCCAAAAAAAATTAAAACTGAAACCGGCACAAACTTAGTGACTGCGGAAATTATCCCTTCGGGCTTTTTCTCTCCGCTTCCGGCTGCGCCCATTCCGATTGCAGTTGCAGAATCTCGTAACGAAAACGATGCACTTTCCTCCCGGCTCAATCCTTCGCAACAACGTGCGGTCGCGCATGCCGGTTCTCATTTATTGATTATTGCCGGTCCCGGCACCGGCAAAACTCATACGCTGGTGCATCGCATCGTTCATTTCGTGCACAGCGGCGTTTCTGACGAACGCATCCTGGCCCTCACCTTCACCAATAAAGCAGCGGAAGAGCTGCAAAATCGTCTGCGCGAAAAACCGGGCGCGGCGGCGAGCCGGATCACGGCGGGCACGTTTCACTTCTTTTGCCTGTTGTTGCTGCGGCAACAACAGCAGTTTTCCGATTTTGAAATCGCTGACGAAGAACGGCAGAAAGAAATCGCGCACGCGCTTTGGCCGCAGGCCACTGCCGCCAAACGCCAAGCCTGGCTCGCAGAAATTTCTTTTTCACAAGCAACTCTGACGACCCCGCACGAAGCCGAAGCCCGGCAACGGCTCGAGCTTTATCGCGCCGCTTTGCAGCGCGCGCAGCTTTGGGATTTTGAGGAGCTGCTGCAACAGACGATCGCGTTATTGGAACAAAAAACAACCGTGCGCCGGCAAGTGCACCAACGCTATCGCTTCATTTTTGTCGATGAATATCAAGACCTCAATCCGGCGCAGCATCGCTTGCTCAAACTGCTTGTTCATCGCGAGGCGATCTTGACGGCGATCGGAGATCCCAATCAAGCCATTTACGGCTTTCGCGGCGCAGAGGTGAGTTGCTTCACGCGTTTCGCCGAGGATTTTGCCGGCGCGCAGGAAATGCGGCTGGCGGAAAATTATCGTTCCGGCGCCAACATTCTTTCCGCCTCGGGGCAGGTCATCGCGCGCAATGAAAATCGTTTTGCTTTGCCGCTTTCAGCAATTTTGTTGAGTGCGGGCCGCGTCACCATTTATGCCGCGCCCACGGAAAAAGCGGAGGCGGAATACGTGGTGCATCAAATCGAAAAAATGGTGGGCGGCACCAGCATGTTTTCGCAAGATTCCGGGCGCACGAATGATGAGCACCGCGGCGAATGCAGCTTTGGCGATTTTGCGGTTTTGTATCGCTTGAATGCGCTGCGGCAGCCGTTGGAAGAAGCGCTGCAACGCTCGGGCATGCCCTATCAAATTTCCGGCGATGTGCCTTTGGCCCAGCGTGCCGGCGTCTGCGCGCTCGTGGCTTTGATTCGTTTGGCCGCAGGCTTGCATGTGCACCCGAATCATTTGACGGAAGGCCTCATGCTCCTGACGCCGGGATTCGGCGAAGCGGCTGCGCAAAAAGTGAAGGATTATTTTTCTCAGCAGGCCCATTGCGACCTGGCAATCGTTATGCGTCTGCCCGGCGTTCTCACGCTCTATCCCCAAACGGTACATGCGCTGCAAAACACCATTGCCGCCGTGCAAGCCCTGGCGCAAAGCTGCAAAGTTCGAGGATTAGCACCTGCGCTGGAAGAATTTTTCGCGCAGGCCTTGGTGCAAGCGCTGTTTGCACGAGAACAACGCGTGCAAGAGCATTGGCAGCGCGTGCAGCGCTTGTGCTGGCAACACGATTCTGCGCGCGCTTTTTGTGACGCTTTGGCTTTGCAGAACGAGGCGGATCATTTTGAAAAACCAGCCGAAAAAATTTCTTTGTTGACCTTGCATGCGGCGAAAGGCTTGGAATTTTCCGTGGTTTTTATCGTCGGCTGCGAAGAAAGCCTGGCGCCGATGCATCTGGAAAATTTAATTGGGGAGCCGTCGGAAGAAAGGCGTTTGTTTTACGTCGGCATGACGCGCGCCAAAGAACGGCTTTATCTGTTGCGCGCGCGCCAACGCCGCTTGTTCGGAAAAACCCGTCAAAATCCGGCTTCGCCTTTTCTTTCGGATATTGAAGAACAGCTCAAGGCCTACGAGCATTGGCAGGCCAAACCGCAAAGGCAGATTGCGAAGATAGCGGATAATCAACTCAACTTGTTTTAATCAAAACGAATGGGAGGTTTTATGCCCGGCAAAACACCAAAACAGGATTCAGCTATCCAGCAAGTTCTGACTCAAATCTTGCAGCGTTTGGATCAATTAGATCACAACGTCGCTGAAGGGTTTAAAGGCGTCGATAAACGATTTGAACAAGCTGATCAGCGCATTACTCAAGTTGATCAGCGCATTACTCAGGTTGAGGAGCAAATTCGCAGTGACTTGAAAAATGAAATCAGGGGCGTCTTAAAAATGTTGCCGGAAATCGGAGATGATCTGCTGAAGAGAATAACGGCGGTTCACAAAGCATTTGGCGATTTCCGAGATGTTTCTTTGATGACATGGGCGGAAATCAAGCGGCACTTGATCAGAGAGGATGAGGAGCATGAAAAAATCAAACAAGATGCCCGCGAATTTCAAGCGAAAGCAGAAAATCTTCAACAAAAGAGCGAGGCTCATGAACTTCGCATAACCAAACTCGAGGCCGCGCAGAATACGGCAGCCTAAATCAAACGAGCTATGGAGGTTTTTATGCCCGGCAAACCAAAAAAGAAATCCGTAAACGAGCAAGAAGGCTTGACGATGATTTTGAATCGTCTGGATCAGCTTGAGCAAAACATGAAGAATGGGTTTCAGCAAGTCGATCAGCGCTTTGATCAAGTCGAGCAACGCTTCGAGCAAGTCGACAAGCGTTTTGATCAAGTCGAACAGCACATTACCGAGGTCGAAACGCGTCTTCGCACAGAAATGAAGAAAGGATTCCGGCAACTCAATAAAGAACTTTTCGACATTGGAAGCGATCTATACGACAGAATCGCCAATACCCAAAACAAAGTGGACCAGAATCATCAAGACGCCTTGAACACTTGGGTGGGAATCCGCCAGGAACTCGCAAAGCGCCAAGAGGTGGACGACGAGTTGTATGAAAAGGTTCGTCAACTGCAGGTCCGGGTGGATGCATTGAGCGCCGAATGAGAAATTTCTCAGTGAAACTCCGAATTTTTTATCGGAATTTTTTATCGGAATTTTAAGGAGGAAAATTCATGTCATTGCACGAATTGTCGCCGCCAAGCTTAAGAGGAGAAACTTTTGAAATGTTTTGGAAAAGATGTTGCGCACAATCCGAATTTTTGGGAGAATACTCTGAAGACCCGCCACTGAGCCGGGAACAGTTTCTTGAAATAATCGACGAGCAATATCAAGTTACTTTTTCAGAAAATTACAGTGACGAAAAACGCGAAAGCCGGCTGGCGTTTATTGAACACCTTCGCAAGCTTGTAGGAGACCGCGAGGCTTATCATGCAGAAATGCGCCAAAAAGAGCTTGAGCATCAAGCCGAGTTGGATGCTTGGGTCGAAGACGTCAATAGCGTTTGCCCTCCTTCACGATGAACAAACCTCTCGATTCCCAGCCGCGCGCTGCCGCCGCGATGCGCCTCGACAAGTGGCTGAAAATGGCGCGCATTTACAAGAGCCGCGAAGAAGCGGGTTCCGATTGCGCCTTGGGCCGCGTGAAAGTGAACGAGCAAGCCGCGAAAGCTTCCAAAGAAGTAAAGGCCGGCGATATGATCGTAGTAAAAAGAGGTAATCATTACCGCACGCTTGAAATCAAACAAATTCCCGTGCGCGGATTGTCGGCCAAGGATGCCAAAGAAACTTATCACGAAAGCACACCAGAGATTCCCAAAGAAACGCGCGAGATGATGAGACTCACGTCGGAATTTGAGCGCCAATTGCCCGAGCCGGAACCAGGCCGCCCCACCAAAAGGAATCGCCGCGAAATCGAGCGCTGGCGCGGGAAAGCTTAAAAACTGATTCGCTTGCTCCGTGATTTCATCCTTGATCGCATATCCGTTTACCTCGAAACCGGTAACCCATGAAACACATCAAGCTCTGCGCAGCAATTCTCGGCGGTTGTTTGGGTTTTCTTTCCTACCCCGAAATCAATCTCACTTTTCTGCTTCCCATTGCCTATCTGCCTTATTTGTGGCTGCTCAATCGCTGCAACGGATTCAAAGAAACGTTTCTGTACGCCTGGCTGCATGCCGCGGTGATGACGCTCGGCGGATTTTTTTGGATCGCCCACACCGCGGTGGAATTTGGCGGGCTGCCGTGGCTGGCGGCAATTCCCATTGTGCTGCTTTATGCCGCAGCCGGCAGCATCAATCTCGCGGTGACCGGCGGCCTAGTGGCGCTGTTGCGCCCGCGTCTTTCCATGCGCTGGCAAGCGCTGTGGGTGACCGCAGTTTTCGTGGCGATCGAAGCGTTCTTTCCAAAGTTATTTTATTGGTATGCCGGCAATGCGCTTTATCAAATCATACCGCTCATTCAAATTGCCGATCTCGGCGGCGCGATCATGCTGACGACGTTGATTCTGTGGATGAATTACGCCGTCTTTGCTTTGCTCGATCAATCAATCTTGCCGCGTTTTTCTTTTTATCCCAAAAAACAAAACATTTTTGCGCCGCGTGCAGCCCTCGCAACGGTGAGTTTAGGAATCGGCTTTTTGGCATTCAGTTTTGTTTACGGACATTTTCGGCTGCAGACGGTGGCAGAATACAGCCGGCAAGCGCCGCACAGAAATATCGGCGTGGTGCAGGGCAACATCGGCAACATGGATCGCTTGCTGGTGCAATTCGGCAATCGCGAAGCGTTCAACAAAATGGCGGAGGTACATCGTGATTTGACGCTGGATTTGCAGCGGCGCACGGCCGAAAAATTGGATCTTATATTATGGCCCGAAGGCGCTTATCCCTATCCTTTTCCGACGCCGCGGCCCGAGCATCAAATCCTCGCGGAGCTGACGGCACAAACCGGCGCGGCGCTCGTTACCGGCGGCCATGCGCAACAACACGATCCGGTCTATCAGTATTTCAATGCCATGATTTTGATCGCGCCGGGACAAACCACGGCGAGCGCCATCTACAAAAAACACATTCTGCTCGCTTTCGGCGAATACATACCGTTGTCAGGCTTATTTCCCGCGCTCAAGGCAGTCATTCCGGCGATTTCAGATTTCGGCGCCGGCGGCGGGCCGGAAATCATTCCCTATCAAGAAATCAAAGCGGCGGCGGTAATCTGCTATGAAATTCTCGACCCGCACTATTTGCGGAAATATGCGCAGCAAGGCGCGAATATCATTCTCAACGTCACCAACGATAGCTGGTTCGGAAAATTTCAAGAGCCGGAGCAGCATCTTGCGCTCGCACAATTGCGCTGCGTCGAAACCCGCAAAGTGCAAGTGCGCAGCACCAATACCGGGATTTCTGCGGTGATCTGGCCTGACGGCGCCATCACGCATCGCACGCCGCTGCATGAATCCGCGATCTTCACAACCCAAGTTCCGCTGCTGGAAATGCCGCTGACACTTTATACGAAATGGGGAGATTGGTGGGCTGGCGTCATGGTGCTAATCGTGCTGAGTATGCTGGCGTGGGGCTTATATAAACGGAGGCGTTAACACAATCCATAATGAAAGCATTGTTCAGAATGGCAGATTAACGATAAATCTCACGTCGATGCCCGACGCGTAAAATAATGAGAGCTGTCCCATCGACGTCGAAGATCACGCGATAATCACCAATTCGAAAACGATAGGAACCCAAGTCCGAGCTGCTCAACCTTTCAGCGTACTGAAATGGGTCGAGCTGGAATTTTTCCAACTTCTTTTTAATTCGTTTTTGCGTCACAGCCTCGAGCTTGTCGATATCCCGTTCTGCTCGCCGCGTATAAACCAATTGATACATCATCGGATTTTGCCAAACACTTCTTCATGAGATAAAACACGTCCGTGACGATAGTCGTCGCGCGCCGCTCGGATGCTTGCCAGATATTCCGGGCTGGTTGCGGCCAGCAAATCTTCCAAAAAAGCGTAGCGGTCGCTTTTTTTCATCTTCTTGACGGCAACAATGATCTGCAGAGAAGAAATAGGAAGCGTCAGGGGTTGGCCAGTGGGTGGTTGCCTTTTTGTGCGCTGGGCGCGCAGTTTTTTTCTGCCGAGGTTATTCGCTACGTTGGTTTTCATCGTGCTTTCTCCGTAATTTTTGATTCAATGATGTAATCAAAATATGGAGATTCACCGTGAAATGCAACGGCAACAAAGATCAAAACAAAAAAAATCAAATAGCAATGAAGAGATTTGTCCGAGCAAAGATATTTTGTGCTCGGTCACGGCGTACTTTTTCTCTCGAACTTCCACTTGACTTTTCGGCTGCGATTTGACTTATTTGCCTGCCACATCTATCTTCAACGCGAACATAATATTCTTCGACGAGGACAAACATGCGTCGTCTCACTGCCATTTTTTTTGTCGCAATTTCATTTTGCATGGGAACCAGCATCGCGCTCGCGCAAAGCGATTCTTCCAAAGCCAAAACCGAACGTCGCGCGGCCGGCCCGCAATACCGAGCTGGCGGCTTGCACCGTTTCTTTTTCGGCGCTCATCATCGCAAGTTGTGGACCACGCCGGTAGATGCGCCCATTCTTGATTTGAGCAGTTTCGCCGGCGGCCTTAAGCCCACGAAAAAAGGCGGCGGCTTGCAAACCAAATCGTTGCGCTTCAAATCGGCCGGCGGCCGCGAATTTGCTTTTCGCTCGCTGGATAAAGATCCTAGCAAAACTTTACCGGAGGAGCTGCGCGAAACCGTTGCCGAGAGTGTGATTCAGGATCAAATCAGCAGCGCCAATCCTTATGCCGCGCTGGTGGTGCCGGTGCTTGCAAATGCGCTCGGCGTGTTGCAAGCCGCGCCGCAATTGGTCATCATGCCCGACGACGAACGCTTGGGAGAATTTCGCCGGGAATTTGCCAATTTGATGGGCTTCATTGAAGAACGCCCGGCCGATGGTCCCGATGGTGAACCGGGCTTCGCCGGCTCGGATAAAATCGTCGGCACCGACGATTTGTTTTTGGAATTGGAGGAAGACAACGACGATTACGTCGAGCCGCGCGCCTATTTGAAGGCGCGTTTGCTGGATATTTTTTTGGGCGATTGGGACCGCCATGCCGATCAATGGCGCTGGGCGCGCTTCAAAGAAGATCGGAAAAAAGTCTGGTACCCTATTCCGCGCGATCGCGATCAAGCTTTTGTCAAGCTGGACGGCTTGTTGCCTTCGTTAGGTGAAAAACGCTTCATCGTGCGCCAGCTTGAAAATTTTTACAAAGATGAGCCGGACATCATCAGCTTGACGCATTCGGGCCGGCACACCGATCGCCGCTTTTTAAATTCATTAACATGGCCGGAGTTTGAAGCGGTGCAAAAAGAAGTGGTTGCCAAACTGACGGACGAGGTGCTGGAACAAGCTGTGCGGCAACTGCCGCAGGCGATTTATGCTATTGAAGGAGCGGATTTGGCGCTGCGCCTGAAAGCGCGGCGCGCGGATTTGCCCAAAGCGGCGCGGCAATATTACGCGCATCTCGCGCAGTATCCTGAAATCGTCGCCAGCAATAAAGCGGAATTTGTGGAAATCACGCGTCTGGATCACGAACGCGTGCGCGTGCAAATTTTCAAGCGCGATAAAGACACCAGCGCCAGGAAAGATGAGGTGCTTTATAATCGCACTTTTTCCCGCAACGAAACCGGCGAAATCCGCCTGTTTCTGCTGGGCGGCAAAGATAAAGTCGTCGTGCGCGGTGAAACGGACAATAGCATTTTGGTGCGCCTGATTGGCGGCGGCGGTGAAGATGAAATCAGCGACGAATCCAAAGTCGCCGGCCGTTTTTTGTTGCTCTTTCCCGAAACGGAAAACAAAACCTATGTCTATGATGTGAAAACCGGGAATCAAATCACTGCCGGCCCCAGCACGGCTTTAAAAACTGGCCGCGTCGATTCCCTCGTCAATCGCCACATGAACAAACCTTTGCTGCGCGATTATGGCTATGACACCAAGCCGTTGCCGTTCGTGGCTTATACGCCTGATGACGGCGTCTTTCTCGGCGGCGGCTTGAAATTCTTGTTCTATGATTTTCGCAAGCATCCTTATGGCTCCGCGTTGAGCTTCGCCGGTAATTATGCGTTCAGGACCCAGGCTTTTCGTTTGCGTTTCAGTTCGCATTGGGTCGAAATCGGCGAAAATCTGGACTTTACTCTGGCTGCGGCTGCAGCCGTGCCGCGCGAAGTGCGCAATTTTTATGGCTTCGGCAACAACTCGTTCCGCGATGCGAATTTGGAAGAAGAAAAGTTTTACCGGGTGAAAGCCGAAGAGTATTCCGTGCAGCCGATGCTGCACTTCAAGCTCGCGAACAGGGCCGCCTTTTCTTTCGGCGGCGCCTATAAACGCTTCGCCACACAATTCGAAGATGATAATTTTATTGCCGCCGCCAAGCCTTACGGCAGCGACATCAATTCTTTGCTGCAATTCAATGCGGAGTTGACTTATGACGGGCGGCTGCATCCGGTGGCGCCGTGGAAAGGAGTATACCTCAGCGCCGGCGCGGCTTATTCCCCGAAAGTTTTCAACAACGACAGCGCCTTCACCAAAACGTTTGCCGAGGCGCGCTTTTACGTTGCGCCGTTCAAGCCTTTGAGTCTCGCCGTGCGCGGCCGCGGAGAAAAAAATTTCGGAACGTTTCCCTATTACGAAGCGGCCTTTCTCGGCGGCAGCACCTCGCTGCGCGGTTTTCTGCGGGAGCGTTTCGGCGGGAATGTTTCCGCGTTAGGTAGCGCCGAAGCGCGGCTTTTTTTGTTCAAAATGAAAGTGCTGTTTCCGACGACGTTTGGAATTTTTGCCGGCACAGATGCGGGCCGGGTGTGGATCGATGACGACAGCCCCGGCGGCTGGCACACTTCTGCGAGCAGCGGCATTTGGATCGCGCCGATTTTTCCCATCAACATTTTCCGCTTTAGCTTCACCAGCTCACCGGAGGGGTTGCGGTTGACGTTTGGGGGAGGGTTTGCGTTTTGAATTAACAAATAACGCGAGGAGGAATCACAATGGAAATGCCCAAACCTACCGCAGCCGGATTTTTTGCCAAAGGCATTCCCAAATTGGAGCGCGGGAAAACCGCTTAAATTGATTATGATCATTTTGGAAACCGGGCGCCTGCGGCTCCGCGAGATGGACATGAATGACGTGGAGAATCTCCAGCGCATTTTTTCCGATCCCGAAGCGATGCGTTATTATCCAAAAACGAAAACCGTCGAAGAAACCGAGGAATGGATCCGATGGAACCTCTTGAGCTATCGCGTATACGGTTTTGGCTTGTGGATCGCGGTTTTCAAGGAAACCGGCGCCTTTGCCGGACAGTGCGGACTCGTTATGCAAAGGGTGGATGATGAGCCTGAGATCGAGATCGGTTATCTCTTTCTGCGCCAATATTGGGGGCAGGGTCTGGCGACGGAAGCGGCAAGGGCTTGTCGCGATTATGGCGCCAACCGCGTCGGACACAACCGACTGGGATATACGCGCTTGATCTCTTTGATCGATCCCCATAATCTTGCGTCAAAACGAGTGGCTAAAAAAATCGGCATGACGCTGGAAAAAGAAACGATAATGTTTGACAAACGCCTCGAAGTTTACGCTTTTGAATTTGTTGAACAAACGCTTGACTCTTGCGACTGAATTTTTATCTTTTACCGTATCGCAAACGAGCGGCAACTCGCGCAACGATAGCCGCCAAAAACGCCACAGCTTTGCTGTAAATCTGATCTGGTAGGGTCATATTGCGGAAGCAGAGGCGTGGTTTTATTCTCGCCTCATTCCGGCCACTCGGCCTGCTCGTCACGGTTATGCGCTGCTAAAATCCACCATCCTCTATCGCCGTGACCATCTTCGCAGTAACCTTTGTCATTCAGCAGGAATCTTGTGACGCGCTTACACTGTACTTGATGCTTAAAAAGTTCCTTACAGGATGACAGGGTAGTTACTTTCCGGACGAACTTCAGCACTGGAGTTAATCGCCTCCAAATAACTTCTCTTTTCAAGGTTTTAAACCTTAAAAAGGGTGTGATTAATAAGTTCACGAATCCCTCGTTAAAACAATTTTTCAGGAGGGCAGTATGAGAAAAGTTCTACTGTTTCTTCCGCTCCTGTTCCTGCCCGTGCTTTTGCAGGCAGGCATTGTCGGCAAAATTTCCGGCCGCGTCGTTGATGGCGAGACCAAAGAGCCGTTGTTGAGTGCGAGCGTTCTAATTGCCGGCACCACCATGGGCGCGGCCACAAACGCCAAAGGCGAGTATTACATTTTGAATGTGCCGCCCGGACAATACACGCTGGCCGTGCGCATGCTGGGTTACGTGGAGCAAAAAATTTCCAACGTGCGCGTGCATACCGACCTCACCACCGCTCTCGATTTCAAGATGACGGCGACGGCGCTGTTAGGGGAAGCGGTGGAAGTGGTGGCGGAAAGGCCGCTGTTGCAAAAAGACGTGACCGCCACGCAAAATCTGCTGCGCGGTGAAGAGATTGCAGCTTCGGCCGTCAACTCTTTCACCGGCGCGATGGCGCAAACCGCCGGCTTTGTGGTGACCGGTGTGGGCGAAGGCGGAGCCGTCAATGATACCGAAGACGGCGGCATTCACGTGCGCGGCGGACGCGGCGGACAGCTCGGCTACATGATTGACGGCTTTTACGTGGAGGACGCGCTCTACGGCGGCCTGGGTTCGGATGTGACGCGCAACGGCATTGAAGAATTGTCGGTGCTCACCGGCACGTTCAACGCGGAATACGGCGAAGCGCTATCCGGCGTGGTGAATTTGGTCACGAAAGAAGGCCGCGTCAAGTATGAAGGCAGTTTGCGTTATGCCACCGACGAGTTGTTGTTCGGCAATCTTGGCGACGCCAAACACAACAATTGGCATACGCGCCGCCAGGAATTTTCGCTGGGCGGGCCGCTGCCTTTATTGGGCAAAAAATTTCGTTTTTACGCCACGTTCGATCATCACGCCACCAACACTTATCTCAACGTGACCAAAAGCGTGCTGTCGCAAGATGCGCACGTTTTCGGCCGGCCCGATTCCCTCGCGGTTCTGTTCGTCGATAAAAACGGTTTCGTGCAACTGCCGGAATACTACGTTGAAATGATCAACGGCGCGCCGGTTTTGCGCGAACGCGCTGCGCCCGGAACGACGGCGCAACCACAAAAGGCCGGCGCCGTGCATTATCACAACCACAACACTTTCAATTTCCAATACCGCGGCAACACCAAGTTGACGTTCACGCCGAGCGCCTCGATGAAGCTGATTGTAGGCGCAACCCTCACCGATCAGAAATACAAAAACTACAGCCAGTATTTCAAGATGCTGCCGAATCACGCCAACCACATCAAGTCCACCAGCGTGCTCACGAATTTGACCTGGAATCACACGCTGGCGACCAGCACGTTTTATACGCTGAAGGTCGCCGATTTTCGTTTGTGGGAGCGGGAAGGTCTGGGCAAGCCTTATGATCAAATCGTGGCCCCTCGCGCCGTGAGTGATGCTTTTGGCGGGCAATCGAATTATGAATTTGCCGGCGCGTACCTCGACTTTACTGCGAACGGCGATACCGTAGTCGTGTTTTCCGACGAGGATTTCGGCCAGGGTTATCGTTCGTGGACGCAGAACGTCAACTTCGATATGACTTCGCAAGTTTCGCCGCAACATCAGCTCAAATTGGGCGCCGAATTTAAACGCCTCGATTTGCGCAATCACATCGTTTCCTTTCTGAACACCGATAACATTATCACCTACTATCGCTTCAAACCAGTACAGGCCGCGCTCTATGTGCAGGACAAAATGGAATTCGAAGACATGGTGATCAATCTCGGCTTGCGCTGGGATTATCTCGATCCCAAAAGCGATTACGTGCAATCAAAGCGCGACCTCACGGAAAAGCGCGTGATCGAAAAAGCGCAAAAGAAAATTCATCTCAGCCCGCGCCTGGGCTTCGGCTATCCGGTCACGGACCGCGCGGTTTTGCATTTTGCCTATGGCCGGTTCACGCAGAACCCGGATTACAACTTTTTTTATCGCGGCCTCAATTTTGGCGTGTCGCAATCCGTGCCCTACATCGCGGATCACTTTATCGTCGGCAATCCCAATCTCAAGCCGGAGCGTTCGACGGTTTACGAATTGGGCACGAAAGTTAAAATTTCCGAAAATCTCGCCGGCGACGTGACGGTGTACTACAAGGATATTTACGACTACGTTGCGACGATTTATTTTCCCGATGCCACGCCGCAGGATTATTTCACGTTCATCAATGAAGACTATGCCAATGTTCGCGGCCTCGAAGTCACGCTGGAAAAACGCTTCAGCCAGCATTTTTCCGGTCGTCTGGCTTATACGTTTTCGCACGCCGAAGGCAATTCCGCCAGCGAGTTCACGCATTACGACGAGTACATCAACCAATCCGTGCTGCAAGAAACTCCGCCGAAGAAAACCATTACCATGGATTGGGACCAGCCGCACACGCTGAGTTTCGTGCTCGACGTGCGCGAGCCGAAGAATTGGGGCGTGAATTTTTACGGCCGCTTTGGCAGCGGTTTTCCGTATTCGCCGGTGGATGCGCGCGGCCGCTTATTGGACGAAAGCAACAGCGCCCGGCGGCCCTGGACCGGCACGGTAGACATGCGCATTGCCAAAGAATTTTTCTGGCAAAAATTGCATGTCGAGCTGTTCTCGGATGTCACCAACATTTTCAACAAGCGCAATGTGATCACGGTGTTTCAAACCACGGGCAGTCCGTTTCAAAGCACCGTGCCCGGCATCAGCGCGGAAGCGGAAGAGCGCCCAAATTATTTCGGGCCGCCCCGGCATGTGGAGCTGGGGGTGCAGATTGAATTCTAAATATTGGATGAATGGATGGATGGATGGATGGTTGAATCGATGGATGATTGGATTGATGGATTTTTGGATCGTGGGATTATTACAATATTGCTAAGGAGCGCCGATTAAATAACTTCCCATTTCCGCCGGGTTGTCATTCCCGCAGATTTTAAGCAGGAATCCATTTTACGCCGTCTGGATGCCCGATTAAAGCGCTCGGGCATGACCGATCAAATGAGCAAGTTATTTAGTCGGTATTCCTTATCCCTCGACCTCATTTCAAACTTTTTTGGCAATCGCACCTTGCGAGGAGGGTGAAGATGGTTACAAAAAAATGCCGTTTGCCCATGCTGGCGCTGGCTGTGTTCGTGCTGATTTTTGATCAGCCTGCAGAGGCGCAGCAGCGCCGCATGACGAAGCATGATTTCTTCAATCAAATTCTTGCCCCGGCGCGCGGCTTGCAGGCTTTGCCGGCTTTGGAAAAAACCAGCGGCTTTATCGACCGCAAACGCAGCC
>Ga0247727_10005005_pt1 | contig 27378 bp, 17 predicted proteins | sample WisWelCaveWW1625_FD_202498 | JGI IMG/M metagenome (GOLD analysis project Ga0247727, IMG submission 202498) | Biofilm microbial communities from Wishing Well Cave, Virginia, United States - WW16-25 | ecosystem: Environmental > Aquatic > Deep subsurface > Groundwater > Cave microbial mat | place...
CAAGATTTTGCGAACTTGTCAAACTTTTCAAAGAACAGGAAGAAAAAGAATCAGATACAGTTTGTATACATCTCTCTATGCGAATAAGAGAGAATTAGATACACTTTTAATATACGAGAACACAAAGCGCACAAAGCCTGCCCTGGCGCCCGCCGCGCCACGCGGTGCCGCAGGCCAGGGAAAAAACTTTGTGTTCTTTGTGGCCTTTGTGGTGCAGTTTTGGTTGCGGCGAATGCCGCGCTACGTGCACATAGAAAGCCCCGATATTCGATGGTGGAAATTGGGGCTTGTCTTTTTAGTCGGGGTTCTCCTCTTCACGCAATTGCCGCGTTCTGCGCGTATTTTATTCGCGAGCACGTAACGAGTGAAGTCGGACCTGGGCGCGAGGATTTTTGAAATTTAGTAATGCCTATTGCCCAGGCCTGCCATGCCGCAGGCCAGGGTCCGACTTCGCCTATTATTTGCTACCTGAATTTTGCACGCGGATATGCTCACGCCATGGTTGATGGAGCACTTCTGGCGAACTCCGTTAGGAGTGAAATGTTTATAGAAAATTTATGAGGATTCTTGAACTCCGTAGGAGTGACATGTTGCGTTTTTCCAAATAAACAGGCTTTTGTTGTCTAAAAAAACATTTCACTCCTACGGAGTTTCTCGAATCTCGGGTGGTGCGTTCCTATAAACATCTCACTCCTAACGGAGTTTAAAGCCAGCGTCTGCCGTGCAAGAAATTTTTTGCACCACCCAACTCCAATCAAAGTTGCTTCATTAGCCGCCTCGGCAAAATTCAGTGCAAAATCCAGGTGCTATATTTTGCGACATCTGTGTGGCTGTTAACCAAATGTTATTTTATTACCATCGGTCAAAACCTGTTTCGCGACTGGCGGCTGTCTCAACATAAAACGTGGTGTTCTTTTTTTAGTGCGGAAGATGTGCGTGCATAGGTGGAGCCGTGTCCGTTGGGCGCAAATTTTTTTTGAGTGGCGCGAGGGCGTTGATTCAATAAGAGTAAGCGCGTTGCGATTTTGTTAAGAGTGTCGCCGGCGGGCGCGAAAGTTGTTTGGGCTGAGCACGTTGGTCTGTGAATTGCAAAAGCCGATTCGATGATTATTTTCTCAACCAACGGAGTGTAATCCTATGCGTAAGAAGTTTTGTCCATGCCTCGCGTTGCTGCTGGCGCTGACTGGTTCGAGCTTCAGCAACGTTTTTGCCGCTATTAAACCTGCCGGAGCATACACGCTTGCCGTCCTGCCTCTGGAAGCTTCCGGCCGTATTGCCGCTAACGAAGCCAATCTTTTGACCGAACGCCTGGTCGCGGAGCTGGAACGAACGGGAATGTTCGTGGTCACACCGCTAAACACCGTTGCCATGACGCTGTCGAACAGTGGAACCGGCTGCAGCACCTTGCCGTGCGGCGTCGAAGCCGGCAGGCAGCTTGCGGTTAAACTCATCGTGAACGGCACGGTGCGTAAAGTTGGCCAGTTATATTTTGTCGAAACGCAAATGATTCACACGGGCAGCGGTCAGGTCGTCGAGCGCGCCAGTGAAGATTTTGATGGCGATCTCGAGGGATTGCAGAGTTTGATGGCGACCGTCGCGCGCAAGCTCGTCGGCAAATCATCGCTGCTCAATGGCAGTGCGAGCACGGCGACGACCGAAGCTCCGGCGCGCGAATTAACGGCCACCGAATATAGCAGCACCGGCGCTGCGGAGCAAAGCGGCGGAACCGGCAATACGACTGAATATCGCGGCGGCAGCAATAAAGTTCTGGTTTACGGCCTCGTTGCCGTTGGCGCGGTCGGCGCGGCGGTCGGCATTTCGCAGCTCACCAAAGATTCCGATAATAAAACGAAGCCGCCAACGACCGGAAATAATTTGCCGAATCCTCCCAGCTTTCCGTGAGTGTGCCCACCTCTGTGATCGGGAGCCCCAATTGCTAATGTAGTCCCCGCCCCCTACTGGCGTAGCCTTGTGGGCGGTTTTGGGAATTGAAAAATCCGGATTAAAAAAGTGCCCCGCGTCGACGGTTTTCTGAATTGAAAAATCCGGGTTGAAAAAATGCCCCACAAGCCCCGCTTTTCATTACAAATTAAAAAGAGAAGCGGGGCAAGGGGGCAGGACTACGAATAAATTTTGATTTGGATCATGAGGTGCAATAAATGAAGCGACTGATATTTCTCCTGGCGCTGTTCGCCTCCGGAGGTTGGAGTGCTGCGGTCCGGGCGCAAAATCCGCGGCTCAATGAAATGACCTTCAGAATCGACGGCAGGACCGTGACCTGCACGACCGGCGAAGTCCGTGTTGCCGTGACGATGGTGTTTAATACCGCGATGCGCGATTCCATTCCCGTTATCACCTTCGGTTTGGATTCACCATACCCGACGCCGCTGCCGTTGATCACCAAAACATGGGTGAATAGCACGACGTTTGTTGCCAGCTTCGACATCAACAATCGCGTGCCGCCCACCGCGGATGGTTTGTATAAATTTCTCATTCGCCAAGCTTACGCGGCCGGCGGCGATACGCTGACGCCGGTGCTGAGCGATGCCGTGAAAAACGGCTCGACGCAGCCTTCGACGTTGTACATTTCACGCACCGGCAAATTAACCGCGACCACCAGCAAAGTGGATTTCGGCGTGATCAAAGCCGGCGCGTCTTTTGATAAAACGCTGGTTATCAGAAATGCCACTTGCGCCGAGGTGTTCCTCACGCGCTTTACGTTAAGTGATCCTTTTGCCGTGGTCAATCCGCCGGTTGGCGTGAAAGTCTCGCCGGATTCGAATTTGACGCTCAAGCTGCGGTTCAGCTCGTTCGTGCGCAAAGCATACGCGGGCGTGATCAAAATCAATTACACCAGCAATTCGCTGCAGGATTCACTCCTCATCCAGCTCACCGGCGTGACGCGCGGCCCGGAAATGGTTTTTATCCCGGCGCCGGCGTTGAATTTTGGCACGCTGGTGTTGGGTGATTCGGCGGCGAAATCGTTTCGCGTCACCAATCGCAAAGCCGCGGATGAAACGCTGGCGGACACGTTAAAAATTTTCAGCACGGCGCTCAATCCGATTGCGGGCTATATCCTGACCCCGCTGCCGGCGATGATGGCGCCCGGCGATACGAAGAGTGTGACGGTTAAATTCAAGCCGGCCGAGGGCCGAATTTACAACAGCAGTCTTGATTTCACCACCAACGATCTGATCAAACCGCTGGGAAAAATTTCTTTTCCGGTAAGCGGCGCCGGCCAAATTCTGACGCCGCCGCCGCGCGTCGACACGCTGCTCGTCGACTGGCCGGGCGGCCGCGCCGGATATACGAATGTGGATTCGCTGACGATCTATTTGAATCTGACGGTTGCGAGTGTTGCCGAAGTGCAGGAGGCGCGCTGGAAATTCAACTTTTTGCCCAGCGCGCCCACAACGCCCAATGACACCGCCGGCACGGCGCGAATTTTTATTGTGAATAATCGTCCGTGTTTTAAAATTCCCTTGCGCAACGTGTTGAGCGCGGGACGGTGGAATTGCTACGTCTGGCTGCAGGGCCGAAATGGCGTTTCCGGTTATCTCACACCGAATTACGCGCCGCTTTATTATGACATCACCGCGCCGGCTTTCACGACGCTGCCAGGCGTGACCGCGGGATGGAGCGGCCCTGTTGGATACACCAACGCCGATAATTTGACGCTCTGTTGGGAAGCGTCGGATTCCAGCGACATCACGGAAGTGCGGTGGAAATTTTTGGCCGCGACAAAGCCGGCCACCGAACCGGCGCAAATTGATAAAAGCGCGATTACAAGCCAGGACGGCAAATTTTACCTGACTATTCCGTTGAAAGACAAGATCGTCGCCAACCAACGGTGGTATTTGTATCTTTGGTTGGTTGATGGCAGCGGCAACTCCGGCTATGCGAACGCCTCCGGCATTTACTTCAAATACGACCGCCAGGCGCCGGGAAAAGCGCGCCATATCGACGCCGCCTCCTGGTTTGGCCGTCCGAATGAGCGCACCCTGTTCGTGGAGCTCGATCTTGCCACCGAAGCCACTGACGCCGCAAAAGTGTTTTGGAAATTTTGGAACGTGGCCATAAGTGATTCGAGTTTTTTAAAATCGCGAAACGTCACTAAAGTGCGCTTTCCGATTGTCTTTGATTCCCGCCTCACGTGCGGTTATGATAGCTTGAAGTTCTGGTTTGCGGATTCTGCCGGCAACGTCAACCCGGACAATTTTGCGACGTTGCGTTATCGCTTCGACAGTTGTGCGCCGAAGATCAAACGCACGAGCCGGACGGAGGCGATAGCGCTAAAGCAAACCGCTTTTGTGGACAACATCGCCATCACCGACCATAGCTGGATCGACACGAATTCGGTAGTCATTTTTTATCGCTTCGGCGGCACGCGCGACAAGGATTTGTTTTTGGCACGCGCCGCGCGGCAAATCAACCGCGTCAAAACCGCTGCCGGCGATTCCTTGTCGATTCGATTGCAATTTCCCCCGCAAGCGTTGACGACCAGCGGTCTCGGATATCGTCTGCTCGCCGCTGATACGCTCAATAACTCGTCGGGTGAAGGGGAATGGATTCCGATTCGTGTGCGCGTTGCCAATGAAAGTCGCATGAACGAGGGCAAGCCGGTGGCGCAGTCCAATGGCAGCGATTCGAACGCCTATCGCCTCATCGCGATGCCGCTTTGGCTGGACAAGCCTAAGGCTAAAGATGTTTTGGAAGATGATTTAGGATCGTATAACCGCCGCAAATGGCGTTTGGTGGAATATCGTCCGGATCTCGCCGTGCCCGGCAAAAATCCGTATGTTGATTATGACCGCCAGGACGTCACGATTGCCGATTTCGCTCCGGGCCGCGCGTTCTTCCTGATTGTGCGCGATTCGAACAAAGTGATCGACAGTGGCGGCGGCGTCACCGTCTCGACTGTCAAAGATTTCACGCTGATCCTGCAGGAAGGTTGGAATCTGATCGGCAATCCGTTTAATTTCCCGATCAGCGTTGAGATGCTGGAAATCAGCAACAGTCGTCTGAACCGGCAATTTTTTTCGCTGGAAGGCACTTACACGCCGCATTTTGACGCCATTGAGCCGTGGAAGGGATATGCCGTCAAAGTGGTGCGCAATCTGCCGGGTGACATCACGCTGCGCATTCCGCCGATTTCCGCCAAACCGGGTTTGGGCAAAGCTCGCGCCTGGGCCAGCCCGGTGGCAGGAGAATGGACACTGCAAATTGCGGCCAGAGTCGGCGCGACGTTGGATACGATCAACTGGGTTGGCGCGCGTCAAGCTGCGGCGGACGAGTATGATGATTTCGATCTCGTGGAGCCGCCGGCGATTGGCAGCTATGTTTCGGTTTATTTCGCCAACACCAACTGGTCGGATCTCGCGATGAATTACACCGCCGACTTTCGTCCAATGGGACATGACCTCTACGAGTGGCCGGTCAACGTGGCTTCCAATTATCCCAATCGTGAAGTCGTATTGGAATTTAAAGACGCGACGAATCTGCCGGCGGAATACGAAGCGTATCTCATCGATGCAGCTTACGGCATGGCGCGCAATCTGAAAAGCAATCCGTCGTATCGCATTGTCACGACGGCGAATGGTATTGAGAAATCGCTAAAGCTTCTCGTTGGCAAACCCGAAGCCCTGCAAAAGCGCGCCGGCGGCCTCGCGCTGGTGCCGAGCGCGTTCGAGCTGGCGCAGAATTTCCCCAACCCGTTTGCGACGCAACAGGCGCAGGCTTTAACCGCAATTCGTTATGCGCTGCCGAAACCCGCCACCGTGACGGTTGAAGTGTACAACATGCTCGGCCAAAAAGTGCGGACCCTCGTCAATCGCCAATTGCAGGCCGCGGATTACTATATGGCAACCTGGAACGGCCGCGACGAAGCCGGCAAGGAAGTTTCCAGCGGCGTGTATGTCTATCGCCTCCTGGCCGAATCCGGCGCGGAGAAATTTGCCGCGACGAAGAAGCTTTTGTTGGTGAAGTAAAACAAGTGATCAGTATTCAGTTATCAGTGGCCAGACATTTTTTACTGATAAGCGACACGGGCTTTGCCATAATCATCAACGGGAGCGTTGACCATGAAGAATCTTAAATTATGGATAAAATTTTTCGGCAGGCGGCGATTATTCCTTGTCGTTTGCTTTGTTATGATTGCCCAAACGGTTTTTGCGCAGGAAAATGGCTATTGGGATGAGTGGTTCAGTCTGCCTGGCGTCGCCGATGGGGCGGTTTATGCTGTCGCCGTTTCTGGAAATGATCTATATGTGGGAGGGTATTTTACGGCTGCGGGCAAAGGGTATCCGGAAAAACCTGGACAACTATCGCCAGCGGCATCTCCGGCTATGTGGGCACTATTGCCGTTATGGATGGCAGCGTTTATGTCGCTGGAACGTTTGATCAGATCGGTGACTTGAAGGTAAATAATATTGCCAGATGGGATGGAAAATCCTGGTCTGCCTTGAGGGCAGGTATTCATGGTTCCGTTCATACGCTCACAGTTCATGGCAAAAGTCTTTATTAGGAAAAGTTCCAGCACATAATATTGCGCGATGGGATGGCAGGCAGTGGTGGAGCCTGGGCGACGGCATTCCTGATGAAGGTGGCGTCGTTAAAGCGATTGCGGTAAGCGAAAACGGCGACGTTTATGCCGGCGGACTTTTTACCAACGCCACGGGTGTCGCGGTTGCAAGCATCGCCAAATGGGATGGCAGAAACTGGTCGCCTTTAAACGATGGCATTCGGCTCCTTTCCGGCATCCGAGGCAACGTTAGTGCGCTCGCGCTTGCCGGCAATGAATTGTACGTCGGAGGTTACTTCGAGTACACCGGCAAAGTTTCTTCGCCACACCTGGCGAAGTGGAATATTTCAACTAACCAGTGGTCGGCAATACGTAACGGCAGGGCCAACGGCATTCCTGGAAATGTTCGCGCCATTGCTGCCAGCGGAAAGGACGTATATGTCGGCGGCGAGCTTTATTCAGCGGGGACTGTTAGAGTGAATAATATCGCCAGGTGGGATGGCAAAAAATGGTCCGGGCTTGGCTCCGGCGTCGGGGGCAGAGTTAATGCAATTTTCATCGATGGCAATAATATCTATGTGGCCGGGGATTTTAGCGCGGCCGGGGGAGTGGCCGCAGATAAAATTGCGAAATGGGATGGACGGAAATGGAGTGGTATCGGCGGCGGCGTTCCTTCTGATTATTCCGGGCAGGAAGTTTCCACGATCGCCGCCTTGAATGACGATGTCTACGTCGGCGGTAATTTTTCTGAAATCGGCAACCCAATTAATAAAATTTCAAATTTTGCAAAATGGGATGGTCGGGATTGGTCTGTGGTTGGGGGAAAAGTAAATCAACCCGTCCTGGCCATGACCGTTGCCGGCGAAAACATATTTATCGCCGGCTGGTTCGCAAAAATTGGGAATTTGAATGCCAACGGGGTTGCGAAGTGGGATGGCAAAAACTGGTCTACTATTAGCTCTAGCAGGAATGCAGCAAAAAGTATCGAGCTTTCTGCCTCTTCATTCATTGTCGCCGAGCGTGGCGAACAGATACCGACGGAATTCGAACTGTTGCAGAATTATCCCAATCCCTTCAACCCCACGACGCTGATTCGTTTCGGCCTGCCGCAGGATGCCGGGGTGAAGCTCGAAATTCTCAATCTCGCGGGCCGGCATGTCGTCACGCTGCTGAATGCGCGCCAGGCCGCAGGTTATCACGACGTCGAATTCAACGCCGGCGATTTGGCGAGCGGCGCCTATTTTTATCGGCTCACCGCAGGAAATTTTAGCGCGATGAAAAAATTGATGCTGGTGCGGTAAGGCCGGTAATCAGTTATCAGTAACCAGTGCGCAGTATGCTTTCACTGATAACTGGATACTGGTTAGGGCTTTTAATTTTATCTTGCACTTTTCCCGCCGAACTCCTATTTTATAGGTAGCCAAAGTATTATACTCAGGATACCTATAAAATGAATACCCCTTTTTTCAACCGCGAAGCCGAGCTGGATTTTCTTCATAAAAAGTTCAAATCCCGCCAGCCCGAATTATTGATTTTTCGCGGTCGGCGCAGAGTCGGCAAAACTTTTCTCTTAAAAGAATTCTCGCGTCAGGTCAACGGCCTTTATCTTCTGGCGACGGTAACTTCCATTCAGGATCAGCTTCAGGTTTTCTCAAAAATCGTCAGTGACTATTTTATGAATTTCTGGTTCAATTACGTCTTTTCGAATCGGACCGCGCTGGAAACCGGCGAGCGTGAGCGCGTCATGGAGAAAATCGTCCGCCCAACTTTTGACAAATTCATCTCGCGCGTTTGTGAAAGCATTATTCGCCGGCTTCTGCAAAAAGATTTTTTTGAGTTGGGTCTCCGCTTCGAGCGTCTCGGCCGCCATTGGGAGAGCCAGACGGAAATCGATGTCTTCGGTTACACCGAGGCGGGTAACACGCTCATCGGCGAAATTAAATGGACGCAGTCGCCGGTTGACGAAGAAGTCGTACAGGCTTTGGAAAAGAAAATAGCGCGCGTTCATCCGCACACCCGCGGCGAAATTCAAAAGATGATTATTTCGAAGTCCGGTTTTGTGAAAGGGCTGGCGAGAAAATACGCTGATCTAACGTTGATTGATCTCGGGAAACATAAAGTCTGATCCCACCAAAATGCCCCGAAGACAGAAAGATGGAGGACAGAAAAATGATCCGTCCCGCTTTGCGGGAGATCAAATTTATCATGATTCCGCACAGCGGAATGTTTGCCGTCTGCGCCATCCCGTCCCTGGCCTGCGGCACCGCCTGGCGCGGTGGGCGCCAGGGCAGGCATCGTCAACTTCCCTGGCATGATGCTAAACGCCATTTTTTTGTCTGAGCTTTTGTTCAAACCAACTTAACATTGTCGTGCTAATGCTGTGAGCGAAAAGTTTTTGTTTCTTGCCAGGATTGGGCTACTACCCTCTTCTCTTTTCCCCGAATTTTTCCCTCCGCCCGTGGCATAAATTTTGTCCAACTAAGTTTAACCGTTGAATTCCGATTCCGGTGTGGAAGGGATTCCGTGCGGCTGTGATTGAATTTACCTCATGCCACCGCCTGTGATCTCCCGACCATGTAATCGGTGCTTACAATTTCGTTAAATCAACCTGGAACACTGTCGCACCAATGAGACACTTTGAGATGAGTCACTTTGACGGTGGACATAAGAGCAAAAATTTTGTCTTACCTTTTATCTGCGCTTTTCTTCTCGTCAACACCGCAGCCTTTCCGCAAAATTTCTGGCAACAGACGAACGGCCCGCTGGGCGGCGACGTGCGCGCGCTCGTCGTCAAATCCACTGGCGATGTTTTTGCGGGCCACAATGAGAGCGGCATTTATCGCTCCAGCGATAACGGCACGAGCTGGACGGCCGTCAACAACGGCCTGGCGAACGGCGCAGTGAATGCGCTGGCGATCAACTCGAGCGGCGATCTCTTCGCCGGAACCTTCGGCGGCGTTTTTCACTCCAACGATAACGGCGCGACCTGGACGGCGGTCAACACCAATCTGACAAACACTCGCGTGCGCGGCCTCGCCATCAACAGCGCCGACAGCATTTTGGCGGCAACGGAAGGCGGTGTTTTTATTTCAAAGGATAATGGCAAGACCTGGAGGCCGGTCAACTCCGGCTTAACGAATCTTTTTGTCCAGGCGCTGATGATCAACAACACGACCGGCGATATTTTTGCCGGAACCACCACGGGTTTCTTTCTCTCCTCCAATAACGGCGGTGCATGGCGCGCTTTCAATCCCGGTTTATCGCCGTCTCTGCCCTCGATACGAGCGCTGGCGATCAACGGACAAGGCCATGTTTTCGCCGGCACCAACAACGGCGTTTATCGGCTCCTCAGCACCACCGCGTCATGGACGCCAATCAATACCGGCCTGACGAATTTTTTTATCCCTTCCATTTATGTGCATTCCAACGGCGAGATTTTTGCGGGAAGCGAAGGCAGCGGCATTTTTCGTTCGAGCGATAACGGCAATAATTGGTCGACCGCGAACGTTGGGTTGGGCGTCATGGTCGTGCAGGCTTTCGCGCGCAATGCGAGCGGAAATATTTTTGCCGGCACCACCGGCGGCGTGTTTCACTCCGCGATCGGCGGTGCGAGTTTGAGTTGGACGGAAGTCAATAACGGCATGCTTACCGCAAAAGTCTCGGCGCTCGCGATTGATGAATCCACGAGTTATATTTTTGCCGGAACGACGGCAGGTCGCGTTTTTCGCACGAAAGACGAGGGCACAAGTTGGACGCTCGTCAGCACGGGGTTGCCGAATGATGCCGTGCAATCGATTAACGCACTGGCGATCAATCCCGCCAGCGGCGATCTTTTTGCCGGCACCGGCAACGCCGGCATGTATCGTTCGTCAAATGACGGCAATACGTGGACGCGGATCAATCTCGGTCTCGCGGAATCAAATATTTTATCGCTGGCGATCAACGCGAGCGGCGACATTTTTGCCGGCGGCGCAAGCGACGGCGTTGCGCGCTCGACCGACAATGGCGCGAGCTGGCAGGAGGTTAATGCCGGCCTCACCAACACGACGATTCGCGCGTTGGCAATCAATGCGAGTGGCGATATTTTTGCGGGAACCTCCAACGGAATTTTCTATTCAAAGGACAATGGGAATAATTGGACGGCAGTGAATAGCGGCCTGCCGGCGCGACCGGCAATTTTTGCGCTGGCGGTCGACACCAATAACGATGTTTACGCGGCGCTAGCCAATGGCACGGTTTATCGTTTGCCGGATACTGGCGATAATTGGGTTCCCGCCAATAGTGGATTGCCGGGCGCGCTGGTCAATGCGCTTACGGCAAATGCCGCCGGACACGTTTTTGCCGGAACGAGCCTTAATGGCGCATATCGCACGATTGACAACGGCGCCAAATGGTCGGCGATCAATTCGGGGCTTACCAGCAACCTAATTGAATCGTTCGCAATTCGAGTGGCCGGTTTTGCATTTGCCGGAACGGGCGCCGCCGGCGTCTTTCGCAGTGTGAAATCGACCGCGCCGCCGGCAGTTACATTTTCAACGGGCAATTTGAATTATGGCAACGTGTTGTTGAATTCGAGCGCCGAGTTAACCGTCACCCTGACGAATACCGGATTTGCGGATTTATCGATTATCGGTACTGCCATTGCCGGCGCCAGTGCCACTGAATTCAGCCTCGTCAGCGGCGCCGGAACGCTCGCGCCGAATGCCTCGCAAAATATTGTCCTGCGGTTTTCGCCGCTAAGCGTGGGCAACAAAACCGCCTCTTTCGTGTTGACCAGCAATGCCGAAAGCACGCCGGATACGGTGATATTAAACGGCGCCGGCGTCGAGCCGCTCGTCTCATTCGTCAGTAGCAATTTGAATTACGGCAACGTTTCGGTGAATGCGGAAGCCGATTTGGCTGTGCGATTGATCAACACCGGCACCGCGGATTTGTTGATCAGCAACGCGAGCCTCGTCGGCCCGAATGCAGATCAATTCAACCTTGTCAATATCGTCGGTTCCGGAACGCTGGCGCCGAGCGCTTTTCTCGATGTCACGCTGCGTTTTTCACCGAGGAGCGCGGGAAATAAACTCGGTTATTTCGTTATCGCCAGCAACGCCGCGAGCACGCCCGACACGGTAACATTAAACGGCACCGGCATCGCGCCGCTTGTTTCATTTTCCACGGACAGCTTGAAATACGGCAACGTGTTGTTGAATGCGATCTCCGACTTGACGGTGAGATTGACCAACACCGGCACGGCGGCTTTGTCGATTAGCAGCACGAATCTTGCGGGCGCGAATGCGTCGCAATTCCGCATTGTCAGCGGCGGCGGTGCGGGAACACTTCTGCCCAATGCGTTTCGTGACATCACACTGCGTTTCACGCCGGCCAGTGTGGGAAACAAAGCCGCTTATTTTGTTCTCGGCAGCAATGTCGTCGGTCTGCCCGACACGGTGAAATTAATCGGCACAGGAATTACGCCGCTTGTTTCATTCTCCACGGACAGTTTGAAATTCGGCAACGTGCTCGTGAATTCGAATTCCGACTTGACGGTGAGATTGACCAACACCGGCACGGCGGTTTTGTCGATTAGCAGCACGAATCTTGCGGGCGCGAATGCGTCGCAATTCCGCATTGTCAGCGGCGGCGGTGCGGGGACACTTCTGCCAAATGCGTTTCGCGATATCACGCTGCGTTTCACGCCGACCAGCGTGGGCAACAAAGCCGCGTATTTTGTTCTCGGCAGTAATGTCGTCAGTCTGCCCGACACGGTGAAATTAATCGGCACGGGAATTACGCCACTTGTTTCATTCTCCACGGACAGTTTGAAATTCGGCAACGTGCTCGTGAATTCGAATTCCGACTTGACGGTGAGATTGACCAACACCGGCACAGCAGCTTTATCGATTAGCAGTACTGCCCTTGCTGGTGCCAGTGCCACTGAATTCAGCATCGTCAGCGGCGGCGGTGCGGGGACACTTCTGCCAAATGCGTTTCGCGATATCACGCTGCGTTTCACGCCGGCCAGCGTGGGAAACAAAGCCGCTTATTTCGTTCTCGGCAGTAATGTCGTCAGTCTGCCCGACACGGTGAAATTAATCGGCACGGGAATTACGCCACTTGTTTCATTCTCCACGGACAGTTTGAAATACGGCAAGGTGTTGGTGAATGCGATCTCCGACTTGACGGTGCGATTGACCAACACCGGCACGGCAGCGTTGTCGATTAGCAGTACTGTCCTTGCTGGTGCCAGTGCCACTGAATTCAGCATTGTCAGCGGCGGCGGTGCGGGGACACTTCTGCCCAATGCGTTTCGCGATATCACGCTGCGTTTCGCGCCGACCAGCGTGGGCAACAAAGCCGCTTATTTCGTTCTCGGCAGCAATGTCATCAGTCTGCCCGACACGGTGAAATTAATCGGCACGGGAATTACGCCACTTGTTTCATTCTCCACGGACAGTTTGAAATACGGCAATGTGCTGGTGAATGCGAGCTCCAATTTGACGGTGCGATTGACCAATACGGGCATCGTGGATTTGACGATCAACAGCATGAGTGTTGCGGGGGTCAATTCAAATCAATTCGATGTCGTTTCCGGCGGCGATGCCGGAACGCTCGCGCCGAATGCGTTTCGTGACATCGCGGTGCGTTTCACGCCGACGAGTGTTGGAAATAAAACTGCGTATTTTGTTTTGAATAGCAACGCGTCGAGCACGCCGGACACGGTAACATTGATCGGAAACGGTGTCAGGCCGGTTGTTTCATTCGCCATTGACAGTTTGAAATACGGCAATGTGCTGGTGAATGCGAGCTCCAATTTGACGGTGCGATTGACCAATACGGGTATCGTGGATTTGACGATTAACAGCACGAGTGTTGCGGGTGTCAATTCAAATCAATTCAATGTTGCCTCCGGCGGCGATGCCGGAACGCTGGCGCCGAATGCGTTTCGTGACATCACGGTGCGTTTCACGCCGGCGAGTGTTGGAAATAAAGTTGCTTATTTCGTTTTGAATAGCAACGCCTCGAGCACGCCCGATACGGTGACATTAACCGGAACGGGCATCACTTCATTAGTCACCTTCTCGACAGACAGTTTGAAATACGGCAATGTTGTGGTGAATACAAATTCCGATTTGACGGTGCGATTGACCAATACAGGTATCGTGGATTTGACAATTAATAGCACAAGTGTTGCGGGCGTCAATTCAAATCAATTCGACGTCGTTTCCGGCGGCGATGCCGGAACGCTGGCGCCGAATGCGTTTCGTGACATCACAGTGCGTTTCACGCCGGCGAGTGTTGGAAATAAAGTTGCTTATTTCGTTTTGAATAGCAACGCGTCGAGCACGCCCGATACGGTGACATTAACCGGAACAGGCATCACTTCATTTGTCACTTTCTCGACAGACAGCTTGAAATACGGCAATGTGTTGGTAAATGCAAACTCCGATTTGACGGTTCGGCTCACAAATACTGGAACCTCGGATTTGTCGATTAGCAATACGAGTCTCGCTGGTGCGAATGCGAATCAATTCAGCATTGGCGCCGGCGGTGGCGCCGGAACGCTCGCGCCGAATGCGTTCCGCGACATCACGCTGCGATTTGCGCCAACAAGTGCGGGAGATAAAATTTCGTATTTTGTTCTCGTCAGCAACGCCGCAAGCTCGCCCGATACGGTGACGTTGATTGGAACGGGCGCGCAGGCTATCCTTTCGTTGTCCAGCGATAGTTTGCAATACGGCAGTTGGGTCGTTAATTCGAGTTCCGAGCAGACGCTGCGCCTGGCCAACACCGGCACGACGGAGCTGGCGATTGTCTCCACCACACTTGCCGGCCTTAATACCGCTGACTTTAGCATTGTTAACGGCGGGGGCGCGGGAATACTTTTGCCGAATACTTTTCGTGAGGTGTTGTTGCGTTTTACGCCGCAAAGCCGCGGGAATAAATTAGCGCAGTTGGTGATCACGAGCAACGCGGCCAGCAGTCCCGATACCGTAACGTTGCTGGGCAATGGCGTCGATAGCGTGGTGGAACAGGATTCACTGGCCCTGGTGGCTTTGTTCAACAGCACGAATGGCCCAAATTGGAAGAACAAAACCAATTGGTTGCAGGGGCCGGTTTCGAGCTGGTTCGGCGTGATCATTTTCAATAATGCGGTGACTGCGGTCAAGCTCGATTCGAATAATCTCGCCGGACCGCTGCCGGCGCAAATTGGCAATCTCACGCAACTGACGAGCCTGGATTTGGGCGGCAATCAACTCACCGGCGCGATTCCCGGCACGATTGGTAATTTGCGGAACCTGGCGTATTTGAATCTCAGCGGCAACCAGCTTTTCGGCGATATGCCAAATCAAATGACGAACCTGAACACGCTGCGCGAATTGTATTTGCATGACAATCGTCTGGTGAATTTGCCGAACGTGACAACGATTGCGGCGCTGGATACGCTCTTCATTCATGGCAATCTTTTTACGTTTGAAGATATCGAGCCGAATCTGGCGACCAGGATTGATTCGATTTTATATGCGCCGCAGGACAGCGTCGGCAGTCCGAATGATACAACGTTGTCCGGCGGGGCGAAATTGACGTTGCGAGTGAATGTGGGCGGCAACAACAATCAATATCAATGGCTGAAAGACGGCGCGCCCATTGCCGGCGCGAACAGCAACACGTTTACGATATTGGTGGCAACGAGTAACGACGTGGGCGCGTATGTTTGCCGCATCACGAATACGGTGGCGACGCAATTGACGTTGTTCAGCCGGCCGCAACGCATATCGGCAGTGATCGCGCCGCGTTTTACGTTTGCGCCGAAGACGCTGAATTTCGGTTCAGTGCGCGTCAATGCGAGTTTCGATCAAACCGTGACGTTGACCAATACGCTGAATGTCGATATTGCGATCCAGCAAACCGCGATTATTGCAGCGAACGCACAGGAGTTTAGCATTGTGAACGGCGGCGCGCAGATTTTGCCGGCGAATAGCTCACGAACGATTACCGTGCGTTTTATTCCGAAGACGCGCGGCAGCAAATTCGCCGCGCTGCAAATTATCAGCAATGCGGCCGCGACTCTGGATACGGTGAATTTGGCCGGCGCCGGCGTCGAGCCGCTGACGACGTTGTCGAATTCAAATCTCAATTTTGGCGCGGTGGCGTTGGGCGCGAATTCGAATCAAACGGTGACGCTGACCAATTCGGGCACGGCGAATCTGACGATCAACTTTGTTGATATTGCGGGCGTGAATGCGGGAGATTTTTCCATCACTGCCGGGGGCACAACCGGCGCGCTTGCGCCAAATGCGTCGCGAAATATTGCGCTGCGTTTTGCGCCACAGGCATCGGGCGCGAAAACGGCGCTGCTCGTGATTACCACCGACGCGGCGAGCAGTCCGGATACGGTGACGCTGAGCGGAACCGGAAGCTCACCGGCGCTGTCATTGTCGCGGCGTAATGTTGATTTCGGCAATGTCTGGGTGGGAGGAACTCCCGTGGCGCAAACCGTTACGCTCATAAACACCAGCGCCGCGAATTTGAATATCACCGGCGTGAACCTGAGTGGCGCGAATGAATTTCTGATCACGAGCGGCGGCCCGGCAACGATTGCGCCGTCGGCTGCGCATGACATCGTCTTGCAATTTTCGCCGCAAACGATTGGCGCGAAAAACGCGGCGCTGATTATTTCGAGCAATGCGGCGAGCCTTCCCGACACGGTGAAATTATCCGGCAGCGGCAGCGAGTTAACGGTGAATGTCGGCAATAGCGGCAATCCGCTGGTGGGAACTTCGGTGAATCTCGCGGTGAGCTCGCTCGGGGGTTTTGTGCCGACCTCGCGCTTTTTATTTTTCCGCCCCGCCGGTGAAACGAAATACGATTCCATAAGCGTCGCGCCGAGCAGCAGCGGCTTTACCGCGGATATTCCGCCGGAGGCGGTGACCTTGCGCGGCGTTGAATATTACGTGCGTTTTTCCGACGGCAGCACGGTGGTGACGTATCCGCCGTTCAATGCGCGCAACAAACCGCAGATGATTCGTGTGCGCATCGCTGAGCATCCGTTCCCGCTCGCGCTGGAGCCGAATACTTACAAAATGATTTCCGTGGGAATGGATTTGGACTCGACCGGTTTCGCGCATGTGCTGGAGGAATACGCCGAGTATGACACGCTGTTCTGGCGTTTGTTCCGCTGGGAAAATAATCGCTACGAGGAGTATTCGGATATCAACGCGAAGTTCACGCCGGGCACGGCATTCTGGCTGATCACGCGCGCCGGCGATGGTTTTGGTTTCAACGAGGCGCTGTCGACGCCGTCGGTGCAGCCGTTCACGGTCACGCTGCAGCCGGGATGGAATCAAATCGCGAATCCGTTTGCGTTTCCGGTGGCGGTGGATAGTTTGCGCTTCACCGGACGCGCCGATACGCTGGCGTTCTGGGACGGCGTGGAGTATCAATATAATGTTACGGTGTTGGAGCCGTGGGAGGGTTATTTCATCAACAATCTGGAAAGCACGCCGATCACGCTGACGATTCCGCCGGTGGCCGCGGCGAAGAAATCCGGCAAGGCTGCAACGGCGCGCGCGCTGGCGGCAAATGAGTACATGCTGCAATTGTCCGCGCAAATGCTCGGCACGAAAATCGTTGATACGCAAAATTTTGCCGGCCTGCTGAATCGCGCGCAGGTTGACCGCGATGCGCTGGATTTTGCCGAAGCGCCGGCGCTCGGGGATTATGTGCAACTGTCGATCGTCGAAAACAACGAGCGCTTTGCGGGAAATTTCAAACCGGCGAATGGCGACGGCCAGCAATGGGCGTTTGAGGTGCGCGCGCACGTTCGCGCGAATGTCGCGAAGAAGCTGCAAATCAGTTTACAGGAAACCGGACAATTGCCGGAAGGATTTCAGCGGTTTGTTTTGGATCAGGATTACGGCGCGATTTTGCCGCTCAGTAATGAAACGTTCCGCGTCGATTTGAGCGACAAATTTTCCGTGCGCCATTTCAAAATCATCGTCGGCACGAAAGCATACGCCGAGTCGAACAACGACGGCATTCCGCTGGCGCCGGTGGATTATGTGTTGGAGCAGAATTATCCGAATCCGTTTGCGCTCAGCGCCCAATCGGGAGCGGGAAATTTGCAGACGACGATTCGTTATCAGCTCAACAAGCGCGCGCCGGTGGTGCTGGAAATTCGCAACATACTCGGCCAAAAAGTGCGCACGCTGGTGGACGGCGAGCAGAACACGGGACCGCACGCGGCGACGTGGGACGGCTTGGATGAAGCCGGGCGCGCGGCGGCGAGCGGCGTTTATTTTTACACGCTGAAGACCGCAGAGTTTACGGCGACAAGGAAGTTGGTTTTAACGAGGTGATTTGCACTCGAGAGAAATTTTATGTTTTCAGAAAAAAGAATTTTCCCACGGATAAAAGCGGCCCACGGATTTTGTCTTCGGGGTATCCGTGGGCAGTTTTTATCCGTGGGGGTGATTTTTTTGATCGTCTTGATGTTTAATAACGCTGCCGCCCAAGACGAACCTACCACAAGTCGCCGGGACGATCTCATTCGCCTCATGCCGATTTATCAACGCTGGTCGCAGGGCAAAGGCAGCGAATTTTCGCAATTCAGCGTGCCGGTTTATGCGCGGTTGATGTTTGGCAGAAAACTGAGCATGGCGATGCGCGGCAGTCAGGCGACGGCGAGCGGCGGCAGCGTGCAAAAACTCAGCGGCGTCACGGACACCCAGCTTTCGTTTTTTTACAGCGCGGCGAATTTTATTTTCAATCTCGGTTTCAATTTCCCGAGCGGCAAGCGCGCGTTGACGTACGATGAATTTCTTACGACTTCGCTGTTGAGCTTGAATCATTACAATTTTCAAACGCCGAGTTATGGCCAGGGCTTCAACGCGTCGCCGGGGTTCACGTGGGCGTGGCCGTTGAGCAGGAAATTCGCCGTCGGGCTGGGCGCAACGTATCAATATAAAGGAAAATTCAAGCCGCTGGCGCTGCTTGACAATTACGATCCGGGCGACGAGATTTTGCTCACCGGTGGACTGGATTGGCGCATGGGGGAGACCGCAAAATTTGCGGTGGATTTAATTTATACGTTGTACGGCAAGGATAAAATCGATACAAGCGTTGTTTTTGCGGCGGGAAATCGCCTGGTGACACACGCCCAGTTCCGGCAAAATTTTGGATTCGACGAAATCTTTTTGTTCGCGCGTTATCTCAGTCGCGGCAAAAACAGCCTGGCGGTGGGCGGCGCGCTGTTGCCGGAGGACAAAAAGTCCGCGCCGGATCAGATCGAAATGATCGGGCAGTATTTTCACCGCTTCAATCGCGGTTTTGCGAGCGGACTTCTCGTTGAAAGCCGCTATTTCACCAAACCGCCGGCGGTCACGTTTCTTTCTTCCGCCGGCATCAGCATTTTCGGTTTCGGCGTGACGCCGGAATTTTCACCGGCGGCGGGCTGGCGGATTCCGATTCGGCTGAAATTTCTTTTCGGCAACGCGCCGGACGGGCAGAAGATTTCTGGGGTGGAAGCGGGAGTGGGGATGGCGGTGAGCTTTTAGTTGGCAAGCGTTTAAAAAAATAACCAACGGATAAAAAGCGGCCAACGGATTTTTATCCGTTGGCCGTCTTTCATCCGTTGGATTTATTTTAGATATTTTAGTTTTTATGAGTCGCTTTCTTAAGTTAATCCATCTCTTCATTATTGTCGGCGCTTTGCTGACGTTGAGTTGCGCCGGTTCGCAGCGTTCGCGCACGCCGGAAGAGACGAAACAGCAAATCGCCGAATTGCAAACGGAATTGCAAAGCCTTCCCAATGACGCGCGGTTGTGGCGGGATCTGGGCGTGGCTTATTTTGAAGATCGGCAATTTCAAACCGCTCGCCGCGCGCTGCTGCAGGCGTTCAAACGCGATACGCGCGATGCCAAAACGCTTTTTTATCTCGGACTCGTGCTGGAGTTTGAGCAGCGCGCCAATATGGCGATGGCGGTTTATCAAACCCATCGCTCGGCGCCGCGTTTTTCCTCATATCGCAAATTAATGCGGGCGCGTTATTATCATCTCTCGCGCCAGGCCTTGCAGGCCGATATGCGCGCGCTGTTGCAGCAGGAACGCGAGTTCAGCGCCGGCAGTATTTCCGCCAGCGCCGTCGCGGTTTTTCCGTTGCGCTATCAGGGCCAGGATGAGGAAATGGCCGCGTTGAGCAAAGGCCTGGCGGAGATGATGATCACGGATTTAAGCCAGGTCAAACAACTCGAAGTTGTCGACCGCGTGCGCGTGCAGGCGCTGTTCGATGAAATGGCACTGGGACAGAGCGGCCTCGTTGATGAAGCGACGGCGGCCAGGTTCGGCGGTTTGATCCGCGCCGGAAAAATCGTTCGCGGCGTTTACGACGTGCGCGAGAAAGAGCAGTTAAACATCGACGTGGCGTTTTGGGACGTGGAGAAACAAAATTTCCCGGCCGCCACGACGCATGCGGAAGCGCTGAAAAATTTATTTCAGCTTGAAAAAAATATCGTGTTCGGCGTGATCGAGGACATGGGTATTGAACTGACGCCCGAGGAGCAGGAAAAAATCCAGCGCGTGCCGACGAAAAATCTGCGCGCGTTCATGTATTACTGCACGGGCCTGTCGCGAGAGGATGCGGGAGAGTTTGCGGCAGCGGCAAAATTTTATTTGAAAGCCGCGCGGCTCGATCCGGATTTCGCGCCCGCCGTGGACAAAGCCGAAACCGCGGCGGATATCAACACGGTCAGCGGCGAGCCGGAGGAAGTTTTGCGCGCGGCGCTGACGCTGGAAGAACCGGCGGATGAAAATGATTTGACCCTCGAGGAAAGCACGTTGACCGAAGAGCGCCTGGATATTCTGGAACAAAACATTGATTCCAATTTCGAGCCGGGACAGGACAGCCGCGACGCGACGGATTCCGGCTTCGACATTCCGCTGCGCCGGCCGCCACCGCCCCCGCCGTTATAAAAAGCTTTTCTCCGTGACACGCCGCAACCTCTGTGTCTCGTGTTTGAAAACTTCTTCACTTTTACGTTGCCCGGCGGGCTTCAGTTTTAAACCAGTTGATCGAACTGTTCGACAAAAGTTTTCTCTAATGCCTTCTTTCGTTCATTGGGCAGCAGCGAGGCGCGGAGCGCATTCAGAGCCAGGCGTTGCAAATCTTCTCTGGTAAATTCAAACTGCTGCGCGACGCGAATGAACTCGCCGGTCAGCGTCGTGTTGAACATTGGCGGATCGTCCGAGTTAATGGTGACGTATAAATTTTCCGCCAGCAGTCTGGGCAATGGGTGACTCGCCAGATCTTTAACCACGCGCAGACAAACATTGCTGGCGGGGCAAACTTCCAGCGGAATCTGCCGGTCGCGCAGATATTGCACCAGATTCGCATCTTCGAGGCAGCGAACACCATGGCCGATTCGAACCGAGCGGCCTATTTTCAGCGCGCTCCAAATGCTCGGTGGGCCCTGAGTTTCACCGGCGTGCAAAACCGTGGTGACTCCCGCCTGGTGCGCGAATTCAAAAGCGATTTGATATTTTTCAACCGGAAAATCGACTTCATAGCCGCCGAGTCCGAGCGCGGCGACGCCTTCGCGTTGCTCCGCTGCCAGCCATTGCGCGAGTTGCAAGGCCTCTGCCGGTTCGGCGTATTCACGCGGAATGTCGAAAATCACGAGCAGGGAAGTGTTAAGCTCGCGTTCGCCCCATTCGCGGCCGCGATTGATGGCGGCAAGCTGTTGGTCAAACGTGAGGCCGAAGTTGCGATAATGCGTGAGCGCGGTGAAGGTGGCTTCGGAATGCCGGATATTCTGCTCGGCCTGTCCCGTTAAAAATTCGCGGGTGATGAACTCAATGTCATCGGCCGTGCGAATACATTTGGACAGCGTTTGATAAACCTCGGCAAAGTGCGGAAAATCGCGAAAGACATACCACGTTTTGAGATCGTCGAGGTTATCAGCAGGCAGCGCCACATGATGGCGTCTGGCGAGTTGCAGCAGCGTTTCCGGGCGAATCGAGCCTTCGAGATGAACGTGCAGCTCAACTTTCGGCATCGCCTGAATAAATTGTTCGATGGTCAAGTTGCTTTTGAAGTGAGGTTAAAAATTAAACTGCCGGCTTGTTTGAAACAATCGACTATTTCAACATGATAAGAATCGTCTCAAAGTTCGTGGCGGGATTGACCACGATGATAAAGTCGTTTATGGCCTGGGAGATGCTCTCTTTTTGCAGCGGGAATTTACATTCCAAAACGGTTTCTTCGTAAACCGCATCCGGTATAAAAATGCGCCCAAACAATTGTTGGAAGAGGCGCAACTGATCACAACGGCTCAGCGCGATAATCGGGCTGGAGTTGGAGATAACAATCATGGCCGTGCCTGGCTCATCACGTTTTCAAAACGCTGATAACTTTCGTCAAGTTCCTGGCGATTGGCATTAATAAATGAAAGTCCCTTTTGGCCCAAAAGCTCGAAAAATTCCGTATAATTCCTGCCAAGCAATTCTGCCGCGCGGCCCAAACTAATATTACCTCTTTGCCGCTGTTCGATAATAAAATCTTCATACACCGTTTTTCGCACGGCGTTTAAATCATCAAAATGATCTAAAATTTCATCCGGAATTTCTATCGTTACCGTCGTCATGGCATGAGCCTCTTTAAAATAGAGCCTGTTTGACTATTCTTGAATCAACTCAATGTAAAAATTGTGTTGATCCAATTGCAAGTGTTTTTCCAAAGATCGTTTTCATAGCTTTAATATGGTGTCTCAACATCTTCGAATTTTTCGTATTCGGCCTCGGTCATGGTTTCCAAACGCGTAATCACGAAATCGCCGTTGCCATTAAATTGGTTGCTGATAAATCTGAAGAGATCACGTTCGCGCTCAGCCCAGCGCCAATTCTCAAAACCTCGACGAGCGACTACTAACACGTGAACGCCTGCTCCCAAACCGCTGAATTTGGCTTCAATGGTGGTCGTTTCAATATTGTGCGTGCGCGCCCACTCGGCAACGGTCTCACGCAATTTTTTCAAGAGCACAATTTTCATTCAAAAGTTTAGAGAAAAATTAATTCGCCGAGTTGTAATCCAACGGATCGATACGGCTCAGAAAATCAAAATGGTCAAAATGTTTGTCCGCACTGATTACACGAGAGATATCATGATTTTTCATAACGGCGGCGTGGATGACATCGCGCGGTTTCACCCCTTTGTGGCGAAGAGAGTTATATAATTCAATCGTTTCACGAATATCAAGTTCCTCGACCGGCAGAATAACCATGCGGTATCTGAGAATATCGCGGCATAGCAAGACGCCTTTCTCAGCAAGGTTGATATGGCTGTAACGATAGAGCAACTCCTGAAAGATTTCTGTATCAACCGTTGCCACTAATTTATCAGTCTCGACATCGGCTAAAATGCGCACACAAGGTTCTTTATATGCATGTGGCGCGCCTGCCGCATACATGAAGACGTTGGCGTCGAGAAAAGTGAATCCTTCCATTTACTTGAGCCTTCCCAACTCAGTTTCGGTTTCCATTTGCTCCCAATCGGCAACGGGCAAACTCATGGCCGAGATTCGATCCGTGATGGGCGAGATATTTTTGGGCTTGATCAAAAATCCGTCATACAGCAGTGTGATCACAACTTCCGTTTCAGGCGGAAGCCCTAAAGCGTCAAGCATGCTGGGCGGAATCGCCACACGGCCCTCGCGATCTATTGTGGTTGCGTTTGCAAGCATGATTCGTTCCTATTGAAATGACTTCTTAATTGCTCACCATTTGCACCAGTTTATAAATACGAACCTCTCCATACAAAGGCAAGTGAAATCTTCGAGATCGCGTCGTGTCTCGGATTTACGGAGGAAAAATGTAGTGCAGTCGTTCGGCGGCAGACAAGATGTCTGCGCTACCCAACTGTTACTTTTGATTGCATTAATTCTTATCTCAGCAAGAGCATCTTTTGGGTTTTTACAAAATCTCCGGCTTGCAGGCGATAGAAGTAAAGCCCGCTTGGCAAATCCTCAGCCCGCCATTCAACCTTTTGACTTCCAACGGACTTCACCTCATTCACGAGGGTAGCTATTTCCAACCCAAGCCCGTATAAACTTTGAGTGAGACAAAACTTTTTCTCGGAACATCATACATACAACAGTTTGTTGAACAGAGTATCCTTCGTCTCTGCTGTCACCGCCAAAAGTTTTTGTCCAAATGGCATCACCAGTGGCGTTCGTTTTGATCAAATAAACATCACGACTACCCGCGCCATAATTATCGGTGTCTCCAACCAGGATATACCCGCCATCAGTCGTTTGTTTAACGCAGTACCCAATATCAAGTTTGCTGCCTCCAAAGGTTTTTTGAAAAATTACTGTTTGCGCCATTGGCGGAAAAGACTTAAAACTCAAGCCCCAAAAGACGAGCAAAGCGATTGAAGAGATTTTTGGCTGTTTCATTGGTATCTCGCAACGTGGACGAGCCACAACCAAACAGGTAAAAATTGACCCACGGATGAAAAGCTGCCAACGGATGTAGAAAAAAGCTCTTCGTGTTTAATTTCCCGCTGATTGAAGAAACCCGCTGCTAATAATCGGTGGGAAAACGAAGAAATCATCCGTTGGCCGCTTTTTATCCGTGGGAAATAATTTGTGTCATAAAGAATTAATTAAGTTTTCTGTGCAAATTAGATTTTTAAATTCAAAAATTATAACTAAAAAACCTGAAAAGTTGGTGCTGTGGAAAAATCACTTAGAACCCTTATAAATACAGGGTGAAACGCAGTTTGATTAAAAAATGTTTGCTTTTTTTGCACACATTTCACTTGTTAGAGACTAATTGTTTACAACGAATTTATATCTATTCTCGCTATCCCAAACTTCCAATACAACACCGGCATCACCAACAAATTAAGTATCGTCGAGCTCACGAGGCCGCCGAGGATGACGACGGCCATCGGGTGCTCGATTTCGTGGCCGGGGCGATTGCCGCCGAGAATGATGGGCAAAAGCGCGAGCGCGGCGGCGAGGGCGGTCATGAGAATCGGCGCGAGGCGTTCTTGCGCGCCGCGCAGGATTAATTCCATGCCGAAAGTTTGGCTTTCTTCTTTTTGCAAATGGCAATAGTGGCTGATGAGCATGATGGTGTTGCGTGCGGCGATGCCGAGCACGGTGACGAAGCCGACGAGCGAGCCAAGCGAGAGCACGCCGCCGGTGAGAATAACGCTGAAGATGCCGCCGACGAGCGCGAACGGCAGACTCAGCAATACGAGTAACGCGAGACGCAGCGAGGCAAAATCCGTGTACAGAATTAAGAGAATGCCGATGACGGCGAGCAGCGACAGCATCAAAATACGATTTTTCGAAGCTTGTTGCGCAGCATATTCGCCGAGAAATTCGGGATGATAGCCGCGCTCGAAATGAACGTTGGCCACATTTTTCTCAATGTCACGCGCGACACTGCCAAGATCGCGACTCGACGTGAGACCTCGGCGAGCTCGGCCGAGCCGCTCGCCGAACCGACCACGCACGTTACAGGTCACTTCGGTGTAGCGCGAAGCAGCCTCGCGGGTGATTTGATTCGGCGTCGGCGCGATGATGATATTGGCCACGTCGCGAAGCGGCACCATCCCTCCTGTCGGTGTCGTGATCATCAAATCGCGCAGGGCTTCGACATTGTCGCGCACTTGCGGCGCGCCCCACACGACGACGTCGAAAACTTTTTGCTCTTCATAAAATTCGCCGACTTTCACTCCTTTTACTAACACCGTTGCCGCGCGCCGCACTTCGCCGGGCGTGAGGCCGAAACGAGCGGCGGCTTCGGGACGAATGTGCACTTCCACTTGCGGCACGAGAATTTGCGGCTGCACTTTCAAATCGGCCACGCCTTCAATGTTTGCGATGGCGGCACGCACTTGCTCGGCTTGCTCGCGCAGCACGTCGAGGTTCTCGCCATAAATGCGCACGACGAGCGTGGCGCTCGCGCCGGTGAGCACTTCTTTGATGCGCTCGCGCAAATACGTGAGCAGATCGCGATACAGTCCGGGATAACCGTCAACGACTTTTTGAATTTTCGCAACGGTTGGCTCGTAATCAACTTCAGGATCGAGGCTGATCCACAGCTCGGTGAAATTCGGGCCGACGACTTCATCGGCCATTTCCGCGCGCCCAAGGTGCGAGCCGAAGTTGCGCACGCCGGGAATCGCGCGCAGCTCCTGGCTGGCGCGTTCGGTGATGCGCTCCATCGCTTGCAATGAAGTGCCGGGCTTCTCGACCCAGTGCATCAAAAAATCGTATTCTTTGAAATGCGGGAAAAATTCTTCGCCCAAAAATTGGAACACAATCAGTGCAACGACGATGGTTCCAATAAGCGAGCGATGACTCGTTTCGGCTGCTGAATCAAGCGCGGTAAAATTTTTTCATACCGCAATTTGAGCCAGCGCACCAATGGCGCATCTTGTTCATGTCGCTGCGTCGCTTGCGGCAATAACAAAAGTGAGAGCGCCGGCGTGAGCGTGAGCGCAACAAACAGCGAGGCTAAAATCGCAAGCACGTACGAAAATGCCAATGGCCGAAAGAACGAGCCAGACAAGCCTTCGAGCAAAAACACCGGCAACAACACGAGCGCGACGATGACGCTGCCATAAACCACGGCGCTGCGGACTTCGAGCGAGGCATTGAGCACGACTTGAAACGATGATTGAAGATTGCCCGCGGCGCGATTGAGGCGCAGGCGGCGCATGATGTTTTCCACGTCGATAATCGCGTCGTCAACGACTTCGCCGAGCGCGATGACGAGACCTGCCAGCACCATCGTGTTGATCGTGCCGCCGCGATAATGCAACACCAGCGCCGCAGCGATGAGTGAAGTGGGAATGGCGAGCACGCTGATGAGCGCGGTGCGCCAATCATTGAGAAAAAACACGAGCACCAAAATCACCAGCACGCAGCCGATGAGCATGGCGCGATTCAGATTCGCCAGCGACATTTCGATGAACGTTGCTGGGCGAAAAATCGATGAATCGATTTCGAGACCGCCGAGTCCGGGCCGCAGCGCGTCGAGGGCGGCTTCGACTTTGTGCGTCACGTCGAGCGTGTTGCCCCACGGTTGTTTTTCGACGATGAGCAAAAGTCCGGGGCCGTCGTTGATTACGGCGTCGCCGATCGGCGGCGGAAAACCTTCGGTCAATTCGGCGACGTGGCCGAGCGTGAGCGGCGAACCGTTGCGCATCGCGACCGGAACGTGCGTGAGATCGCGCGCTGTGTGTACCGGCGAAATGTGCGAGACCGCGAGGCGTTGATTCGGCATATCGACGAAACCGCCGCCGCCGATTTCAGTGGCGTCGCGGGCGGCGCGCATCACGTCGTCGATTGTCACTTCGTGCGCGCGCAATTGTTGCGGATCGACGAGCACTTGAATCTGGCGGTCACGCTGGCCCCAGATCGCGACATTCGCCACGCCGGGAATTGCCATGAGACGGGGGCGAATCGTCCATTTTGCAATCGTCGTCATTTCCATTTGCGAAAGTTTTTTGGAAGAGACGCCGATTTTCATCACGCGGCTCATCGACGACAGCGGCGAGAGAATCACCGGCGGCTTGGCGACCGAGGGCAGATTCACGGCGACTTGCGCGAGACGCTCTTGCACAAACTGGCGCGCTTTGAGGAGATCGGTGTCTTCGGCAAAATACAAAACGACCGAGGAGAGGCCGAGCACGGATTTCGAGCGAATTTTTTTCAGCCACGATACGCCGTTGAGGCCGTTCTCGATGGGCACGGAGATCAACGCTTCGACTTCGGAAGTCGAGAGGCCGGGCGCTTCGGTTTGAATTTCAACGAGCGGCGGCGCAAATTCCGGAAACACGTCGAACGCAGTGGTGC
>Ga0247727_10005006_pt1 | contig 27376 bp, 19 predicted proteins | sample WisWelCaveWW1625_FD_202498 | JGI IMG/M metagenome (GOLD analysis project Ga0247727, IMG submission 202498) | Biofilm microbial communities from Wishing Well Cave, Virginia, United States - WW16-25 | ecosystem: Environmental > Aquatic > Deep subsurface > Groundwater > Cave microbial mat | place...
ACTCGCTGCTGCCGATCTGAACCTGGACGTCCTTCAATTGCAGGCCCAGAGTTTCGGCCGCCACGATGCCGATGACGGTGCGGGTGCCGCTGCCCAGGTCCTGGCTGCCGAGCGCCACCTGAACGCTGCCGTCCGGATGGATGGTGCAGCGGCAGTCGCTGTCGTGCGGGCGCCCGCCCCAGGTGTGGATCGACAACCCGACGCCGTGCTTGATCGCACCAGCCCCTTGGCCGGGCGGGTGCCATTTCTTCTTCCAGTCCATCAACTCGGCGGCCTTCTGGAGCTCGGCCCGATAGACCTCGCCCCGCTGAGTCAGGCCGACGTTCTTGAGGAGGACATCCAGCGGATCCATGCCCAGCTTGGCCGACAGGTCCTCGATGGCGCCCATGGTGAGCACCGCGGCCTGTGGATGGTTGGGGGCCCGCCAGGCCCGCGCCGGACCGGTATTGGTCAAAACGGCGATGTGCCGCATCCTTCGGTTGGGGATTTCCGTAAACACGTACGGGATCGGAGGCATGCCCCCGCCGGTCAGGCCGCCGGTCGACCAGGATTCGGAATCCCAGGCGACGATCGTGCCGTCGCGCCGGGCCGCAATCTTGATCTTGGCGTAATCGGAGGGCCGCATGCCGGCCATCAGCAGTTCCTGGTCGCGGTCCAGCATCAGCTTGACGGCTTTCCCGGTCTGCTTGGCCAGCCTGGCGCACTCGATGCCCCAGCGGTCGATCGAGAACTTGGAGCCGAAGCCGCCCCCCATGTAATCGGTCAGGATCTTGATGTTGGCGGGCTTGATGTTGGACATGCCGGAATCGGAGGCCAGCACCTTCGCCAGGTCGCCGCCGACCCGCCCCACCGCCTGGGTGGAGGCCCACACGGTGCAGTTGTCGCCGTTCCATTCCGCAACCTGGCCATGCGGCTCCAGGCAACAGTGGGTAATGGTGTTGATGCCGTAGTAGCCCTCGCTCACCACCACGCCGGACTCGGAAAAGGCCTTGTCGGGATCGCCGACTTTCTGCTCGGCCGAGGGTTTGATGTTGTTGCCGGCCTTGGAAACATCCTCTTCCTTGACCAGGTGGGGCAGCACCTCGTACTCGACCTTGATGGCCCGGACGCCGTCGCCGGCCAACTCTTCGCTGTCGGCTGCCACCACGGCGATCTCCATCCCTTGCCACTGGATCTCGGTCCCAGGCGGCGACATCACCCGCACCGCCCTCACCCCGGCCAGCTTCTCGGCGCTGCTGGTGTCGATCTTGGTGACCCGGGCGTGCGCGTGCGGGCTGGTCAGCAGCTTGGCGACCAGCATTCCCGGCCGGCTGATATCGTAGGCGTACTTCGCCGCCCCGGTGGATTTCGCCGGGCCATCCAGCCGGCTGATGCGTTTGCCAATCAGGCTGCGCTTGTCGGCGGCTGGCCAATCGTATCGGTTAGGCACGTCGCCCTCCTTTCATTTCGCGGGCCGCATCCAGGGCCGCTTGCCGGACGCCCACGTAGGTGCCGCACCGGCAGAGATTGCCGCCCAGCCCCTTCTTGACATCCTCCATGGTGGGGTTGGGGTGTTTGTCCAGGAACGCCTTGGTGGCCATCACGAAGCCGGGCGTGCAGAAACCGCACTGCTGGGCGTCGTGTTCCACGAAGGCCGCCGAAACCGGGTGCATCTTGGCCGGCGTGGAGATGCCTTCCAGGGTCTGGATCTCCTTGCCCTGGGCTTCGATGGCCAGGATGCTGCACGCGTACACCGGCCGCCCGCCCACAATCACCGTGCAGGCGCCGCAGGTGGTGCGATCGCACACCTTCTTGGCGGCCGTCAGGTCCAGATGATTCCTCAGAGCGTCCAGCAGCGTCACGCGCGGCTCGATGTTGAGGTTGTGCACCTTGCCGTTGATCCGCAGCGCCACCCGCACAGCGCCGGGCCCCAGCACGCGGCCCGCCGCCGCACCCTGGGGCGCTGCCTCCAGGCTGACGGGCATGGTAGCCACCGCGCCCGAGCCGATCCCCAGGCCGCCGAGGAACGACCGGCGCGAGAAGCCGTTTCTGCCGGGCTTCTTCTTGCCTTGGTTTTCAGTATCCATCTTGCTCACCAGGCACCTTCCTTTCCGGGATGAGAACCGGACTCCACTATACCAGAACCCGCGACAGTAACAAGAGGGGCCCGGTCAAGATTTGTCAAAAAGTTATGGAGGGGCCGCCTTGTCATCCCGAGCGAAGCGAGGGATCTGCTGTTGGAGGGGCTGGCCAGCAAGTTCTCGCAAGAAGCAGATCCCTCGCTTCGCTCGGGATGACAGGTCCTGGCCGTTCGGCGCGACCCCGGCTACTGCAACATCTCCCGCAGGAACTCGTACCGCTCGATGGTGGCGGCCACCCCCACCAGCGCTTCCTCGCGCTGCTCCACTCGGGTCACCTTGCCTTTGCAGAGCAACCGCACCGGCCCGGCCATCGACACCTCATCGGGCAGGGTGATCACGAACTCCAGCAGAGTTCCCAGTTCGACGGGGGAGGTGACAACAAAGTAGACCCCCGTGGAACTCACATTGCGAGTTTCACCGATCTTGTTGATATCTCCGCGGCTGCCCCGCAGCAGAGTCATCGGGAGGGTCATCTGAAAGCGCTGCGATCGCCGCTGTTCCTTGCCGAAGTAGGGGTTCACCGGTGCAGGCCTCTGGCTAGCTTCTCCTCTCCGAATTTGCGTTTCTGATTGTAACAGTAATGCCTCCAAATACAATAGAACAATCGTTTTTTCTTCCAAACGGTACTTCTTACGAGAAACCCTTAGGCTGGTGGTACTGGCAGGATCGAGGGCGCCGATTCCGGCCGGCTCGGCTATACTCACATTGGACGTGAACAGCGCCACCAAGGATCTGGAAGCCGAGTTGCGGCGGGTCGTTCGGGGCGAAGTGCGCTTCGATGCCTGGTCGAAAGCGCTTTACTCGACCGATGCCTCCATCTACCAGATCGAGCCCATCGGGGTGGTGGCGCCTCTGGACCGCGACGACGTGGCGGCGGCAGTGGGTTTGGCGGCGCGCTATGGAGTTCCTATCCTGCCCCGAGGCGGCGGCACCAGCCTCTCAGGCCAGACGGTGGGCCACGCCATCCACATCGATTTCGCCATGCACATGCACCGGGTGCTGGAGCTGGACCGCGAGGAGCAGTGGGTGCGCCTGGAGCCGGGCGTGGTTCAGGACCAGCTCAACGCCTGGCTGCGGCCCCACGGGTTCGGTTTCGGCCCCGACACCTCCTCCTCCAACCGAGCCACCCTGGGCGGCATGATCGGCAATAACTCCGCCGGCTCCCACTCCATCCTCTACGGCAAGACCATCGATCACACTCTGGAACTCGACGTGGTCCTCTCGGACGGCTCCCAGGCCCGCTTCGCCCCGGTCAGCCAGGACCGGCTGGAGCAACTGGCCGCCGGCGACCATCTCGAGAATCGTCTCTACCGCGAGCTGCGGAATCTCGGCGAGGCGTATCGGGAGGAAGTCTTCGCCCGATACCCGAAGATCATCCGGCGGGTGAGCGGCTACAACCTCGACGAGTTTGTCCCGTTCAATGGCCAATTCGGGGCCGGCCTGGCGACCCGGCCCGGGCCGTTCAACCTCTCCCGGGCGGTGGTCGGCTCGGAGGGCACCCTGGCGGTCATCGGCGAGGCCCGCATGAAGGTCGTTCCCCTGCCGCGGCACAAGGGCCTGGAGGTCGTCCTGTTCGACGACCTGATAGAGGCCGTCGAAGCCACCCCGGAGATGACACTCACCAGCCCTTCCGCCACGGAGCTGATCGACCGCATGATCCTGGAGCGGGCGCGGGCCAACCCCGAATTCGCCCGGCGCATGAGTTTCGTCGAAGGGGATCCCGGGGCCCTGCTGGTGGTGGAGTTCTACGGCGATTCCGAGGCCGAGGTGCGCTCCAAGGTTGACGAGCTCGACCAGCGGCTGAAGCGAAAAGGTGTCGGCTTCGGCCATTTGCCGGTGCTCGATGCCGCGGGGCAGCAAAGCGTCTGGAAGGTGCGCAAGGACTCCCTCGGCCTGCTGATGTCGGTGCCCGGCGAGCGTAAGCCCATCGCCTTCGTCGAGGACCCGGCGGTGCCGCCGGAGAAGCTGCCGGAGTTCGTGCGGCGTTTCCGGCAGATCCTGGCGGACCACCAGACCACCGGAGGCTACTACGGCCATGCCTCGGTCGGCTGCCTCCACATCCGGCCGCTGATCGACCTGAAACAGGCCTCCGAAGTCGACAAAATGCGGCGCATCGCCGAGCAGGTCTTCCAGCTAGTGCTCGAGTGCGGCGGCTCCATGAGCGGCGAGCACGGCGACGGGCTGGCGCGGGGCCACTTCAACGAGCGGCTGTTTGGCCCCCTGGTCTACGAGGCCTTCCGGAAGATGAAGGCCGCCTTTGATCCGGGTAACCTGCTGAACCCGGGAAAGGTGGTCGACGCCCCGGAGATGACCCGCAACCTGCGCTATGGCCCCTCCTACCAGACCGTCCAGATCCAGACCCAGCTCAGCTTCGAGCGCGAAGGGGGCTTTGCCCGGGCGGTGGAGGCCTGCAACGGGGCCGGGATCTGCCGCAAGCTGCAGGAAGGAACCATGTGCCCTTCGTTCCAGGCCACCCTGGAGGAAGAGCACTCCACTCGCGGGCGGGCCAACGCTCTGCGGGCGGCGCTGTCGGGGCGGCTGCCGGCCGAGTCGCTGACCTCGCCGCGAATGTACCAGACGCTCGACCTGTGCCTGGAGTGCAAGGGCTGCAAGGGCGAGTGTCCCTCCAACGTCGATCTGGCCAAGATCAAGTACGAGTTCCTGTCCCAATACTACGCCCGGCACGGGACGCCGCTGCGGGCCCGCCTCTTCGCCGGCATCGGGACCCTGAATCGCTGGGGGAGCCGCGCGGCCTCCCTCGCCAATCTCCTGATGGGCAACCGCTGGGTGAAGAACCTTGCCCAACTGGCGGTGGGGATCGACGCCCGCCGCGAGTTTCCCCCCTTCGCTCCCGAGAGCTTCCAGCAGTGGTTTCGGCGGCGGCCGAGCCCGCCTGTCGGCCGGCGAGGCAAGGTCGTGCTGCTGGATGACTGCTTCCTCAGCTACAACTACCCCCAGGTGGGACAGGCCGCCGTCGAGGTGCTGGAGCGGGCCGGCTTCCAGGTCGTGCTGGCCCGCCTGGAGTGCTGCGGCCGGCCCATGATCTCAAAGGGCCTGCTGGGACAGGCGCGGCAGGCTGCCCGGCGCAACCTCGCGGCCCTGGCGCCGCTCGTCGATCAGGGCGCCGCCCTGGTGGGCTGCGAGCCCAGCTGCCTGCTGACCTTCCGCGACGAATACCTGGACCTGGTGGACGGTCCCGAGGCCGAGCGGGTCGCCCGCCGGGCGTACCTGCTCGAGGAGTTCCTGTGCCGGCTGCTGGATGCCGGGCAACTGGACCTAAAGTTCAGCAACCGGCCCAAAAAGCTGCTGGTGCACGGCCACTGCCACCAGAAGGCTCACATCGGGACGGCCTCCACCCTGCGGGCCCTCCGTTTGCCGCCCGGCTACGAGGTCTCGGAAGTGAACTCCGGCTGCTGCGGCATGGCCGGCTCCTTTGGCTTCGAGAAGGAGCATTACGAGATCAGCCGGACCATCGCCAACCTGCGCCTGGTCCCGGCCGTGAACGCCGCTGCTGCCGATACCGAGATCGTTATTACAGGCGTCAGCTGCCGGCAGCAGATTGGTCACTTCACGAGCCGGAAGCCGCGGCACGCCGTCGAGCTGCTGCGCGAGGCGCTGGATTGACGGTAACACAGGCATTCCTGCCTGTCGGGGCAGCCTCGACATAGGTGGGCGGTCACCCGCTTTCCCTGTCACCGTGGGTACGGGTCGACGCTGCTAACATATTTGTTGTGAACCCCGGGAACCGCTTAGGGCACCTTCGGAGGGTTGCATGACCAGGATCGTTTGGACCTCGCTTGTAGTTCTGTTGACCAGCCTTTGGATGTCTCTCCCGGCCGCCGCGCAGGAGACCACCGGAATCATCCTCGGGTCCGTGAGAGACCCCAGCGGCGCGCTGATGCCAGGCGTCAGACTGACGATCGTCAACTCGGCTACCGGAGCCATCCGTCGCGCCACCTCTGACGCGCAGGGCATTTATCAGGCGCCGCTGCTCCCACCCGGTATCTATCGCCTGTCCGCAGAGCATCCAGGTTTCCAGAGGGCCGTTCGGGAGGGCGTGCGGGTGGAAGTGACCGAACGGGTGGTCGTCGATTTCCTGCTCAGCGTTGGCGCCGTGGAGGAGTCGGTGACGGTCAGCGAAGCCACGCTCTTGGTGCAGTCGGAAACCGTCGCGCAGGGGCGCGTCATCGCCGGCGGCAGCATCCGCGCCTTGCCGCTTTCCACGCGGAACTACACGCACCTGCTTGGACTGACGCCCGGGGTGACCCAAGCGTTATCGAACGCCGACCGGCCGGGTCTGGGCAACGTGAACCCCAACGTCAACGGTATGCGGGCGGGCAGCAACAACCTCCTGATCGACGGCCTGCCCGCCAACAACGCGCTGAACAACAGTCCCACCGGAATCGGCGCGCCAAGTCTGGATTTCCTCCAGGAATTCAAGGTGCTCACCAACCTGTTCAGCGTCGAGTACGGGCGGCAACTGGGATCGGTGGTCAACGTCCTCACGCGTTCCGGGAGCAACGAGTTCCACGGCGCTACGTGGGAATTCATCCGCAACACCAAGCTCAACGCTCGCCCATTCTTCGGCGTGGCTCGCGGCCAGAACGCTCAGAACCAGTTCGGCGCCAACATCGGCGGGCCGGTGGTTGTGCCGGGATACAACGGCCGCAATCGCACCTTCTTCTTCGGAGGCTTCGAGGGCACCCGGCAGCGCAATTCCAACTCGACCTCCTCGCTGACCCGAGTCAGCCTGCCGACCCCGGCAATGCGCGGCGGCGCTTTTTCGAGGCTGGTGCGCGATCCACTGCTGGGGTTGGGGTGCACCGCCGCCGACACCCGCGGCTGTTTCCCGGGCAACGTCATCCCGACGAGCCGGATTCATCCCATTTCGCGGGCCATACTGGAGCGCTACGTCCCGCTGCCGAACGCCGTAACGGGAAGCGCCATCAATTATGTCGAGGCCCGGACCATCCAAGCCGGAAACGATCAGTACTTGACGCGGCTCGACCACACCTTCTCGGAAAAGGACCAGTTCCAGGGCCGGTGGTTCTACAGCCGGACCCCGGAAAACACGCCGTTCGGCAGTTCCAACACCATTCCGGGGTTCGACCAACTCAACACCCGCGCCAAATACAGTCTGGCGCTGACGCACACCCACATCTTCTCCGGGACGCGAATCAACGAGCTGCGCCTGGGCTGGGACCGGAGCTTGTCGATCCAGCTCGGGCTGGACCAAAGCGACCCGAAAGCGGTGGGCATCCCGGCGACCAACGACCTGCGAGGCTCGCCGCAGATCGGCGTCACCGGATACACAACTTTCGGCAACGCCTCCGAGTACCGGGACAACGTTCACCTGTACACCATCGGCGACACCTTCACGTGGATTCGCGGGAAGCACTCGTTCAAACTGGGCGGCGAAGTGCGGCGGGCCCGCATCCAGCCGATGAATCTCAGCACCAACCGGCCACAGTGGGTGTTCAATGGGCAGAACACGGGAGACGCCTTCGCCGACTTCCTGCCGGATCTGCCTTCCCGCGGCACCTACGGCGTTGGCCCCGGGATTCTGAACCTGCGGGAAACTTCTTACAGCGCTTTCCTGGCGGACAATTTCAAGGTGACACAACGCTTGACTCTGGACCTGGGACTCCGCTACGAGCTGAACTTGCCTCCGCATGATGCGCAGACCAACTTGGTGAGCTTCTGGCCGGACCGCTATCGCGGACCAGGCAGCCCGGAGAGCGCCGGAATCGTGGTGGCCAACGTTACCCCCGGAGTGCCTTCCAGCACGGTGTTTACGGACCGGAACAATCTGGCGCCGCGACTGGGTTTCGCTTTCTCGCCCGGCGGCGGGGGCCTGGTGATCCGCGGCGGCGCCGGCCTCTTCTTCGAGCAGCGCAGCGCGCAGGTTGCCCAGCAATTCTTCAGCAATCCGCCGGTGCTGGCCGAGCGCGTCATTAACTTCCCGATCGGCGGCCAACCCGACGGTTTTGTCTACCGCGTCGAGGGGCTGGATCCCAAGGCTCTGCCCGTGCCAACGGCCACCTCGGCCTTCCGCATCCGGGCGGCGGAAAAAGATACCAAGACGGACATGGCGCAGCAGTGGAACCTGGATGTCCAGCGCGAGTTGCCCGGCAAGGTTCTGGTGCAGGCCGCTTATGTCGGGACTCACGGCGTTCACCTCTTCTTGCAGCGGAACATCAACTACCCGCAACCCAACCAAGCGGGCGTGTTCACCAGACCGTTTGCAGGCTTTGCCGACATCCGCTATCAGAACAACAATGGCAACTCCATCTATCATTCCGGGCAGTTCACGGTTCAGAAGCGTTTCGCTGGAGGCTCCCAGTTCCTCGCCGCCTACACCATCTCGAAGACCATCGACGACGCCGGATCCACCGAGCGATACTACGTGAACGCCGTGGGCGACCCGGCGAACTTCCGGAGCAACCGCGGCCTGGCAACGTTTGACCGGCCGCAGCGTTTCGTCGTCAGCTACAACTTCGCGGTTCCGAATCCGTTCGGCGCCAACGCCTCGGGCGGCTGGCGCCTGCTGTCGGGGTGGGAGGTGTCGGGGATCAGCGTGCTGCAATCCGGCATCCCGATCACCGTGACGAACCCGCAGAGCGGATTGGCCTGGGACGGGGATGCCGGCAGCGCGGGCTCGGGCAGCCGGGCGGACTACGTCGGTGGCGACCCCTATACCTCCGGCGGCACCCGCGGGCGGTTGCAGGGCTGGTTCAACCGGCCGGCTTTCGCGCCGGCGCCGCGGACGCGCTTCGGAACGCTCGGCCGCAATGTGCTGCGAGGTCCCGGCCAGCACAACCTTGACATCGCGATCCAAAAGAATCTGCCGATCCGCGAATCCCTGGCTCTGGCGTTCCGGTCCGAGTTCTTCAATGTGTTCAACCATGCCAACTTCAGCGGGCCGGCAAGCAACCTGGATGCCTCGACGTTCGGTGTCATTTCCAGCACCGCCGCTAATGCGCGCATCATCCAATTCGCGTTGAAGCTGTCCTTTTGATCGGACCGCGGACCACGGCGAGGCCAGCTGCCCCTGGCCGGCGTTGCCGAGGCTGAAGCCCACTCCGGCGGCCCCCCTGCGGGGTCCCTTCCACGCTCGAACTGACTTTGTCGGCTGCCCTCGGAGTTTCACTCCTACTCTCTGGCTCAAAGGCCACGCTTCCTTCAGACCCTCCGTCGCCGGAACCCCCTTGCGCTTCGCTAACGATCACCGGCAGGTCGGAGTCGAAGCCGTCGACCACGACCTTCGGGTAGCCGAGCGCGATGCCGATTGACGACCAGCCAGCCCCGCACCCAAGATCGGCCACCCGGGCTGGCGGATCGGCTTGCAGGCGGGCGTGAAGGTCGGGAATCGCCGGCAGCCACTCCGAGCCGAGCTGGGCCAGGAACATGACCCGGTTGACACGGCCTTGGCCCTCGCGGAAGTCCGCCCCGTAGGCTTCGAGCGGCACTCCCCCGCCCTGGCGGTAGGCCTGGAGCACGCGATCCAGGGGTCGAACCGCCCCCGCCAGCATCTGGGCCAGCGGGGCCAGATAGTTGAGGCTGTCCGGTTGCGCCAGTACCTCGTCATGACCAGGGGGCAAGAAATATCGCCGGGCTTCAGCGGGGGCCCCCTCGTTCTCGACCGCCAGGATCCCCGCCACGGTCTGCTGTTCCAGCCACTCCCGGGCGTAGCGGGCCTGTGTGCCGGTCCGGGCCGCCAGCTCCGGCGCCGTCAGGGGACCGCCGCCGGCCAGGGCCTCGTAATAGCCCAACCGATGTAGATGCCGAAGACCGCAAAGACCCCGCGGGCCGACTGCAAGAGCTGCTCGAGGAAGGCGTCGCGGCGCTGCTGGCTCATCCGGTTGCCAACAGAGCCTTTTCCAACGCCTCCACAAAAAAATACTCCCCCCACATCACGCTCTCGCTGACTCCCAGTCCTTTGTGGATGTGATACACCCCGTTGCGCAGGATGCCCTCCCAGCCCGGCGTCTCGGTGGCCAGGTGCGGCGAGGCGGCCAAGGTCGCGAGGATCCGCAGCGCGGCGTTGCGGTAGTGAATGGCGCGGGCCTCCTCGACCGCCAGCTCCGCCAGCTCGAACAGGCCGCCAGCCGCGATGGCCGCCGCCGAGGTGTCAAGGTGCTGGGCTTCGTCGGGCCCGGCGTCGTAGTCCCAAGGGGGAACCCCGTCGGCCGGGGTGTGCGCGATGAGGAAATCGGCGCAGGCCTGGGCGGTCGCCAGAAACCTCCCGTCGCGGGTGTGGCGGTAGACCGTCCCGAAGCCGTAGAGCGCCCAGGTCAGGCCGCGCGACCAGCAGGAGTCGCCGCGCCGGCCCTGGTGGGTCGACTGCCGCAGAAACTCGCCTGTCTCGGTATTGAAGATGCCTTCGTGGGCCGTCGAGCCGTCCCCCCTCACCAGCACCCGCCGCGTGGTAAGGCAGTGCCGCAGCGCGACGCTGGCCAGCTCCGGGTCGCCGGTCCTCTCGGCGGCGTAGAAGATGATGCCCACGTTCATCATGATGTCGATGAACAGCGACTGCGGGCCGATGAAGGACGAGAGGTACTCCCCCTTCTCGCGAAACCGCAAGCCCATGGTCCGGCCGGCGTCGATGACCACCTGCTCGACAGCCGGATCGCCGGTCAGTTGGAACCAGCGGTAGTAGGTCGACATGAAAATGAACCCCAGGTCGTGGACGGCGCGGTCCAGCCGCCTCGGCTCCAGCGGCCGGGAGTAGCGTTCGGCCAGCTCCCGCCAGCGGGCCTCGCCGGTCCGCGCCGCGAAGATCCACATCATGCCCGGCAGGAACCCGTCGCACCAGTGGGTCCAGGCCTCGCCGCCGTGCCGCCAGCGGCCGTGTTGGGTGTACAGGGGGTAGAAATCCGGGTCGCGGCTAACCAGAGCGCCAACCTGGCGCTGCGCGAACTCGAAGGCCGTCTCCAGGCGCTGGCGCAGTCCGGTGGAAGGAAAAAGCTCGATCATAGATCCACCCCGACAGGCAGGAATGCCTGTCCTACTGTTTCCTCCACAGCAAATAAAACGGCAGGCCCGTCGCCATCAAAGCCAGGTTCGCCCAGGCGCTTTTGGGATTGAACCAGCAGGTGGCCCCGACCAGCAGCACAACAGCCGCCAGGTACAATCCCGGCAGCCAGGGGTGGCCGGGGCAGGAAAACGGCGCCGGCCCCTGGCGATGGAAGCGGAAGTAGGCCAGGGTGCAGGCTCCCCAGAAGATCAGCGCCGCAAACACAAACGATCCCACCAGGGTTTCGACGGTGCGGGTGGCGAACAGCAGCACCAGGGCCCAGCCGCAGTGCAGCAGGATGGCGACCCAGGGAGAGCCCCAGCGCGGATGCACCCGCGTGAGGGCGCCGAAGAACAGGCCGTCACGGGCCATCGAGTAATACACGCGCGAGGAGGCCATGATGTTGGCGTTGCTCGCGCCGGTGGTCGAGACCACCACCAGCAACGCCAGCAGGGCGGCCCCGGCGGGTCCCCACAGGGAACGCGCCGCCTCCGCGGCCGCCACCCGCGATCCGGAAATGGCCGTGATCGGGAGGGCCGAGTGGTAGACGGCGTTCATGGACAGGTACAGAAACGCGCACAGCGCTCCGCCGCCGATCAGCGCTCGCGGCAGGTCACGCTCCGGGTTCCGCATCTCGCCGGCCAGGTACCCGACCCGGTCCCATCCCACGTAGGCGAAGATCACCAGCAGCATGGCGATGGCGGTGTTGCCGGCCAACCCGTGCTTCTGGGGCGGAACGTGAGAGCTGGCCAGGTTGGAGGCTGCCTCCGGGAGAAACGGCAGGGCCGCCAGCAGGAACACCACCATCCCGCCGACCTTCAGAATCGTAAAGACCGCCTGGGCCCGCTTGCCGGCGCGAAGCCCGAAGTAATGGATGGTTCCGAGCGTCAGGATGATCGCTGTCGCCATGGCCAGCCGCAGGCCCTCGCTGAGAGGGATGATGTTGGAAGCAAATTCCGCGGCCACCAGCGAAAGGGCGGCCACCGGGTTGGTCCGAACCACCAGCAGCTGCGACCAGCCGAACAGGAACGCCGCCAGCGGCCCGAAGGCGCGGTGCAGGTAGACATACTCGCCGCCGGTGAGGGGCAGTCTCGACCCCAGCTCGGCGTAGATGAGCTGGCCGGTGATGGCGAAGAGCGCCGCCGCTACCCAGGCCGTCCCGATCACGGCGAAGGAGGGAAAGAATCCCGCCACCCGGCCGGGCATGGCGAACACCGCCGCCCCGATGGTGATGCCCACCATGACGGCGAGCGCGTCCCAGGGGCCCAGCTCCCGGCGGAGTTGAACCTCCTTGCCTGGAGAGACGCTCACTTGGGAGGCCTCACGATGTGGTCCACGCCGGGCCGGGATCCGTAGTCCGGCTTGAGAGTCTTGTAGTCGGCGGCGCTGCGGGCATTCCAGTCCCAGACAATCTCGCCGCCCTTCACACTCAACTCACAAATCAGCCGCTCGCTTCCGGTCAACCGCCCGCCGGCGGCGTCGGCGAAGCCGAACTGGCCCTTCTCGAGCTTCCAGACGGCGATGTCGGCGGCGGCGCCGGCGGTGAGGCGCCCCAGCTCCGGCCGCTGAATGAACTGGGCCGGGTTCCAGGTAGACCGCAGCACGACCTCTTCGAGCTTCATCCCCAGGGCCAGGAACTTCGACATGGTAGTGGGCATGTCGATCATGGCGCCGTTCATGCTGCCGGTGTGCAGGTCCGTCGAGATGGAGTCCGGGTAAAAGCCTTGCCGGACGGCCGGGGCGGCGTTTCGAAAGACGAAGCTGCCACCGCCGTGGCCGACGTCGAAGCGGACGCCACGGGCGCGGGCCTGCTTCAGATACTCGTAGAGCTTACCTTGCTCGTCGACCCACGGGACCGGGCCGCGGAAGCAGTGAGTCGAGAGGTCCCCGGGCCGCAGCCGCTCGGTCACCAGCCGCCAGTAGGGCCGTTCCGGAAGGAAGTGCCCGAAGTCCACCATGATGGGGATGCCGGCCAGCTTGCCGGCCTCGATGGCGCGGTCGACGGAGCTCCAGTCGGGCTTCTGGTAGTGGGCCGATTTGACCCCCACGACCACTTCCTTGTGTTTCGCCGCCAGTCGGGCGATCTCCTGGGGCCGGAAGTCGGAGGGCTCCTGCTCGACGAGGTCGGTGATCATCCCGAGGCCGGCGATGTTGATGAGCGCCAGCACGCGGGTGCGGGCCCGGTCGATGACGGTGTGGCGGAAGGTCTCGAAGTTGCGCCACCCGGAGCTGCCGGCGTCGACCATGGTGGTGACCCCGGTCCGGAAACTGAAGGCGTCGGGCGACACGCTGCTGTCGCCAGCCCAGGCGTCTCGGATGCCGGTGGTCGAGAACAGGTGAGTGTGCAGATCCACCAGGCCGGGGGTGACGTAGAGGCCGGCGACATCCAGGGTCCGGCGAGCGCGGGCCGGGTCGAGGCTGGCGCCCACGGCGGCCACCAGGCCGTTGGTCACGGCGACGTCCATGCGGGTATTGATGTTGTTCTTGGGGTCGATCAGGTGGCCGCCCTTCAGCAGCAAGTCGTACTGGGCGGCGGCGGGAAGGGTGAGCAGCAGGAGTGGGAGCAGCTTCCTCATGGCGTCTGGTAGTGTCGCAGGGAGGCCGGGCCCCGGGCAAGGGGAGGCTCGTCGGATGGTAATGTAATAGCAGCGACTAGCAGCCGTCGGCTCCGGTGTGCCGGGGCCGTTTGCTGGCGCGGAGGCCGGGTGACGTTAGGAGGGAGAAGGTCAGGAGCCCATTTTTGAAGGTTCTACTCGTTAGTCTGCTGGCGGCGAGCGGTGTGCTGGCGCAAGGGTCGGTGACCATCTTCGGGGCCGTGAAGGACATCTCCGGCAGCGTTATAGCCGGGGCGTCGGTGACTATCGTTCACCTGGAAACGGGCCAGGTTCGCAACACCTCATCGAACGAGCGCGGCGAGTACATCGCCACGCTGCTTCCGATCGGGGACTACTCGGTGACAGCGGAGATGGCCGGCTTCAAGAAGTTCGTGCAGCTGGGCATCACGGTGCGGGTGGATGAGAACCGGCAGGCGCCGATCACGCTCGAAATCGGTGACGTCGCCGAGAGCGTGACGGTGCAGGCCCAGATCGTTCAGGTGGACACGCGCACGGGAACTTTGAGGGAAGTGGTGGACTCCAAACGCATTGTGGAGCTGCCGCTGAACGGGCGCAACCCGCTGCAATTGCAGCAACTGGCGCCGGGCGCCGGCGCGGTGGCGGCTCCGGGGCAGGGCCAGAACAGCACCATCTCGATCAACGGCGGCCGGCAGAACGGCAACAACTACGTACTGGACGGAGGCGACAATCACGACCCGTACTTCAACTCCCCCGGCATTTTCCCGCCGCCGGATGCGCTGGAAGAGTTTTCGCTCCAGACCAATTCCTACAGCGCGGAATACGGACGCAACGCCGGGGCGCTGATGAACGCCGTGACACGCTCGGGAACCAACCAGATGCACGGGGCGCTGTTCGAGTTCCTGCGCAACGAGAAGCTCAACGCCCGGAATTTCTTCGCCAACACCGTGCCGCCGTTCAAGCGCAACCAGTTTGGCGGGACCCTGGGAGGACCGGTGCGGAAGGACAGGACCTTCTTCTTCGCCTCCTACCAGGGAACGCGGGACCGCTCGTCGCCGGCGGCGCAGACGGCGAACGTGCCTTCCGGGGCGGAGCGGCGGGGCGATTTTTCAGCGCTGGCGCGACGGCTGGCGGACCCGGCGGCGGCCGGGCAGCCGTTCCCGAACAACGTGATCCCGGCGAGCCGGTTGTCGCAGCCGGCGCAGAAGTTCCTGGAGGCCTTCGTGCCGTTGCCGAACCGCGCCGACGGCCTGTTCAGCTTCGCGAGCCAGGAGGCCACCGACCAGGACCTCTACATCGGGAAGGGCGATCACCAGGTCAGCGCCAGCAACCGGCTGAGCGCCCGGTTTTTGACCCAATTCAGCAAGTTTCAGGAGCTGCCGGGCAATCTGCCGAACCTGTTCGCGAATATCAAGTACAGCAACTACAACGTCGCGCTCACCGATACGCACATCCTCAGCCCCACGGCGCTGAACAGCTTCGTATTCACGTTTAACGACATCGACCGCCGGCAGCTTTCCGTGGTGCCGGGCAACGTGACGTGGAACGATTTCGGGGCGAGGTTTACGCGGACCTTCACGGCGGAAGGGGTGCCGGCGGCCATCAGCACCAACGTGACGGGGCGGTTCAATGCCTTCACGCGGTATCCGCTCCAGCATTTCCGGCGCAACTTCGAGTTCAGCGAGCGGCTGAACTGGAGCGCCGGCGCCCACTTCTTGAAGTTCGGGGGAAGCTACCGGCGGTCGATTCTGAACCTCCAGGAGTTCTTCCAGGGCGATCCGGCGCTGGTATTCAACGGGCAGATCGCGGGGGACTCGGCGGCGGACCTGGTGCTGGGACGCGCCTTCACGGTGACGCAGATCGCGGAGCTGGTGAACCAGCCCCGGCAGAGCGAGTGGGGTCTGTTTGTGCAGGACGACTGGCGGGCAAGCGCCCGGCTGACGTTGAACCTGGGGTTCCGCTGGGATCCGTTCCTGGGATTCACAGACACGCAGAACCGGTTTGCGCAGTTCCGGCCGCGGCAGCAGAGCACCGCCTACCCGACGGCTCCGGTGGGGTTGGTGTTTCCCGGCGACGCCGGGGTGCCGGAGGCGGCCATGGAGTCGCGCTACAACCGCTTGGCGCCGCGGTTTGGATTCGCCTTCGACCCAAGTGGCCGCGGCAAGGTGAGCATTCGCGGCGGATACGGGGTGTTCTGGTCGCAGATCCGGCAGCAGGCCAACAACCAGCCGTCCAACACCCCGCCGTTCTCGGTGCGACAGATCATCGACGTGCCGCCGAGCCTGGAGAATCCCTACGCCGTGTCGGGCAATCCGTGGCCTTGCAAGCCGGCCCAGACGCCGGAGGAGCGGCGCAACTTCCGGTTCCTGCGCCCCATCACCATGCAGCCCTACGATCCGGATTTCAGCAACGCCTACATGCAGCAGTGGAACTTCAATATCCAGAAGGAATTCTTTGGGTCGTGGCTGGCGACGGCGGCCTATGTGGGCAGCAAGGGATCGCACCTGTTCAACCAGAATGAGCGAAACCCGGCGATCTACCGGGTGGGGGCGACGGCGGCGAACACCAATGCGCGCCGGATCTACGCGCCGGATTTCGGCACCATCGCCAATCAGCAGAGCACGGGCAATTCGATCTACCACTCCATGCAGTGGAGCATGAACAAGCGGTTCTCGAAAGGGTTTTCACTGCTGGCGTCGTATACCTGGTCGAAGCTGATCGACGATTCGTCGGGGGACGGGGGCTCGTCGGCGGATCCGTTCAACTTCCGCAACCAGCGGGCCATCTCGAACCTGGACATCCCGCACCGGTTCGTCGCCTCGTTCCTGTATGAGCTGCCGCGCCTGGCGCAGAAGGCAGCGCTGTGGAAGTACATCGTGGGCGGGTGGGACGCCAACGGCATCCTCGTGATGCAGAGCGGGAATCCGTTCACGGTGGTGTCCGGGCGGGACAACTCCTTCTCGGGAGTGGGGGCGGACCGCGCGGACTTGATCGGCAATCCGTACCTGGCGGCGGACCGGCCGCGGGGAGAGTTGCTGAACCGCTACTTCAACATCGATGCCTTTACGTTCAATACGGTAGGGACGTTTGGGACGGCGGGACGCAACATCCTCCGCGGGCCGGGCAACGCCACGGTGGATTTGGGGTTGTTCAAGAGCCTTCCCATCCACGAGCAGCGCCGTTTGCAGTTCCGCGCCGAAGCGTTCAATCTGTTCAACCGCGTGAACCTGGGGAACCCGAACGCGAACCGGAACGCGGCGGCCTTTGGGAGGATCACCGGCGCCGATTCGCCGCGCGTAGTCCAGGTGGCGCTGAAGTACCAATTCTGACGCAGGGGGCATAGCGCGGCTCCGCCGCAACCGAAACCGGCGGCCCGACGTCGCGGGCCGCCGGGGCGAGGGGGCGAAAAACCGTCGCGCGCCGCGAAGATTCGAGGCGTTAGTAGTACAGACATTCTGGTCTGTGGACACTTTTCAGCGGTGGGGGCGTTTCGGGCGCCTTTTTTTGTGTCTCGGTGGGGGTCAGTAGCGGGTCAAAGGGGCCGATAAGGACCGGGAGGCTCCGTGCGCCGGGCTGCTATCGTCAGTCTCTTGGCAGTTTCCTGCCTGCTTCTGGGCGGCCTCTACTGGCTCGGGCGGGAGCCGGCCGGGGGTTTGGGGCCCTTTCGGATCGGGTTTCAAGAAGCGCCGCCCTACCAGATCGCGAAGCCGGATGGGTCGCCGGCGGGTCCGGCGATCGACATCGTGTCGGAAGCCGCTCGCCGTCAGGGTATTCTGCTGGAGTGGATCCACGCGCCGGAGGGTCCGCAACCGGCCCTGGTCTCCGGGCGGATCGATCTGTGGCCGCTGCTGGCGGACCTGCCGGAGAGGCGGGCCAGGCTGTATGTAACCGAGCCGTGGCGGACCACGCACTTCTGGGCGGCGCGGCGCGCCGGCGGGCCGCCGTTAGAGGACGCCCCGGGGCGCGTGGTGGCGCACGGGAAGCGCACTCCTTCGGTGCGGACCGCCGGGAAGTTCTTTCCCAGAGCCACGAAGCTCGCCATGAACGGCTCCGAGGAGATCCTAAAAGCCGTTTGCTCGGGCGAGGCGGATATCGGAGTGCTGGTGGAAGGGCTGGCCGATTCGGCGCCGCGCAACAAGCCGGCGGCGTGCACGGACGTCTCGCTGGACATCGCGAGGCTGGCCGACGAGAGGTTGAATTACGGAGTCGGGGCCAGCGCCCGCCGTCCGGAAGCTGTGCGGGCCGCCGACCGGCTTCGCGAAGGGATCGGAAAGCTGGCTGCTGATGGAACCCTGTCGGCCATCTACTTCCGGTGGTTCTTCTACTCGAGCAATGAAAGCGTCATCATCGACCAGATCAGCGAAGCCCGGCGGCGCCAGCGCCTCCTGATTGGCGGCATTGCGGCTTCCATCCTGCTGGTGCTGACGATGTTTGTTCAGACGCGCCGGATCGCCGCCGCTCGACGGGAAGCCGAAGGAGCCTCTGTGGTCGCCGCTCGGGCCAACGCCGCCAAGTCGGAATTTCTGGCGACGATGAGCCACGAGATCCGCACTCCGATGAACGGCGTGCTGGGCATGACCAACCTGCTGCTCGAGACGCCGCTCAACGCCGAGCAGCGCGACTGCGCCGAGACCATCCGCCACTCCGCCGACGCCCTGCTGGCCATCATCAATGACATTCTGGATTTCTCCAAGATGGAAGCCGGCAAAGTGACCATCGTGCCGGGGCCGTTCGATCTGCGCTCGGCGGCGGAGGAAGTGGTGAGCCTGTTGGCCCCCAGGGCAGTGGAGAAGGGCTTGGAACTGGTGCTCCGTTACGCGGCCGGTGCGCCGCGCCTGGTGGTAGGAGACGCCGGGCGGATCCGCCAGATCCTGATGAATCTCGCCGGCAACGCGACCAAGTTTACAGAGCAGGGTCATGTGCTGATCGAAGTGGAGGCCGGGGATTCGAGCGCGACGGAGGCTGGGCTGAAGATCACCGTGGAGGACACGGGGCTGGGAATCCCGGCCGACAAACAGCACGCGCTGTTCGAGAAGTTCAACCAGCTCGACGGCTCGACGACACGCCGGTTCGGCGGCACCGGGCTAGGCCTGGCCATCTCCAAGCGGCTGGTGGAGTTGATGGGAGGCGCGATGGGGGTCGACAGCTCGCCCGGTGCGGGATCGAGCTTCTGGTTTACGCTGCGGCTGCCACTCCAGCAGGGTGTGGCTCCGGATCTGGAAAGCGATCTGGCCGGGCAGCGGATGTTGGTGGTGGATGATCACCAGGTGAGCCGTCGCGCGCTGGTCGAGCAACTGGCAGGGGCGGGCGTTCGGGTGGACGGCTGCGGCTCCGGAGCCGAGGCGCTGGAGCTGCTGAGCGCGGCGGCCCGCCAGGGCGATCCTTACCAGGTAGCGATGGTCGATCGACGGATGCCGGAGCTGGGCGACATCAGTCTGGCGGGCGCGATTCGGTCGGATATTTCGTTGAGTCATACGCGGCTGGTGCTGCTGGCGGATTCCCGCACTTGCGGGATTGTGACGCTGAAGGATGGTTTTGCCGCCTGTTTGGTGAAGCCGGTGAAGCCCTCGGTTTTGTTGCCGGTGCTAGAGGGAGTCTGCGGCGCTGAGGGGGCGACCGGGTCGCCGGCCAAGGAAGCCGGCGCGTCGGAACCCCAAGGCCCGCTGAAGCCGCCGCGATATCGCGTGCTGCTGGCGGAAGACAACGCCGTGAATCAGAAGGTCGCCGGCAGGATTCTGGAACGGCTGGGATGCCGGGTGGACGTGGTGGCCAACGGGCGCGAGGCGGTCGCGATGTGGGAACAGTTTCCCTACGACCTGATTTTCATGGACTGCCAGATGCCGGAGCTGGACGGCTTGGAAGCGACGCGGCAGATTCGGGGCCGCGAGAACGGCCGGGCGCGGACCGCGGTCATCGCCATCACGGCGAATGTCATGCCGGGAGACCGCCAGGCCTGTCTGGATGCCGGGATGGACGACTACCTGGGCAAGCCGGTAAGGGCCGAGGAGGTGCGCCTGGCGCTGGATCGCTGGGCGCCGACGGCAGCGTCGGTTCCGTAGTGACGGAACGCATCAGCGGTAAACTGCGCAGCCGCGTGCTTCGAGGGTGGCGATCCACTCGGGGGGTACTAGCGTCACCCACCGCAGGTCGAGCTTGTCGAGTCGAGGTAGTGCGGCGATAGCCTTGGGCAAGTGCGTCAGCGGGTTGCCGCGCAGATCGATCTGCCGCAGTTCCTGCAGCTTCTCCATCGACTCTGGCAGGGTCGTCAGCTGGTTGTTTCTGAGGTGCAACTCTCGCAAGCGTGACAGACGCCCGACCGAATCGGGGAGCGACGTCAGACTGATTGTCGGAGGCCCTAAGCTCGATCAAGCTCGCCATACCGGAAATGCATTCCGGCAACACTGCGAAGGCGTTCTCACTGATATTTAGGTACCTCAGTTTTGTCAACCGTTCGAGAGACGATGGCAGGGAGGTTAATCGGTTGTCGTGAAGATAGAGGAAATCCGTGAGACCGTCAAGATCGGCCAAGGCATCCGGCAGGCGCGTCAACTCGTTATGCCCGAGATCGAGCACCCGTAGCCTCTTCAGGCGGCCAATCTGCTCAGACACTTCGGACAGCTTGTTGTCTGCCAACACCAGGGTTTCGAGTTCGGCTTGCTCCCACACCGACTCCGGTACACGACCAAGCCGCTCGGTCTGCGCACGACGCCCTCGTCGAGTCCGCACATCTGGTGGACCCTGCCCGACAGTTGTCCGGCGCACGACTTCGCGGAACAGGCACGCCGGCGAGGGGTGCTGGTCAGCCCCGGCGCCGTCTTCGCGGTCCGTCCAAAGAGCGCGCACAATGCCGTCCGGATCTGCTTGGGTCCCCCGCCGACTCGGGAGCGCCTCGAAGAGGCCCTCCACATTCTCGCCGCGATCCGCGTTGAGCTTCTCCCGGTTTCTCCGGCGGTGGTGTAACCGGGCTCCGGCGGCGGATCTAGATTCTGACGATCCCATCTCGCCGCCTCGGCTGCTATAATTCCCTCTCCCGTGATGCCGGCCTCCGTTGTAGTCCCGGTATACAACAGCGAAGCGACGCTGGAGGAGTTGGTGAAACGCCTGGGAGCCGTGCTGGGCGGCCTGGGGACGCCCTACGAAGTCATCCTGGTCAACGATGGCAGCCGCGATCGCAGCTGGGAGCGCATCCGGGGGCTGGCCCAGGAGCGCCCCTGGGTGCGGGGCATCAACCTGATGCGCAATTTCGGCCAGCACAACGCGCTGCTGTGCGGCATCCGGGCCGCCCGGCACGACCTCATCGTGACCCTCGACGACGACCTGCAGAACCCGCCGGAGGAGATCCCCAAGCTGCTGGCGCGCCTGGAGCAAGGCTGCGACGTGGTCTACGGCACCCCGCAAAAACGGCAGCACGGCTGGTGGCGGAACCTGGCCTCCGGCGTCACCCGCCTGGCGCTCCAGAACGCCATGGGCGCCGCCACCGCCCGACAGGTCGGCCCCTTTCGGGCCTTTCGCTCCCGGCTGCGGGAAGCCTTCGCCGACTACCGCAATCCCTATGTCTCGATCGACGTCCTGCTGACCTGGGGATCCACACGCTTCGCCGGAATCCCGGTGCGCCACGACCCCCGTCCCACCGGAGCATCCCAGTATACCTTCCGAAAACTCCTCACCCTGGCGCTGAACATGATGACCGGCTTCAGCACCCTGCCGCTGCAGCTCGCCAGTCTGCTGGGCTTCAGCCTCACCCTGTTCGGCGTGGTGGTGCTGGTCTACGTGCTGGCGCGGTACCTGATGGCGGGCGGCAGTGTCCCGGGCTTCCCGTTTCTGGCTTCCATCATCGCCATCTTCTCCGGAGCCCAGTTGTTCGCTCTGGGTATCATCGGCGAATACCTCTCGCGCATTCACTTTCGGATGATGGAGCGGCCCAGCTACGCCATCGACTCCACCACCGACCGGGAAGAAACCTGATGGGGGCGCGGTTCACGCCCGACCAGATCCGCGACCACTGGGCCAGCCAGGCCCGCGAACACGGCCAGTCCCCGAAGGCCTCCTGGTCCGACCAAATGGTGGTCGAGATGGAGATCCGGGAGATCCTCCGGCATCTGGCGGACGGCGACCGGGTGCTCGACGCCGGCTGCGCCAACGGCTACTCGACCATGAGGTTCGCCGAAGAAAAGCGCCTCGAGATCCTGGGCCTGGATTTCATCCCGGAGATGATCGAACAGGCCCGCCAGCGGCTGGGGCAGTGGGACCGGCCCCTGGCCGGCAAGGCGTCGTTCCAGACTGGCGACGTCACCTCGCTCGAGCTGCCGCCCGGATCCTTCGACAAGGTGGTGGTGATCCGGGTGATCATCAACCTGGCAAGCTGGGAGAGCCAGCAGCGCGGCCTGCGCGAATGCGCCCGCATGCTGAAGCCCGGGGGCCTGCTGCTGCTCTCGGAAGCCACGGTGCAGGGGTGGCGCCAACTCAACGCCTTCCGGCAGGAGTGGGGATTGCCGGAGATTCCCATGCCCCCTTTCAATCACTACCTGGACCAGCAGCAGGTGGTGGACACCCTGGCGCCGGAGCTGGAGCTTCTGGAGATCGCCGACTTCGCCAGCACCTACTATGTGGGGACCCGGGTCGTGAAGCCCCTGCTCATCCAGGCGCTCGGGGCCCGAATCGACGCCGCCCGGCCGGACATGCACTGGAACCGCTGGTTCTCGCAGCTGCCGCCGGCCGGCGACTACGGCACCCAAAAGCTGTTTCACTTCCGGAAGAGGTGAGGCCACCCCTGAGTAAGTACCGCATCCCCTTCAACCGCCCGGTCCTCACCGGCCGGGAGCATGCCTACATCACCGAGGCAGCAGGCGGCGGGCACCTCTCCGGCGACGGCCCTTTCACGAAACGCTGCCAGGAGCTGCTGGAGCGGGAGCTGGGGGCGCCGAAGGTGCTGCTGACCACGTCTTGCACCGACGCCCTGGAGATGGCGGCGCTGCTGCTGAATCTCGAGCCCGGCGACGAAGTGATCGTCCCCTCCTTCAGCTTCGTCTCGACCGCCAATGCCTTCGCCCTGCGCGGCGCCCGGCCGGTGTTCGCCGACGTCCGGCCCGACACCCTCAACCTCGATGAAGCGCAGGTGGAAGCCTGGATCACGCCTCGGACCCGGGCCATCGTGGTGGTGCATTACGCGGGGGTGGCCTGCGAGATGGAAGCAATCGGGGCCATCGCCGGCCGCCGCGGCCTGGCGCTGGTGGAGGACAATGCCCACGGGCTTTTCGGACGCTACCGGGGCCGGCCGCTGGGGACCCTGGGGGCCTTGGCGACCCAGAGTTTCCACGAAACCAAGAACATGAGCTGCGGCGAGGGCGGCGCCCTAGTAATCAATGATGCCCGGTTCCTCGACCGGGCGGAGATCCTGCGCGAGAAGGGCACCAACCGCAGCCGGTTCTTCCGCGGCCAGGTGGACAAGTACACCTGGGTCGACCTGGGATCGAGCTTCCTGCCGTCGGACCTGCTGGCGGCGTTCCTCTGGGCCCAACTGGAGGCCCGGGACCAGATCCAAGCCCGGCGGCGGGGAATCTGGGAGCGCTACCGCGCCGGCCTGGAGGACTGGGCGCGCGACAACGGCGTCCGGCTGCCGGTGGTCCCGGCCCACTGCCAGCAGCCCCATCACATGTTCTACCTCCTGCTGCCGGGTCTGGGGGAGCGCCAGGCGCTGATCGAGCATCTGAAGGCCGCCGGCATCCTGGCTGTCTTTCACTACCTGCCTCTGCACCTGTCCGAGATGGGGGCGCGTTTCGGGGGCCGGCCGGGTGACTGCCCGGTGACCGAGCAGGTCAGCGACCGGCTGCTCCGCCTGCCCTTTTACAACGATCTGAGCCAGGCCGATCAGGACGAAGTCATCCAGTGGGTTCGCGAGTTTCATGTCTGACGGCTTCGACCCGGCCTTATTCGAGCCGCTGGCGGCCATCGAGGACCGTCATTTCTGGTTCCGGGCTCGCAACCGGGTCATCGCGGCGGTGGCCGCTCGGCTGGTGGCGCGGCTTGCCTCCGGGTTCCGGGTGCTCGAAGTAGGCTGTGGCGCCGGCAACGTCCTGCGCGTGCTCGAAACCACCTGCCGGGGCGGCCTGCTCACCGGCATGGACCTGTTCGGCGAAGGGCTGGCGCACGCCCGCCGGCGGACCCGCTGTCCCCTAGTCGCCGCCGACCTGCGCCGTCCCCCATTTCGCTGCGGCTTCGACCTGATCGGGGCCTTCGACGTCATCGAGCACCTGGAGGACGACCGGGAGGCGCTGGCCGATCTGCGGCGCTTGCTCAACCCCGGGGGCCGGCTGCTGGTGACCGTGCCGGCCCACCGGTCGCTGTGGAGTTACTTTGACGAAGCGGCCCATCACGCCCGACGGTATGAGGCCGCGGAACTGGAGGAGAAACTGACGGCGGCCGGCTATCGCGTCGAGTACCTGACGCCGTACATGTTGAGCCTCTACCCCCTGCTCTGGCTGGCTCGCCGCGCCGCCGGCCGCCTGGACCGCCGCCCGGCGGCGCAGCAGCTTACCCAACGCGACCTGCGGATCTATCCCGTCCTCAACCGGCTGCTCGAGTGGGCGCTGGCCCCCGAGGCCCGGCTCATCGCGCGGCGGCGGCGCCTGCCGCTGGGAACATCTCTGCTGGCGATCGCAGCTGCCGATACCGCCACGCCAAACTCAGCTCGCTGAACTGCGGGGGCAACACCCCGCGTGGCCTGAAGCGCACAGGCACGAATGCCTGCCCCACTCGGAATCTCGGCTTTCACCCTGCAGGCCGCCTGTCGCAAGCCCGGCCGATGGCCCCGCTAACACCCCAATGTCCCAGGAGGCCAACCGTGACCGCAACTCCAGACTTCCTCGTGACATCCAATCCATCTAGCGAAACATGAGCTAGACGCCCGCGCGCGCTAAACTGGAGGTAGTGAAGAAGCTTCGAATCTACGTGGACACCTCCGTGGTGGGAGGCTGTTTCGATCCGGAGTTCGCTGAGTGGTCGAATCGGCTGCTTGACAGATTTCGCCGGGGCGAGTTCACTGCGCTACTGTCGGCGGTGACGGCAGGTGAGGTTGAGCGAGCTCCGGAAACGGTTCGCGGAATCTACGACGAGTTGGTTGGCATCGGTTCCGAGGTCCTCCTGGTGTCCAGCGAGGCGATGGAACTCTTGGCCGCCTATGAAGGTAGACGGGTCCTTGGACCAAGGTTCCGCAACGACATGTTGCACATCGCGGTGGCGACCGTCGCAGAAGCTGACGTACTCGTGAGCTGGAACTTCCGGCACATCGTACGGTTGGACCGGATTCGTCACTTCAACTCCGTGAGCATGGAATTAGGGTACAAGCAATTGGCGATTTACTCGCCACGTGAGGTCGTGCCTGATGAAACAGACGATTGAAATTCATGCTGTGGCCCTGGTGCGACGTATCCGCGACGCCCAGGCGGAGGAACTCGCTGACAAATCAGTCGCCGAGGTGATGGAGTTCTTCAATCTAGCCGCTAGCCATGCGAGAAGGCGCGGCGAAGCGCTTCGAGCAGTCCCCCAATCTACCGGGGCGTCTAACGAGGGCATGCCCCCGTCCGCCCAAAAACCGGGCGGCGGGTGATGCCCCGGCAGGACCACGTTTTGCAGGAGCAGCGGGAAATTATCATTGGGCATTCCGCCAAGCTGCGACTGCTAGTGGTCTGTTTCTCGGCGCGGGAGGACACGGTGCGGATCTTCAGCGCTCGCAGGGTCACGAAGGGGGAGCGACGAGACTATGAAGACAACGTCCAACCGTAGGCGCAGGGGCACGGGCCCAGCCGACATCCGGGAAGAGTATCACTTCGATTATCGCAGGGCGCGACCGAACCGTTTTGCGGCGCTGATGAAGGGCAGTACGGTTGCGGTGGTCCTCGATCCGGATGTGGCATCGGTCTTCCAGACCTCCGAGGCTGTGAATTCACTACTCCGATCGGTCATACTGGCGCTGCCCCAAGACGTGAAGCGGGAGTCTAAACCGGGCTAACCGGGCGCTGCAAGCGACGGCCAAAAGCGGGCCGCGCCTGGCGCCAGTCGTTGCCCTCGAGTACAAGGGGCAGGTCCGGGTGTCACCGAAAGAAGAAGGCGCGCTCGAATCTGCGGAAGCACGGCATCACCTGTGAAGAGGCAGCCTCAGTGTTTCGAGACGCCCTGTCGGTTACGATCGCTGACCCGCTCCATTCAGTCGAAGAAGATCGCTTCGTGATCGTCGGCCGGTCCGAGCGAAATCGAACCCTGGTCGTGGTACATTCGGAGGTCGGGGATTCGATTCGAATCATCAGTGCTAAGCTCGCAACCCGGGCGGAACTGAGAAACTATGCAGCGGCTCTCAGGGATGGTCCTGCGCCAGCCAATCCGCTTCGGCGGAGCTTGTCAGGAGAGGATAGGGGGTAGCCCGAAACTTCACTCATTCGCAACAGATTCTCAACTGCAAGTACTCTAGTGCGTCCCACAGGATTCGAGCTGCCGATACCGCCACGCCGTAGCCGCATACCACAGCAGCAGCCACCAGAACTTGTTCACGACCATGCCGGCGGTCTGGGGGCGGAGGCCGTGCCAGACGGGCAGCGTCACCAGCCAGTGCGTGGGGATGGAGATGATGGCATAGCACAAGGCCATCAGCAGCAGAGGCCCGCGGCCCGCCGCCGGACGCCGGCCCAGGTCCCACAAGGCGGCCGCCATGGCCGGGGCGGCAAAAACCAGGTTGTAGTCGTAGTTGGTATTAGGAGCGAGGATCATGGCCAGGCTAAGCAGCCCGTAACGATACATCGCCGGCAGGCCGGTCTCGGGCCCCCGCCTGGTCCAGGCCAGCGCCAGGCCGGCCACCAGGGCCGCGAAGACCTTGGCGGCCCAGTAGGAAACGCCAAAGCCGGCCCCGCCCATCATCAGGACACTGAACAGGGAGGCGTTGGGATACCAGGCCTGCGGGAACAGGTCGTACCGTCGCATGCGGTCGAGGGCCGTCCACCAGGCGCCTCCCCACCCGGTTAGAGCCGCCATGGCGGCGCCGAAGGCCGCCGTCTTCATCGCCAGCCGCCATCGGCCTCGGGAAGCGAAATGCAGCACCAGCAAAGCGGGGTAGAGCTTTACAGCGGCGGCCAGGGCCACCGACAGCGCCGCCAGGGTTTCCGAACGGCCCGCCGCCAGCAAGGCGATTCCGGCGGCCAGCGGGAGCAGGCAGGCGACGGCGATGTTGCCGTTGATCAGCACGAACCATACCGGATAAAAGGCCAGCAGGGCCCCCGCCAGAGCCGGAGCCAGCCACGCCGCCCCCCCGCCCGGGGAGGCGAGCACCACCATTACCAATGTCAGCGCCCCCACCGCCCCGGCCAGCCACAGCTTCCAGGCCAGTCCTCTGGCGAGGCCGCTCACCGGCAGCAGCAGGTAATAGACCGGCGGGGGGTACCCGGTCCGCGACAGGATGCCCTCATGATTCGGGATGGGATCGACGAAGTCGCCGCCCAGGTGGCGCAAGTTGTCGTAGAGCGGCAAGCCGCGCCGCAGGGCCATGGTCCCGATGTGGTTGGGAATGAAATCGACTGCCGTGAGAGCCGGGCACCAGTGCGTCCCGGCCGGCGCCCCCGGTTCGGCGTATTGATAGGCTACCGCCGCCAGCGCCGCCGCGAACAGCCCGGCTGCGATCCAGG